>Ga0207645_10001471_pt1 | contig 19241 bp, 16 predicted proteins | sample KBSM53metaG_FD_184331 | JGI IMG/M metagenome (GOLD analysis project Ga0207645, IMG submission 184331) | Miscanthus rhizosphere microbial communities from Kellogg Biological Station, Michigan, USA - KBS M5-3 metaG (SPAdes) (version 2) | ecosystem: Host-associated > Plants > Roots > Rhizosphere >...
GCCGTCGAGGTGCGCGTGGCCGAAGTCGAGGCAGATGCCGACGCCGCCCTTGACATCCTCCTCGACGAAGTGCACCAGCGATCCGGCGCGCGACAACTCGTTCGGCAGCACTTCGACGGCCACCCGGACGCCGAGCGGCTGCGCCAGCCGCATCAGTTCCTCGATGCTGCGGCGCGCTGCGGCGCGCGTGTCCTGCGGCCCGATTTCCGGATCGCGCGGCTGGTAGCGCGGCACGCCAAGATGCGCGACCAGCACCGGCACGGCGAGCCGCCGGGCGATGTACAGCGCCCGCTCCGCTTCGCCCATCGCCCGCGCCCGGGCCTCGGGGTCGACGCTGGCGATCGACAGCGTGCCGCTCCAGCGGCCGCCGACGTAGCGCTCGGCGACCGGCGCGTGGATGCTGCGCAGCTCGAGCCCCGCCTCCGCCAGCCACTGCTGCAGGTCGGCGACCGCCGCCGGGTTGTGGTAGTCGAAGTGCGACCGGGTGGCGAACAGCTCGACCAGCTCGAAGCCGTGCGCCGCGATCTCCAGCAGGTGATCCCGCGACAGCCGCTGGCCGTGGTAGAGGTGCGTCGACACCCCGTACTGCCGTTTCGCCAAACACCTATTCTAGTCCGGGCGGCCGAGAAACCACGCAAGACACGAAGAACACGAAGGCCGCGAAGAAGACCACTTCGGAATGGCCGCGGCACGCGTGCCGGGATTTACGCGAGCTCTTCGATGTGCGCGGCGAGCAATTCACGCAGGCGAGCGAAGCGCGGATACCGTTCCAGGTTGGAGCGCGCGTAGTGCAGCGTGCGCGGCATGTACTGGATGTAAACCGTGTTGCGGCGCGTCACCGTCTGGTAGCCGAAGGTGCCGAGCGCCTTGAGGTTGCGCTGCAAGGCCATCAGGTCGAACCGCCGCCGGAATTCGTCGGCCGAGGCGCGGCTGTCGTCGCCGCGTTTCAGCGCCAGGAAGTAGGCAATCAGCTCGTCGAGGTCGCGGTCGGTGATGTCGACGTAGGAATCGCGCAGCAGCGACACCAGATCGTAGGTGTCCGGCCCCATCCGCGCGTCCTGGAAGTCGATGATGTAGAGGCTGCCGTCGCGCAGCATCAGGTTGCGGCTGTGATAGTCGCGGTGGCACAGCACGCGCGGCTCGGCGGCCAGCTCCTCGACGATCGCCCGCCATTCGGTCGACAGCGCCGCACGCTCGGGCGCGCCGAGCGCCACGCCGCGATACCCCTGAACGAAATAGGTGGCGAAGAACTCGAGCTCCCAGGTCAGCTTCTCCACGTCGAACGCGATCCGGTACGACGGATACCGATCCGACGCCAGATCGGCGCCGCGCCGCTGCAGCTGTTCGACCAGCGCCACTGCCTGGCGATACAGCGCGGCGTGCTCGGTGGCCGACGCCGCGCCGAGGTGCGCCTGCAGCGTGACGTCGCCGAGGTCCTGCAGCGCCAGGATGCCGAGCTCGTCGGAGTGCCCGAGGATTGCCGGAACCGGCAGCGGGATGGATTGAAACAGCTCGGCGACGCGCGCAAACGGCAGCGTCGCGAAATCGATCGGTCCGGCGTGCAGCGCCAGCACGATCGACGGGCCGTCGGCGGGGATGATGCGGAAATAGCGGCGGTCGGACGCGTCGCCGGTGAGCGGCACGACCCGCGGGTTCGGTCCGCCGAGCCCGCTCTCGTCGAGAAACTGATCGATCCGTTCTCTCAGCTGCACGCCGTTTGATGTGCGTTGCTCAGGCATGACGGGTCGCGCCGCCTAGATCTCGAAGCCCATCGGCACCGCGAGCGTGCCGTTCTCGCTGCGGAGGAGAATCGCGCCTCCATGCGACTCGCCGGACGCCACGCGAACCCCGTCCGTGACGATGCACTGGTGGACCGTCGCACCCGCCTCGATCACCACATCGTCCCACAGAATCGAGCCGGTGACGCGCGCTGACGGATCGACCTCTGCTGCATGTGCCGCGCTCGAGCTCGGCGGTGCGGCGCGGCTCGCGAAGGCGTGCGACGTGCGCCAGTAATCCTCGACCGTGCCGACGTCCCAGAACTCGGCGTCGCACAGGTAGCCGCGCACGGCGCCCGGCGTCGCCGTGATCAGCGCGTTGTAAATCCCGCCCACGGAGTTGGCGAACTCGCCGGCGGGCACCGCATCGAGGACGGCGCTGTTCACGACCTGCACGCCGATGAAATGTCCCGATCCCTCCGACGCGGGACCGGGGCTGGCGAAGCCGGCGACGCGGTCGCCGTCGAGCAGCACGCCGCCGTAGCGGGTGAACTCGCGGTTCGGCACCAGCGCCATCGTCACCAGTGCGTCGGACGACGTATGGGCGCGCACGAGCGCCTCGAGGTTGACGTCGGTGAGCGTATCGCCGTTGACGATGAGGAACGTACCGTCACCGAGGATTGGGCGCGCGAGGCGCGGGCCCCCGGCGGCACCGAGGACGCGCGGCTGCTCCCACGAATAGCGGACGCGCGCGCCAAGGTCGGCGCCGTCGCCGACGCGGGCGGTCAGCGTTTCGGGGCGATGGTGCAGATTCAGCACGAGGTCGCGAACGCCCTGCGACACCAGCCAGGCGATGATGCGCCGGATCATCGGCTCGCCGGCCACCGGCAGCGCCGGCTTGGCGCGCACCTCGGTCAGCGGCCGCAGGCGCGTGCCAAGGCCGGCGGTGAGGACGAGCGCGCGGTCGATCACAGGGCGATCGGCCGGCCGCCGCGCGTGACGAGGCGGCGCAGGAAGACGTAGAGCGTGAAGCACTCGAGCGCGAAAGCGGGGAAGCCGAAGTAGCCGGGCAGCGGCATCTCGAAGATCTTCAGCCGCTCCATGATCGGCACGCTGTAGATCCATTTTGCGCGCGCCCAGTAGTTCCAGAACTCCCAGAGGACGCCGCAGAGAAAGCCGCTCAGCACGAGATTGATCAGGCGTCCGCGCCGGCCGGCGCGCCAGTCGGCCCAGAGCGATTCCGCGCCGAGCCGCGCGTTGATTGGATCGAGGAGAAAGATGAACCCGAGCCACACGGGCGCAGCGAGGTATCGCACGACCGTTGGCGGCGCGAAAAACGGTGACGCCAACATGAGTGCGCCGACAGCGACGCTCGCGAGGGCAGGTAGGGCGGGTGGGGCAGGTGGGGCAGGTGGGGGGGGAGGTAGGGTTACGGGGCCGGTGGGGTCAAGGTTGTCCCGATGTTCGACGAGATTTCTGGTTTCCCTACCTGCCCCACCTGCCTTACCCGCCCTACCCGCCCTCTGCGAGGCGCGGACAACACTCACCAGGTCCGCGCCGAGGAACAGCGCCGGCCATATGGTGGCGAAGGACCATGCGTAGCCGAAGTAGCGCAGCGCCGGGTTCTCCGGCAGGCCGACGTAGTGCCAGTTGCGTATCACGAGGTTGAAGCCCTCGAACATCACCCACAACGCGATCGACGCGAGCGCGAGCCAGACGAACTCGCGCGGCGCCGAGCGCAGCCACGAATCGCCGCGGGCGCGCCAGACGATCGAGTCGGCGAAGATGATGAAGCCGGTCCACGCAATCGGCGTGTTCCACGACCAGAACGGCTCGACCCGCGCGATCGTCGCCGCCTCCGACACGATCATGATCGCCAGCCCGACCCACATAACTGTCGTCCTCAGCCTCCGCGTCCTCTGAGTCTCTGAGTCCTCTCTGCGTCTACGCTTCCGTGTCAGGCGTAGACATCATGTAGCGCGCACCTTGAACGAGAGGCTGCGCAGCGCGGGCGCGCCGACGCCTTTGCCGAGAATCAGCACCTTGTGCGTGCTGCCGAGGCCGCCCGGCATCAGCAGCGTCTTCGATTGCGGATTGCGGATCGCGGATTGCGGATCGGGAAGAAAGGGAAGGAGTCCGAGGACGAAATAGGTCTGGTCGAGAAAACCGACCGTGGTCAGCCCCTCGGCTTCCGCCGCGGCGCGCACGCTCGTGAAGTCGACGTGCGCGGTGATGTCGTGCCCACCGGGGTCGCGCAGCCAGGCCGGCGCCGCCGTCTCGGGGCCGTCGCTGTGGTGGCGCGTGAAGGTGGTGAGGGTACCGCTCGCGTGCGACGGCGAGTAGAGCTCGCGCGCCTCGTGGCCGTAGTCGACGAGGATGATGAAGCCGCGGGTGAGCCGGCGCGCCGCGTCGCGGATCCACTCGATTGCACGCAAATTGACCTCGACCCGCCATCCCGGTTCGAGCCTGACCCCCGCGCGCTCGAGATACTCGGCCAGCGCCGGCGTCGACGGCGGTCCCTCGACCAGCTGAAGCCCGGTGTCGCAGACGGTGTCGCAGACCGTCTCCGACACCGGCTCGGAGACGGTCTGCGACACCGTCTGCGACACCGCGGCGACGTACACCTCGCGCAGGCCGTCCTCGCGCATCACCACCTGATGCACCGGCAGCGCGTCCAGCAGCTCGTTGGCGACGAGCGCGCCCTCGAACGACGCCGGCAACACGGCGCTCGACGAGGCCACGCGCTCGGCGACGTCGGCCAACGTCGCCGGCTGCGCCGCGCGCGCCGCGGCGCTCGCCTCCACCAGGTGCAGCCGAACGGCGTCGTAGAACTCCGGATCGCGCAGGCGCGCCACGCGCAGGATGTCGCCCGACAGCCGTCCGTTGCCGGCGCCGGCTTCGACCAGATCGAATGGGGAGGGAGGCGCGCCCGCGTTCAGCAGCCGCCACATCTCGGCCAGCTGCACCGCCAGCAGCTCGCCGAACAGGGGACCGACGTCGACGCTGGTAAAAAAATCGCCCGCGCGGCCTGATCGCTGGCCGGCGCGGGCGTAGTAGCCGTGCTCTGGATCGTAGAGCGCAAGGTCCATGAACGCGGCCACCGTCTGGGGGCCGCGTTCACGAATCAGGTCGGCGACCAGAGACTACTCTTTCCTGACCGGCACGAACACCTCGCTCTCGCCGCGCCAGACGCGCAGCTGGGCGATGTGCCGCGCTTCGATCTTCTGCAGCTCGCGCGCCGCATCGGCCGCGGAGGAGACCGCCCGGCCATTGACGGAGAGGATCACGTCGCCCTGCCGCAGCAGCGCGGCCGACGGGCCGTCCGGATCGACGTCGCTGACCACCGCGCCCTGCTGGCCCGACGGCATGCGCAGCCGCCGCGACAGCTGCGGCGTGATGTTCTCGAGCGTCAGGCCGAACCCGCCCGCGCCGTGCTCTTCCGGCGGATCCTGATCGGTCTGCGGCGAGCGGCGGGCGCCGCTGTTCTGCTCCGCCTCGAGATCGAGCTCGTCGACGGTCAGCGTCAGCGTCTTCTCCTGCTTGTTGCGCAGGACCTTCACCGGCACGTTGGTGCCCGGCTTGGTCGCGACCACCATGCGCACCAGCTCGTCGTTGTTCTTGATCGGCCGGCCGTTGAACTGCGTGATCACGTCGCCCGGCTCCATGCCGGCCTTCGCCGCGGCGCCGCCGGGCGAGACCTGCGCGACGACCGCGCCCATCCGCGTCTTCAGGCCGAAGTCCTCGAACCCTTCGCGCGGCACCGCCAGCACCGAGACGCCGATGCGGCCGCGAATGACCTTGCCGGTGTGCAGCTGCGGCAGGAGATCGCGCACCGTGTTGCTCGGCACGGCGAAGCCGATGCCGATGTTCCCCTCGCTGCGGGCGTTGGTGATGATCGCCGTGTTGATGCCGATCACCTCGCCGCGCAGGTTGAGCAGCGGCCCGCCCGAGTTGCCGGGGTTGATCGCCGCGTCCGTCTGCAGCATGTCGTTGTTGCGGCCGTTGGTGACCGGGAACGACCGCTCGGTCGCGCTGATCACGCCGACCGTCACCGTGTGCGCGTAGCCGAACGGGTTGCCGATCGCCATCACCCAGTCGCCGGCGGCGACCTGGGACGAGTCGCCGAACTTCGCTTCCGGCAGCGCGTGGGTCGGCTTGTCGACGAGCTGAATCAGCGCGCTGTCGGTCAGCTGGTCGCGGCCAATCAGCTTCGCCTGGTAGCTGATGTCGGAATCCTCGGCGTAGAGCGCCACCTCGATCTTGGTCGCGTCCTCGACGACGTGGTTGTTGGTGAGGATCAGGCCATCCTTGCTGATGATGAACCCGGTGCCGGCCGCGCGCGTGGTCTGCTCGCGCGGGCGCCGCTGCCGATTGCCGCCGCGCGGCTGATCGTCCTGCTGGTCGCGATCGCGGTCGCGATCGCCTGGCTGGCCGAAGAAGCGCTGGAACAGATCGTCGGGCGGCGCACCGCCGCCGCTGAAGAAGTCGCTCAAATCCTGCGCCTTGGTCTTCATCTCGGTGCGGATGTTGACCACCGACGGCGTCACCGCCTTGGCGATGTTGCGGAACGTGTCGGCGTTGAGCGGGCCGGTGACCGGCGTGCTGTTCATCGGCGGCACGGCGATCGTCTGCGCCGACGACGCAGGCGTGAGATCCAGTCTGGACGCGATCACCATGCCGACGGCCAGCGAGGCGACCGCGATCAGCAGCGCATAGAACAGGGTGGTCTTACGGGTGGACATCGAGCCTCCTAAGCGAGTGCCACAATCTCGGTCTGAAGCGGGCCGGTGACCGCCGCGTCGCGCGCGGACACGGTCATGTTGATCTCCGTGCGAACGCCGAAATCGTCGAAGTACAGGCCCGGTTCGATGGTGAAGCCGGTGCCGGGCAGGAGCCGCCGATCGTCGTGCGTCTCATAGTCGTCCATGTTGACGCCGTTGCCGTGCACCGACTCGCCGAGGCTGTGGCCGGTGCGGTGCAGGATGTCGGCGCCGTAGCCGGCGTCCTTGAGGACCGTCGACGCCGCGCGATCGACTTCCCAGCCGCGCAGGTCGTGGCCGGCACGCATCGACGTCTGCACGAGCTCGACGGCGCGGTCGCGCGCCTCGCGGATCGCGGCGAACGCCCGCGCGTAGCGGTCGGGCACGCTGCGCCCGGTGAACCCCATCCAGGTGATGTCAGCAAACACCGCGCCGGGACGATCGAGTTTGCCCCAGAGGTCGAGCAGCAGGATCTCGTCGGCGCGGATGGCGCGATGGGCCGTCGCGGTCGGCTGATAGTGGGGGTTGCCCGCGTTCTCCGCGGCCGACACGTTCGGCTCGTCGGTGACGAGCAGCCCCTCGTCGCGGAACCAGCCGATCATCAGCTGCTGCAGGTCGTATTCGGTGGTGGCCACGCGATCGCGCAGCCGCCGCGTCATCGCCTCGAAGGTCCGGTCCTTGATTCGGTAGAGCTTCTCCGACGCCTGGCGATGAGAGGCGAGGGTGGCGTCGTCCCATACGGTCGAGAAGCGCTGAATAAGATCGCCGGAGGACACCACATCCACGCCGCTCTGCCGTACCAGTTCGATCGTGCCCGCGTCGACCCGCGCGACGTAGGGAATCGCGCAGCCGGGCGAGTATTCCATCGCGACGCGGCGCATCCCGGCGAGCAGCGTGCGGAGACCGTCTTCGAGCTGATCGCGGCCGGCGTAGCGCGCCGTCGTGCCAGGCAGGTGGGCGAGCGAGTTCTTCTCGATCTTGTGTACGAGGCCTCGCGGTTCGCCGCTCGCGGGAATCAGGTAGTACCAGCGCCGCGTGGCGAGATGACCGCCCTGCCGGCCGACGCCGGTCACGTCGGCCGCCAGCGGATTCAACCCGCGGAAGTCGTACAGCAGCCAGCCGTCGATGCCGTCGGCCGCGAGCGCCTTCTGCACGGCGCCGACGTCCAGTCCGACCGCCTGGGAGGGGGACATCCCGACCAGTATAGCCGGAGGCTATAATCGGCACGAGAGCTTACCTATGAATGCACGTAATCGCCTGGTCGCGCTCATCGTGTTCATTGCCGGCACGGCGTTGACCGCGGGTCAGACGCCTCCGCCCCAGCCCCAGTCGCAGCAGCCCACCTTCAAGGTGCAGGTCGACTACGTCGAAGTCGACATCGTCGTCACCGACCGGCAGGGGAATCTGGTTCGCGACTTGAAGAAGGAAGACTTCCAGGTGATGGAAGACGGCAAGGCCCAGACCATCAGCGCCTTCACGATGGTCGACATCCCGATCGAACGCGCCGATCGCCCGCTGTTCACGAGCGAGCCGCTCGTCCCGGACGTGCACACCAACGAACGGCCGTTCGACGGGCGCGTCTACGTGATGGTGATCGACGATCTGCACACCCGGTTCGGCCGCTCGATTCGCGTGAAAGCCGCCGCGAAGCAGTTCATCGAGCGCCGCCTCGGCGCCAACGACCTGATGGCGGTCGTGCACACGGCCGGGGCGACCACCGGCAACCAGGAATTCACCAGCAACAAACGCCTGCTGCTCGCCGCCGTCGACAAGACCAGCGGCCGCAAGCTCGATTCCGCCACCGCCAACCGCACCAGCGAGTACTACCGCACCCGCGACATGCGGCAGAGCGGCGACGTCATCAACGATCCCGACGACGCGGAGCGCTCGTTCAATGCCCGCAACACGCTCGACACGCTGCGCAACGTCGCCGAGTGGTTCGGCTCGGTGCGCGGCCGCCGCAAGACGATCCTGTTCGTCAGCGAGGGGATCGACTACGACATCCACGACATCATCCCGCAGACCGGTTCGACCCACGGCGGCGCGTCGATGGTGCTCGACGCGACGCGCGACGCGATTGCCGCCGCCACGCGATCGAACGTCGCCATCTACGGCATCGACCCGCGCGGGCTGACCGACCTCGGCGACGAATCGATCGAGATCCAGTCGTTTCCCGACGACACCTCGGTCGGCATCGGGCCCGGCTCGCTGCAGAACGAGCTGCGGCTGTCGCAGGACAGCCTGCGGACCCTCTCCGAGGAGACCGGCGGCTTCGCGGTGGTCAACCGCAACGACTTTGCAACCGCCTACCAGCGGATTGTCGAGGACAACAGCTCCTACTACGTGCTCGCGTACTACCCGCCCGACGCGCGTCCCGGGCGGTATCACAAGATCGAGGTGAAGGTTTCGCGGCCGAACCTCGTCGTCCGCGCGCGCCGCGGCCACGTGACGCCGAAGAAGCCGGCGGCCACCATCACCGCCAACAGCAAGAACCCGTCGACGCCGGAGCTGAAAGAAGCGCTCGACAGCCCGCTGCCGGTCAGCGGCCTGACGATGCACGTGTTCACCGCGCCGTTCAAGGGCGCGGCGCCGAACGCGTCGGTGCTGTTCGGAGTCGAGATGCGCGGCCGCGACCTGCAGCTCGCTCAGAACTCGAAGATCCTCATCAGCTATATCGCCATCGATGCCAACGGCAAGGTGCGGGGCGGCAACACCGACTCGCTGACGATGCCGGCGATGCGGCCGGAGACCAAGGCGCGGATCGAGCAGACCGGCCTGCGGGTGTTGAACCGGCTCGACCTGCCGCCCGGCAAGTACCAGTTCCGCGTCGCCGCGCACGATGCGGCCGGCGGCAACGTCGGCTCGGTGCAGATGGACCTCGATGTCCCCGACTTCCTGAAGTCTCCGTTCACCGTCAGCGGCCTGACGCTCACGTCCGCGGCCGGATCGCAGATGCCGACGGTGCGGCCCGACGAGCAGCTGAAGCAGGTGCTGCCGGGACCGGCCATCGCGCTGCGCACCTTCCCGCAGAACGACGAAGTGGCGCTGTTCGCCGAGGTGTACGACAACGTCGGCGACAAGCCGCACAAGGTCGATATCACCGCGTCGGTCCTCACCGACGAAGGCAAGGTGATGTTCACCGCCAACGAGGTGCGCGACTCGACCGAGCTGGGCGGGAAGAGCGGCGGCTACGGCTACTCGACGAAGATCCCGATGAAGGATCTCGAGCCGGGCGCCTACGTGCTGAAGGTCGAAGCCAAATCGCGGCTCGCCGACATGCCCGCCGCCTCGCGCGATGTTCGCATCAGGGTCGAGCCGCCGCGCCAGGGGCCGGCCCGATGATGCTGGTTGCGCTCACAATTGCAGCCGCCCTGATGCAGCCGCCGCCGGCGGCTGGCAGGGCGGCGCAGCCGTCAACCACTGCGCCGGCGATGAAAACAGTCGACAAGGGCGAACACAGCAACATGGACGACGCCGCGCAGGTGGTGGCGAAGTCGGCGCAGGAATGGCAGCAGCTGTGGCAGAAGCACCTGCCCGATCGCCCGCGCCCGACGATCGACTTCTCGAAGGAGATGGTGGTCGGGGTCTTCCTCGGCAGCCGCCCCACCGCCGGCTACGTGCTCGAGATCGTCAGCGCCACGCAGGAAAGCGGCACGCTGGTCGTGCGCTACCGCGAATCGGCGCCGCCGCGCGGCGCGATGACCGCGCAGGTGCTGACCTCGCCGTATCACCTCATCGCGGTGCCGTTCTTTCCCGGCGGCGTGAAGTTCGAGAAGGCGCAATGAGCCGCGTGCGGCAGGCGGGTTCAGGGAAGTTCCGTAGTGCGAGCCGGCGTGTTCGGCGATAACCTTGACTGACTGATGACCATACCTTTCCGAAATTCCACGCTGCCCGCCCTCGCGCCGCGGCCGGCGATTCTGATTGTCGACGCCGATCCCGACACGCGGGCGCTTTATCGGGCCATCTTTCCGGCCGACGAATACGACGTCGCGGAGTGCGACGATGGCGCCGAAGCGCTGGGACACGCGCTGGCGCGCCGGCCCGAGCTCATCATCACCGAGACCTACCTCACGCGGATCGACGGCTACGCGCTCTGCCGGCTGCTGCGCGCCGATCCGATCACGCGCACGGTGCCGATTCTGGTCGTGACCAGCGCCGCCAGCAGCGGCGACGCCGCGCGCGCGGCGCAGGCCGGCGCCAGCCAGGTGCTGGTGAAGCCGTGCGATCCGGAAGCCGTGGCCGAAGCGGCCAGACGCGCGCTGGCTCCGGCGCCGGACGATGCGCCCGGCTCACGCGAGGCGGCAACCGCGCCGCGTCTGCAGACAGCCGCGCCGGCACCGCAGCCTGTGAAGCGGCGCGGGCGATCGCGCGGATTTCAGCGCCACATCACGACGACGCCGCCGGCGGCGCCGCCGGAACTGCGCTGCCCCAGCTGCGACGCCGGCCTGGCCTATCAGCACAGCCATATCGGCGGCGTCAACGCGCAGGCGTCGGAGCAGTGGGACTACTTCAACTGCCGCCAGTGCGGCACGTATCAATACCGTCACCGCACGCGAAAACTGAAATCGATCGGATTGGCCGGCCGCTGAAGGTTGTCGTCAGCCGCGCCGCACGCGCGCGACGGCGTCGCCGACGGTGCGGCGCTGCGCGCGGTGCGACCGGACGATCAACCTCGCCGCTTCCGCACGGAGGGTCTCCGGCAGGCACGGCTTGACCAGCAGCGCATCGCACCCCGACGCGCGCGCGACCGCCATCTCGACCTCGGTCGTCAGCGTCGTCAGGATGATGGTGGGGATGCCGGCGGTGCGCCGGTCGGCGCGAAGCGCGGCGCAGACCTGGGCGCCGGTCGTGGCGCCCATCACGAAGCTGACGCACGCCAGGTCCGGCTGGACTGCGACCGCGCGGGCGATCACCTCATTGCCGTCTTCGCAGACCTCGATGCGATAGCCGCTCCACCGCAGATACTCGCAGTACATTTCCCGCTCGGTGGGAGAAGGGTCTGCGAGCAGGATGAGCGACGCCGGCAGATGCGACACCTGTGGCCACCCGCGGGAAAACGTGCCGGATTGTGGGAAACGGAGAAATCAGTCTAGCGGCCGGAGCCGAAGCTCTTCAATAGGGGGGAACCCGTACAACGAAAAGGCGGGCCCGGAGGCCCGCCTCGGACTCGCACGCGCCAACCGGCTGGCTACTTCTTCTTCGCCGCCGTCGCGGGTTTGGTCGCCGGCTCCTTCTTGTCATCGCCGGCGGCGGCCAGCTTCGGCACCTTGTGCGGCTTCACCGTGCCGTTGGCGTGGGTGAAGTTGTAGTTGTTGGCGCTCATCTTCTCGTTGTACGGCGTTTCGATCTTGATCGTGCCGACCTCGCCCGGCTCGAGGCGGTTGACGATGCCCTTGCCGCCGGTGACCAGGCCGCCGGCCTTGTCGTACCAGGTCTCATCGATCGTCAGCCGCAGCAGCGGCGCGTTCATCGTATTGCGCACCAGGATGGTGGTGACCACCATGTCCTTCTGGCGCTTGGTGACCGGCTGCGTGAAATCGACGTCCGCCTGCCCCTTGAAGGGCGGCGTGAACTTTTTGCCCGCGAGCACCGAGGTCATCGGCGGCGCCGTCGTGGCCTGGGCAAGGGCATCGGTCGCCACCAGGCTGGCGCCAACAAGCGTCGCGGCGAACAGAACGCGCGCGCGATTCATAGGATCCTCCCGGGAAGTATGAAAGTGAAGCCGCTCCGGCCAATCACGTGCGGCGCAGAACGACAGGCGAAGTATAGCTGGATTACATCTCCCCGTTCCAGTCCTCGGGCTCCGCGTTGACGGACCGGAAAATTTCCATGTGCCATTTGCCGCCGCCCCACGGCTCGATCACTTCGGCGGCGACCACATCGACCAGAATCTCTGAAAACTGGCGCCCTTCGGGGTCGCCTTCGAGGTGGTAGGCGGGGTCGTCCCAGCCGAAATTGGGGTAGAGCATCAGCGTCAGGAATAAATCGTAGCCGTCGTCGACGACAATCAGCTGGCCGCAGGGACGCTTCTGCGTGGAATGGTAGATGAGATATTTTTCGGCGCTGTGCGCGCGGATGTAGCGTTTGAGCGCGAACTCGCGGGCGACGATCTCCTCGACCGCGATCTTCTTGTCCCAGCAGTCGCGGCAGTACTTCTCCTCGCCGCGCGGCTCCGACACTTCCTTGGCGCCGCACAGCGCACACCGCGACTTCGCGACCGACTTGCGTGGCATGGCCCCATTGTAACGCAGGCCCTCGAGCCGGGATCGACGCCTACTTCAGCGCCATCTTGCGCTCGAGCGCCGGCGCGTACATCTTCTCGCAGTACTCCTTGACCATGCGGCGCGCGGAGAAGCGCGGCGCCACGGTGCGGATCGCTTCCTTGACGACGGCGATCCAGCGGCGCGGGATGTTGGAGCGGTCGCGATCGTAGAAGGCGGGCACCACTTCTTCTTCGAGCAGCCGGTAGAGCGCGGCGGCGTCCGCCGCGTCGACCGCGTCGTGGTTGTCCTGCGGCGCGCCGCCGTCGATCACCCAGCCGTTGGCGCCGGTGAAGCCTTCGGCCCACCAGCCGTCGCCGATGCTGAGATGCGGCACGCCGTTGATCGCGGCCTTCATGCCGCTGGTGCCGCTGGCTTCGAGCGGCTTGCGCGGGTTGTTCAGCCAGACGTCGCAGCCCTGCACCAGGAAATGCGCGACGTGCAGGTCGTAGTCGTCGACGAACGCGATGCGGCCGCCGAACAGCGGATCGAGCGCGCGCTTGTAGACGCGCTGCAGGTGATGCTTGCCGATGTCGTCGGCCGGGTGCGACTTGCCGGCGAAGATGATCTGCACCGGCCGGCCGGCGGCGTTGAGGATGCGCGCCAGACGCTCGGGATCGTGAAACACCAGCTCGGGACGCTTGTAGCCGGTGAAGCGGCGCGCGAACCCGAGGGTGAGGACGTCGGGCTCGAGCAGCGTGCCGGCGGCGACGACGCGCGGGATGCCGACGTGTTCTTCCATCCAGCGCTGTCGCGCGCGTTCACGCACGAAGGTGAAGAGGTAGCGGCGCAGCGACGAGCGGACGCGCCACAGCTCTTCGTCCGGGATGTTCAGCACGTTGTCCCACAACCCGGGATCGTCGTGGCGCTCGAGCCAGTCCTGCCCGAGATAGGTGGTGAACAGGCTCGACAGCTCGCCCGAGATCCAGGTCGGCACGTGGACGCCGTTGGTCACCGAGGTGACCGGGCGCGCCGCCTCCGCGATGTTCGGCCACATCGGCGCGAACATCGAGCGGGTCACCTCGCCGTGCAGCTGGCTGACCGCGTTGGTCGAGCCGGCCGAGCGGATGGCGAGCGCGGTCATGTTGAACTGCATGCCGCCGCCGTTGTCGTAGGCGCCGAGCGCCAGCACCCGATCGCGCTCCGGCCCCAGCGTGCCCCACGCGCCGGCGAGGTGCTTCTCCACCAGATGGAACGGGAAGGCGTCGTGGCCCGCCGGCACCGGGGTATGCGTCGTGAAGATCGTGGTCTGCCGGATCTGCTCGAGCGCGGTCTCGAACGGCACGCCTTCTTCGACCAGATCGCGGATCCGCTGCAGCACGACGAACCCGGCGTGCCCTTCGTTGAGGTGAAAGGCGCCCGGCGTGATGCCGAGTGTCTTCAGGGCGCGGACGCCGCCGATGCCGAGGATGATTTCCTGCTGGATGCGCGTCTCGCGATCGCCGCCGTAGAGGCGGGCCGAGAGCTCGCGGTCCCACGGCGCGTTCTCCTCCAGATCGGTATCGAGCAGATACAGCTGCAGCCCACCGAGGCGCACGCGCCAGACGGCGACCAGCACCGAGCGTTCACCGAGCGGCACGGCGGTGAGGCACGGCTTGCCCTGCGGCGTCACCGCCGGCTCGATCGGCGCGTCGGCCCAGTTGAGGCGCTCGTAGCTCTCTTCCTGCCAGCCTTCGGCGGAGATGTGCTGATGAAAATAGCCCTGCGGGTACATGAACCCGACGCCGATCAGCGGCACGCCCAGGTCGCTCGCCTCCTTGCAGTGATCGCCGGCGAGCACGCCGAGGCCGCCGGCATAGATCGGCAGCGATTGATGCAGCGCGAACTCGGCGGAGAAGTAGGCAATCGGCCCGGTCAGCTGGGGAAAGGTGCGCGACCACCACGTGTTGTGCGCGCCGCGCGCCTCGTCGAGCGCCGCCACCGCGCGGTCGTAGAGGTGCAGGAACGCCGGATCCGCCGCCGCCTGCTCCAGCTGCTCGTGCGACAGCAGCCGCAGCATCCGCGCCGGGTTGTGCGCGGTCGACCGCCACAGCGCGTAGTCGAGGCGACGGAACACCTCGCGGGTCGCCGCGTGCCAGCTCCACCACAAGTCGACGGCGAGATCTTCGAGGCGGGCAATGCGTTCCGGAAAGGGCGGAAGGTTCGAGTATCGATGATTCATGGGTTGCATGCGCCGACGAGAGCGGCGAACTTCTTCAGATCGATGTTGCCGCCCGAAACGACGGCGACAATCTTCTCGCGCCGATCGCCGCGCCCGTCGCGCGCGGCCGACGCGCGGCCGCTCAGCGCGGCAGCGATGGCGCAGCCGGCGGCGCCTTCGGCGATGACGTGCGCCCGCTCGGCGGCCAGCTTCATCGCCTGCGCGACGTCCTCGAGCGACACGACAATCGAGCCGGTGACCGAGGCGAGGAGCGGCCACATCGACGGCAGTACCGACTTGCCGCCGGCGCCGTCCACGAACGACGCCTGCCAGTTGTCGATGTAGATCGGGCGGCCGGCCGCGAGCGAGGCGGCAAGCGGCGCCGCGGTTTCCGGCTCGGCCGCATAGATGCGGGTGTCGGGCTTCAGCGCGCGGACCGCCGCCGTGATGCCGGCCAGCAGCCCGCCGCCGCCGATCGGCGCGATCACAGCGTCCACGTCGGGCAGGTCCTCGACGATCTCGACTCCCGCCGTGGCGTTGCCGGCGATGAACCGGTCGTCGTCGAACGGGTGCACGAAGTGGCCGGTCATCCGATCGGAGCCGTGCGATTCGACCGTGCGCCAGCACTCGTCGTAGCTGGCGCGGACGATGGTGGCGCCGAGGCGTTCAATGGCGCGAAGCTTCGTCTCGGGCGCGGTCTCGACAACGAGGACCGAGCAGCGGGCGCCCACCCGGTTCGCGGCCAGCGCGACGCCTTGTGCCGCGTTGCCGGCGCTGACCGTCCACACCCCCTCGGCCAGCTGCTCGGGCGTCAGCTGCCGAATGGCGTTGAATGCGCCGCGAATCTTGAACGAGCCGATGGGCTGGAGCGCTTCGAGCTTCAGGTAGAGCTCGGCGTTCGCGAGACCGGGGGCGTCCGCCTCCGCCAGTTCGACGCGCACCAGCGGCGTTCGCACAGCCGCGCCGTAGACGGTCGAGGCTGCGGCGCGGATGTCGGAGAGCGGTATCCGGCGGTCGGGTACGGTGATGGCCAAGACCGTCGATCGTAGTCGGCTGCGATTACGGAATCAATACGAGGGACAGTTCTGCCCGCCATTTCAATGCGGCTACGGCTTCAACAGCGCGCGCACGCGCTCGACCGGGATCGCCTCGGCCGTGCCGATGGCCGATCGCACCGTCGTCGCCTGGAAGAGCGAGTTGTAGACGGCCTCTTCGGTCGCCTCGAGCACCGCTTCGAACAAGGGTGACGTGGCGTCGGTGGGAAGGATGGCGCGCGCCCTCGGTGCCGTGTCGTTGAACCGGCTGCGCATCTCGGTCGAAGTCGAGAAGGCGATCGCGAAGTCGCCGCTGCCGTTGCTGTACGACGAGCCGGTGCGGGCGAGCCCGAACACCGCGCGGGCGGCGAGCCGGCCGAGATCGCGCGCATCGAGCGGCGCGTCGGTGGCGACGACCAGCATGCACGACCCGTCGGCGGACGCGCGGGCATCGAGGTCCGCGGCGCCGTTCGCCGCCGAACGTCGGCTCGGCGGCTGCAGCGCCTTGAAGATCGAGACGCCGCCGATCGTCAGGTTGCCGCCGAAGTTCGTCTGCGCGAGGACGCCGACGGTGTACTCCGGCCGGCGCTCCGCGGCGCGCGATGCGAGCCGCCGCGAGGCGGTGCCGATACCGCCTTTCCAGCCATAGCAGATCGTGCCGGTGCCGGCGCCGACGGCGCCTTCAGCGACCGCGCCTTCTTTGGCGCCGCGGATCGCCTCGAGAACGTGATCACGCGTGACGTGCAGCCCGCGGATGTCGTTCAGGCCGCCGTCGTTGGTTTCGCCGACCAGCGCGTTGACCGAGCGCACCTGCTCGTTGCCTGGCTGGCCGATGGTGTAGCGCACGACCGCCTCCACCGCCGTGCCGACGCCGAGCGTGTTGGTGAGGACAATCGGTGTTTCGATGGTGCCGAGCTCGTTGACCTGCGTCGATCCCGCGAGCTTGCCGAACGCGTTGCCGACGAACACCGCGCCGGCGACCTTGTCCTGAAAGAGGTTGCCGCCGTGCGGCAGGATCGCGGTCACGCCGGTGCGGACGCGATCGCCTTCGACGATCGTCGTGTGGCCGACGCGGACGCCGCCGACATCGGTGATCGCATTGAGCGGGCCGGGCGGGTGGACGCCGGGTGCTAGGCCGAGATCGCGCGCGCGCGGCCGCGGCTGCGCGAGCGCAGCCGCAATCAACACCGGCAGCATCAGCACGGCAGCGGCGGAAGCGCGATCAAGCATGGTAGAGCGTACAATGCCTGACGTCCGCATGCGCCGCAAGGCATTCCGGGTTGTGCTTCTGCTGCTGTGCGCGTTCGTTTCCGGCGCCCGCTCCCTCCGCGCGCAGGATCCGCCGCCGCGCATCCCGTGGTTCGTCGTCGATGCCCACGCCACCGTGCCGCGATTTCCCTCGAACGATACGGCGCTCGCGGACAGCCGCGACCTCGAGGCCTCGGAGCTGCCGGGCCGCGGCTGGGGCGCGCAGGTCGGGCTCCACATCTACCCGCTGCGCTGGCGCGTGATCACGTTCGGGGTCGGCGGCGAGGTGGCCGTGGGCCGCGCAACCAAGACGCCGAACGTTGACACCACGGTCGCGCTGCGTTCGGCGCGTGAGGTGTTCCGAACCATCGCGCCGCAGCTGTCGTTCAACTTCGGCAATGGGAACGGGTGGAGCTACCTGAGCGGAGGGCTCGGGCGATCGACGTGGGCGATTGTCCCGGAGGGACAGGAGAACCATCCGCCGGACTCGGAGCCGCTGAAAACGATCAACTACGGCGGCGGCGCGCGGTGGTTCATCAAACCGCGGCTCGCGTTCAGCTTCGACGTCCGCTTCTACGCGATCAATCCCGGTACGCCGTTCGGCGTCCTTCCCGGCAGCCCCAGGACGACGCTGATGGTGATCGGCGCCGGCGTCTCGGTGAAATGAGACTCGCCGCTGCTGAGGCCGCCGCGCCTTCGGCGCGGCGGTGGGTCGCGTCGGTCGGGTAGGTTGGTTGGGTTCGCGTTGAAGGTTGGCAAGCGCGCGACTCGTTACTCTCCACGGAGCGCAATCACTGGATCGACCCTCGTCGCGCGACGCGCGGGGATGTAGCTCGCAAGCAGCGCCACCGCCAGCAGGCCGAGTGGAACCGCCACGAACGTCACCGGATCGGTGGCGCTGACGTCGAACAACAGCCCGCGGATCAGCCGCGCGCCGAGCAATGCGGCGAGCGAGCCGACGGCGACGCCGGCAACCGCCAGCCGCCCGCCTTCGTCGAGCATCAGGCGCACGACATCGTGCGGGCGCGCACCGATCGCCATGCGCACGCCGATCTCGTGGGTGCGCTGCGACACCGAGTAGGCGACGACGCCGTAGACGCCGATCGTGGCCAGCGCCAGCGCCAGGGTTCCGAGCAGCACGAACAGCAGCATGTTGAGCCGGCGATCGGAGGTCGAATCGGCGACCACCTGCTCCATCGTCGCAACGTCGGAGATGCCGAGCCTGGCGTCGACCCCGTGAATGGCGGCGCGCGCGTAACCGACCGCGGCGCGCGGGTCGCCCACCGTTCGCACCGCCCACGTCATCGTCGGCACCGCCGACGCGGTCGCGTCGCCGTAGCGGAACTGCGCGTGCGGGCGGTACATCTCGGGCCGCGGCACGGCGTCGAGGCCGCGATGGTGAATATCGGCCACCACGCCGATCACGGTGAGCCACCGATCGTTGCTGCCCATCGTCATCCGCCGTCCAACCGCGCTGACGCCCGGCCAGAATCTTGTGGCCATGGTCTCGTTGACGATGATGACGCCGAGCGAAGTCGCGGTGTCGGCGTCGGTGAACGTGCGGCCGGCGCGCAGCGGCGTGCCGAGCGCCTCGAAGTAGCCGGGCGTCGCCACCTGCCAGTCGGCGGCGAGGTTCTCGCGCGGATCGCCCGGGCGCCCCTCGACGCGGATGCCCCAGTCACCGCGCGTGCTCGCCAGCGGCAGCCCGGTGATCGCGCCCGCGGCGACCACGCCCGGCGACTCGCGCAGCCGCCGGCCGATCTCGCCATACGCGCGAACCATCGAGGCTGAATCGGCATAGGCCGCCTCGGGCAACGAGGTGCGCAAGGTCAGGACCCGTTCGGCGTTGAATCCGGCGTCGACGTCGAGCAGACGCGCAAAGCTTCGCGCCAGGAGCATCGCAGCCGCAACGAGCACGACCGACGCGGCGATCTGGCTTGCCACCAGCACACGGCGCAGCCGCCCCGAAGCCACGCGCGAATCGCGGCCGCCTTCCTTCAGCGTCGGCTGCAGATCGGTGCGCGACAGCTGCAGCGCCGGGACGACGCCGGCGAACATCGCGGCGAGCACCGAGACCGCGG
>Ga0207645_10001485_pt1 | contig 19163 bp, 14 predicted proteins | sample KBSM53metaG_FD_184331 | JGI IMG/M metagenome (GOLD analysis project Ga0207645, IMG submission 184331) | Miscanthus rhizosphere microbial communities from Kellogg Biological Station, Michigan, USA - KBS M5-3 metaG (SPAdes) (version 2) | ecosystem: Host-associated > Plants > Roots > Rhizosphere >...
ATGGCCTTCGCGGCGCTGTTTGCGGCGTCGATGTTCACGGTGTTCGTGCTCGCGCTGCTGCCGGTCGTCGGCTCGCTGCTGGTGCTCGGGATGCTGCCGCTGGTGTCGCTCGCGTTCATGGTCGCGACCCGGGTCGTCGCCGAGGGCGGCCGCCCGAGCGCGACGGCCCTCATCGAGCCGCTGCGCGCCCACCGCCCGCGCGTGCGCGCACTGTTGTGGCTGGCGCTCGGCTACGCGGCCGCGACCTTCGCGGTCGTGTGGCTGAGCGACCTCGTCGATGGCGGCGCCCTGGAAGCCTTGTTCGACGCTTCGACCACCGCGCAGACCTCGCCCGATGCGATGGCCACGCGCCTGGCGGCACCGGGCCTGATGTCCGGGCTGCTGCTGCGCGTGGGCCTGGCCGGCTTGCTCGCGGTGCCGTTCTGGCATGCGCCAGCGTTGGTGTTCTGGGACGGCCACGGCGCCGCGCAGGCGCTGTTCTCGAGCACGCTCGCCTGCTGGCGCAACCGCGGCGCCTTCGTGCTCTACAGCCTGGTCTGGTTCGGCCTGATCCTGGCCTTCGGCATCGCGGCGAGCCTGGTGTTCTCGCTGATCGGTGCGCCGCAGCTGTTCGCGGTGGCGGCGGTGCCGATGTCGCTGATCTTCACGACGGTGTTCTACGCGTCGCTCTACTTCACGTTCGCCGACTGCTTCGTCACGGCAGAATCCGATCCCGCCCCGGTGCCCGGCACGGCCTGAACCGCACGCGGTACCGACCCTCCCACCACGCTCACAAGGATGAACTCATGAAAGTCGCGATGGTCACCGGTGCAGGCAGCGGCATCGGCCGCGCCGCCTCGCTTGCGCTGCTGCAGGCGGGCTACCACGTGGTGCTGGCCGGTCGCCGCGCCGATGCGCTGAACGAGACCGCCGATCTCGCGGGCCCGCTGCGCGCGAATGCGCTCGCGGTGCCCACTGACGCGACCGACCCGGCCGCCGTGAAGGCGCTGTTCGATGCGACCCAAGCCAAGTTCGGCCGCCTCGACGTGCTGTTCAACAACGCCGGCACCAGCGCGCCCGCGATCCCGATGGACGAGCTCAGCTTCGAGCAATGGAAGGCCGTCGTCGACATCAACCTGACCGCGGTGTTCCTGTGCACGCAGCAGGCGTTCCGGCTGATGAAGAGCCAGCAGCCGCGCGGCGGCCGCATTATCAACAACGGCTCGATCTCGGCCTATGCGCCGCGCCCGTTCAGCGCGCCGTACACCGCGACCAAGCATGCGATCACCGGCCTGACCAAGTCGACCTCGCTCGACGGCCGCGCGCACGACATCGCCTGCGGCCAGATCGACATCGGCAACGCCGCAAGCGACATGACGCAACGCATGACCAGCGGCGTGCCGCAGGCCAACGGCACGATGATGGTGGAGCCGCGCATGGACCTGAAGCACGTGGCCGACGCGGTCGTCCACATGGCCAGCCTGCCGCTCGAGGCGAACATCCAGTTCATGACCGTGATGGCGACGAAGATGCCGTTCGTCGGCCGCGGCTGAGGGGGCTGCCAGCCACGGCCGAGCATCCCCGACCTGGGTGCCCGCCCCGCGACCGCGGGGTGTAACCTGCCGTTACAACATCGCCCGCGGGCCTCAAAATGCCGGGGTGAAGCCGACCCCCGCCCGCCCCGCTGCCGACAGCCTCTCCTGTCTGCAGGATTTCGAACCGCTGCTGCCCGCGGAGGCGCTGGTCATGCGGGCCGCGGCCAGCGGCGGTATCGCGAAGATCGGCTACCGGCGGCCGCGCAGCGCGGCCCCCGATCTGCGCCTGCGGGCCGAGTTTCTGGCGTTTCTGCTGCGCGGCGGCAGTGCCGATGCGCCGGTCGCCGGGCGCCGCCTGCAGATCCTCGGCGCCTGCATCGTCGGCTGCCTCGATCTGCGAGACGCCAGCGTGCCGGTCAGCCTGTGGATGTACCGCTGCGTGTTCGGTACGACACCGGTACTGGACGGCGCGCATGTCCGGGGCAGCATGGCCTTTCCCGACAGCGCCCTGCCCGGCTTCGCCGCCGAGGGCTGCCGCATCGACGGCGAGCTCGCCTTCAACGCCGGCTGCAGCCTGCACGGCGAGTTGCAGCTGACGCGCGCCGTGATCGGCCGCGACCTGAACTGCGAACGGCTGCAGCTCCATGAGAGCGAGAAGTTCACGCCCGGGCGGCCGTGCCGTGTCGTCGCCGACGGCATGAGCGTCGCCGGCGATCTTGTGCTCGCCGGCGCCGAGGCGGTCGGTGAGCTGCACTTGCGGGCGGCGCGGGTCGGTGGTGAGTTGCGCGCCACCGGCGCGCGGCTGAGCGCGCCGTTCGACCCGACCGGCGCGCGCGGCGTCGCGCTGAATCTCGACTGCGTCGAGGTGCGGGGCAACGTGCGCCTCGATCGCGGCTTCACGGCCGCGGGCCAGGTGCGGGCGCAGCGTGCCCGCATCGACGGCGACCTCGACTGCAGCAGCGCCGGCTTCGATGCGGCCGGCGACGCCGGTTGGGACGATGCCCGCACGGTGCTGCTCGATGGCGCGCGCATCGGTGGTGCGCTGATCCTGCGCGAATTGCAGGCGCCGCTGCAGGGCGCCTCGCTGGTCGACGCGACCGTGGGCAGCCTGGCCGACGACGTTGCGACCTGGGGTCAGCACCATGTGCTCGACGGCTTCAGCTACCGCCGTGTCGGCGCGCACGCGCCGACCGATGCCGCAACCCGCCTGGGCTGGCTCGACCGGCAGCATGCGAGCCAGCTCGGCAGCGATTTCCGGCCCGATCCATGGCGCCGCTTGATCGGGGTGCTGCGCGGCATGGGGCATGGGCGCAGCGCGGCCGCGGTCGCGATCGGACGCGAACGCCACCTGCGTCGCGCCGGACTGATCGGGCGCGACCTGCCGGCATGGCTGCGCTGGCTGCCGCGCGTCGGTCACGACCTGTTCGGGCTGTTCGCCGGTTATGGCCACCGACCGCTGCGCGTGCTCGGCATCGCGACGCTGCTGTGGCTCGCCTGCGGCGCCGCCTACTGGGCCGCGGCCGCCGACGGCGCGATGGCGCCGAGCGGGCGGGTCGCCGCGGCGCCTTTCGTGCCGCTCGCCTATTCGCTCGACGTGCTGGTGCCGCTGCTTGATCTTGGGCAGGCGCGGCGCTGGGCGCCTGCCGTCGGCGGGCGATCGAATGTCGCGCTGATGGTGCTGGGGCTGAGCTGGTTCGAGGCGCTGTGTGGCTGGCTCGCGGCGCTCACCCTGCTCGTCGGCACCACCGGCCTGGCGGACCGAGACTGGCGCGAGCGCAGCGCCTGACGGCCCGCGCTGCGGGCCCCTCCGCGCCACGCCGATGTGCCGGCGTGCGGGCGTGCTTCTTGCACCGGCAGGCCCGTGGCGGGCCGGTCGGGCCGTGCACAATCGCGCTCGACAATCTCACCCGAAGGAAAGCTCCGGCATGGCCCACATTCATTTCATCGGCGGCGAAAAAGGCGGCGTCGGCAAGTCGCTGACCGCGCGCGTGCTGGCGCAGTACATGATCGACAAGCAGATCCCATTTCTCGGCTTCGACACTGACCGCTCGCACGGTGCGCTGATGCGCTTCTATTCGGGCTATGCGTCGCCGGTCCTGATGGACCGCTACGAAGCGCTCGACGTGATCGTCGAGGCCGCGTCCGAGCAGCCCGAGCGCCGCATCCTCGTCGACCTCGCGGCGCAGACCCACGAGCCGCTGGTCAAGTGGATGGAAGACGCCGGCGTGATCAACATGGCCGAGGAGATGGGCATGACGATCCACTACTGGCACGTGATGGACTCCGGCAAGGACTCGGTCGACCTGCTGCAGAAGCTGCTCGACCGCTTCGGCACCGGGCTGAAGTACGTGCTGGTGCGCAACCAGGTGCGCGGCAACGATTTCTCGGTCCTCGAGCAATCCGGCCAGCAGCAGCGCGCGCTCGAGTTCGGTGCGAAGATCGTCGCGATCAAGAAGCTGCACGAGGGCGTGATCCAGAAAATCGATGCCGGCAGCAGCAGCTTCTGGAAGGCCAAGTCGGCCACCGACCCGGCCAGCGGCGGCCTCGGCCTGATGGACCGGCAGCGCGTCAAGATGTGGCTGCGCGACGTGTACCGCGAGATCGACGATGTGGGCGTCTGATCGGCCTGCGCCGCGCGTTCCCGCGGCATCGTTAGCGCGGGTCGCGGCCGACGTGCGCGGCACGGATGTACACCCGTGACCGCTGCCCCTTCGGCCGCGGGCCACTTGACGCGCCGCCGCCTGCTGCAGGGCGGCGCCGCCTTGATCGCGATGCCGGCGTGGTCGCGCCACGCGCGCGCGGCCGATGTCGCGCGCTTCGCGCTCGGCATCGCCTCCGGCCAGCCGCATGCCAACGGCATGGTGCTCTGGACCCGCCTGACCGGCGCCGGCCTGCCCGAGCGCGTGCCGGTGCACTGGGAGGTCGCGCGCGACGAGGCGTTTCGCGACATCGCCGCGCAAGGCGAAGAGGTCGCCGAGGCGGCCTGGTCGCACAGCGTGCATGCCGAGCCCGCCGGGCTGGAGCCGGCACGCTGGTACTGGTACCGCTTCACGGCGCTGGGGCAGCGCAGCACGGTCGGGCGCACGCGCACCGCGCCCGCGGCCGATGCTGCGGTGGCATCGTTCAACTTCGTGATCGCGAGTTGCCAGCGCTGGGATGTCGGCCACTACGCCGCCTGGCGCCATGTCGCCGCCGAAAACCTCGATGCGGTGCTGTTTCTCGGCGACTACATCTACGAATACGCATCCGACAAGACCGCGCTGCGCCCGCTCGAGGGCGGCCTGGTGCGCACGCTCGAGCAGTACCGCGCGCGCTACGCGACGCACAAGAGCGACCCGGCCCTGCAGGCCGCACATGCCGGCGCGCCCTGGCTGCTGGTGTGGGACGACCACGAGGTCGCCAATGACTACGCGGGCCTGCAGGGCCAGACGCTCGAGCTTGACTTCAGGGCACGCCGTGCCGCCGCCTACCGCGCCTACTGGGAGCACATGCCGTTCCCGAAGTCGGCGCGCCCCATAGATGCCGACATGCGCATCACCGGGCGCCTCGATTGGGGCACCCTGGCGCGCATCCACCTGCTCGACGACCGCCAGTACCGCGACCCGCAGGTCTGCCCGAAGCCCGGGCGCGGCGGCTCGAACACGGTCGCGCTGAAGGCCTGCCCGGAATTCCTCGACACGCGCCGCACCTTGCTCGGCGCCGCGCAGGAACGCTGGCTCGCCGACGGCTGGGACGCCACGCGCCCATGGAACCTGCTCGCGCAGCAGACGCTGATGGCGCGCTTCTCCTGGAGCGACCCCGCGGCCGCCGACGGCGCGCCCGGCGGCACCTACTGGACCGACGCCTGGGACGGCTACCCGGCCGCGCGCAAGCGCTTGCTCGACAACGTCGCGCAGCGCAAGCTGCCGGGCGTGGTCGTGCTCGGCGGCGATGTGCACAGCAACTACGTCGCCGACCTGAAGGCCGACTACGACGAGCCGGCCGCGCCGGTCGTCGCGAGCGAGTTCTGCGGCACCTCGATCACGAGCCTGGCGCTGCCGCAGGCGCGCGTCGACGCGGCCCGGCCGTTCAACCCGCACATCCGCTATGCCCGCAGCGACCAGCGCGGCTACATGCGCTTCGCGCTGGATGCGAAGCAACTGCAGGTGCAGCTGCGCGTGGTCGACGACGCGCTCGATCCGGCCAGCGGCATCTCGACCGCGGCGCGCTTCGTCGTCGATGCCCGCCAGCCCGGCGCCTCGGCCGCCTGAGCGGTAGCCAAGGCGCGCGGCATGCGCGCACCGGCTTGTGCACCGTGGTCGGTGGTGTCAGCGGCCTCAGAACAGCCCGGCCTTGACGGCGGCGTCGAGCACCGCCTTCGACAGTTCGGCGACCTGCGCGTTGACATCGCCCGACGGCGGCGCGTTGGCCCGCGCCGACCACATCAGCCGGCCGGTCGCGACATCGGTGACGCGGCCGTTCGCCGAGTAGCCGGTGCTGAGCTGGCCGCCACCGACCGGCACCGACACGCCGACGCCGCCGGCCGAATGCCGGCCGATGCCGAAGCCGCCGAGGCTCAGCATCACGCCCGGGCTGACGCTCGCCGACGACGCGCCGACGCTGACGCTGAACACCGCCTTCGCGCCGCTGCTCCGCGCTGCCGGCAGGTATCCCGCGTCGGCCGTGCCCGGCGCGACGGCCTCGACCGTGCCCGGCGCGGCGAACACTGCGACCGCGCCGCGGGCGCCGAGGTCGGCCGCGACGCGCTCTTCGCAGATTCGCCGCAGCAACTCGTCGGTGGTTTCGCAGGCGACCATCACGGTCGCGCCGCGCAGATAAGCGCCTGGCAATTCGACATTGCGCCACTGCGTGTCGACGCTCGTCGAAGCGCAGCCGACCAACGCCCACGGCAACGCGGCGACCCGGGCCGCGCGAAGCAGATCGATCGTCACGATGAAGCCTCCGTCAATCCACCGGCGTCAGCTTGGCGACCGACAAGGCCAGCCACTTCATGCCGTGGCGGCCGAAGTTGACCTGCGCGCGCGCGTCGTCGCCGCTGCCTTCGAGCGTGACGATCACGCCCTCGCCGAACTTGGTGTGGAACACGCCCTGGCCCGAGCGCAGGCCGTGGCTTGGCGCCTTCGGTGTCAGCGCCGGCGCGCTCGGCAAGCCGCCGACCTTGCCCACACCGACGATCGAATGCAGCCCCGAGCCGCGTGCCCAGGCCGCCTGGTAGTCGCGCTGGAAGCCCGAGCCGAAGCCCTGATGCCGCGGCGTGATCCACTTCAGCGCACTCTCGGGCAACTCCTCGATGAAGCGGCTCTTCACGTTGTAGCGGGTCTGGCCGTGCAGCATGCGGGTCTGGCTGAAGCTCAGGTACAGACGCTTGCGCGCCCGCGTGATCGCCACATACATCAGCCGGCGCTCCTCTTCGAGGCCGTCGGGGTCGGACGCCGAGTTCTCGTGCGGGAACAGGCCTTCCTCGAGGCCGGTGATGAAGACGCAGTCGAACTCCAGGCCCTTCGCCGAATGCACCGTCATCAGCTGGATCGCGTCCTGCCCGGCCTGTGCCTGGTTGTCGCCGGCCTCGAGAGATGCGTGCGTCAGGAACGCGGCCAACGGCGACATGATCTCGCCGGTGGTCGGGTCGGGCCCTTGGGCTCGCCCCGCCTCCGGCAAGCCGGTGACGACAAGATCGCTCCCACCCCCTGCCCCGCCCTCAGAGAGGGCGGGGAGGGCGGCTGAGGCGGCTTCGGCGCCGGGCGCTTGGAACTCGGCACGGCCGCGCGTGTCGACGAAACGCTCGGCGGCCTGCGCGTGCTCATCGACCGGCAGCGCGACCGCGTCCTTGCCGAAGCCCTCCTGCGTGACGAAGGCCTCGGCCGCGTTGACGAGTTCGTCGAGGTTCTCGAGCCGGTCCTGGCCTTCCTTGTCGGTCTTGTAGAACGTGACCAGGCCGCTGGCCCGCAGCATGTGCTCGATGATGTCGCGCAGGGTCATGCCGCGGGTCGCTTCCCGCATGCCGTCGATCAGCGCCACGAAGGCCTGCAGGTTCGCGCCCGCCTTGCCGCTCAGCGCGCCGACGCTCTGGTAGAGGCTGCGACCTCCCGGCCCGCCAGGGCCGGCTCCTTTCCCTTCGCGCGCGGCGTCCTGCAATTGCTCGATAGACCGCGCGCCGATGCCGCGCGTCGGGAAGTTCACGACGCGCAGGAAGCTGGTGTCGTCGCCCGGGTTCTCGATCAGCCGCAGGTACGACAGCGCGTGCTTGATCTCGGCCCGCTCGAAGAAGCGCAGCCCGCCGTAGACCTTGTACGGCATGCCGGCGTTGAACAGCGCGCTCTCCATCACGCGGCTCTGCGCGTTGCTGCGGTACAGCAGCGCGATGTCGCTGCGCGGCGTGCCCTCGCGATGCAGCTGCTGCGCCTCCTCGACGAACCAGCGCGCCTCGTCGAAGTCGCTCGGCGATTCGCGCACCCGCACCGGCTCGCCCGGGCCGGCCTCGGTGCGCAGGTTCTTGCCCAGGCGCTGGGTGTTGCGCGAGATCAGCTCGTTGGCCGAATCGAGGATGTTGCCGAACGAGCGGTAGTTGCGCTCGAGCTTGATGACCTGCTCGACATGGAACTCGCGCTCGAACGACGCCATGTTGCCGACCTGCGCGCCACGGAATGCGTAGATGCTCTGGTCGTCGTCGCCAACCGCGAACACGGCCGTGGGGTTCGGACCAGAGACAGGCCCGGCAAAGATCTTCAGCCAGGCGTACTGCAGGCTGTTGGTGTCCTGGAACTCGTCGACCAGGATATGGCGGAAGCGCCGCTGGTAGTGCTCGCGCAGCGCGTCGTTGTCGCGCATCAGCTCGTAGGTGCGCAGCATCAGCTCGGCGAAATCGACCACGCCTTCGCGCTGGCACTGGTCTTCGTAGGCCTGGTAGACCTGCACCTGCACGCGACCCATTTCGTCGCGCACCTCGACATCCTTCGGGCGATGGCCCTGTTCTTTCTGCGCCGCGATGAACCAGGTGATCTGCTTCGGCACGTAGCGCTCCTCGTCGAGGTTCATCGCCTTGATCACGCGCTTGACGGCCGAGAGCTGGTCGCTCGAATCGAGGATCTGGAAACCCTGCGGCAGCGCCGCCAATTTCCAGTGCGCGCGCAGAAAACGGTTGCACAGGCCGTGGAAGGTGCCGATCCACATGCCGCGCACAGGGATCGGCAGCATCGCGCCCAGGCGCGTCAGCATTTCCTTCGCGGCCTTGTTCGTGAAGGTCACCGCCATCACGCCGCCGGGCGAGAGCTGGCCGGTCTGGATCAGCCAGGCGATGCGGGTCGTCAGCACCCGCGTCTTGCCCGAGCCGGCGCCCGCGAGGATCAGCGCCGGGCGTGGCGGCAAGGTCACCGCGGCGAGTTGCTCGGGGTTCAGGTTGTGCAGCAGCGTCGCGCCGCCGGCTTGCGGTTCAGGGGCCATGCGGCGATTGTCCGCCACGCTCCTGGCCCGCATCGGCGCTCAGGATTGATCCACCACCGTGGCCGGCCTGGCCGGCCCTTCGCCGCGACCGAGCTGGTAGAAGATACCGGCCGCCAGTGCCGACAACGCGCCCATGCAGAGGTAGGTGGCGTGGAAGGTGGTCAGCAGCGCGTCGCCGCGCGCCGCTGGCGCCGCGAAGGCTGCGAGCAGCGCGCCGGCGGCCGCGACGCCCAGGCTCATCGACAGCTGCATCACGACCGACAGCAGGCTGTTGCCGCCGCTGGCGCGCACATCGTCGAGGTCGCCGAGCGTCAGCGTGTTCATCGCGGTGAACTGCATCGAGTTGACGACCCCGAACAGCGCCAGGTACAGCAGGATCAGCGCCTGCGGCGTCTGCGCATCGACGCCTGCGAACCCGGCGATGAAGCCGCCCAGCAGCAAGGTGTTGGTGACGAGCACGCGGCGGTAGCCGAAGCGCTTGATCACCGGCTCGGCGAAGAACTTGATCAGCATCGCGCCGACGACGATCGGCACCATCGTGAGGCCGGCGCGGCTCGGGGCATAGCCCAGGCCGACCTGCAGGAAGAGCGGCGTCAGGAACGGCATGGCGCCGCTGCCCAGGCGCGCGAACAGGTTGCCGAGGATGCCGACCGAGAAGGTCGGGATGCGGAACAGCGTCAGGCTGAACAGCGCCTGTTCGGTGCGCGCCGCATGCACCCAGTAGGCGGCCATCGCGGCCAGCCCGCCCATCACGAACAGGATCGCCAGCGCGGTGTTGAACGCATGCTCGCCCAGCCCCTGCAGGCCGAGCGACACCAGCACCAGGCCGAGCGCGAACATCATGAAGCCGGGCCAGTCGAAACCATGGGCAATCACGCCGCGCAGGTCGGGCATCACGCGCAGCGAGACGATCACGCCGAGCAGCCCGACCGGCAGGTTGATCAGGAACACCCAGTGCCAGGTGGCGACCTCGACCAGCCAGCCGCCCAGCGGCGGGCCCAGCAGCGGGCCGATCAGGCCGGGGATGGTCACGAACGACAACACCTTCAGAAGATCGGCGCGCGGATATGCACGAAGTATCGTCAGCCGCCCGACCGGCAGCAGCAGCGCACCGCCGACGCCCTGCACCACGCGCGCCGCGCCCAGCCACGGCAGCGACGGCGACAGCGCGCACAGCAGCGAGCCGATGCTGAACAGCACGATCGCGCTGAGAAACGCCCGGCGCGTGCCGAAGCGGTCGGCCAGCCAGCCCGAGGCCGGGATCAGCAGCGCGACCGTCAGCATGTAGGCGATCACGACCGACTGCATCCGCAGCGGGCTCTCGCCGAGATCCCTGGCCATCGCCGGCAGCGCGGTGTTCAGGATCGTGCCGTCCAGGGTCTGCATGAAGAACGCGATCGCGACGACCCACGGCAGCAGGCGGCGGGTGGTGGGGTCGAGCACGAAACGATCCATCGGGCGGGCGGGTGATCCGTCGGGCGGGCCAGTGTAGGGGGCGGTGCACGGCGCGGCGAGCCGCGTAGAATTCGGCACCGGGCCCAAATTTTGGCGCCCGGTTTTTTGTTTCTGGGCTCAGGCTCTCTCAAGCAAACGTGGCTTTGCCACTTTGCTTGACCCCTGGGGGCGGGAATGTCGAAGACATTTCCTGGGGGCTCAGAAGCAACCGGGTTTCCAAGTCAAGCGCTCGCAGCCTTCGTCCGCACACTGCCTCAACGCGCGGTTCGTCCTCAAGGAGCGAGAACATGGAAATCTTCGATTACGACAACATCCTGCTGCTGCCGCGCAAGTGCCGCGTCGAGAGCCGCAGCGAATGCGACGCGTCGCAGCAGTTCGGCGCACACCGTTTCAAGCTGCCTGTGGTGCCGGCCAACATGAAGACGGTCGTCGACGAGCCGATCACCGAGTGGCTGGCCGCGAACGGCTACTTCTACGTGATGCACCGCTTCGACATCGACAACCTCGCGTACGCGCGCAAGATGCGCGACAAGAGCCTGATCGTGTCGCTGAGCTCGGGCGTCAAGCCGGCCGACTACGCGGTCATCGACCGCCTCGCGGCCGATGGTGTCGGCGCCGACTACATCACGATCGACATCGCCCATGGCCATGCCGACAGCGTGCAGAAGATGATCGGCCACATCAAGGCCAAGCTGCCGAACGCTTTCGTGATCGCCGGCAACGTGGCGACGCCCGAAGCGGTGATCGACCTCGAGAACTGGGGTGCCGACGCCACCAAGGTCGGCGTCGGCCCGGGCAAGGTCTGCATCACCAAGCTGAAGACCGGATTCGGCACCGGCGGCTGGCAGCTCTCGGCGCTGAAGTGGTGTGCGCGCGTCGCGACCAAGCCGATCATTGCCGACGGCGGCATTCGCGACCACGGCGACATCGCGAAGAGCATCCGCTTCGGCGCCGCGATGGTGATGATCGGCTCGCTGTTCGCCGGCCATGAAGAATCGCCGGGCAAGACGGTCGAGGTCGACGGCAAGCTGTTCAAGGAGTACTACGGCTCGGCCAGCGACTTCAACAAGGGCGAGTACAAGCACGTCGAGGGCAAGCGCATTCTCGAACCGATCAAGGGCCACCTGGCCGACACGCTGCGCGAGATGCGCGAAGACGTGCAAAGCTCGATCTCGTACGCCGGTGGGCTGACGCTGGCCGATCTGAGAAAGGTCAACTACGTCGTGCTGGGCGGCGAGAACGCGGGCGAGCATCTGTTCATGTAGGGCACAGAGCGCCCAATACAATTTGTCGCATGACCGAACTCGCCAAATCATTCGAACCTGCCGCCATCGAGGCCCGCTGGGCGCCGCTGTGGGAGCAGAGCGGCGACTACGCGCCCCGGCTCGACGCGAGCAAGCCGTCGTTCAGCATCCAGCTGCCGCCGCCGAACGTCACCGGCACGCTGCACATGGGGCACGCGTTCAACCAGACCATCATGGATGCGCTGACGCGCTACCACCGGATGCGCGGCGACAACACCTTGTGGGTGCCGGGCACCGACCACGCCGGCATCGCGACGCAGATCGTCGTCGAGCGCCAGCTCGAGCAGGAGAAGCTCAACCGCCACGACCTGGGTCGCAAGAACTTCGTCGCCCGCGTCTGGGAGTGGAAAGAGAGCTCTGGTTCGACGATCACGAACCAGATGCGCCGCATGGGCGCGAGCGTCGACTGGTCGCGCGAATATTTCACGATGGACGACAAGCTCTCGACCATCGTCACCGACTGCTTCGTCCAGCTGCACGAACAGGGGCTGATCTACCGCGGCAAGCGGCTCGTGAGCTGGGACCCGGTGCTGAAGTCGGCGGTCTCCGATCTCGAGGTCGAGAGCGAGGAGGAAGACGGCTTCCTGTGGCTGATCCGCTATCCGCTGGTTGACCCTGACGGCAGCCTTGCGGCTGCCGGGGGCCCCGACTCGGTCACGGTCGCGACGACGCGCCCCGAGACCATGCTCGGCGACGTCGCGGTGATGGTGCACCCCGATGACGAACGCTATGCGGCGCTGGTCGGCAAGCGGGTGCGGCTGCCGCTGTGCGATCGCGACATCCCGGTGATCGCCGACGAGTACGTCGACCGCACGTTCGGCACCGGCGTCGTCAAGGTGACGCCGGCCCACGATGCGAACGACTACGCGGTCGGCCAGCGCCACCAGCTGCCGATGATCAGCGTGCTGGGCCTGGACGCGAAGGTCAACGACGACGCGCCGCTGGCGTACCGCGGGCTCGACCGCTTCGTTGCGCGCAAGCGCGTCGTCGCCGACCTCGATGCGCAAGGGCTGCTGGTCGAGACCCGCAAGCACAAGCTGATGGTGCCGCGCTGCGCCCGCACCGGGGCGGTCGTCGAACCGATGCTGACCGAGCAATGGTTCATGGCGGTCAGCAAGCCGGCGCCCGAGCCCGACGGCAATCCGGGTCGCAGCATCGCGCAGAAGGCGATCGATGCGGTCGCGTCCGGCGCAGTGCGGTTCGTGCCCGAGAACTGGGTCAACACCTATGACCAGTGGATGAACAACATCCAGGACTGGTGCCTGAGCCGCCAGCTCTGGTGGGGCCACCAGATCCCGGCCTGGTACGGCAGCGGCGGCGAGATCTTCGTCGCTCGCAGTGAGGCGCAGGCCCGCGCGATCGCGCAGGCCGCCGGCTACAGCGGCGAGCTGACGCGCGACGAAGACGTGCTCGACACCTGGTTCTCGTCGGCGATGGTGCCGTTCTCGACGCTGGGCTGGCCGCAGCCGACAAAGGAGATGGATCTCTTTCTGCCGTCCAGCGTGCTGGTGACCGGCTACGACATCATCTTCTTCTGGGTTGCCCGGATGATCATGATGACGACCCACTTCACCGGCCGCGTGCCGTTTCGCACCGTGTACATCCACGGCATGGTGCGCGACAGCGACGGCAAGAAGATGAGCAAGTCGGAAGGCAACGTGCTCGACCCGATCGACCTGATCGAGGGCGTGGGCCTGGACACGCTGATCGAGAAGGCAACCACCGGCCTGCGCAAGCCCGAGACCGCACCGAAGGTCGCGGCGCGCGTGAAGAAGGAGTTCCCGGAGGGCATGCCGGCGTTCGGCGCCGATGCGTTGCGCTTCACGATGGCCTCGTATGCGAGCCTGGGCCGCAACATCAACTTCGACACCAAGCGCTGCGAGGGCTACCGCAACTTCTGCAACAAGCTCTGGAACGCGAGCAAGTTCGTGCTGATGAACTGTGAAGGCCAGGACTGCGGGCTGAAGGAGCACACCAAGGCGGAGTGCCAACCGGGCGGGCCGTTCCACGGCTACATGGCGTTCAGCCCGGCCGACAAATGGATCAGCAGCGAGCTGCAGCGGGTCGAGGCCGCGGTCGAGCAGGGCTTTGCCGATTACCGGCTCGACAACGTCGCGAACGCGATCTACGCGTTCGTGTGGGACGAATATTGCGACTGGTACATCGAGATCGCGAAGGTCCAGATCCAGACCGGCACCGAAGCGCAGCAGCGCGCGACGCGCCGCACGCTGATCCGCGTGCTCGAGACGGTGCTGCGGCTGATGCACCCGATCATGCCGTTCATCACCGCGGAGCTGTGGGAATCGGTGGCGCCGGTCGCGGGCCGGATGAGCACGGGCGCGAGCATCGTGGTCGCGCCTTACCCCAAGGCCGATCTCGATCGCGTCGATCCGGCGGCCGACGCCTGGGTCGCGCGGCTGAAGGCGGTGGTCGGCACCTGCCGCGCGTTGCGCAGCGAGATGAACCTGTCGCCCGGCGCGCGCGTGCCGCTGTATGTCAGCGGCGACGCGCCATTCATCACGCAGGCCACGCCGGTGCTGACAGCGCTCGCGCGCCTGTCGGAGGTGAAGCTCTTTGACGACGACGCCGCGTTCGCGCAGGCCACACGCAGCGCGGCGGTCGCAGTGCAAGGCGAGTCACGGCTGGCGCTGGATGTCGAGATCGACGTCGCGGCCGAGACCGAGCGCCTCGGCAAGGAGATCGCGCGCCTGCAGGGCGAGATCACGAAGGCGCAGGCCAAGCTGGGCAACCAGAGCTTCGTTGCGCGTGCGCCCGCGGCCGTGGTGGCTCAGGAGCAGCAGCGCGTCGCCGAGTTCACGGCGGCAGTGGCTCGGCTGCAAAGTCAATTGGCAGGCTTGGTGCCGTCGACTTGAACGAGCGCAACGACGGCTGCGCACCGCTGAGCAGTTCGTCGATGCGCTTGACCACCGCCCAGGCGCTGCGCAGTCGCGATTCGCGCGTCGTGCTGGCCACGCGCGGCGTGATCTGCAGGTTCTCGATGCCCGCCAGCGGCCGGCCTTCGTCGAGCGCGCCAGGCTCGAGACTGTCGAGCCAGGCCGCGGCGACGCGGCCGCTGGTCAATGCCTCGGCCAGCGCCTGTTCATCGAACAGGCCCGAATGCGAGATGCTGACGATGACCTGATTCGGCTTGCAGAACGGCAAGAAGCGCTCGCCCAACAGGCCGTGATAGCGGCTGAAGTAGCTCAGCTGCACGCACACCGCGTCCGACTGCTCGAGCAATTCGCGCAGACCCATCGGCTTGACGCGCCAGCGTTCGAAGACGTTGTCGCTGGCATGCAGCGCCGGGTCGTACCCGACCATCGTCGAACCGAATCCGGCCAGCATCTGCGCCATCGAGCGCGCTGCCGGCGCCATACCGACCAGCCCGACCGTGGCGGCACCGAGCTCGCGGCCCACCAGCATGCCGTCGGAGCCGACGACCGGCACGCGGCGCATCAACGAGAGCAACGCGCCGATCATGAATTCGGCCTCGGCCTGTGCGGTGGCGGTCAATCCGCGCACGACCTCGATCCGGGCCCGCGCGCAGGCCTCCTGGTCGATGTTCTCGGCCCCGGCGCTGACGCGGCCGACGGCGCGCAGCACCGGCGCGTAATGGAGGGCCTGCGCATCGAGCGTCACCGACGGCGGCACGACCATTGCGCGCACGTTGTACAGCGCCTGGCGAAACGCACGCGGGTCGCTCGCGAGCTCGGGCGCATAGCGAATCGCATAGCGTGCCTCGAGCCACTGCATCACCTCGGCTTCGAGCGGTTCAATGATCAGCACGTCCATGGGCGTACGGCGATTCTTGCGGCGTTGTCCGACGGGCTCAAGCGAAGGGCCATGCCAGAATGAGGCACGCCGATTCGGAGCACAAAGGGGATTGTAAGTAAATGTTAGTTACCAAGGCGATTTTTCCCGTGGCAGGCCTGGGCACACGTTTTTTGCCGGCCACCAAAGCTCAACCGAAGGAGATGCTGCCCGTTGTCGACAAACCGCTGATCCAGTACGCGGTCGAAGAAGCCTATGCGGCGGGCGTGCGCGAAATGATCTTTGTCACGGGACGCCACAAGCGCCCCATTGAGGATCACTTTGACATGACTTTCGAATTGGAGGTAGCCCTCGAACAGGCGGGTAAGCAAGAGTTACTGGACGTGGTACGCAGCGTCAAGCCCGACGACATGGAGTGCATCTACGTCCGTCAGCCTCAGGCGCTCGGCCTGGGCCACGCGGTGCTGTGCGGTCAGCGGCTGATCGGCAACAACCCGTTCGCGGTGCTGCTGGCCGATGACCTCATGGTCGGCGACACGCCGATCCTGAAGCAGATGGTCGAGCAGTTCAACGAGTGGCGCGTCTCGATCCTGGCGGTCCAGGAAGTGCCGGCCGAACAGACGCGCCTGTACGGCATCGTCGCGGGCACGCCGGTCAACGACCGCCTGATGGACGTGAGCCGGATCGTCGAGAAACCCGCGCCGGCCGATGCACCGTCGCGTCTCGGCGTCGCCGGGCGCTACATCCTCACGCCGGGGGTCTTTCACGAGATCACGAACCAGCCGCGCGGCGTCGGCGGCGAGATCCAGCTGACCGACGGCATCGCGGGCTTGTTGCGACGCGAAAAGGTGTTTGCCTATCGCTACGAAGGCAAGCGCTACGACTGCGGCAGCAAGGAAGGGTTTCTGCGCGCCAATGTCGAACTCGCGCTGGCGCACCCGGTGCTCGGCGAGGGCTTTCGCGACTATCTCAGGGGGCTGGAGATCTAGTCGCCTGCCGCGCCTTGGCGCGGCGATCGGCCGGCCGCGCGCAGCCGGACGAATCGGCGGCTCAGCGCCGTCGCAGGAAGTGGATGAACTCGTCGTTGCCGCTGGTCTGCTCGACGAGTTCGTTGCCGGTCTGGCGCGCGAACGCCTGGAAGTCGCGCATCGATCCCGGGTCGGTCGCGACCACCTTGAGCACTTCGCCGCTGCGCATGTCGGCCAGGGCTTTCTTCGCCTTCAGTATCGGCAGCGGGCAGTTCAGACCGCGGGTATCGAGTTCTTTCTGGGCGTCCATCGGTTTCCTCGTGTGCGGCCGAATTCTAGGCCGCGGCGTCCGGCGCCGGCCGCGGCGGCAGATCAACCCACTGCGGCGTGATGCCGCGCGCCGTCAGCCAGTCGGCCACGGCATAGCCGGTGCCGGCGCGCCAGCACTTGATGTCTTCGGGCCGGTACAGCCGGTACTCGGCGAGCTCAGGCGACAGCGCGATCTCGCCGCGCGCGACCGCGTGGTAGGCGATGATGATCTGGTTCATGCGCTGGAAGTCGTAGACGCCGATCAGCTTGAGCGCATCGACCTTCAGGCTGGTCTCTTCGAGCACTTCGCGCGCGATGCCTTCCTCCGGCGTCTCGCCGGCCTCCATGAAGCCGGTGATGAGCGCGAACATCTTGCCCGACCACGCGGCATTGCGCGCGAGCAGCACCTGGCCGTCGCGGTCTGCCATCTCGATCACCGCGGCGAGCACCGGCGTCGGGTTGTTCCAGTGAGTCCAGTCGCAGGCCACGCAGCGCAGCCGTGCCTTCTCACCGCCGTCTTCGAGCCTGGCCAGCCACTGCAATTCGGTCGCGCAGTTGGGGCAGTAGTTGAAGCGATGGCCGCTCACTGGACTGCCCTTCGCGCTACGCGCTTCGGGATGAGCGCTTCGGAGCGGCCGGGCGCGCTCATGCAGGAAACACCCCGGTCGACAGGTAGCGATCGCCGCGATCGCAGACGACGAACACGATCGTCGCGTTCTCGACCGTCTTCGCGATCTGCAGCGCGACCCAGCAGGCACCCGCCGCCGAGATGCCGGCGAACAGGCCGTCTTCGGCGGCGAGGCGCCGGGCCATGTTCTCGGCGTCGGCCTGGCTGACGTAGACCATCTCGTCGATCCACTCGGGCGCATAGATCTTCGGCATGTAGGCCTCGGGCCACTTGCGGATGCCCGGGATGCGCGAGCCTTCGCTGGGCTGCGCGCCGATCACGCGCACCGACGGGCTCTGTTCCTTCAGATATCGCGACACGCCGGTGATCGTGCCGGTCGTGCCCATTGCGCTGACGAAATGGGTGATGCGCCCGCCGGTGTCGCGCCAGATCTCCGGCCCGGTGGTCTCGTAGTGGACGCGCGGGTTGTCCTGGTTCGCGAACTGGTCGAGCACGCGGCCCTTGCCGTCGCGCTGCATCTGCTCCGCCAGATCGCGCGCGTATTCCATGCCGCCCGAGCGCGGCGTCAGGATCAGCTCGGCGCCGAAGGCCTTCATGGTCTGCGCGCGCTCGATGCTGAGGTCTTCGGGCATGACCAGCAGCATGCGGTAGCCGCGGATCGCCGCGGCCATCGCCAGCGCGATGCCGGTGTTGCCCGAGGTCGCTTCGATCAGGGTGTCGCCGGGCTTGATGTCGCCGCGCTCTTCGGCGCGCCGGATCATGCTGATCGCCGGACGGTCTTTCACCGAGCCGGCCGGGTTGTTGCCCTCGAGCTTGCCGAGGATGATGTTGCCGCGACGCTCGTTGTCCTCGCCCGGCACGCGCACCAGGCGCACCAGTGGCGTATTGCCGATGACATCTTCGACGGTGTTGTAGCGGGGGCTGGCTGCGCTCATGGAGTCTCCTGGCCGCGATTCTCGCAGGCCGACGAAAGACAGCGCTGGCTCGGGCCCATGGTGCCTCGGGTCGGAATCGAACCGACACTCCTTGCGGAACGGGATTTTGAGTCCCGCGCGTCTACCGATTTCGCCACCGAGGCCGGTGCTGTAGAGGGCGGGATTCTGCCACAGCCACCTCATGGCCCGGCCCAAGCGCGATGCGCCGACCCAGTTATTGCCGACCGTTCCCGGCCACGTAGACTCTGCCTCTTTGCCTTCTTGACGAAACCGCATGCCGCCGCTGCCACCCATCACCCAAGCTCTGCTGCTGATCAACGTGGCGGCGTTCTGCATCGAGTTCTTTCTCGGCTCTTGGTTCACGCGGGCGCTCGCACTGTGGCCGGTGGGCAGCGGCCTGTTCCTGCCCTGGCAGATCGTCAGCTACGCGTTCCTGCACGGCAGCCTGATGCACCTGTTCTTCAACATGCTCGGGCTGTGGATGTTCGGCTCCGACCTCGAGCGCCTGTGGGGCCCGAAGCGCTACCTGCAGCTGTATTTCGCCAGCGTGCTGACGGCCGCCGCAGCGCAGATGCTCGTCGCGGCCCTGAGCGGCGCGGTGTATCCGACTGTCGGCGCGTCGGGTGGGCTGTTCGGTCTGCTGCTCGGCTTCGGGATGATGTTCCCGAACCGGATCGTCGTGCCGTTGTTCCCGCCGATCCCGATGAAGGCGAAGGTGTTCGTCGCGGTCTTCGGCGCGCTCGAGCTGCTGTTCGGCATCACCGGCTCGATGGAAGGCGTCGCGCACTTCGCGCACCTCGGCGGCATGCTGGGCGGCTACCTGATGATCCGCTACTGGC
>Ga0207645_10001489_pt1 | contig 19133 bp, 15 predicted proteins | sample KBSM53metaG_FD_184331 | JGI IMG/M metagenome (GOLD analysis project Ga0207645, IMG submission 184331) | Miscanthus rhizosphere microbial communities from Kellogg Biological Station, Michigan, USA - KBS M5-3 metaG (SPAdes) (version 2) | ecosystem: Host-associated > Plants > Roots > Rhizosphere >...
TCGGTGGCGCACCGCGGCGGCCACACCAACTTCTACAACAGCAAGGCGTTCGAGCTGGCCGGCATCACCAAGGACACGCCGGATCCGCCCGACGGCCGTTTCTTCCGCGAGAACGGCGAGCTGAATGGCCGCGTCGCCGAGAACGCGCGGGCAGTGTTCAACCGCGTCGGCAAGCGCGAGGTCTTCTCGCCGGACCAGCAACGCGAGCGCGGGCGCAAGGGCATGGCGCACATGTCCAAGCTGTTCAACCAGGCGGGCCTGACCAGCGTCCACAACGCCGGCACGTCGCAGGATCACATCCTCGCCTACGAGGACTGCCGGAAGAACGGCGAGCTGACGCACCGCGCCTACATGATGATCCGCTCGCCGCAGGCGTTCAGCGGCCTCAAAGCGGCGAACATCTACACCGGCTTCGGCGACGAGTGGATCCGCGTCGGCGGCGTGAAGTTCGTCGCCGACGGCTCGGCGTCGGAGCGCACGATGCGGATGAGCACGCCGTATGTCGGCACCGACGATCACGGCATCCTGACGATGACGCAGGAGCAGATCTACGAAGCGGTGGACGACGCGCACAGCCACAACTTCCAGGTCGGCATCCACGCCAACGGCGACGTCACCATCGACATGGTGCTGAAAGCCTACGAGCGCGCGCTCCAGAAATGGCCCGACCCGAACCGGCGGCACCGCATCGAGCACTGCACGCTCGTCAACCCGGATCTGATTCGCCGCATCAAGGCGAACGGCGTGATCCCGACGCCGTTCTGGACCTACGTCTACTACCACGGCGAGAAGTGGACGGAGTACGGCGACGAGAAAGTGCAGTGGATGTTCGCGCACAAGTCGTTCCTCGACGCGGGCATTCGCGTGCCGGGCGCGTCGGACTACACGCCGGGGCCGTTCGAGCCGCTGATGGCGATTCAAAGCATGGTGACGCGCAAGGACTACAAGGGACGCGTCTGGGGCGCGAACCAGAAGGTGACGGTCGATCAGGCGCTCGCCATCACCACGATCAACGGCGCCTACCCGTCGTCGGAAGAGGCGATCAAGGGATCGATCACCGCCGGCAAGCTGGCCGACTTCGTCGTGCTCGAGAAGGATCCGCACGACGTCAACCCCGACGAGATCATGAATATCAAGGTGAATCGCACCGTGGTCGGCGGGAAGACCGTTTACGGGGGATAGCGATCATGACGCGTCGCACGCTGTTCGCGGCGATCCTCATCACCTGTGCGGCGGCGGGCGGGCTGCTGCTGCGCGCGCAGACGACGACCTATGACGTGCTGATCCGCGGCGGACACGTCGTCGACGGCACGGGCAACCCGTGGTTCGCCGGCGACGTCGCGATCAAGAACGGCCGCATCGCGGCTGTCGGCCGCCTATCGAATGCGACCGCGTCGCGCATCGTCGACGCGTCGAACCGGATCGTCACGCCGGGGTTCATCGATCTCCATACACACTCCGACACCTCACTGCTCGCCGACGGCACCGCGCAAAGCAAGGTGCGTCAGGGTGTCACGCTCGACGTGCTCGGAGAGAGCACCTCGGTGGCGCCGCGCGACGGGTTGAAGGATGAGGGCGGCGACGGCGTCCGCCAGGAGTGGACGACGTTCACCGGTTACTTCCAGCGGATCGAGCGGCAGGGAATCTCGATCAACGTGATCTCGCATGTCGCTTCCGAGCAGGCCCGCCGCGTCGTGCTCGGCTACGACCCGCGGCCGGCCACGCCGCCGGAGCTCGATCGCATGAAGAAGCTGGTGGCGCGCTCGATGGAAGAAGGGGCGTGGGGACTCGTGACCCGCTACGAGAGCGGCGGCCCCGAGCATCCGGAGGAAATCATCGAGCTCGCCAAGGTCGTCGCCAGCTACGGCGGCAACTACACGTCGCACATCGGCAGCGAAGGATTCGAGCAGGAGAAGGAAATTCGCTTCGCGATCCGCGTCGCCGAGGAAGCGAAGCTGCCGGTACACCTCTTCCACTTGAAGATTCGCGCGCGCGAGAACTGGGGCACCGTCGGCCGCTACGTGAAGATGATCGAGGATGCCCGCGCGCGCGGGCTCGACATCACCGCCAATCAATACCCCTATACGGCGATGAACCACGGCTGGAGTGCGTTCTTCCCGGTGTGGGCGCGCGAAGGCGGGCCGGCGAAGTTCGCCGAGCGGCTGAAGGATCCGTCGGTGCGGGCGCGGATCAAGACCGACAAGGACTTCATCACCTGGGCGAAGGAGCACGGCTGGTGGGAAGGGATCGTCATGGGCCGTGCCGGCAGCGAGCAGAACCGCAAGTACGAGGGGATGCGGCTGTCGGAGATCGCGAAGCAGCGCGGCGATGCGGATCCAGCCGACACCTGCCTGACGCTGATGGCCGAAGACGGCGGCCGCATCTCGGGGATGTTCCACACGATGTCGGAAGACGACGTGCGGCTGGTGATGCGGCAGCCGTGGGTGTCGATTGCCAGCGACGGCTCGGCGATCAACCTCACGGCGCCGGGGGTGCCGCACCCGCGCAACTACAGCACCAACGCGCGCGTCCTCGGCTACTACGTGCGCGAACAGCACGTGCTGACGCTCGAGGAGGCGGTGCGGAAGATGACGACGCTGCCGGCGCAGATCCTCGGGTTGCGGGATCGCGGCCAGCTGCGCGAGGGATTCGCCGCCGACGTCGTCGTGTTCGACCCGGCGCGTGTCGGCGAGACCAACTCGTTCGAGAAGCCGAAGTCGTATGCGCAGGGCGTTGACTTCGTCCTGGTCAACGGCGTCCTCGTGATCGACAAAGGCGAGCACACCGGCGCGAAGCCGGGACGTCCAATCATGAGCGCGGGCGCGCGGCCGCGTCCGGCCGGCAGCTCTCAGCGATGATCGTCTACGGCGTCCGATAGGACTCGCGATCGCGCCGGCCGCCAACGCCTTATCTGTTAGCATTTCCGCCATGCGTGTGCCATCTCTTGTTGCGGCGGCTGCCGCCCTGTCGATTGCCGTGTGGTCGTGCGCGCGCCCGTCCGGACAGGCGGGGGCGGGCAACACCGCGCGCTACGACCTCCTCATCACCAACGGACGCATCGTCGACGGCACCGGCGCGCCCTGGTTCCGCGGCGATGTGGCCATCAGCGGCGATCGGATTGCCGCCATCGGCAAGCTGACCGGCGCGGCGGCCGCGGCGACGATCGATGCGTCCAACCTGGTAGTGGCGCCCGGCTTCATCGATCTGCTCGGCCAGTCGGAGTTCAACGTGCTGGTGGACGGCCGCGCGGCGAGCAAGATCCTGCAGGGGATCACCACCGAGGTCACCGGCGAGGGCTCGTCGATCGCGCCGGTCAACGACCGGATGATCCAGGAGGCGTCGGCCAACGCGAAGTACTTCGGCGTCGCGCAGGACTGGCGGACGCTCGACGACTACTTCAAGCGGATCGACGAGCGATCGCGGACGGCGATCAACGTCGCGACGTTCGTCGGCGCCGGCGGCATCCGCAACTACGTGATCGGCAAGGACGATCGTCCCGCGAGCGCGGCGGAGCTCGAGGAGATGAAACGGCTGGTGGCGCAGGCGATGGAGCAGGGGGCGGTCGGCCTCAGCACCTCGCTGCAGTACGTGCCGGATCGCTTCGCGTCCACCGACGAGATCGTCGAGCTCGCCAAGGTGGCGGCGCAGTACGGCGGCGCCTACTTCACCCACCAGCGATCCGAGGGCATCCGCATCTTCGAGTCGCTCGACGAGGTGATCGCGATCTCGGAGCGGGCGGGCATTTCGGCCGAGATCTGGCACCTCAAGACGGCCTACAAGGCGAACTTCGGCAAGATGCCGGAAGTGCTGCGCCGGATCGAGGCGGCGCGGGCGCGCGGCGTCGACGTCGCCGCCAATCAGTATCCCTACACGCGGGCGTCGAACGGGCTCGACTCGTGCCTGCCGCTGTGGGTGCGCGAGGGCGGCTTCGAGAAGACGGCGGCGCGGCTGAAGGACCCGGCGACGCGCGAGCGCGTCAAGCGCGACATGAACGACGCGAACGCCACCACCTGGGAGAACCAGTGGTACGGCTCCGGCGGCGGCGACGGCGTGATGGTGTCGACCGTGCTCGATCCGTCGCTGCGCAAGTACGAGGGGATGACGCTGACCGACATCGGCAAGGCGATGGGGAAGGATCCGCGCGACGCGGTGATCGACCTGGTGCTGGCGGACAAAGGCGAGACGTCGGTGGTCACCGCGATCATGGACGAGGACGATGTGCGGGCGGCGCTGAGGCATCCGCTGGTCGGCGTCGGCACCGATTCGGGCGCGAAGGCGGAGGACGGCAAGCTGTCGGAGTCGAAGTCGCACCCGCGCGCGTGGGGATCGTTCCCGCGCATCCTCGGCCGCTACGTCCGCGACGAGAAGCTGCTGACGCTGGAGGAGGCGATCCGGAAGATGACGTCGAAGGCGGCGGCGCGCGTCCACCTCGACGATCGCGGCATCCTGCGTCCCGGGCTGGCGGCCGACATCACGATCTTCGATCCGGCCACGATCCGCGACGTGGCGACGTTCGACGATCCGACGCACTACTCGGTCGGCGTGCAGCAGGTGATCGTCAACGGCCGGCGCGTCGTTGCCGACGGCAAGATCACCGAGGAGCGCCCGGGGAAAGCGTTGCGCGGCCCCGGACGAGCCCGCCCGCGTCGGTCGCAGTCGTAGTCGCCAGTCGTCAGTCGCTCATGGAAACACTTGCGTCCGGGCTTTCTTATTTCGACCTGAACTTCCTCGGCGTGCCGCGGATCATCGCGACCGTCGTCCTCCACGGCCCCGGCGGGGCCGCGCTCGTCGACCCGGGCCCCTCGTCGACGCTGCCGATGCTGCGGGCCGGGTTGAGCAAGGCGGGAATCGGCGTCGGCGATCTGCGCGCGGTGCTGCTCACGCACATCCACCTCGATCACGCCGGCGCCACCGGGACGCTGCTGCTGGAGAACCCGGCGATCAAGGTGTACGTGCACGAGAAGGGCGCGCCGCACATGGTCGAGCCGTCGAAGCTGATTGCCAGCGCGACGCGGCTGTGGGGCGACGAGATGGATCGGCTGTGGGGCGAATTCCGCGCGGTGCCGCAGTCGGCGCTGGTGGTGCTGAAGGGGGGCGAGAAAATCAGCGCCGGCGGGCGCGACCTCGAGGTCGCCTATACGCCGGGGCACGCGTCGCATCACGTCAGCTACTTCAACCGCGACACCGGCATCGCGTTCGTCGGCGACACGGCCGGGATCCGCATCATGCCCGGCGGCTTCATCATGCCGCCGACGCCGCCGCCCGACGTCGATCTCGAGCTGTGGCGCGGCAGCCTGCAGCGCATCGCGCAGTGGCGGCCGGAGACGGTGTTCGTCACCCATTTCGGTCCGCACGTGGCATCCAGCTCGCACCTGAGCGAGGTCGCCGCCAACCTGGAGCTGACCGCGAGCCTGGTGCAGGCGTCGCTGGCGCGGCCGGGTGGAGACGACGATCGCGAGCAGTGGTTCAGCGAGGAGCTGCGCCGCGAGCTGCGGCGGCGGATGAGCGAGGCCGAAGCGCAGGCCTACGAGGTGGCGGGGCGGTTCGATCTGAACTGGCGCGGGCTGGCGAGGTACTGGAGGAAAAGAGAAGGGGTCAATTAGGAATTAGGGAATTCCTAATTCCTAATTCGCCGTGAATTCCTGATTACGCGGTCGCGCGCGCGGCTTCGACGTCCGTGGCCGCCGCCATCCGCCGCGGATCGACCATCAGCCTGAGCGCGAGCCCCTGCGGCTGCGAGCCGCGCGGCGGCGACACGCGATAGACGGCGCCGAGCACGCGGCCGTTCTGCAGCGAGCCGGGGAGCGCATCGCACTCGCGGGCGTCGCGTTCGAGCTGGAACTGCACCAGCCGGAACAGCGGAATCGACACCGGCGACTGGCACTCGACGTAGACGCCGTAGTCGCTGACGTTGCGCGTCAGGACGGTCGCGAAGCGGGTCGCGCCGCGCTGGTCCTTCCACGTCAAACGCGCGGGCAGCGTGACCGCGTGCCGCTCGTTGTTGCGCAGGTTGGCGTCGTGGCGCTGGGCTGAGGACCGGTCGATCGAGCTCTGTTTCAAGGCAACCCTCACAACGGAGACAGAGTTATGGCCCTGTGCGTATCAAGCTTCGCGCCCGGTGAATTTGTGTGCAACTCAGTCGTTGGGTCTTAGACCGAACGTATTTGAAATCAATAGGTTGCTTAAATTCGCATCAGTCAAACTTTCTGTGCAACGCGTATACTCAGTATCCATTGGTCCACGCAACTGGATACGCAGTATTCGTAAGCGCCGCTCATCCAAGCCTCAGCCGTAACCGTTTGTCAGACCCGCGACAGGGGGTGCGGGCGGCGCGCGCGGTCAGTGGGCGTCGACCTCGGCGGGGGCGTCGAGCCCGAGGCGGCGGATCTTCAGGTACAGGCCGCGGCGAGTCAGGCCCAGCGAGCGCGCGGTCTCGGAGATGTTGCCGCCGGCGCGATCGAGGGCGGCCTGGATGAGGTCGCGCTCCATGTGCTCGATTGCCAGCGCCAGGTTCGGCGTCGTGCGCGAGATGCGGATCGAGCCGGACCCCGGCGCCAGCTTCGTCGCCACCACTTCCGGCGACAGGTGCGTCGGCTCGATGCTCCCGCCCGGCGCGCTCAGCGCCACCGCCCGCTGAATCTCGTTCTTCAACTGCCGCACGTTCCCCGGCCACCAGTACTGCGAGAACACGTCGAGCGTCTCGGAGCTCAGATGGATGTCGGGCTTGCCCAGGCGCTCAATCGCCTCGCGCAGGAAGTAGGTGCTCAGGTGCGGGATCTCCTCGCGCCGCTCGCGCAGGGGCGGCACGTGGATGCGGATCACGCTCAGCCGGTAGTAGAGATCCTCGCGAAACTTGCCCTCGGCGACCCGCTGCTCCAGATCCGCGTTGGTCGCGGCGAGGACGCGGACGTCGACGCGCTGCGGCTTGGTCTCGCCGATGGGCATGATCTCGTGCTGCTCCAGGAACCGCAGCAGCTTCGGCTGGACGTCGAGCGGCAGGTCGCCGATCTCGTCGAGGAACAGGGTGCCGCCGACGGCCGTGCGCACCAGCCCGGGCTGATCCGACACCGCGCCGGTGAATGCGCCGCGCTTATGGCCAAACAGCTGGCTGTCCGCAAGATCGCGCCCGGTCGTCGTGCAGTTGTAGGGCAGGAACGTCGCCGCGCTGCGGTGCGAGCCGACGTGGATCGCGCGCGCGATCAGCTCCTTGCCGGTGCCACTCTCGCCGGTAATCAGCACCGTCAGATCGTTGCCCTGCAGCCGCTGAATCTGCTCGACGACGCGGTCCATCGCGGCGCTGGCGGAGAGGAAGCCGGGCAGGAGCGGCTCGAGCGATTTGTCCGGCGACATGCCGGTCACCGGCACCGGACGATCGCGCGCCGCACAGAGCATGAACCCCTGCCGCGCCACGGCGCCAATCATCTTCAGCCGCCGCATCGTCGGATGCCCGATCGGACGCGGTGATGCGACCAGCCCCATGCGCGGACCTTCCGCATCGCGCCCCAGCGGCTCGACCACGAGCGCGCCGCGCCCGTAGACGTTGCCGTTGACCGCCGACCGCGCGATCGCGCGCGCCGCCTCCGGCTCGCAGCCCGCCGTCGCCACCACCTTCACGTCGCCGCCAGCCAGTTCGACGTAGACGACGGCGCAATCGCCGCCCGCCGCCTCGAGCAGCGCCGACGCCGTTTCGCGCCCGAGCAGCTCCGGCAGCGCCGCCGCGTCGACGATGCGCCGGACGATCGCGTCGTCGGCGTCAGCGGGCGAGATCACGTACTGGCCGCTGCCAATGGTGGTGAGCAGCGACTGCGCCGTGCGCGTGTCGTCGAGATCGCGCTCCGCGCCGAGCTGCTGGAAGACGGCCAACGCCTTGTTCAGGTGCCGCTCCGCCACCGAGCGGGCGCCAGTCTCCGCGACGAGACGGCCGAGCGCGAGGTGGCTGAGGCCGGTTTGATAGCGCTCGCCGAGCAGATCCAGGAGCGCCGCGCTCTGCGAGAAATCGTGGTACGCGTCGGCGGGCGCCTGGTTCTTCCCGTGGAGGAGGCCCCGTAACCGCAGATATTCACCCCACGCCGCCGGGGCGCCACGCGGATCGAGCGAGTCGGCCGCCGACGCGAGACGCGCCTCGGCTTCATGCAGCCGCCCTCCGAGCGTCAGCGCTTCGGCGGCAATCAGCGTGGCCTGCAGCGACTCGAACGGCGGCGCGCCGGACTGCAGGATCTCTTCCGCGCGCATCGCCGCGTCGTCGAGCTGCCCGCGCCGCAGCGCCAACCGCGCCCCCAGCACCTTCACCGACCACTCGTACCAATGGCTGGTCTGCCGGCCGTAGGCGCCGTAGGCCTCGCTCGCGCGCCCGAGGAAATCGCTCGCCGTGTCGTAATGGCCGCGGATGAGATGGATCTGCGCGAGCGTGTCGAACACCGCGCCGGTGGTTTCGTGGAATTGAATCGGGCTGCGCACGTCGAGCGCGCGATGCAGCGCGTTCTCGGCGCGGACGAGATCGCCGATGCGGACGCAGATCTGCCCGAGCGTCGCCAGCGCCACCGCGAGTCCATGGCCCGAGCCGTGCGATTCGTGCAGCGAGACGCTGCGCTCCGCCAGTGCGAGCGCCTGCTCGTGGCGGTGCTGCATCATCATCACGTTCGCCTGGTTGCCGCACACCGTGGCGAGGACGTCGTCGGCATGCACCAGCGATGCGAGGCGCTCGGCCTGACGCAGCGCGCCCATCGCTTCGTCGTACCGGCTGAGCTGCGCGAGCGAGATCCCAGAGAGCGAATGGACCAGCGCGAGGTGCCGGCGATCGCCGGCCGCGTGCAACGCCGACGCGGCCTTCGAGATGTGCTCGCGGACGATGGCGACGTCGGCGACCTGGCGATAGCAGAGACCGAGCTCGTAGTGGGCGAGGCCGATGCCGCGCGAGTCGTGCGCGGTTTCCGCGTTCTTCAACGCCCGGGCGTGCATCGCGATCGCGCGCGAATGGTCGCCGCGCGCAGAGGCCAGCCGCCCGTGCAGGCGGTAGAGCGTGGCGACGCGTCGGGCGCCGACGGTATCGCGGAAGGTATCAGGGGGACGGCCGAGCGCGGTGGCGGCGGCGTCGAGATCGTCCTGCAAGAGCGCCGCTTCCGCCTGCATCGAGCGGACGGTCAGCTCTTCGTCGCGGTTGAGCGAGGAACGGAGCGCCGGCGCGAGCATCTGCGCCGCTTCGGCCCCGCGGCCGCGTTCGAGTGCGGCGCCGGCGCGTACCAGAAGCGCCTGCAGGGAGGATGACGCCACGGCCGAGTATAAACCTAGGGCTCCGTCGGGCGGAACGGGCGACCCTTGTTCAGCAGGCGCGCTTCGAGGCGCGCCGAGCAGTCGCAGTTGCTGCACGCCCACGGCTCGACGCCCGATTCGTCGCGGCACCGGCTGCGCGCGTGCGCATCCTGGACTTTGTCCAGCGTGAAATACGCTTCCCAGTATTCGCGCTCTTCGGCCAGCGGCGTCGCGCAGTAGCACACCTCGACCCACTGCACCCGGCCGTCGTCGAGTTGGCGCGCGTCGGCCATGTTGCGGCAGTACTCATCGCCGGCGACGGATCCGCGGCCGAGCGTGCCGTCTTCGATCGCGCGCGCCAGCGGCTCACGCTGTCCGGGTTTGACTCTGGCGGTGACGAGATACCGCATGCGACGATTCTAGAACAGGCGGACGAGGGCGGCGAGCGCTGCGTGCAGATCCGCATCCTGCGACAGCAGCCGGAGCTCAGCGGCGACCGCTTCAGCCTCGCTCTCCAACGGCATGGAAACGACGAGCGGCGAGCCGGCGCGGGCGCGTTCAACCGTCGCACCAGCGCTGGAGAGCGTAATGGTTGCCCGCTCCGTTTCGTGCTCGATCGTGACGACGAGCGCGGCGTCGCCGGTTTCTGCGGCTTCGACGTGCGGCGGTGTGGCGGGGCGTTTGGCGGCGGCCATCAAGGCGCCGGCGAGCAGCCACGCCAGCGATGCTTCGTCGCGATGATGCGCGATCCGCACGCGCGCGCCCGCCGCCGCCACTGGCTTTCCCGTTTCGCTGGCCGCATGTTCGAGCGCACGACGCAGCGGACCGAGCCGCCGCCAGTTCACATCCGCCAGATCGACGCGATGCTCCTCGACGAACGGCGCCAGCACGCGCAGGGCGGCGCCGACGTCGCGCCAGTCGCGGCTGTCGTATACCAGCTGCCGTCCCATCGTCACCAGCGATTCGAGCAAGGGAACCGCCGCCAGGTCCTCGGTCCACCACACGCTGGTTGGCAGGTCGCCGCGCGCCAGCCGCCGCACGATCGATGGCAGCGATGCTTCGGTGCACGCGGCCCGCACGACGATCTGCTCGATGCCGTAGCGCGCGCTCTCGGGGCCGAAGGTGGCGATGCCGACGCCGGACGCGAACGGCGCATCGGGCTCTTCGCGCCCCGACTCGTGCTCGAGGACGATCAGCCGCGACGGGTGACGCGCGACCACGTCGTCGAGCGGCAAGTCGGTCATCACGGCTTCGACGTGTGCATCGGGCGCGGCGACGCGGTCGCGAAAGACGACGAGGTTCGACATCACCGCTCTCGCAATCGGCACGTCGCGCTGGGCCAGCTCGCGCCACAGCGCGGCGAGGTCGGCGTCGATGCTGTCGGCGCTCGACGTGCGAAACAGGCGTTCGGCTACAGCGGCCGCCATCGTCTTCCCCCCGCCTCGATCAGGCGGTCGGCCTCGGCCGGTCCCCAATCGCCGGCCGGATACGTGGGCAGTGCCGCGTTCTGGCGAGACCAGTGGTCGAGAATCGGCATCACCCAGCGCCACGCGGCCTCGACGGCGTCGCGTCGCATGAACAGCGTCGCATCGCCGTGCATCACGTCGAGGAGCAGGCGCTCGTACGCCTCGGGCGTGGTGGCGCCGAAGGTGCTGCCGTAGTGGAAGTCCATCTTCACCGGGTACGGCCGCACGTCCGGTCCCGGCAGCTTCGAGCTGATGCCGAACGAAAAACCCTCGTCAGGCTGAATCCGAATCGAGAGCACGTTCGGATCGAGACGCGCGTCCGGGCGCGCGTTGAACAGGATCGGCGGCACCTCTTTCAGCTGCACCGAGATCTCGCTCGCGCGCTTGGGCAGCCGCTTGCCGGTGCGGAGAAAAAACGGCACGCCGGCCCAGCGCCAGTTGTCGATGAAGATCCGCAGCGCCACGAAGGTCTCGACGCGGGAATTCGGATCGACGCCCTGCTCCTGGCGATAGCCGACAACCGGCTTGCCGGTGATGAAGCCGGCGGCGTAGCTGGCGCGGACGACGTTCGCGTCCACGTCGTCGCCGGCAATCGGCCGCAGCGACTGCAGCACTTCGAGCTTCTCGTCACGGATGACGTCGGCGTCGAGCGCGTGGGGCGGTTCCAGCGTCACCATCGCCAGCAGCTGCAGCAGGTGGTTCTGGATCATGTCGCGCAGCGCCCCCGCCTGCTCGTAGTAGCCGGCGCGCGTGCCGACCCCTTCCTCTTCGGCGACGGTAATCTGCACGTGATCGACGTACTTCTGGTTGAACAGCGGCTCGAAGATGCTGTTCGCGAACCGCATCACCAGGATGTTCTGGACCGTCTCTTTCCCGAGATAGTGATCGATGCGGTAGATCTGCCGCTCGTCGAACACCTCGGCGATCGCGTCGTTGATCGCGCGCGCGCTGTCCAGGTCGCGGCCGATCGGCTTCTCGATGATGATCCGGGCAAAGGGCGCGTCGGCGTCGGCCGCGGTCTCGCGGGCGACGAACCGCGAACGCGCCAGCTGCCGGACGGTCGGCGCGAACAGGGTCGGCGGCACCGCGAGGTAGTAGATCCGATCGCTCTTCATCCCGCCTTCGTGCTCGATGGTGTCCAGCTTCGCGCCGAGCGGCGCGAGCCCGCTCTCGCCGTCGATCGAGGCGTTGACGAAGAAGAGCATCTTCGAGAAGGCGCCCCAGGCCTGCTCGTCGAGCGGCCGCCGCGAAAACTTGCCGATGCCCTCTTTCGCGAAGTCGCGGTAGGCGTCGTCGGTCATCTCCTTGCGGCCGACGCCGACGATCGCGAGGCGCGGCGGCAGCAGGCCGTCGACATGCAGGTTGTAGAGCGCCGGCAGCAGCTTGCGATGTGCCAGGTCTCCGTTGCCGCCGAAGATGACGATGGTCACGATTTCTTGACCGCGTGGCCGCCGAACTGCTGGCGCAGCGCAGCGAGCAGGCGATCGGCGAAGGGGTCGTCCTGCCGCGAGCGGAAGCGCGTGTAGACGGCGGCGGCCAGCGCCGGCAGCGGGACGCTATGCTCGATCCCTTCCTGCAGCGTCCACCGTCCCTCGCCGGAGTCCTCGACGTCGCCTTTCAAGCCCGACAAGTCGGGATTCTCGGCGAGCGCGCGCGCCGCCAGCTGCAGCAGCCACGATCGCACGACGCTGCCGTGATCCCACAGCGCCGCGACCGCGGCGAGATCGATCTTGTACGAGCTCGCGTGCATCAGCTCGAAGCCCTCGGCATAGGCCTGCATCAGGCCGTACTCGATGCCGTTGTGGATCATCTTCACGTAGTGCCCGGCGCCGTGATCACCGACGTGGAGGTAGCCGTCTCGTGGCGCCAGCGTGAGGAAGATCGGCTCCAGCCGCTTGCACACTGCCGCGTCGCCGCCGACCATCAGGCAGTAGCCTTCGGTCAGCCCCCAGATGCCGCCGCTGGTTCCGGCGTCGACGTAGTCGATGCGCTTCGGCGCGAGCGCCTGCGCGCGGCGGACGTCGTCGTGAAATCGCGTGTTGCCGCCGTCGACGATCGCGTCGCCTGCCGAGAGCAAGGTGGCGAGCGCCGTGACGGTCGATTCGGTCGGGTCGCCGGCGGGCACCATCACCCACACGGTCCGCGGCGCGGCCAGGGCCTTGACGAGCGCGTCGAGCGACGCGACCCCGCGCGCGCCCGCGGTCTCGGCGCGCGCCACCGCCTCCGGGCTGCGGTCGAACGCGACGATCTGGTGGCCGCCGCGAATGAGGCGGGTCACCATGTTGAGGCCCATGCGGCCCAGACCAACGAAGCCGAGTTCCATCAGGATCCTCTCAATACGATCGTCGGCGGCAGGCCGTCGCGCAGGCCTTCAGGCCTGCCACCGGCCGCCGGGCAGCCCTGATAGGGTGCGCTACGACTGAAGCAGCATCGCCGCGAGCGCGCGCAGTAATGCAGGATCGGGCGCCGGCAGGTGCGCATGCAACCCGCGGCGGCCGGCGGCATCGAGCGCTGCGAAGTCGCCGACCGCCTGGGCGAGCTCCAGCGTGCCGAAGGAGAACGGCTCGCCGGGGATCGGCAGATCTTCGGCCGGCGTGGCGCTGACGAGCAGGAACACGCCGTTGTTCGCGCCGCCCTTGTGCAGCTGGCCGGTCGAGTGCAGGTAGCGCGGCCCATAGCCGAACATCGTCGCCGCGCGGGTGCGGTCTCGAACCGCGCGGCGCAGCGCCTGAAGCTCGCGCTCGAGCGCGGGATCGGGCCCGAGATACGCCAGCAGCGCGAAGTAGTCGCCGGGGCCGATCGACGTCAACAGCGCGTCGGCAGCGCCGCGCGCCTTCGACGCTTTCGTCATCGTCAACGCAATCTTGTTGGGCGCGGTGGCATCGGGGGCGGCGATCGGCAGCTTCGATGTCTTCTTGAACTCGCCGAGCAGCTTCTGCGTCGCGTCTTTCGCCTGTTGCACGTTCGGTTGATCGAATGGATCGATGCCGAGAATCGCGCCAGCCACCGCGGTGGCGATCTCCCAGCGCACGAACTCGGCGCCGAGCGCGGCCGGTTCTTCGACATCGATCTCGACCACCGGCGCGAACGTTTTCAGCGCCCTGGCCGCCGCATCGTCCCCCTCGCCGCCGGCGCCCTTGACGCGGACGCGCACGAACAGCCGGTCGGTGCCATACGAGGCCGGCCCGGCAGGCGGTTCTCCGGCGATGGGCACGACCCCCTTGCCCATCTTGCCGGTGCTCTCGGCGATCAGCTGTTCGACCCACAGGCCGAGGGGCTCGAACGAGGGGGGAACGATCAGGGTGAGCTTGTCGCGGCCCGAGGTTGCGCCGGCGCCGATCGCGAGGCCGAGGCCGACCGCAGGATTCGCCGCCACCTCGCCCCCCTGAGGCTCGGCCGCGGCGAGCATGGCGAGGCCCCAGCCGACGATCGCCTCGATGTCCTGTCCCATCAGCGCCGCCGGCACCATCCCGAAAAAAGACAGCGCTGAGTAACGGCCGCCGATATCGGCCGGGTTCAGGAAGACGTCACGAAACTGTTCGCTGCGGGCACGGCGATCGAGCTCGGTGCCGGGATCGGTAATCGCGACGAAATGATCGGCCCAGCGCGCGACGCCGCTGTCGATGAGGCGCTGCCGGAAATGCGCGGCGAGCGAGTTCGGCTCGATGGTGGTGCCCGACTTGCTTGCGAGGAGATAGAGCGTCCGCTCGGGTGGCGTAACCACCGCGCGGACGGCTGCCGGATCGGTCGAGTCGAGCATGTGCAAGCTCGGCCAGCCGCGCGCGACGCCCAGGATGGCGCGCAGCACTTCCGGCGCGAGGCTCGACCCGCCCATGCCGAGCAGCACGACGTCGCTGAATCGATCGTTTTTGACACGCTCGGCAAAAGTGCGCAGCCGATCGACCGACTCGGCCATCAGCATCGGCGAGGTCATCCAGCCGAGGCGATCCGCAATCGTCGTCTGCACGGCGGCATCCCGGCTCCACACCGACGGATCGCGCTTCCACAATCCGTCGGCGGCGCGCGCGGCCACCTCGTCCGAACTTTTCAGGGAATTTACGAGCGGACCAGCTGACACCTGCAGCGATCTGTCGAGGCGGGCACGACGCGCCGATACATCCAGCGCGGGCCACCGCGTGAGCAGGTCTTGGGTTTGTGGCATCTCGTTAGAATACAGGCGTCAGCCCCAGACTTCAGTCGAAAGTCTTCAGTCGAAAGTCGACAGTCGAAAGTCGCGGGTCGAACGTCCGCAGTCGAAAGTCGTCAGTCAACAGTCGTCATTCGTCAATCGAGAGTCGCTTTCTATGGCCAGAGGGTTCGAGAGCAAGGACGTCGAGTACCAGCAGGCGGAGGCGGAGCGCGGCGCGGCGGTGAAGGAAGAGAAGAGTCCCGCGGAGCGTGAGGTTGAAAGCCGGCGGCGCACGATTCAGCTCGCGCTCGCACGCGCGCGCGCCGACTTCGAGGCGGCGCGGACCGACGCGCACCGGCGCATGCTCACGGCTGCCATCGCCACGCTCGAGCAGCAGCTCGCGCAGGCTTAACCATCGATGATGCGTTCGCAGGGCGCGGCGTCAGCCCCGCTCTCGACGCGCCGCATCGAACCACGCACGCCCTCCGCTCGTCTCCACGTAACATAAGAGGATGAGGATCTGGCTGGCGGCCGCGCTTGCCGCCTGCGCGCTCGCCTGCGGCTCGCCGCGCGGCGACGAGCGTGACGAACCACGAGCCACGAGCGCCCCGGCCGCCACCGCGAGCCCGGCCGCAGCCGCTCCCCCTGCCGCGGCTCCAGCGCCCGCACGTCCGCGCATCGTCGCGCTTGGCGACAGCCTCACCGCCGGCCTCGGCCTGCCGACCGGCAGCGCGTATCCGGCTCTCCTCGAGCAGCGTCTCAAGGACAGCGGCATGGACTTCGAGGTGGTGAACGCGGGCGTTTCCGGCGACACATCCGCGGGCGGGCTCGAGCGGCTCGACTGGGCGCTTCAGGGCGACGTGCGCGTGCTCGTCGTCGCGCTCGGCGCCAACGACGGCCTGCGCGGACTGCCGCTCGATCAGATGCGCCGCAACCTGTCGGAGATCATCGAGCGCGCGCAGGCGCGCGGCATCAAGATCGTCCTCGCCGGGATGGAAGCGCCGCCCAACTACGGTCGCGACTACATCGCCGGTTTTCACAAGGTCTATCCCGAGCTCGCCGCGCAGTACCGGGTGGCGCTGGTGCCGTTTCTCCTGCAGAACGTCGCTGGCAACGCCGCGCTCAACCAGCGTGACGGCATCCACCCGACGCCAGAAGGCGCGCGCATCGTCGCCGACAACGTCTGGACCGTGCTGAAGCCGATCGCCGAGGCTCAGGCCGCGCACCGGGGGCGCCCCGGATCATGATCGAGTTGCGCGAGGTCTCCAAGACCGTCACGAGCGGATCCGAGCCGCTCACCATCCTTCACCCGCTCTCGATTCAGATCCCGCGCGGCGAGTTCGTCGCGATTGTCGGGCCGTCGGGCAGCGGCAAGTCGACGCTGCTCGGGTTGATCGCCGGGCTCGACGCGCCCACGTCAGGGTCGGTGCTGATCGACACGGTCGACATCACGCGCCTCGACGAAGACTCCCTCGCGCGGCTGCGCGGCGAGAAAATCGGCTTCGTCTTCCAGTTCTTTCATCTCATTCCCTCGCTGACCGCGTACGAGAACATCGCCGTGCCGATGGAGATCGCCGGCATCGCCGACGTGCGCGGCCGGGCGAACCAGCTGCTGGAGGAAGTGGGCCTGACCGGCCGGGCGCATCACTATCCGTCGCAACTGTCTGGCGGCGAGCAGCAGCGCGTCGCCCTGGCGCGCGCCCTGGCGAACAACCCGCCGATCGTGCTGGCCGACGAGCCGACCGGCAATCTCGACAGCGCCAACGGCCGCCACATCATGGAGCTGCTGCGCAACATCCACTCGCGCCGCGGCACCACCATCGTGCTGGTGACGCACGACGCCGAGCTCGCGGCGATGGCCGACGCCCGGCTGCTGATGCGCGACGGGCGGGTCGTGGAGAACACGCTGCCGCAGGCGTCGGCGCGAACGGCGACGCGCGCCGGGGTCGATGAGCCCGCCGCACGCGCGCACGGCTCGAGGCGTTGGAAAGGCGTGTCGCCGAGCTCGAAGCCAAGGCCGGACTTTCCATAAATCGATAGTTTGCTCAGACCCAAGGAGGGGTCATGGGAACCGCACGCGTCGCGAGTCGCGCGCAGCTTGGGCTGTCTGCGCCGCGAGTCGAAGTCGAGGTTCACCTGGGGCAGGGGTTGCCCACGTTCTCCATCGTGGGGTTGCCTGCCACCGCGGTCAAAGAGAGCAAGGACCGCGTGCGCGCGGCGCTCCAGAACTCGGAATTCGAATTTCCCGCCGGGCGTATCACCGTCAATCTCTCGCCCGCAGATCTGCCGAAGGAAGGTTGCCGCTACGATCTCCCGATCGCGCTCGGCATCCTGCTGGCGTCAGATCAGCTCAAGATTCCTGAACAACGCCTGGCCACCAGCGAGTTCTATGGCGAGCTGGGCCTGGCGGGTGAGCTCAAGCCAGTCAAAGGCGTGCTCTTGGCAGCAGCACACGCCGCGCGCGAAGGCCGCAATGTCGTGGTGCCGGCGGCGAACCTGCTCGAAGCGCGATTCGCTGAGCCAAACCGCGCGCGCGGCGCAGATTCGCTGCTCGGGGTCTGCTCGCTGGTGCGCAACGGCGCTTGCGACGCGTCGCATGGGGATTTGAGTAGCGGCGAGTTGATCCCCCGAATTTCGCCGAACAGCCAACTCGACATTGCCGATGTGCGCGGCCAGGCCGCGCCGAAACGCGCGCTGATCGTCGCCGCTGCAGGCGGTCACAGTCTTCTGCTGGTCGGGCCACCGGGTACTGGCAAGACCATGCTTGCGCAACGGCTGCCGGGCCTGCTGCCTGCGCTTGAAGGCGCCGAGGCGCTCGATGTGGCTTCGATCGCGTCGGTGAGCGTGCGCGGCTTCAACGCCTGCGACTACGGCAAGCGACCGTTCCGTGCGCCACACCACACAGCGTCGGCCGGCGCCATCATCGGTGGCGGTTCGCATGCGCGGCCGGGTGAGGTGAGTCTCGCGCATCGCGGCGTGTTGTTTCTCGATGAGCTGCCCGAATTCAATCGCAGTGTGCTCGAGAGCCTGCGCGAGCCGCTCGAGAGCGGGATAGTGGCGATCTCGCGCGCCGCGTTGCAGGTGGAATATCCGGCGCGCTTTCAACTCGTCGCGGCGATGAATCCCTGTCCCTGCGGCTACCTTGGAGAGCCCACAGGCAACTGTCGCTGCGCCCCGCCGGAGATCGCGCGATATCGCGCGCGCATTTCCGGACCGCTGCTCGATCGCATCGACGTGCGCGTGGCGGTTCCGGCGGTCGCGAGCGAGGAGTTGTTTGGCGAAGGGGCGCCAGTCAATGCGCTCACCACGGCGCAGGCCGCGGAACGCGTGCGGGCGGCGCATGATCTGCAGCGCGCTCGGGCTGGCAAGTTGAATGTCGAGCTCACGGGCAAGGAACTGCAGCGCTTCTGTGGCCTCGACCGCCAGAGTCGCCGTCTGCTGGCACAGGCTCGCACCAGACTCGAGCTGTCGGCGCGTGGAGTACACCGAGTACTGCGGGTGGCGCGCACGATCGCGGATCTCGATACGGCCGCGAATGCGGCGTCTTGCAATCTCGCTTTGACGCATCTCGCCGAAGCGCTGCAGTTGCGCATGGCCGATCGCGTTTGATGATCGCCCAAATGCAACGGGCCCCATGGAAAACCACGGAGCCCGTTTCTCGCCGCAGCCTCGCCGCTGCCGTGCGCCTTGCGTTACTTGTTCAACTCGACGATGTGGTCCACGGCCTGCTTGATGAGGTCGTCCGGCCAGTCGGCGCGGCCACCCTTGGGCGGCATGACGCCAGTCTTTCCATTGAAGCCATGCAGCGCATGGTTGTAGAGCGTCTCCTTGCCCTGAGCGATACGCGGACCCCACGCCGCTTTGTCACCGACCTTCGGAGCGCCGGCGATTCCGGCGCCGTGACAGGCGGAGCAGGCAGTGTCGTACGCGGCGGTTCCGTCGGCTGGAAGTGCGGCCACCGGCACGGCCGGTCCGACGCTTTCGATCTTGAGCGCTGAGTTGTCCTGTCCCGCCACCGCCACGTGTGCCACCGGCTGCAGGCGCTGCTCGACGCTTTGCACATAGCGCGGATCGGTGCTGACCTGCTTGCCCTGGTTGTTCGCGCCGACGTGGCGCGCAAATGCGAAAAGGCCAATCGTCACGGCAAACAAAATGCCGAGAACCAGACTGAAATTGTTGAAGAAATGGGAGTCTTGTTTGCTCATGGGCGCGAAGTATATCTGTGGGACAAATTAAAAAAACTGGCGCGCCCGACAGGATTCGAACCTGTGACCTACGGTTTCGGAAAC
>Ga0207645_10001491_pt1 | contig 19131 bp, 15 predicted proteins | sample KBSM53metaG_FD_184331 | JGI IMG/M metagenome (GOLD analysis project Ga0207645, IMG submission 184331) | Miscanthus rhizosphere microbial communities from Kellogg Biological Station, Michigan, USA - KBS M5-3 metaG (SPAdes) (version 2) | ecosystem: Host-associated > Plants > Roots > Rhizosphere >...
AAAAATTCTATAGTCATTTTACTTTCTTTCTATGTAGAATGAAGTACCTGTTGGTGATGGACTATCTACACCGGAATTATAACCATTGGTTTTTCTCACAGATGCAGACAGACCTATAGATATTACGCCGAACTGTTCAGCAGTTCTCAACCATCCGCCCATTGATGCAGCAGGCTGGAGAGTTATTGTTACAAGTCCGCCGGTTCCAAAATCGGTCAATGTGCCCGTATAGCCAGGACAACCTCCCAGGTCATTTATCACCATGCCATCCGTATTGGCTGGATTGGAGCCGCTCTTTAATATTCCATTGGTCACTGTTCCTGCAATAACAGACGGAGCGGTAATATCAACTTCTATCGGTGAAGGACATTTGCCGATACTCAGTTCATATCCATTCACAAAACCCCAATCGTCTTTTGCAATAAACTGGATGTTGAGCGGCGTGTTCATTTCTGCATTGGTCATTTTGTATAAACCGCAAGGCAGATTTTCCAGTGCGGCGGCGAATTGTACGCTGGCAATACCATATTCGAGTGGCTGATTGTGAATGTACAATGCAATCATATCTCTTGCGCCAGGTACAATATTTCCGGCAGCATCATAACCTTCAACCAGAAAATAAACGGTTCCCGGGAAGCTGCCTGTACCATCGTATAGCGTTGTACTTAATTGCATATAACGGTCCAGGTTACTGAATTCCCAATCAACGCCATCAAAGAAAGTCTGCTTTTGAATGTTAATGTAAGAAGGCACCAATTGCGAAACGCTGCCGGAACTGCCGACATTTGGAACATTGACGGTTACATAAAATGGCCCAACAGGATCTCCATTATAATTGGGTAAAAAGCGTTTTGAAAAAATAGGATGTGAATAATCCTGTTTTACAAACTGCCAGTTCACACCATCAGCGGAATAACGAATAGTATAACGTTCGATCAGCGGATCATTGTTTGCTCGTTTTAAGTTGTACATGCATCCTTTTACGTCTACAAGACCGGCCCATGCTGCGCAGTCGACATTGAAGCCTGCGAGTGTATTATGAACCGTGATCTTTCCATCGGGGCGAAGATGATTGTTATAACCGGGCCTGTCCAAATTTGCAAAACTTGCATTTGTATTTTGCGCACCGCCTACGAATACATTGCCCAGGCTGCCGATTAAATTTCCATTGAAACAAAGTGACGTAGGCTGTACTTTCTCCTTTGGCAGACAGATATTGATCTGTTTCAGATGCTGTACATTAAAATAAGGAGCACTTTCAAAGAGCGTATCGGTTGGATGAATGCTATCCGTAATTTTTACAATCACATCCGGTAAAACCTGTACAAAATAATTTTCACCGGGCGCTACATCATGCAGTATTTCATCAATAAGTTCACTGAGCGTTTGTTTAAAACGGAAAATATAATTGCCATTCATATCGGTTATCGCACTGCCGAGGTTGGTGCGATGACCTGTGCCGGTGTAGCTGCCGCCAGCCAATTCAGCATTTGTGCGATCATATTCCGCAAAATTCAATGTAAAGTTTTGCGCCGGTTCAGTATGACAGGTAAGACGAATACCATCTATTATTTTCGCAACATCCACTCTGCTTGCAACGGATAGATTTTGTTGTGCTTTGGAAAACGTAACTCTTCTGTCAAAACTGATATCAGCTAAGGCGAGTTCTTCATTACCAACTGCAAGGTCTTTACTGCGTGTAGCCTTCGCTGTTACTTCATTGCGCCTGAAAATGTTTGCCGCTTTTTCCGGTACCTGTTCTTCACCCAATATGTTAATCACCATCGGGGTAAAATAGGGGGGTGGATCTGGAGGGTTCGGAATTTTAACAGGTACCCGTTCGGGATAGTATTTTGTGATAATCTCGCGAAGCTTGTCGTTTTCAAGAGCTTTCAATAATTGCGTATAAGTATCTATGACAACAAGGCGTGGACGGCAAGGATTAAAACGGCATAACCCGCTGTAGAGAGATACATTTCCATAAATGATAAAATCGTCTGCAAGTGCAGGCGTACTGCATGTAAGAATAAGATCATTAAAATCGGCGTCGCCACCTGCATCGTTTGACTCGATATCAAACGTATAATTTCCACCTGTAATCGTGGGGAATTTTATTCTTGTGCCGGACAATTGAAAACCACTGCCAGGATTATTCTGAATTGAAATAGACCATAGTGAACCGGTTACATTTATGGCAGGCGTTGCGGTAGCACCGTTATATACACCGTTTCCGGTGGCAGCGCCTGAAATAATAAAACGTTGAGGAAAGGCAGCAGACTTGCTTTTGACACGCACAGTCCAGTTACCCTGCATGGATATAATCATAATTTAAGGTTTAATGGTTATAAAAAAATAATAAGGGTACAGACAATTATCTATCAATCATTGATCACCGGTGCAGGCGGACAACACCTGTACTCTTGTGATTTTTCGAGCAATTCAATTTGTTTACGCAATAAATCATTTTCGAGCTGCATTCTTTCTTTCACCATCGGTTCGCAGATGTCACATTCATCGAGACAACCTTTTACAATAATTCCTGCAGTCGGTATTGAAAATTCAGCTTCGAATTCTATTGTTTGTTTTGTTTCCGGAGTTATTTTACCAGCTTTATCAACCAGGTTTTTGGCAACAAGCTGTTCGTTTACTTCCTTCAATGCCTTATCGCGTGTATCACCATCAAGGGGAATTGCAAAATTCTGGTCGGTGTTAAAAACGGGCACTGTCAGTACTTGTGCAGGCGCTTTTGCAAGATCAGCAAACTGTAATGCTGTAGTTCTGCTTCCAAAGCCAGCTGCCGCATTCGCATCAGTTGTTTTGACGATGGCAGCCGTAGCGGGAACATCCTGTGGTACCAATGCTATCGGCAATTTACTTGCGCCGGGTTGCAATACGCCGCCGACAGGCGCATTATCATCCAGCACTCTTCTTTCGATAGCTACCAGTTCAAATTTTATTTTTTGTTTTTTGTTGATCCGGTAAAACATAAATGTCACTGCATGACACTTATTTGGATTGGAAAACTCTCTTGATGAAGCTTCAAAATGATCTTCCGATTCGCCTTCGATATGGGTACGGCTGCTTACTTCGCCAACCGAAACAGAATGCGCTTTATGCGTAGCACTCACTGATTGTGAAGCTGCACTTTGCACATGTGAACGTTGTTGATTAAGGTAATCCGCAACGGAATGACTGTTATGATTACCGCTCGCATTTGTACTTGCACTTGCACTAAGACTAAACGGGTTTACACTGCCGCTTGCGTCACCATGAAAGTCCCAATGACCTTCGGAAGAACTTTCTGCATGACCTGATTGAGCTGCTGATGCATCGGCCATGTATTTCTGAAATGCCGTCATGTAATACTGTTCTTCGGAGATCTGTTCGCTTCTGTAACTCAGTTTTGTTTCGCTATCGAATGTAAAACGGCTGCGACGGTCTGTAGTTGCCAATCTTACTTTTTCGCCCGGAAGCAATGTGGTACTGTAAGCAGGGTCGCCAAGGGTGAGCCCGAGCGTACATCGTGAAAATTTAAAATGAAGGATAACTTCTACGACTATGCGCCGGCGACTGGCAGCAGTAATCGTTGTTGGGTAAGTAAGCACCCTGCTGAAATTGACAACATCACAGTGATCGTCTTTGATAAGGTCGGGACAACAGGGGATAACTGTCCCGTTTGTTGCATGTTCTTTTGCCATAATTAAAGGTTTAATGGTTAAATTAAATGCATGCATATTTAATGCAGCAAAAAGTTATCGTAACCGGTTTGCCGGTTAAAAGACAATTATATAAAACGGGTGTTAACTAATCTGCCTTTGTAACTAATAAGGACTTGTTGGTGAGGCTTGAGAATCGAAGATACATTGAACCGGTGTGGTAAAACAATACCACTTTGTGGTAAGGAATATCACATCGTGAAATAACTGTTCTGTTTTATTCGCATCTTTACAGCTTTTATAGCATCGAAATGAAGATAAGCGGAGTTTTTATTTTCCTGGTTGTATTGATAATTCATATTGCCGGTATATATACGGGTAACTATCCAATTGAAGCCGTTACTAAACCTTTATTATTATTTATACTTGCCGTTCATTTTATAATCAGTACAAAATCGTTTTCAAACGGTTTAAAAAAATGGATACTCGGCGCTTTGTTCTTCTCCTGGGCGGGCGATATACTTTTAATGTTTGTAAATAATAATCCTTCTTTTTTCCTTGCCGGGTTGTCTTCTTTTCTCCTTGCTCACATTTCCTATATTTTCTTTTTCCACGCAGTACGTACACAGGAAAATGTAAAAGGTAAAATTTTTCTGTTGCTGCCTGTTTTAGTTTATTATGCGATATTGATGACGGTACTTTCGCCCTGGTTGGGCGATATGAAATTACCTGTGAGAGTTTATGGTGTCGTCATTTGTTTTATGCTGATGCTTGCATTGCATATGCCTTATATACAGGATAAAAAAGCCGGGTTGTTGATGATGAGCGGTGCGTTACTGTTTGTTTTGTCAGATTCGGTGCTGGCGATGAATAAATTTTATAAACCGTTTAAAGAAGCTGACATTATTATAATGATCACTTACGGAATTGCGCAGTTGTCAATAGTGCAAGGAGCAATAAAGTATATAGTAATTAAGGGCAAAAAGAGCAGACAACCTTAATTTTGACTTTGGAGGATAAAAATTTAGAGATGCAAAAAACAGATTTTTTGGTTATAGGATCAGGTATTGCGGGGCTGACATATGCATTGAAGATGTCGAAGAAATTCCCCGGCAAAAAGATATTGGTGTTGACAAAAGCAAAAGCAGATGAAACCAATACAAAGTACGCACAGGGCGGAGTAGCGGTAGTAAATGACCTGGAAAATGATAGCTTTGAAAAGCATATAGAAGATACGTTAATTGCCGGTGATGGTTTATGTAATAAGCAAGTAGTTGAGATAGTCGTGAAAGAAGGTCCGGAAAGAGTGAAAGAACTTATTGAATGGGGCGCTCAGTTCGATAAAGAAAAAGATGGGGATTATAAGCTTGGAAAAGAAGGAGGTCATTCTGAATTTCGCATCATCCATCATAAGGATATAACCGGTTGGGAAATGGAAAGGGCGCTGCTGGAAGCGGTAGGAAAGCAAAAGAATATCACAATTATCAAGCATTGTTTTGTAATCGATATTATAACACAGCATCATCTTGGATATCTTGTTACAAAATCAACACCGGATATAGAATGCTATGGTGTGTATGTATTGAATCTGCAGACGAACCTGGTAGAGAAGATTGCGGCCAAAACCACACTGATTGCAACAGGAGGTAACGGCCAGGCCTATCGTACAACAACCAATCCATCGATAGCAACAGGTGATGGCGTGGCAATGGTATACCGTGCGAAAGGAAGAATAGAGAACATGGAATTTATACAGTTTCACCCGACAGCTTTATATGAAGCAGGTTTGCGCGGACAGGCATTTCTCATTACAGAAGCCGTACGCGGCGATGGTGGCATATTGCGCAATAAAGATGGTGAAGCATTTATGGAGCGATATGATGCAAGAAAAGACCTGGCGCCACGTGATATCGTTGCCCGTGCAATAGATAGCGAGATGAAACGTACAGGTACAGAACATGTCTGGCTCGATTGCAGGCATTTTAGTAAAGAAAAATTTACAGACCATTTTCCAAACATTTACCAGAAATGCCTGAGTATCGGAATTGACCTTATGAAGAACATGATACCGGTAGCGCCGGCTGCTCATTACAGTTGCGGTGGTATAAAGGTGGATGAGTGGGGAAGAAGTTCAATAAAAAACCTGTACGCCTGCGGCGAATGCAGCAGCACAGGTTTGCATGGCGCCAATCGCCTCGCGAGTAATTCCTTATTGGAAGCAATGGTGTTTGCACATCGCTGTTATATTGATATTGCAGACCGCTATAGCGAGTCTTCAGCCGCACCTTTTTCCGAAGGCATGGGAGACATTCCGGATTGGGACGCACAAGGTACATCAGAGCCAAAGGAAATGATTCTTATTACGCAAAGTTTAAAAGAGCTGCAACAGGTGATGAGTGATTATGTAGGTATTGTGCGCAATGATGTTCGTTTGCAAAGAGCGATGAAGAGATTGGATTTGTTATGGGAGGAAACAGAAAAGTTATATGTAAGCTCATCATTGTCTCCGCAATTATTAGAGTTAAGAAATTTGATCTCTGTAGGATATCTTATAGTAAAAGGCGCCGCTTTCCGTAAAGAAAGCAGGGGCTTGCATTATAATACGGATTATCCGGGTAAGAGTGAACTGGTACAGAATATTGTTTTGTAAATTGCCGGTTTTATTGTTTTCAGATCCAAATTATTTCCATGTATTATATCGTTTACGGATTACTTTATCTTTTTTCCTTACTGCCAATCTCATTTTTATATTTTCTTTCTGATTTATTCTATGGATTTACTTATTATATCTTACGATACAGGCGTGATGTGGTAGCGGGTAATCTCAAAATTGCTTTTCCCGAAAAAACAGATGCTGAGAGAAGAACTATTGAAAAGAAATTTTATCACAACTTTATTGATTCATTAATCGAGACGATAAAGTTGCTTTCCGCATCAGAACGATTTATAGAAAAAAGATTTATCGCGAATTGGGAGGTTATAAACCAGGTTTATGAATCAGGGCGACGGGCACATCTTCACCTGGGACATAATTTCAATTGGGAATGGGGCAATATAGTGTTAGGTAAAAAAACGCCATTCAGGTTTTTGGCGGTGTATACACCCATAACCAACCCTGCTTTTGAAAAGCTTTTTCTTAAACTCCGCTCCCGCTCCGGTGTTGTTATGCTGCCGGCAAATAAGATGCGCGAACGTTTTTTGCCTTACAGAAATACGCAGTACCTCCTCGGTCTTGTTGCAGATCAGAATGCAAGTGACCCGGCAAGGGCCTGGTGGTTTAAATTTTTTGGAAAACCGGCACCTTTTGTAAAGGGACCTGCAAAAAATGCAATAACATCCGATGCCGTAATCATTTTTGCATCGATAAAAAAGAGTAAGAGGGGTTATTATGAAGCAATATTTTCTATAGATACAGAAAACCCCGGTTCGTATACAGAACTGGAACTTACGCAGAAGTTTATACGCTATCTGGAAAATAACATCCGTCAATATCCTGATCTGTGGCTGTGGAGTCATCGGAGATGGAGATGGAAATGGAAGGAGGAGTATGGGGAGGTGGGGGAATGAAAAGAAGAGTAAACGCCTGGTGAATCGTTTAAAAGTTTATAAGGCAAAGCACTAATAGAAATATTGCTATTAATTTGGAACTTACTGATTCACGAAACGAAAGCTTTAAACCCTTAACCATTCAATCGCTCAATTCAACACATTCTTCTCCTTCACAATCTCCACCTTTTCCAGCTCCGCGATCTTAGTCCAGCCACCTGAAACGTTGCGCAGGTTATGAATGCCCTGGTGTTTTAATAATGAAGAAGCAATAACACTGCGGTATCCGCCGCCACAATGAACATAGAGGTTATTCTCTTCATTTATCGTAGCCATATTTGCCGGATTATTAAGTTCATTTAATGGAATGTTTATTGCGCCCTTCAAATGCCCTTCTGCAAATTCAACCGGCCTGCGTACATCCATTACAACAAGATTTTCATCAAAAGGCATGTCCATCATTAATTCATCAGGTTCTACGTTGATGATCATATCAATTTCCTCACCGGCTTTTTGCCAACCCTCATACCCCACATTCAAATAACCTTTTATCTTATCAAAACCAACCCGTGCAAGACGGATAATTGTTTCCTTTTCCCTGCCTGGTTCTGTAACAAGTATCATCGGCGCATCAAAGGAAAGCAGGCTGCCTGCCCATTCGGCAAAGCGTCCTTCAAGACCAATGCTTATTGCTCCGGGCACAAAACCTTCTGTGAATTTTTCAGCATTTCGCGAATCCAATATGATTGCATCTTTATGTATCCAATCTTTAAATGCAGCGACAGATAAAGCGGTAAGTCCCTGCTCTAATACCTGATCGAGGCTATCGTATCCTTCTTTATTTATTTTAGCATTTAATGCAAAATATTGAGGCGGCTCGGTAAGTCCGTCGGTAATTGCTTTGATAAAACCTTCTTTGGTTTGCTGTTTCAAGGCATAATTAAATTGCTTCTCTTCACCGATGGTGCTATACGTATCCGGCCCGAGGTTTTTACCGCACGAACTGCCGGCACCATGCGCAGGATAAACAATAACATCATCAGCAAGGGGAATGATTTTTTTCTGCAAGCTATCATATAACATACCTGCCAGGTCATCGGTGGTCATTTTGCCATCTTTTTGCGCAAGGTCGGGACGTCCTACATCACCGACAAACAATGTATCGCCGGTGAATATGCAATGGTCTTTCCCATTTTCATCTTTCAATAGGTAACAGGTTGACTCCAATGTATGTCCCGGTGTATGTAATACCTGTAATTTTAAATCACCTAAAGTGAAACTGTCGCCGTCTTTTGCGATATGAACCGGAAATTTGGTTACTGTATCCGGTCCGTATATAATCGTTGCGCCTGTGGCTTTTGCGAGATCTATATGCCCGCTGACGAAGTCTGCATGAAAATGAGTTTCGAAAATATATTTGATCGTTGTCTTGCGTTCATGTGCTATCTGCAGATAGTCATCAATATCCCGCAATGGATCAACAACGGCGGCTTCGCCATTACTTTCAATATAATAAGCGGCTTCACTGAGGCATCCTGTATATAATTGCTGAATAAACATATGCATATTTAATATTGCAAATTTACTTTATAAAGCAATAAAAAAGCGGGGGCTTTTGACCCCCGCTTTGCACCTTGATTGATCGATTTTAATCAAGCAAATCTGCCAGGAATTGGTTTACTTCATCCATTCTGTCAATGTTAATGGAATAATAAATAAACTTTCCGTCACGGTTCGTTTTCACAAAACCGGCTTTTCTTAGTATAGCCAGGTGTTGTGAAGCGACTGATTGTTCAAGCCGCATTTTGACGTACAGATCTGTAACTGTCATACGACCGTGTTCATCAATCAGTTTCAGGATTTGTTGCCTTAATTTGTGGTTTACAGCTCTAAGTACCAGAGCTGCTTTTTTTAGATTGTGCAGGTCGATTTTCAGGCTAAGGCCATTACCTGAAACCGCACTAAATGTGAGTTCTGACGTACTCATACATAACTCTCGTTTAGCTTCGGTGATTTAATAAGACTGACGCCACAAAATTAATAATTAGGTTCGTTTATAAAACTAAAAATTTTGTGGTATAACACTTATTTATGTACCTCGCGAGTAAAAGTTTTTAATATACATGGGTTCTGTATATGCAAGGCTATTAAATTCTGAATCACGTAAACGATTGTTTGAAATTTTTATCAATAATGAAGAATTAATTTCGATATCATCAAATAAAGCATTCCTATGATGTGTTACGTATTTAAACTTATTGCTGCCATTTCCGTAAAATAAAACTGTCTTTTTTTCTAAGACATCATCGAATAAGTTCGAGTCTAACAAAATAGCAGAAGGAAAAATAACTTTTTCCATATTTTTTTTATATAGCGCGGCAAACACTTCCATGCGCCTGGCATCTATCATCGGGCATATAAGATCACAATCTTTTTGAGCTGCTGCGGTTGCCATCATGTCAAGCGTTCCTATTGCTATTAAAGGAATATCTAATGCGTAGCATAATCCCTTAGCCGTTGAAAGCCCAATGCGTAATCCTGTATACGAACCCGGCCCGATACTTACCGCGATAGCAGCAAGATCATTTAATGACAATCCCGATAATGCAATTATATTTTTAATAGCGGGTTGTATCCACGACGCATGATCTTTCTGATTGTTGTTAACTGCAATGTTTATTAACTGATCATCTTTCGAAATGCATACAGATGAATTGTCTATTGCCGTATCAATATTTAAAATGTATGCCATTTAAAACACCAATTCTTTTTTTAATAAATCGCACACTGCGTAACGTGTATTTGCTTTACTTAAAATGGAAAGGAGTGAATAAACGTTTTGAATACCGATCAATCTGCTCCATTCAAACGGACCGTATGGATAATTTGTGCCGAGCTTCATAGCCGTATCAATTTCTTCGCGACTGCTTACATTGTCCTCCAATGAAAAATATGCTTCGTTAATTATAGTACAGATCACCCTGGGTGTAATAAAGCCATGTATATCCGGAACCCATTCTATTTTTTTATTAAAAAATGAAAATACCTTTTCTGCCTTTTCTTTTACCGCTTCATTATTGCAACTTGCTTCTGTTATGCCTCGTTTCAAAAAGGTAGGCCATCCGTTTATGCGTATAAAATTAGCAGGAAGGTTTTCTGTCAATCCTGTTACATCATTGACGATGACTGTATCTGCTGCTATTTTAATTAATAATTCTTTTCTTTTTTCTCTGTCTGTATCAAATAACAAATCAACACAAGCCGTCGCATTTTTTGAAATATTTTCGATGTCGTGACTCCATTCAATTTTTGCAGACTCATTTAATCCCTGTGCAATCAATTCTTTTTTCAGATTATCGTCAGTAATCACCGCGATCTTCATATACTATTTTTTGCAAAGAAAATGCATAAAGCTAAATTCGGGCAATGTCTCAGTTTAGGTACTATTTCCCACAAAGACAAGTCACAAAGAAACATAAATTGTTTTAGGATACTTGTTGATCTTTGTGGCCCGATAGTTACCGGAATCGGATATAATAAGTATTGTAATTGCCACACGGCTTAAATTCGCTTTAATGAACTAATATAAACTATGGATAAAACTGTAATTAATACTTCAAACGCTCCCGCACCGATAGGGCCTTATAACCAGGCGGTGCTTACGGGGAATATATTATTTATATCAGGACAGATATGTATCGACCCTGCAACCGGTCAATTAAAAAATAAAGACCTGTTGGAAGAAACGCACCAGGTGATGAATAATCTCCGGTCTATTTTGCGGGAAGCGGGTATGACGTTCGACAATGTTGTCAAGACTACTATTTTTCTTACGGATATGAATCGCTTCTCTGAAGTAAATGAAATTTATGGTAAATATTTCAGCGACAACTTTCCTGCAAGAGAAACGGTACAGGTGTCGGCGTTACCAAAATTTGTGAATGTTGAAATCAGTATGATTGCTGTGAAGTAAACGACCCGGTCTGGCGGCCCTCCGTGTGACCGGCGGATAAAGAAGTCTCGTCTGCAACGCTGAATAGATTGTAGTAGTATCCCGCATTCTGCGGAACGAGGCAACGAAAGTCCAATAGTCCGCAGGATGCTGTGCATAGTTATAAAGCCGGGAACATAAAAAAATTTCAAATGTTTATGATCGCTAAACGATTGCTTTTACTAATTATCGTCACTTCGTTTGTATCTGTTGCCGTCTGCCAGGATACATGGACGATCAAAGCCAATAAAATTGATCCTTCCAATTATTACGGTATTACTGTTGCCAACGGAATGATCGGGATTGTTTCCTCGCCGGAACCATTCCGTATAAAAGATGTTGTGCTGAACGGTGCTTATGACCTGTATGGCCGTGGCCGTGTCAGCAATTTTTTGCGCAGCTTCAACTTTCTGAATATGTACCTGGAAGTGGATGGGAAAAGATTGGGAGCAGCAGATGTAAGCAACATGCAACAGCAGCTGGATATGCGTCATGCGGCATTTTCGTCTTCGTTTGATTATGCAAATGCTGCCACCGTTAGCTATTCTTATTATGCCCTGCGTCATTTGCCTTATTGCGGCATGATCGATATAACAATTGTTCCGAAAAAAGATATCGAGATAACAGCCGCTTCTGTTATGGAAGCGCCGGATGCATTAAAGGATGTTCAGAATTACTACAATGAAATTGACAGGCCGCATGTGACGATAAGCTTATTATCATCTACAGCTAAAAGCCCGACCGGCAAATTGTTGTTTGCATCTTCTACCAGCTTTTTATTTAACGAATCACATGGCAGTGAACCCCGCATCATTCATGAAATGTGGGACAACAACATGCACCTGATGAAGTTTAAAAAAAAGCTGAAAGCAGGTGAAACGTATAAGTTCAGCATTGCAGGTGCCTCTATTTCTTCGGCGCAGCATGATGATCCATTGAATGAAGCAGAGCGCTACGCTATCTTTTGTAAATTGGAAGGACATGACCGCTTACTCAATTTTCATAACAAGGCATGGGATGAATTATGGAAAAGTGACATTATCATAGAGGGAGATGACGAATCGCAACTTGCTGTCCGTTCGGCATTGTATCATTTGTATTCATTTGTGCGCGAGGGCACATCCTATTCACCCTCACCGATGGGCCTGAGCGGGCTCGGCTACAACGGTCATGTGTTTTGGGATTGTGAGTTATGGATGTATCCCGCTATTCTTGTATTGCACCCTGAAATGGCAAAAAGTATGGTGGAGTACCGTTATGAACGATTGAAAGAAGCAAAACACAACGCATTTGCACATGGATACAAAGGTGCCATGTATCCGTGGGAAAGTGCGGCCAGCGGCAATGAGGAAACTCCCGTGTGGGCGTTAAGCGGACCATTCGAGCATCATATTACGGCAGATGTCGCCATTGCTGCATGGAATTATTATTGTGTCACACAGGATAAAGTATGGTTGCGGGAAAAGGGATTTCCTGTAATGAAGGAATGCGCCGACTTCTGGGCATCAAGAGTGGAAAGAAATGGCCCGGGCCATTATGATATAAAAAATGTGGTCGCTGCAGATGAATGGGCAGAGAATGTCGATAATAATGCATTTACCAATGCAGCAGCAAGGGCAACATTGAAGTATGCAACTGATGCTGCAAAGCTGTTAGGTATACCTGCCGATGCCGACTGGATGAATGTGTATAATAATATACCTGTGTTAAAAATGGATAACGGTGTTACGAGAGAGCATGCCGCTTATAATGGAGAAGGTATAAAACAGGGAGATGTAAACCTGCTGGCTTATCCGTTAAAAGAGATCACCGATCCGGCCCAGGTAAAAAAAGATCTTGAGTATTATGAAACTCGCGTGCCCACCCAGGGTACTCCTGCTATGACACAGGCAATTTTCGCCTTACTGCATTCAAGGTTGGGCAATGGTGAAAAAGCATATCATTTTTTTAAAGATGCGTATGTTCCCAATCAAAACCCGCCATTTAATGTGTTGGCTGAAACAAAGGGCGGTACCAATCCATATTTTGCCACCGGGGCAGGCGGTTTGATTCAGAGTGTTTTAAATGGTTTTGCCGGTATTGACATTACAGCAAATGGACTTGTACAAGTGAAATCAACGTTGCCGCCGAATTGGAAAAAATTGACTGTAACCGGCGCAGGAACCCAAAAGAAAACTTTTACCCGTTGATCGTTATTTCGGGTACTTCATGTAATATTGAATAATTTTATATCTTTAGCTGCTTGAAGAAAATTGCTTCCATACTGTTTCTGTTTATTCTCGTGTTCAATTTTTGGGGATACAAGTGGGTTCTTTCCTACATGGAGCAAAAGGCTACAATAAGACTTGAGAAAAAATTGGACGCCGGCAAATACGATGTCAGTCAGCTTGTTGAAGTCAAAATTCCGCTCAACCTTCCTTACTATACCGACTGGAGCGATTATCAAACTTATTACGGAGAAGTTGAATTAAACGGCGAGAATTACCAGTATGTAAAACGCAAAGTGGTAGGTGACACGCTTTACCTTCTTTGCATTCCGCACGTTGAAAAGAACAACATTCAGCTGGCCAAGACCGACTATTTTAAAGTGATCAATAACATTCAGCATAACGGACAACAGAAGGATGGCCAGCCACCGGCGATCAAATTAATGCTGACTGAATTTTTGCCGAATGAAACGATTGCCTGTAACGCCGACTTAGAGAAAGTCTCATTATTATATGCAGTAAAGGATATCAACTATCCTTCGCAATTTGACCTTTCCACTCCTGCACAACCTCCCGAATGCTGATGTATCATTTCCTATCAGGGATTCTTTCAGGTAATACTTATCTTTCTAAACAAGGAAAACATATCATGCGGGTAGCATTTATTGCTATTGCGGGTTTACTGGTTATACAAGCCTGCAACAGGAAAAACGATTACGAGGCGGTTTTTAATAACTCTATCATGTTCGCTCAAACAGTTCATGAGCTGAACGGCGTAGTGATGGGCAATAATTTTAGCCCGATAGTCGCTTCACGTAATTACCTGTATGCAAGCGTGGCTGCATATGAAGTAGTAGCAGCGGGATACCCGGATCAATATGTATCATTGGGAAATCAGCTGCATGGTTTAGGTGCATTACCCAAACCAATTGCAGGAAAACCAGTAAACTTTCCTTTTGCTGCTATCCTTGCGTATTGTAAACTGGGTGAAGCGGTTACTTTTCCTGCGGGCAGTATGCAGGAATATACAGACAGTCTTAAACAAATGGCCAAAGATCATGGTATGCCGGACGATGTATTGAAGAATTCAATAGATTTTTCTGATACAGTGTCGTCGGTTATACTGGCCTGGAGTAAAAAAGACAACTATGCGCAGTCGAGAAGTTTTCCAAAATATACCGTGATTGATACACCGGGTCGTTGGGTGCCCACGCCGCCTGCGTATTCAGATGCTGCAGAGCCGCACTGGAACGAGATAAGAACATTGGTGCTGGATAGCGCTTCGCAATTTACACCGCCGCCACCGCCAACGTTTGATATAAAGAATAAAAACAGTAAGTATTACCACGAAGTATTGGCTATCAAGAACGCAGTGGATAGCATCACCCCTGAACAGGAACATATTGCCAACTTTTGGGATGACAATCCTTTTAAGTTGAATGTATCAGGACATGTAATGTTCAGTACGAAGAAGTTTTCTCCTCCCGGTCACTGGATGGGTATTGTAGGAATTGCTGCTGAAAAATCGAAAGCAGATTTTCCGAAAACAGTATATGCTTACGCTATCACTTCTATTGCATTGTTTGATTCGTTTATACAATGCTGGGATGAAAAGTACAGGCATAATACAGCAAGACCAGAAACAGTGATCAACAAATATATTGACCCGGAATGGCGGCCGATTTTACAAACGCCTCCATTTCCTGAATATACCTGCGGACATTCTACGGGATCGTCTGCAACGGCAGAAGCACTTACACATGTCTTCGGAGACAACTTCGCATACACTGATACGACCGAACTTGAATTCGGTATTAAAAGCAGATCGTTTAATTCATTCCGTGAAGCTGCTATTGAAAACAACTGGGCCCGTTTTTATGGAGGTATCCATTTTCATAACTCGTGCATTGTAAGCACTGAGTTTGGAAGAAAAGTGGGCGAACTGGTTGTAACAAAGCTCCGGATGAAGAAATAACCTATTTTTCTTTACCAGACTAACTTAACTTATATGAAAAAGATTTTCTTATTCGCACTTATAATTATTTCATTTTATCAAAAAATTCAGGCACAGGGTTGTGTGGCTGTTCGCCAAATGGGTGGAGTAACCGCGATGGCTCCCGGTAGTTCTTATAATCTTGACAAAGGTGAATTGCAAATGGGTTTTAACTACCGCTATTTTCATTCATGGAGACATTTTGTAGGAACCGAAGAACAACCGCAACGTCAAAAAACAGGCGGCGGACATGATATGTATGGAAACGACCGCGGTAATGCAGTGAACATTTATTCGCATGCTGTTGATTTGAATTTTTCATACGGATTGACAAACAGGATTCAATTGAATTTTACATTGCCCTGGGTGCATAATGAACGATCACAGGTGTTGAGACAAACAGCTCCGGAAGCAGACACGTTCCGTTATAGCGTATATGCCAAAGGCATTGGTGACGTCAGGGTAAGTGCAAACTACTGGATATTTGATCCTGCAAAATCGCACAAAGGCAATGTAATGGTTGGTCTTGGCCTTAAATTGCCCACAGGCAATTATGCTGCAACCGATAATGGCGTACCGCAATCCGACGGATCAAAAAAAGATTTTGTGGTAATGGACCAGGCTATTCAACCGGGTGATGGTGGTTTAGGCGTTTCGGTAGAAGTACAGGCGTTCCGCCAGGTGTATAAAAGCGTTTATGCTTTTGCAAATGGTTATTATCTTTTTAATCCCAAAGAATCAAATGGTACTTATAAATCTGCTCCCACTGTTGTGAAAGATGAAGATGGAAATGTGCTGGGAACGCTGACCGGGTACAATATCTATGCTTGTCCCGATCAATATTTCGGCCGTGCAGGATTTCTGGCGTCAGTGTTGAAGAAACAGAACCTTACGTTCTCGCTCGCGTACAGGGTTGAAGGCATTCCCGCTTATGATGCATTTGGCGGACAAAAAGCTTATCGTCGTCCCGGTTATGTGATGGCCGTAGAATCTGGCGTTGCCTATCGTATTGGTCAGCATGGTATCAGTTTATTTGTTCCATACAACTTTGCAAAAAACAGGATACAAAGCGCTGCCGATATAGCAAACCAGGATCTTCAGAATTCAGTGATCACCGATCCTGCAAAAAAAGTGCACGAACAGGGCGATGCTGCATTTGCTGACTACTCTATCACGCTCGGCTATACATACCGGTTTGTAAAAAAGAATAAAACAACCGGTACGTCGCATCAGCTTCCGACTTATTAATAAAATATTGTACTCTGTGGAATACGCGGCACTGTTCAGTGTTGCGTATTCCACAGTTTGTATCCAAAAAAATTTAAGGCAAATAATCACCCGTCTGCATCTTACTGTCTGTAAAAATTTACCGCTATGTCAAAAAAAATATTAATCGCAGCAATCGTGTTGCTCCCGTTGTTGGGAATGGCGCAAACGGATATTGATGCGATCATGATGGAGAAAAAGGCGCTTTGTGTAGGTCCAATGTATAGCTATAGCAGTTGGAAAAATTATTGGGAAGGAACATTAAAAAGAGATAATGAAAACCTGGGGACTGTTTCCACTCAAATGATCGGAGTAATGGGAACGTATGGTGTTTCTAAAAAGCTGAATGTTCTTTTTGGTGCTCCGTATGTAATTACTAAAGCTTCTGCGGGTACGCTACACGGTCAGAAGGGAATACAGGACCTGAGCCTGTTTGTAAAATATGTTCCTTACCGGAAAAAACTTGGCGATGGCATCTTCACTCTATTTGCAATAGGTGGTTTCTCTACACCTCTGACCAATTATGTTGCAGATTTTCTTCCGATGTCCATTGGTTTACATACGTCAAACCTGCTTGCAAGAGGCATGGTCGATTACCAGGTTAACAATCTTTTTGTTACCGGTTCTGCTACGTATGTCTACAGAAGTAATATAAAAATAGACCGCACCTCTTATTATACTACTGAAATGCATTATACCGATGAAGTGGAAATGCCGGATATGGCAACGTTTAATCTTCGATTGGGTTACAGAAGCTATCATTTAATTGCCGAGGCTGTGTTGAATAACATGACCACATTGGGCGGTTTTGATATTACGCGAAATAATATGCCTTTTCCCAGCAACCGGATGAATGCTACAACAGCCGGTGTAAATGTGAAGTATACTCCTGCATTTGTTCCTCAATTGTCCATCGTGGGTGGTGGTAATTATGTATTGAAAGGAAGAAATGTAGGACAGGCATTAACAGTCGACGCTGCAATATTTTATGCGTTTAGCCTGGCACACAAAGAGAAAAAACTTACTAATAACAATCAAACTAAATAAAATGAAAAAACTGTTTTTTTCATTGACAACAGCTGTTGCAACTCTGGTTATCGTGATTGTTGCTTGTTCAAAGTCCGTAAGTGGAAGAACAGACGAAGCACCAGCACTGAACCCGGCGACGATCGATGTTAATGCGGGAGATTGGAAACCGGTGTTGCTGGCTGCACCAACCGACATCACTGTTGCTGCACCGATAGCGACTAATACGCCGGAATATATTGCACAAATCAATGAAATCAAGGCATGGCAGCATAATATAAGTGATGAAGATAAGGCGATAGTAAAGTATTGGAGCGCTGGTGCAGTGCTTCGCTGGAATGAAATACTGCGAGAGCTGGTAGCAAAACATAATTTGCCTCCCTACCAGAACGATGACGGAACTTACCCGATTCCCAGTGCGGCTAACCCGCTCGCCTATCCGCAATTTCCATTTGCAAACCCGCCATATGCAGCGAGAGCGTACGCTTATGTAAGTGCAGCACAATACGATGCATTGGTAACCACATGGTATTATAAAAGATTGTATAACCGAAAATCGCCTTATGCTGTTGATAGCAGTGTAAACGTGATGATCCCAAGATCTGATCTGCCTTCCTATCCTTCCGAAGATGCAGCGGTAGAAGGCGCAGCGGTGGAAACGTTGAAGCTTTTATTTCCCGGCGACCAGGATTTTATTCAGCAAAAAGCAGAAGAACATAAGCGGGCAAGGATAATTGCAGGCGCTAATGTGCGCAGCGATATAGACGCAGGCGAAGCTCTTGGAAAAGCAGTAGCTCAAAAGTTTGTTGCCCGTGCAAGAGGTGACAGGGCCGGAGCTGCTGTTGGCACACCAGCCGGATGGGTGCAATTAGAAACTGATTGTATTGCTAAAGGTGAAACGCCGTGGTATAGCCTGGAACTTCCCAAACGTCCGCCTATGTTGCCCGTATTTGGAAAAGTAAAGGCGTTTTTATTTGATTCATTAACCGCAATATCGCTTCGGCCGGGACCGCCCCCTTCTACGTCCAGTCAGCAAATGAAAGATGAAACAGAGGAAATTTATAATTATACAAAAAATGATACCCGCGAGCATTATCGTATTGTACATTTTTGGGCCGATGGGGTAGGAACGTATACGCCTTCAGGTCATTGGGACGCAATAGCTGCTGAAGATTTTATCAAAGAAAATTACAGCGAGGTTCGATGGGCAAGAAATTTGGCATTGCTGAACATGTCGTTGATGGATGCGGCTATCGTTTGCTGGGATACAAAAAACTTTTATTTCAATCCAAGGCCTTCGCAAATGAATCCGGCGATCAAAACATTAACCGGCGTTCCGAATTTCCCGGCATATATCTCAGGACACTCAACGTTTAGCGGAGCAGCAGCTACCGTATTGGGTCATCTTCTTCCTTCGAATGCAGACAGGTATACAGCTATGGCAAG
>Ga0207645_10001493_pt1 | contig 19117 bp, 16 predicted proteins | sample KBSM53metaG_FD_184331 | JGI IMG/M metagenome (GOLD analysis project Ga0207645, IMG submission 184331) | Miscanthus rhizosphere microbial communities from Kellogg Biological Station, Michigan, USA - KBS M5-3 metaG (SPAdes) (version 2) | ecosystem: Host-associated > Plants > Roots > Rhizosphere >...
CACGACGGCGAAGGGGCCCGTATTCCACACGGCGATTGTCGCGGGTGTCATGGCCGCGAAGCGCACGCATGAGCTGATCCCGTTCTGCCATCCGCTCGGAATCGAGGATTGCCGGATCGAGATCGACATGGACGGCGACGAGGCGGTCATCCACTGCACCGTCGCGATCAATCACCGCACGGGTGTGGAGATGGAGGCGCTGACCGGCGCGTCGGTCGCGGCACTCACGATCTACGACATGTGCAAGGCGCTCTCGCATGAGATGGTGATCGCCGGGACGCGGCTCATCGAGAAGCACGGCGGCAGGCACGACGTTACCGACGGCCGGTCATCCGCCGCGACCTGAACGCGTGCCCAACGCCCCACCAACATGAGCCACACAGCCGATCTCGCACCCCTCTACGGTCTCGTGCTGGCCGGAGGCTCGAGCACGCGCATGCGGCGCGACAAGGCGACGCTGGAGATCCATGGACGGCCGCAGCTCGCGTGGGGTCATGCGCTCCTCGCGCGTCATTGCGAGCAGGTCTTCGTGTCCGTGCGCGCGGATCAACGCACCGAGGCCGTGCGTGCGGGTTTTCCGCAGATCGTCGATTCGCTCGATGGTATCGGTCCCATCGCCGGAATCGCCGCGGCGCAGGCCGCGCACCCGCAGGCCGCGTGGCTGGTGCTCGCCTGCGATCTGCCCTTCGTCGACGACGATATGCTCGCACGCCTCATCGCCGCGCGGCGCGCCGGTCAGCCGGTCACGGCCTACCGCAGCACCAGTGACGGACTGCCGGAGCCGTTGTGCGCGATCTTCGAGCCCGCGTCCGCCGCGCTGGTACGCGAGGCGATCGCCACGGGACGGAATTGCCCCCGTAAGCTCGTAATCGCAAGCGGCGTGCCGCTCCTCGAGCAGGTCGCCCCGTTGCTCGGCAACGTCAATACTCCCGAGGACCTCGCGGCCGTGCACGGGCAGCTCGCGACGGGGTCGCACATATGAAATCGATAGAAGTCCACTACTACGCGATCCTGCGCGACCAGGCCGGGCGCCGCTCGGAACAGGTCGAAACGGGTGCCGCCACCGCCGGGGAGCTCTTCGACGAGCTCGCCGTGCGGCATGGGCTCGCGCTCGCACGCGACGCCATGCGGGTCGCGATCAACGACGAGTTCGGCGACTGGCAGCACTCGCTCCGGTCCGGTGACCGGGTCGTGTTCATCCCCCCGGTGGCGGGCGGGTGATGCCTGCGTTCTCCCTCAGCGCCGAGCCCTTTTCGCCCGAGGCGCTTCGCGTGGAGCTTGCCGACCCCGCCTGCGGCGGTTACGCGAGTTTCGAGGGCTGGGTCCGAAATCACAACGAGGGTCGCCGCGTGCTCCGGCTCGAGTACGAGGCGTACGAGGCGCTCGCGCTCAAGGAGGGCGAACGAATCGTCGCCGAGGCGCTGGAACGGTTCGGCGTGCGACGCATCGCCTGCGTGCATCGGGTTGGCGGGCTTGCCATCGGCGAGCTCGCGGTGTGGGTGGGTGTGAGCGCCGCGCATCGCGACGAGGCCTTTGCCGCCTGCCGGTACGTCATCGACGAGGTCAAGCAGCGCCTGCCGATCTGGAAGAAGGAGCACTATCCGGAAGGCGACAGCGGCTGGGTCAATTGCGAACGCTGCGCTCAGCCCTCCGCGCATGCTCACGGTCATGACCATGTTCATCCCGAGCCGCTCGAGCTCGAATTCTCGAGTCTCACCGCGGCACGCGCGGCAGGCTACGAGCTGGTCGACGTCCGGGAGCGGTGGGAACGCGACGCCGATCCGCCCGGTCTGCGGATCACGCGGCACCTGCCTCTGAGCGAATACATGAACGGTCGATCGCGGCTCGACGATCTCAACGATGGGGGCCGCTATCTCATCGTCTGCGCGCACGGCGTACGCAGCCTCGCCCTCACCGAGGAGCTGCGCGCGCATGGTCACGCGGCGGTGTACTCGCTGCGCGGCGGGTTGGCGGCGCTCAGGGCCTGACCTGCCCCGAGCCGCGCACCACGTACTTGTAGCTCGTCAGCTGCTCGACGCCCACCGGGCCGCGTGCATGAAAGCGGTCGGTCGATATGCCGATCTCGCCGCCCATACCGAACTCACCGCCGTCCGCGAACTGCGTCGAGGCGTTGTGCAGCACGATCGCGCTGTCGACGCGCGACAGGAAGCGCTCGGCGGCAGCGACATCGGTCGTGACGATGGACTCGGTATGCGCCGAACCGTAACGCGCGATATGAGCGATCGCAGCATCCACGCCATCGACGACCCGCGCCGCGATCACGGCGTCGAGATACTCGCTCCGCCAGTCCTCCTCGGTCGCCGGCCGCACCCGCGGGTCGGCGGCTAACACCCGTGGATCGCCGCGCACTTCGCAGCCTGCGTCTATGAGGTCCCGCACGATCGGCGCCAGGTGCGTCGCCGCGCAGCCGGCGTCTATCAGCAGGGTCTCGGCTGCGCCGCACACACCCGTGCGGCGGAGCTTCGAGTTACGGACGATCGCACGCGCCATCGCGAGATCCGCGGCCCGGTCGACATAGACGTGACAGTTACCTTCGAGGTGGCCGATGACGGGCACACGGGCTTCGCGTCGCACGCGCTCGACCAGGCTCTTGCCGCCGCGCGGGACCAGCACGTCGATGCGCCCATTAAGACCGCCGAGCATGAGTCCCACCGCGGCGCGGTCCGTCGTTGGCACGAGTTGTACAGCCGTTTCCGGCAGATCCGCGGCCGCGAGTCCCGCGACAAGACAGCGGTGGATCGCCGTGGACGACCGGACGCTCTCGCTCCCGCAGCGCAGGATCGCAGCGTTCCCGGACTTGAGGCATAGCGCACCCGCATCCGCGGTCACATTCGGCCGGCTCTCGTAGACGATGCCTATGACGCCGAGCGGCACGCGCACGCGCTGGATCACGAGGCCATTCGGGCGTTGCCACTCCGCGGTCACTGTCCCGATCGGATCCGGCAGCGCGGCGATGTCCTCGAGGCCCCGCGCCATGGCCTCGATGCGCGCATCGTCGAGCCCGAGGCGGTCGAGCAAAGCCGCGCTGGCCGATGCGTTGCGCGCGTCGCCGAGATCGGCCGCGTTGTCGGAAAGAATCTGCCCGCGTCGTGCCCGCAGTTCGCCGGCCGCGGCACGGAGTGCTGCATCCTTGGCGGCTCTGCCTGCCCGGGAGAGCGCCCCAGCCGCCGCGGCCGCATCGTCGCCGATGCGAGTCATGAGCGCCGTGAGATCGCCGTTCGCCATCGCTGCAGCCGTCACGGATCCAGGTCAGGTGAGAACCAGGTCGTCGCGATGGATCATCTCATCCCGCCCGCGAAATCCAAGCAGTTCCTCCAGATCGGAGCTGCGCCGGCCGCGTATCCGCTCCGCATCGCCGTTCGAGTAGGCGCAGAGGCCCCGCGCAACCTCGGCGCCATCCGGCGCGCGCACGACCACCGGATCGCCGCGATCGAAGCGACCGCCGACCTTTGTGACACCGGCGGGGAGGAGGCTGCGCCCGTCACGGAGCGCGCGCACCGCCCCCGCATCGACGTGCAGCTCGCCGACCGGCTGCAGGCTGCCCGCGATCCACTGCTTGCGCACTGTCAGGGGTGAAGCCTCGGCGACGAACCACGTGCAGCGCGCTCCCTCGGCGATGCGGCGCAGCGGGTGCGTCTCGCGGCCGTTCGCGACGCACATGTGGCAACCGGCCGCGAGGGATATCTTCGCGGCGGCGAGCTTGGTCGCCATGCCGCCGGAGCCCACCGCCGAGCTCACGCCGCCGGCCATCGCCTCGATCTCCGGCGTGATCCGCGCCACCTGCTGTATGAGGGTCGCATCCGCGTCGCGCGCCGGGTCGGCGCTGTAGAGACCATCGACGTCCGACAGCAGCACCAGGCAATCCGCGCTCAGCATCTGCGCGACACGCGCCGCGAGGCGATCGTTGTCGCCGTAGCGGATCTCGGCGGTCGCGACCGTGTCGTTCTCGTTGATCACGGGCACGGCGCCGAGCCGGAGCAGAGTGAAGAGCGTGCCGCGCGCGTTGAGATAGCGCCGGCGCTGCTCGGTGTCCCCGAGGGTCAGGAGCACCTGCGCGACCGTGAGTCCCGTCTGCTCGAGCACCTCTGTCCAGGCGTGCGCGAGGCGGATCTGTCCGACGGCCGCGGCCGCCTGGCTTTCCTCGAGCCGCAACCGCCCCGCGGCCAGCTGCAACGGTCCGCGGCCGAGCGCGATCGCACCGGACGAAACGACGACCAGCTCTTGTCCCCCACGACGCCCGGCGGCGAGGTCCTCGGCCAGCGCCGCAAGCCAGCCGCGGTTGAGCCGCCCCGTGGCCGCATCGACCAGGAGCGCCGAACCTACCTTGACGACGACTCGCCGCGCCGAGCGCAGCCGCTCCGCGCCCTGCTCCGCCGGGGCGCTCATATGACGGCGAAGTGTTCGGCGGGCAGCGCCATCAGGCCCGCCGCGCCGGCGCGCGCTGCCGCCTCGTGCGAATCGGCGCGCGGCAGCAGCCGCTCGAAGTAGTGCCGCGCGGTGGCGAGCTTGGCACGGTAGAAGTCCGCATCCGTACCCGCCTCCGGGATGCGGCGGGCCGCCACACCCGCCGCCACCAGCCAGCACCAGGCAAGGCAGAGATACCCCGAGTACTGCAGGTAATCGACCGCGGCGGCGCCGATCTCGTCGGCATTCTTCGTCGCCGACTCGGCCAGCATCTCGGTGAGCGCATCCCAGCGGTCGACCCGGCGCGCGAGATCCGCGGCAAAGCGCGCGAGCTCCGGGGCGGCGCCGAAGCGCCCGATCGACTCGCGGATGCGTGCCGCCATGGCCTGCTGGCTCCTGCCGCCGCTGCCGAACACCTTGCGGCCGAGGAGATCGAGCGCCTGGATGCCGTTCGTGCCCTCGTAGATGGGCGTAATCCGCGCGTCGCGCAGGAGCTGCTCGACGCCCGTCTCGCGGATGAAACCATGGCCACCGTGGATCTGTACGGCAAGACTTGCCACTTCGACCGCCGCGTCGGTCAGGAACGCCTTGACGATCGGGGTGAGAAAGGCGATGAGCTCCTCGGAGCGACGACGGGCCTCGACGTCCGGATTGAGCTCCGCGCTGTCCATCTCGCGTCCCGTCAGGAACGCGAGCAGACGGCCGCCCTCGACGAACGCCTTCTGCGTGAGCAGCATCCGCCGCACGTCGGGGTGCACGATGATCGGGTCGGCCGCCGCACCGGACGGGCGCGCGGTGCTCAGGGAGCGTCCCTGCCGACGCTCCCGCGCATAGGCCACCGAGGCCTGCCAGGCGAGCTCGGACACACCCTGCCCCTGCAGCCCGACACCGAGGCGGGCGTGGTTCATCATCGTGAACATGCAGGCGAGGCCTGCGTTCTCCTTGCCGACCAGCCAGCCTGTCGCGTCGTTGAAATGCATGACGCAGGTTGGAGAGGCATGGATACCCATCTTGTGCTCGATCGAGCCGCAGGTGACGCCGTTCGCCCGGCCTGGCTCGCCGGCGGCGTCGGGCAGCAGCTTCGGCACCAGGAACAGGCTGATGCCCCGCGTACCTGCGGGCGCATCGGTGAGCCGCGCAAGCACGAGGTGCACGATGTTGCGCGACAGGTCGTGCTCGCCGCAGCTGATGAAGATCTTGGTGCCGGTGATCCCGAAGGTCCCGTCGCTGCGCGGCTCGGCCCGCGTGCGCAGCAGCCCGAGGTCCGTGCCGCTGTGGGCCTCGGTCAGGCACATCGTGCCGGTCCAATCGCCCGCAACCATCTTCGGCAGATAGCGCGCCTTCAGGTCTTCGCTGGCGTGCGCGGCGATCGTGTGCGCGGCGCTCTCGGTCAAACCCGAGTACATCTTCCAGGCCATGTTCCCGGAGATCAGCATTTCGCTGAACCCCAGCGCGAAGCCGCTGGGCAGCCCCTGTCCGCCCCAGCGAGGATCCTGGGTCATCGTGATCCAGCCGTCGCGGCAATAGCGATCGTAGGCGTCCTTGAACCCGGGCGGCGTGCGCACGCGCCCGGCTTCGAACACCAGGCCGTGCTCGTCGCCCACCCGGTTGGTAGGCGCCAGGATATCCTCGGCAAACCGCGCTCCCTCCTCGAGGATGCCTTCCAGCAATTCGCGATTGAGATCGTCGCGTCCAAAGGATCGGTAGTGATCCTCGAAATCGAGCACTTCGTGCACCACGAAGCGGATGTCACGAAGCGGGGCGCGGTAGGAATGCACGAGGCGATGGTCCGGATGCGGCGACGACATCATTCTACTTGAGGGCATCAGCTGCCACGGGCCGGCAGCGGGTTGCCTGCCGTCCGGAGCGGCACGTATAGTTGATTGCGACCGGCCGTCAGTGCCGGGATGTCTTCGAGGAACCGTTTGTGAGCCGTGATTTCGATCCGACCCCGGGCCAATGGTACGAAGACCTGGAGCGTGAGGAAAACTTCAAGGTCGTCGCCGTCGATCCCGACGATGCGATTGTCCGCGTGCAATGGCTGAATGGCGAAGTCGAGGAGCTAGACCTCGACGCCTGGCACGAGCTCGACCTCGAAAAGGCGCAGGAGCCCGAGGGCTGGGTCGATGACGACGAGGAGGACGAGGAAGGCGACGATGAGGATCTCGATGACGAGGACTGGGAGGACGATGAGGACGACGACTGGGACGACGACGACGAGGACGAGGACTACGACGACGAGGACGACGAATACCGCGACCGGGAATGACCGGTCGGCACTGCGCTTGAATCCGACACTCCCGCCCCAAACACGGGCATGCATCCCACCGGAGTCTTCTGAATGAAACGGATCCTGCTCTTCCTCGCCACCAATCTCGCGATCGTCGTGCTGCTCGGCATCGTGCTGCGGCTGCTCGGCATCGAGAGCATCCTCGACGAATCCGGGACCGGTCTCAATCTCGGCGCGCTGCTGATCTTCGCGGCCGTGTTCGGGTTTGCCGGGTCGTTCATTTCGCTCGCGATCTCGAAATGGTCCGCCAAGCGCATGATGGGCGTGCGCGTCATCACGCAGCCCGCGAACGCCACCGAGAGCTGGCTCCTCAATACCGTGCGCAACCAGGCGCAACAGGCCGGTATCGGCATGCCCGAAGTGGGCGTGTTCGATTCGCCGCAGCCGAACGCCTTCGCCACGGGGGCGCGGCGCGATGCCGCCCTGGTCGCCGTCAGCACCGGGTTGCTGAAGAGCATGTCGCAGCAAGAGGCCGAGGCAGTGCTCGCGCACGAAGTGAGCCACGTCGCGAACGGCGACATGGTCACGCTCGCGCTGATCCAGGGCGTGGTGAACACCTTCGTCATCTTCCTGGCGAGGGTCATCGGCCACACCGTCGACCGTGTCGTGTTTCGCAATGAGGAGGGCCACGGCCCGGCGTTCTGGATCACGACCATCGTTGCCGAGCTGGTGCTTGGTCTTCTCGCCACGATCATCGTGATGTGGTTCTCCCGCCAGCGCGAATTCCGCGCCGACGCGGGCGGCGCCCGGCTCGCGGGCCGGCAGCACATGATCGGCGCACTCGAGCGCCTGAGGGAGCGCCATCCCGGTCCGCTGCCCGACAAGATGGCCGCCTTCGGCATCGCCGGGGGCGGGGGCGCCGGCCTCAAGCGCCTCTTCATGTCACACCCGCCGCTCGAGGAGCGGATCGCGGCGCTCTCCGGCCAGACAGCCTGAGCGCCGGTCGGTTTAAACACCTGAAGGCCGCGCCCGGACGGGCGCGGCCTTTTTTCTTATGAGGCCTCGAGCACGGCGGGGCTTGACACCCGCGCGACGAGACCCGAGCCTTTTCGGTGGTAACCCGATTCTGGTATTCCCCCGGAGTCCGCCATGAAACCCACAATCGTCCCCGCCGAGCTCGCAGGCGCCGAGCCAGCGACCGATTCCTGGCTGCAGCGGCTCGGCCGCCGGTTGTTTCTCGGCAAGCTCGCCGGACTCACGCACGGCGAGGTGACGGTCATCGAGGGCGCAGACCGCCGGCGATTCGGCAAGCGGAGCGCGGACTTCGACCTGCACGCAACCATCGAGATCCTGCATCCGCAGACTCACGCGGACGTGGCCTTCGGTGGGTCGACTGGTGCGGGCGAGGCCTACATGCGTGGCCACTGGCGAAGCGACGACCTCACCTCCCTGGTGCGGATCTTTATCCGCAACCGGCCGGTGCTGAACGCCATCGAAAGTGGCTCGTCGATCGCGACCGCCCCGCTACGGCGGATCCTGCATGCCCTGAATCGGAACAGTCCGGAAGGCAGCCGGCGCAACATCGCCGCGCATTACGACCTGGGCAACGACCTCTTTGCGCTCTTTCTCGGCCGGACGATGGCCTACTCCTGCGGCATCTTCGAGCGCGAGGACTCGACGCTCGACGAGGCGCAGCTCGCCAAGTTCGAGCGCATCTGCCGCAAGCTCGAGCTCAAGCCCGACGATCACCTGGTCGAGATCGGCACCGGCTGGGGCGGACTCGCGATTCACGCGGCGCAGAAATACGGCTGCCGGGTCACGACGACCACGATCTCGAAGGAGCAGCATCACTGGGTCGCGGAGAAGATCCGCGCCGCGGGGCTGAGCGACCGTATCACGCTGCTGATGGACGACTACCGCGACCTGCGCGGGCAGTTCGACAAGATGGTCTCGGTGGAAATGATCGAGGCGGTCGGGCGACACTATCTCGACGCCTACATCGCGCAGTGCTCGCGGCTCCTGAAGCCGAACGGCGCAATGCTGCTGCAGGCGATCACGATCCGCGACCAGCTCTACGAGTCGGCGGCCCGCGGCATGGACTTTATCCAGCGATTCATCTTCCCAGGCAGCTTCCTGCCCTCGGTGTCGGTGATCGCGGATTCCGTGCGCCGCGTGACCGACATGAAAGTCTTTCACCTGGAGGACATCGGGCCGCACTATGCGACGACGCTCAAGGCCTGGCGCGAGAATTTCTTCGCGCGCCTGCCCGACGTGCGCAGGCTCGGTTATCCAGATGCGTTCGTCCGCATGTGGGATTTCTACCTGAGCTACTGCGAGGGCGGCTGCCGCGAGCGCCAGATGGGCGATCTGCAGTTGCTGCTGACCAAGCCACAGTGCCGGCTGTCGGTGCCTGCATAGACACCGGCCTCGACAGCGTCGTCGACCGGATCCGCGCGGCGCTCGGGCGCGACGCCTGTCTGGAGACGCCCGACGCGATCGAGCCATATCTCGGTGATTTCCGCGGGCTCTTTCGCGGCGTGACCCGGCTGGTCGTGCTGCCCCGCTCGACGGACGAGGTCGCAACTGTGCTCGCGATCTGCAACGACGCCGCGGTCGGCGTAGTGCCTCACGGCGGGAACACGAGCTACTGCGGCGGCGCGACACCGGACTCCTCCGGACGGCAGATCGTGCTTGCGCTGGCGCGTATGAACCGGGTGCGCGAGGTCGACGCCGCGAATTTCTCGATCACCGCTGAAGCCGGTTGCGTGCTGGCGGATGTGCAGCGGGACGCGGCGCAGGCTGGACGCTACTTCCCGTTGTCGCTCGGCTCCGAGGGCAGCTGCCAGATCGGCGGCAACCTCTCGACCAACGCCGGCGGACTCGCGGCGCTGCGGTATGGGGTCGCCCGCGAGCTGGTGCTCGGACTCGAGGTGGTCCTGCCCGACGGTCGCGTACTTGACGGGCTCAAGAGCCTGCGCAAGGACAACACGGGCTACGACCTGCGACACCTGTTCATCGGCGCCGAAGGCACGCTTGGCGTCATCACCGCCGCGAGCCTCAAGCTCTTTCCCGTGCCGCGGACGGTGGCCACCGCCTTTGTCGCGGTCGAGAGTGTCGCCGCGGCGGTCGCGCTGCTCGGTCGCCTTCGTGAGGCGACCGGCGACGCGGTCACGAGCTTCGAGCTGCTGCCACGTCTCGGGATCGAGCTCACGGCGCGGCACGTGCCGGGATGCCGAGACCCCTTCGGGGAGACGCACGACTGGTACGTGCTGTGTGAGATCGCTTCGGCCCGCGAGGACCCGGGCCTGCGCACGCTCCTCGAGGACGCGCTCGGCGCGGCGATGAGCGACGGCGGCGTGCGCGATGCGGTGCTTGCCGAATCCGTTGCGCAGCGCGACGCGCTGTGGCGCGTCCGCGAGTCCGTGCCTGAGGCCCAGCGGCGGGAGGGTGCCAGCATCAAGCACGATGTTTCGGTACCGGTCGCGCAGCTACCCGAGTTCGTGACTCGGGCAACCGCGGCCGTGTTGGCGATCGTACCCGCCGGACGCATGCTCGTTTACGGGCACGTCGGCGACGGCAACCTCCATTTCAACGTGACCCAGCCAGTGGGCGGCCGGCCGGAGGATTTTCTTGCGCTCGGCAATGCCATCGCCGAGGCCGTCTATTCGGAGGTCCGCGAGTTCCGCGGCAGCATCAGCGCGGAGCACGGGATCGGACAGCTCAAGCGTCGCGAGCTCGGACGCTACAAGGGCGCGGTCGACCTCGAGCTGATGAGGGCGCTCAAACAAACCATCGATCCGCGTGGCATCATGAATCCGGGGAAGGTACTGCCGGACTAGGGAGAACAACGTGCCCATGTCAAAGAAGCTGGTGGCCGAGTTCATCGGGACGTTCTGGCTGGTGCTCGGAGGCTGCGGGAGCGCCGTGCTCGCCGCTGCGTTTCCCGAGGTCGGCATCGGTCTCGCCGGCGTGTCATTGGCCTTCGGTCTCACCGTCCTGACGATGGCCTATGCGATCGGCCACATCTCCGGCTGCCATCTGAATCCCGCGGTCACGATCGGTTTGTGGGCCGGCGGGCGGCACCCGGTCGGCGAGGTTCTGCCCTATATCCTGGCGCAGGTGATCGGCGCGATCGCCGGCGCTTTCGTGCTCTACATGATCGCCTCCGGCAAGGCCGGGTTCGATGTCGCGGGCGGTCTCGCCTCGAACGGCTACGGGGTGCATTCGCCGGGCGCCTACAGCCTGCAGGCTGGGTTCCTCACCGAGATCGTGATGACGCTTATGTTCCTGCTGATCATCCTCGGCGCCACGGATCGCCGCGCGCCGGCGGGGTTCGCGCCGATCGCAATAGGCCTCGGCCTGACCCTGATCCACCTGATCAGCATCCCCGTCACCAACACCTCGGTGAACCCGGCGCGCAGCACCGGGCCGGCGCTCATGGTCGGTGGCTGGGCGATCGCGCAGCTCTGGCTCTTCTGGGTGGCACCGATTGCCGGTGCCCTGATCGCTGGCTTCGTCTATCGCTGGCTCGCCGACGAACGCTGACCTTCGTTGCCCAGGATGGGCGCACTGCTGAAATCGAAGCTGGTCATCGCCGTTGCCATCATCGCGGCGCTGATAGGGCTGTACGCGCTGCTCGGGTTCAAGGTCGCGCCCGGGTTCGTCCGTAATAAGGCGGTCGAATACGTGCGCGCGGAGTACGGGCGCGAGCTCACTCTCGGCGAGATCCGCATCCACCCGTTCAAGCTGCAGTTCGAGGCGCGCGACATCGCGTTCCCCGATGCGGACGGCGAGCGGATGCTGGGCCTTGCGCGTCTATTCGTCGACTTCGAGGTGTCGTCGCTCTGGAAGCGGGCGTTCTATTTCAGCGAGGTCGACCTCGAGTCGCCGTACGTCCGCGCGTTGATCCGGCCGGACGGAGCTATGAATCTCGCGGACCTGGCGCCGCGTACCTCACCAGAGGCAGGCGAGGACGACGCGCCTTCCAAGGTCTGGATCGCTGACCTGGCAATCACCGACGGCGTCGTCGATTTCCTGGACCGGGCGCGCAGCCGGCCGTTCGAGCGCAAGTTCGCTCCCGTCGCGTTCGCCCTGCAGGACTTCAGGACCACACCCGAGGGCGGCGATTTCCGTTTGAGCGCGCGCAGCCAGGCGCAGGAACAGTTCGACTGGAAGGGTCACTTCGCGCTCGCACCACTCGTGAGCTCGGAGGGCGAGTTCACGATTGCGGACCTGCGCGCGCCCGGTGTCGGCGAATTCCTCGCTGACGCGCTGAACTACGACCTGTCCAGTGGCTCGATCGACCTTGGCGGACGGTACCGGATGGCGCTCGGCTCGGCCACCGAGCTCGACCTGACGTTGCCGACGGTCGAGATAGACGAGCTCGCGCTGCGCGCGCGCGGCGTAAACGAGGACTGGATCGAGATACCGAAGGTCGTGGTCTCGGAAACCGTTATGGCTATCCCGGCTAATACGGTTGGCATCGGCCGCGTGGCCGTGACCGGTTTGTCCGCCCAGGTCTGGATGGACAAGGACGGGGCGATAAACCTCGAGCGCCTGTTTGCGGGATCCACACCCGCAGGGGACGTAGGAGCTCCGGGCCAGGAGGCCGTGAGCACCGCGCCCACGGACACCAACCCGCCGCAGGCGGCAAGCTCGGCGGACAACGACTGGACGGTCAAACTGGCCGCCGTCGAACTCGAGGGCGCAAGTATCGGATTCGAGGATCGCTCGATCACGCCGGCGGCGAAATTCGAGCTTGCACCCGTGCAGGTGAAGATCACGGACCTCACCCTGGACCAGACACGACCGGTGCCAGTGGCCTTGAGCGCAACGCTCGATGACACGACGTCCATCAAGGCCGAAGGCACGCTCATACCCGAGCCATTCGCCGCCGAGCTCGACGTGCAGCTCGACAAGCTGGACCTGCGCAAGTTTCAGTCGTACGTCGGCCAGGCGACGGACATGACAATACGTCGCGGCCAGGCCCAGGCCACGGGCAGCTTCTCGATCTCCCCTCCGTCGGGCAAGAAGCCGGAGCTTGCGTTCGCCGGAGACGTGCGCGTTACGGGCTTCCGTACGATCGACAATCCGCTCAAGGAGGACTTCATCAATTTCGAGCGCCTGGACCTGCGGCAGCTCCGTTTCGCGATGCAACCTGATTCGATGTCGATCGATCGTGCGGTGCTGCGCAAGCCGTATGCGCGGGTGAGCATCAGCCCGGACCAGGTCCTCAACGTCGCCGCGGTGTTCGATCCCGAAGGCACCGCGGCCGCGTTGGCCGAGCGCAAGGCAACGGCCGCAGAGGCGACCGCCGAAAGTGAGTCAAAGAAGCGCAAGCCACAACGCGCGCGTAAGGATAAGAAGGAGAAGGTGCCCGCCGCGCCGCCGCCGCGCGAAGTCCTGGTGGAGACCGGCTGGCCGATACGCATCCGCGAGGTGCGGATCGAGTCCGGCCAGATGAACTTCTCCGATCAGTTCATCCAGCCGAACTTCGCGGCGGACATCAAGGACCTCGACGGCACGCTTACCGGTCTCTCGACCGATCCCAACTCCTCGGCCAAGGTGGATCTCAAGGGCGAGGTCGGGGAATTCTCGCCGGTCACGATCGCCGGCGAGGTACAGTTCTTCGCCTTCGACCGGCACACCAACATCGGGATGAAGTTTGAGAACATCCCGCTGCCCATCTTCAACCCCTATTCGGGGCGGTTCGCCGGTTACAACATCGCCAAGGGCTCGCTCACGACGGACCTCCAGTACCTGATCGAGGATCGCAAGCTCGAAGCCAAACATCACATCCGCATCGACCAGCTCGAATGGGGCGAGGCGACCGAGAGCAAGGAAGCCGTGCCGCTGCCGGTCAAGCTCGCGACCTCGTTGCTCAAGGACGTCGACGGCGTGATCGATCTGAACGTACCGGTCAACGGCACGCTGGACGACCCGAAGTTCCGGATTGGACCGATCGTGTGGCAGATCATCAAGAACATCCTGGTCAAGGCTGTGACCGCGCCGTTTCGCCTGCTCGGCTCGCTCTTCAAAGGGGCCGAGGAGGCGCAGTTCGTCCAGTTCGCGCCGGGCGAGGCGACGCTCGACCCGGCCGCCGCCGAGCAGATGAACGCGCTGGCCAAGGGTCTCGCGCAGAAGCCGGAGATCAAGCTCGACGTCCCTATCGGCGTGGTCGAGGAGCTCGATCGCCCCGCGCTGGTCGATCAGGCGGTCGCGGCCGAAATCAGCGCGGCGACGCGCGCGATCAAACGAATCAAAGCCGACGACGAGACCCCGCCTCCTTCACTGGAGACGCTCGAGCCGAAGGAACGGATCGCGGTGCTCACGACCGTCGTCGAGAAACTGACTGGCGCCGCGCCGCAGATCGCAACGCCGCCGCAGGCGCCCGAGGGCACTTCGCGCAAGGAAGCCCGGGCCATGGAACAGGCGGCGACGCTCGAGGCGCTCGAGGAACAGGCGCGCGCCGCGGTTCAGGTCGATCCGCTGGCGCTGCAGCGCCTGGGTCAGGCGCGCGGCGAAGCGATCCAATCCGGGCTGCTCGCGGGTGGCGAGCTGCCGCCGGATCGCGTCTTTCTCGCACGCAACGACAAGGTCACGGCCCAGGACGGCAAGGTGCGATTCGAGCTCGGGATCAAGTAGCCGACGGAGGGCGCCAGCGCATCAGGCCTTCCTGCGCGACGCTTGCGACCAGTGCGCCGCCGCGATCGTAGATCCGGCCGGTCGCGAAACCGCGCGAACCGGAAGCGCTCGGGCTCGAGAGCACATAGAGCAGCCAGTCGTCGATGCGAACCGGGCGGTGGAACCACATCGCGTGGTCGATGCTCGCGATGGTGAGTCGTCCGTCGAAGTGCGACACGCCATGCGGCAGCAGCGCGGTCTCGAGCAGCTGAAAGTCCGACAGATACGCGAGCAGGCAGCGATGGAGAATCGGGTCGTCCGGGCAGCGCTGGGTCACCCGAAACCAGACATGGCGGACGCTGTCGGCCGGCTGCGGCTGGTCCGGCACAGGCTCGACAAGGCGGAATTCCCAGGGCCGCTCCGACTCCCATACCCGTCGCCGCTCGGGGGGCAGGCTGTCGAGCCGCTTGCGCAACGCTGTCATATGATCCGGCAGCGATTCCGGCATCGGTACGACGGGTGCGGAAAGCTGGTGATCGAGACCAGGCTCCGGCTTCTGGAAGGACGCGGACATGTGGAAGATCTGGTGGCCGTGCTGGACCGCCACAACTCGGCGGCTCGAGAAGCTGCCGCCGTCGCGGCTCCGGTCGACCTCGTAGACGATCGGCGCCTTGAAGTCGCCGCGCCGCAGGAAATAGGCGTGCAGCGAGTGGGCGTCCCGACCGTCGACGGTCGCGCTGGCGGCGACCAGCGCCTGTCCCAGGACCTGACCCCCGAATACCTGCGCGCTCCCGATATCGCGGCTCGCGCCGCGAAACAGGTTGATCTCGATGCGCTCGAGCTCGAGCAGACGTAGCAGGTCGGCCAGCAGCGCGTTCATCGCGGCCGGTTAGCCCGCAACCCCGAGTCGCTTCTGCATGATCGGGCTTGTGGTGGTGTACTGCAGGTGCACTTTCTTCGCGGGATTCAGGTGCTCGGCGATCGCAAAGGCAGCGAGCGCCGCCTCGTGAAACCCGCTCAGGATGAGTTTCTTCTTGCCGGGGTAGTGGTTGATGTCGCCGATGGCGAATATTCCCGGCACGGTGGTCTGGAACTTCGCGGTGTCGACCCGGATCGCCTTTTTTTCCAGATCGAGCCCCCACTCGGCGATCGGTCCGAGCTTCGGATGCAGCCCGAAGAACGCGAGCACGTGGTCGGCGTCGAACCCAGCCATGGTGCCATCGGCGCGCTTGACCTCGACACCCTCGAGCCGGCCACCTTCTCCGATGCGGAGCGCGGCCGCCGTGCCCTCCACGTACTGCATCCGCCCGGCCGCAACCAGCTCGCGCATCCGGGCCACCGACGCCGGCGCGGCGCGGAACTCAGTGCGGCGATGGACGTGAACGAGACTCGCGGCCTTGCCGCAGAAGTCGAGCACCCAGTCGAGGGCCGAGTCGCCGCCGCCGAAGATGACGAGCCGCTGGCCGTGAAACCGCGCGGCGTCGCGTACACGGTAGTGCAGTTGCCGGCCTTCGAGCAGGTCTGCACCCTCGACGGCGAGTTTCTTTGGCTGGAACGAGCCGAGGCCGGCCGCGATTACCACGGTGCGGGCGAGAAACGTCGTGTCGAGCGCGGTGCGCACGAAGAACCGGCCGTCGTCGCGACGAGCAAGCTCGGCCACTTCCTGTCCGAGGTGGAATCGCGGCTCGAAGGGCTTGATCTGCTGCAGCAGCCGATCGATGAGCTCCTGCGCGCCGCATACCGGCAGCGCCGGGATGTCGTAGATCGGCTTGTCGGGATAGAGCTCGGTGCATTGACCGCCCGGATGCTGGAGCGAGTCGACGACGTCCGCCTTGATGCCGAGCAGCCCGAGCTCAAACACCTGAAACAGCCCGCACGGACCCGCACCGACGATGATGGCGTCCGTTTCGATCGGCGCCGCCGACGCGGAAATCTCGTTAGCGGGGCGCATCGGGCGGTCTCTGTCTGGTGCCGCTGGGGGCGGCGGCACTGCGCTTCGATGTGGCTGGCATGAACGGTGAATTGTAGCGGATGGACGCATACGGTGACTCGCGCCCTCCGTCGCCGACCGGCGGCCGACCCGTTGCGTCGGCACCGTCCGATGCCGGACGGCGCGAGCGGCGTGCTACGCTCCGGGCGACCCCATCCTGTTGATGGCGCACGCGCACGGAGGATTCCGCGATGGCCAAGACGCCTGAAAAGCCGTTCCTGACGGACGTCATGATGCTTCGGCGGCGCGCCCGCGAACACATCATGGAAGGTGCGGTCACGCCCGGATACACCGCGGACCGCGAGACCGTAGTGAAGCTCCTCAACGAGGCGCTGGCGACGGAGATCGTCTGCGTACTCCGCTACAAGCGGCACTATTTCATGGCCGAGGGGATCGCTGCGGACGCGGTCAAGGCCGAGTTCCTGCAGCACGCGAACGAGGAGCAGCAGCACGCCGACCAGATCGCGGCGCGGATCGTGCAGCTGAATGGCGAGCCCAACCTGAATCCGGAAGGACTCACCTCGCGCAGTCACGCGGAATACGTCGAGGGAGAGGACCTGATCGACATGATCAAGGAGGACCTCGTCGCCGAGCGCATCGCGATCGACAGCTATCGCGAGATGATCAACTACATCGGCGACAAGGACACCACCACCAAGCGCATGCTCGAAGGCATCCTCGCGATGGAGGAAGAGCATGCCGACGACCTGGTCGGGCTGCTGGAGAAGATGGACAAGTAGCAGCGGCGGCTAGGCTGCGAGGCGGCCCGCGTCCGGCCGCAGGGTCCAGAGCACCCATTTGCCGAGCAAGGTCGCGACAAACACGATCGCGCAGGCGACCAGGGCCGTGCCCAGGTAATCGATCACCGAGTCCTCGAGGTTGCGGTGCTGTACGAGCAGCACCGCCGCGGGCGTCAGGAGCAGTGCCTGCAGCGCGGCGGTCTGGCGGCCGACGGTGAGCATCAGGAGCAGCAGCGCGCCCACCAGCAGCACGCGCAACGCCGGAACGTCGAGAGACTGGATCAGCACTACGAGCAGCAGCGTCGCGAGCAGTGCCATGGCGAGGCGCGCCACCGCGCGCCCCGGGGGTCGGTTGAGCGCGGGCTCACCGATCGCGGCCGTCGCGAGCGGCAGCCACCAGCCGTGCGCGAAATCGGCCACGCGCGCCGCGAGCCAGGCGATCAGCACGAGCACCGCGAGCAGGACCGCGTAACTCAGCGCCGTCTGCGGATGCACCGCGCGGCTTTCGACCTCGACGTTGCGCAGCAGGGTGACGCCAAGGATGACGCCGTAAACGCAGCCCGCGAGCATCGAGCCCGCACGCTCGAACACAGTCAGGCCCGCGGCCGGCTCGAAGGACCCGATGAGCGCCGCCGCGAGTACCGACAGCAGGCCGCGGTGCAGCCCCTGCGAGCTCGCGGCGCCGACCGCGGCCGCAACCGCGACGATCAGCGCGGCGACACCGTCGGTCGACTCCGAAGTCACGGCTGCCGCCGCATAAGCCATCGGCAACAGCGCGGCGAACGGCGCAATCGGGCGTGCGAGCAGGGTCAGGTTGATGGCGAGCACGGCACCGAGCGCGAAGTACTGCGACACGTCCGTATACCCGGCAAGATACGCCGCTGCCGTCGGTCCCAGGACCAGCAATACCAACCCGAACGCTTTCGCAATCATGGTCACCCGCCCGCCTCGCCGGTCTCCCCAGACTGGCTGCAGCACCTTCCTTTTCTTGTAATCTCAAGGTTTGCAAGATCCAGGCCATTATTCGCATTCCCTGCTAAATCAGTGAATTAGCTCATCCCGCTGAAGTGAATGTCCATGATATGTAAAAACGCCCGACGCCGGCGTCGACACCTGCAGCGGCATTCCCCGCTGTGCGCTTGTGACATTTCGGCGGTGCAGGTCGGGGATTCCCGGCGATCTCGCTCCCTGTGCCGGGCGGTGCTGCTGGCGCTCGCCGTGGGGGTCCTCGCCGCCGCCTGCAGCGGCGGCGGCGGGAACGACGCCTGCGATGTGAACGCGCAGAAGGAGTGGGTGCTCGCCACGACGCGCGACTGGTACTACTTCGACGACTTGCTGCCTGCGAGCGTCGACCTGGCGCAGTTCCCTACCGCGACGGACCTCCTTGACGAGCTGACCGCCACGGCCCGTGCGCAGGGCAAGGATCGCTTCTTCAGCTTTCTCACGACGCGCGACGAGGACAGTGCGCTGCTCGGCGAGGGAGAATTCATCGGCTTCGGCTTGCGCACGCGCACCGACCCCGGTCCGAGGGTATTCGTGAGCGAGGTCTTCGAGCAGAGCCCGGCGGGCGAAGCCGGAATCGAGCGCGGTGACGAGATCGTCGCGGTCGACACCGGCAGCGGGTTCGTCACAACTGCCGACCTGCTCGCCTCGGGCGACACCATCAGCGACGTGCTCGGTCCCGCGGAGATCGGCCTGCAGCGCGGATTGCGGCTTGCAGATCCGTCCGCCGCGACGCGCGAGGTATCGCTGACGAAGCGCACGGTCACGATCGACCCGGTGCCCGACGACGATGGCGTGCGGATCCTGCCGCTCGCCGGCACGTCAGGCGTGGGCTACATCAGCCTGCGCAGCTATATCTCCACCGCCGACGAACAGTTGCGAGCGGCGTTCACCGAGTTCCGCGCGCAGGGGATCCAGTATTTCATCGTCGACCTGCGCTACAACGGCGGTGGCCTGATCACGACCTACGAGCTGCTCGGCGACCTGCTGGGCGGCGCGCGCAGCACCTCGGACGTCATGTCGCGAACACTCTTCAACACGAGGCACCCTGGGTCGAACGCGACCCGCACCTTCAGCCCTCAGCTCCAGTCGGTCGCGCCGGTGCGG
>Ga0207645_10001494_pt1 | contig 19117 bp, 10 predicted proteins | sample KBSM53metaG_FD_184331 | JGI IMG/M metagenome (GOLD analysis project Ga0207645, IMG submission 184331) | Miscanthus rhizosphere microbial communities from Kellogg Biological Station, Michigan, USA - KBS M5-3 metaG (SPAdes) (version 2) | ecosystem: Host-associated > Plants > Roots > Rhizosphere >...
CGGCGTCCGCGCCGGTACCGCCTCGTACATCTAACTCATGGCACGTAGCGGAACGTGTACGTCTGCAGTTCCCCGTTGCCGACGAGGTCCAGGTCCACGGTAATGACGCCGTTCCTGTAAGTACCCTCGACACCGCCATCGCCTTGGTCTCCCCAGATCGAGATCTGATTGCCGTCGATCTCGTACGTGCCGTTCTGAGAGTTGGTGCCGCTTACCTCGTTGCCGTCGGCCGCGGCCTTGTAGTCGATCGCGACGTGGATGTCTCCGTTCTCCTGGAGAATCATCTCCCCGCCCGTGATCGTGACGACGAACTCGTCGTACGAAGCGCCGCCTGGGAAGGTGATTGGCCCACGGAAGATCACTTTGGGGATGTTTTTCTGGCCGACCTGAAACAGTGCGAAGGTCCCGACGGGATTCTCGTTGTTGCGTGGCCCAGTGCTCGAGTCGCTGCCCGAGCAGGCGATGGTGCCGATGAGTGCGGTCGCTGCGACGACTCCGGCAAATCCGCTACGGATGGTACGCCGCCTACCCTGGATCGCGGCGAAATTGATGCGCGTCATATTGGTGCCTCGTGACGTCGACTGAATGGATGAGTGAAGCGCTGTGTGTCGTAGCGCGCGCCGGCGTGGTCGATTCTGCTCTCGCCGGTCGCGTGAACAGGCTAGCACTCACCCCTCACCAGCATGTCACCGCATCAACGCATTGCTCGGCAACGACTTCGGAGATGGCACCATTTTACGCGTGTCGCTGGCGCATCACCTCGTAGAGCGCGATCGCCACGCTCGTCGACAGGTTGAGCGACCTTACCCGCGAGGAGAGCATCGGCATCGTCACGAAGCGATCGCGGTAGCGCTCGTCAAGCTCCGGCGGCAATCCACCGGTCTCACGCCCGAACACGAGCACGACGTCGTTCGACGCACCGAACGGCGCGTCCCAGAACGCTCGAGTGGCTTTCGTGGAGAAGAAGTACGCATCGCCGAGCGCGGGGAGCTCGTGCTCGAACGCCTCCCAGCTCCTCCAGGTGCGAAGGTCGACGTACTCCCAGTAGTCCAGCCCGGCTCGCTTCACCTCCCGCTCCCGAAGGGAGAACCCAAGGGGCTCGATGAGATGCAACGTCGCACCGGCAGCGAGGCAGGTGCGTCCCGCGTTTCCGGTGTTCCAGTGGATCTCGGGATGGACGAGAACGACGTGCGTCGCCACGATCAGCTCGTGTCAGTCGGATTCGCTCGAGGTGGTGCCGCATCATCCAACATACGACGAGGCGCGTTAGGCGCTAGAGACGGGGACGGGCGACGGGGGACGGGCGACGGCTTAAGATGCGGAAACCCCACGGGATGCTCATCTCACTGCGAGATGCATCCCGACAGTTCTCGCTCTTTCACCGTCGCCCGTCGCCCGTCCCGCGTCCCCGTTTGTTGCAGCGCTGGCGGCGAGGGGGTAGCTTCGCGACTTGGCCCGAGCACCCGGAGAATGATCGTGCCTCGAGACACCCGCCGAACCTGGCCCACTGGCATTAATATGACCGCTGCGGCCCTGTTCGCCCTCGCCTGCGCGAGTGGCGGCAGCAAGCCGCCCGCCGAGTCCACGCCGTCACAGCCCACCGCCAGCGCGAGCGCGCCGCCGCCCGCGTGGATCGCGAAGATGGACAGCGGGCGAGCACGCTTCAGCCCCGCGGACGTCGAGTTCATGCAGGGGATGATCCACCACCACGCGCAGGCGATCCTCATGTCCGGCCGCGCGCCGACCCACGACGCCAGCCCGGCCATCCGCGAGCTCGCCGCGCGAATCATCGTCGCGCAGCGCGACGAGATCGTTTTCATGCAGCGCTGGCTGCGCGAGCACAAGCAGGACGTGCCGGACGCCGACACCTCGCACTTCACCATGGCCGGGATGGACATGAAGCTCATGCCTGGCATGCTCACGACTGAGCAGCTCAAGCTCCTCGACGACGCACACGGCAAGGAATTCGACCGGACGTTCATGGAATTCATGATCCAGCATCACCAGGGCGCGATCTCCATGGTGCAGAAGCTGTTCGCATCCGAAGGTGCGACCCAGAACGAATATGTGTTCCGCTTCGCATCGGACGTCGATGCCGATCAGAACGCCGAGATCGAGCGCATGCGGCGCATGCTCGCGAGCGGCTCGCTCTCGGTGCCGCGTAACTGAACCGTGCTGACCGTGAACCCACGGGAGGAATTCGTCATGATGAACCCCAGGGCCGTACGCATTCCACTGTTGGTTGCCGCCATCTCGATCGTTGCTGGCGGGTGCGCATCGAAGTCCGCCACCGTATCCTCTGCCGCCGTCCCCACGGCCAGCCCATCAGCGCCTAACGCCAGCGTCGCGTCGGCCGCTGCACCGAACCCCGACCGGCGCATCGGGCTCAAGGCCGGGTGGTGGGACGCCGGCCAGGCGACGTGGAACATGGCACTCGTGTCCACGACCCCGCCCTCCGACAACTTCGTGAACAAGAGCGATCCAGGGGATCAGCGGGTCTGGAACTCCGACCTCGCATTCACCGGCAATTACGTCATCCAGGGCAACTTCGCCGGCTACCAGGTGTGGGACGTCGCGAACCCCAAGTCGCCCAAGCTCAAAACCTGGTACCTGTGCATCGGCTCGCAGAGCGACGTGTCCGTCGTCGGACACCTGCTGTTCGAGTCGACCGAGGCGACGAACGCGCGCGTGGATTGCAGCCCCGCCGGCGTGACCGACACCGTCAGCGCGGATCGCGCGCGCGGCATCCGCATCTACGACATCACCGACATCGCCCATCCGAAGCGCCTGGCGACGGTGCAGACGTGCCGCGGTTCGCACACGCACACCGTGCTCGTTGACCCGAAGGACAAGGCGAACGTCTACGTCTACGTCTCCGGTTCGGCGCCCGTGCGCTCGGCCAACGAGCTGCCTGGCTGCTTCGACACGGCACCGTCCGACAATCCGAACACGTCGCGGTTCCGCATCGAGGTCATTCAGGTTCCGCTCGATCACCCGGAGCAGGCACGCGTCGTGAATCGCCCGGCGATTCTCGCCGACCTCGCACCCTCGCTTGGGCACGGCGAGATGCCCGCGGACTCCGCGGCGCAGGCAGAGCGGATGAAGGCGATGGGCATCAACCCGGCCACGTTCCGGCAAGCGGCGAACACCGGACCGATTCAGTGTCACGACATCACGCTGTACCCCGCCATCGGGCTCGGCGGAGGCGCGTGTCGGGGCTATGGTGTTCTGCTCGACATCAGCGATCCGAAGAATCCACACCGCGTCGGCGTCGCCTCCGACACGAACTTCGTTGGTTGGCACTCGGTCACGTTCAACAATGACGGGTCGAAGATTCTGTTTACCGATGAGTGGGGCGGCGGTACTTCGCCGCGCTGCCGCTCGACCGACAAGATGGAATGGGGCGCCGACGCGATCTTCACGCTCCAGAACAACCAGATGACGTTCCACAGCTACTACAAGATCCCCGTGGCGCAGCTGCCGGTCGAGAACTGCGTCGCGCATAACGGGTCGCTGATCCCGGTGCCGGGCCGCGACATCATGGTGCAGGGCTGGTACCAGGGCGGCATCTCGGTGTTTGACTTCACGGACCCCGGAAAGGTGAAGGAGATCGCGTACTTCGACCGTGGGCCGATGGATGCGAACACGATGTATGTATCCGGATCGTGGTCGGCGTACTGGTACAACGGGTTGATTTACAGCTCGGAGATCACGCGTGGGCTCGACATCCTCGAGCTCAAACCAAGCGCCTTGCTCACGCAGAACGAGCTCGATGCGGCGAAGCTCGTGCATCTCAACGAGCTCAATGTCCAGGACCAGCCGAAGCTCGAGTGGCCGGCGGCGTTCGTCGTGGCGCGGGCGTATCTCGATCAGCTGGCGCGCGATCAGGGCCTCGCCGCGGACCGTATTGCGACAGTGCGTGACGCGTTAGGCAGGGCCGAACACGCGTCGGGCGACGCGCGGCGCACCGCGCTGACGCAGCTGGCGACACAGCTCGACAGCGATGCATCGAGCGCGTCTGACCAGAAGCGGGTTCGGGCGCTGGCCAGCGTGGTGAGGGAGTTGGCGAAGGGATAGAAGGCGGCAGCCGGCAGGCGGCTGGCGACTGGCGACTGGCGACTGGCGACTGGCGACTGGCGACTGGCGACTGGCGACTGGCGACTGGCGACTGTAGAAGCGGAGAACCCTCGGGATGCATCTCGTCGTGAGATGAGCATCCCGAGGGTTTTCTGTCGCCTGTCGCCTGTCGCCTGTCGCCTGTCGCCTGCCGCCTGCCGCCAGTCCGCCTAACGTGACCGCTTTTTCCGGCCGGCCGCGTGATGGTAGGAATAGGCTGCCGACTCTCCGCCGGCAGCATTTCTTCCATCCTGGAGGCCTCGTGCGCAGAGATTGTATGATTCTCGCCATCGCGGTCGCGTTGGCATTCCCTCAACTCGCGCGGGCGCAGACGCGCGAGATCAGTGGCACGGTCACCGTTGCCGGCGGTACGGTTCCCATCGCTGGTTCCATCGTCTCCGCGGAAGGCACCACCGCGGAAACGCGGTCGAGCAACGAGGGCCGTTTCCGGATCACGGTTCCGGCCGGCCAGGTGACGCTCATCGCACGCGCCCTCGGCTACAAGCGCGGAATACAGGTCATCGGCGCGACGCAGGGCACGGCGGACTTCGCGCTCGCGCGTGACGTCCTGCAGATCGAAGGCGTGGTCGTGACCGGCACCGCTACGACGATCGATCGCCGCAGCGCCACGACGGCGGTGGCCCAGGTAACCGGCGACGCGATCACGAACGTCCCGGCTCCCACGATCCAGAACGCGCTGGTCGGGCGCGTGAGCGGCGTGAACCTGCAGTCGAATTCCGGCGCCCCGGGCGGCGGCATTCAGATGCAGGTACGCGGGAACAACACGATTCTCGGCTCGTTCGACCCGCTCTACGTCGTCGACGGTATCCTCTACTCGAACAGCCGGATTGCGAGTGGACGCGGCTCGATCTCGGCCTCCGCGTTCGCCACGGCTGAGGACGATGCAGTCGATCGCGTAGCGGACATCAATCCCGAGAACATCGAGTCGATCGAGATCATGAAGGGCGCCGCGGCGTCGTCGCTGTACGGTTCGCGCGCCGCGAACGGAGTCGTGATCATCAAGACGAAGCGCGGGCAGGTCGGCACGCCGCGCGTGAATGTGCGCCAGGTGTTCGGCCAATTCGACATCTCGAAGACGTTGGGCAGCCGGCGCTTCACGCTTGCGGAGGCGACTGACAAGTACGGCCCGGGCGTCGCCCACTGGTTCGACAACAACGCGAATCCCTACTTCAACCACTTCGACCAGTTGTACGACAACCACACCCTGTCGTACGAGACGGCGATGGACGTCAGTGGCGGGAGTGGCAGCACTCGCTATTTCGTGGGCGGCACGTGGAAGCACGACGGCGGGATCGAGCCGAACACGGGGTTCGGCCGCCAGAACCTTCGGGTCAACGTGGACCAGTCACTGAACAGCAAGATGGAGGTGCAGGTCTCCACGGAGTACAACCGCGCCGAGCATGACCGCGGATGGAACAACAACTGTAACAACTTCGCATGTCAGGGTTACGCGTTCGCGTACACGCCGAGCTTCGTTGACCTGAAGGCGCGCGATCAGAACGGGGATTTCCTCCGACCCGATTGGGGCATTCAGGCCAACCCGATTCAGACCGCCGAGCTGGCGCGGAACCACGAGGAAACGAACCGGTTCACCGGTGGACTGACGCTGAACTACGACGCGATCAACACCGGCCGGAACTCCCTGAAGTTCGTTGGCGCCGCCGGGGTCGATGCCTTCCAGCAGAACAACAACCTGTGGTCACCTAACGAGCTGTTCTTCGAGGCAAATCAGACGCAGCCCGGCGCGGCCGTCGAAGGGAACGCCTCGAGCCGGATCTGGAACTGGAATCTGAACGCCATCCACAACTTCGTGCCGTCGGGCGGCGGCTGGTCGGCCAACACGTCCCTCGGCGCGCAGTATGTCGAGGAGTACCTCGACTTCAGCCGGATCACGACGACGGACCTGATTCCCGGCCAGCAGAACGTCGGACAGGGCACGAGCACCATCGGCACGGATACCCTGACGAAGAGTCGGACACTCGCGTTCTACGGACAGGAAGAAGTGCGGCTGCTCGCCGACAAGCTGCTGCTGCAGGCCGGAGCGCGCGCCGAACGTACGAGCAACAACGGCGACATCGACAAGTACTACCTCTTCCCGAAGGCGTCGGCCTCGTATCGGCTCCTCAACCTGATCGGCGCGGGCAGCGAGATCAAACCGCGCATCGCCTACGGCGAGACGGGCAACCTGCCGATCTTCGGGCAGAAATTCACGCTGCTCGACACGCCGCAGCTGAGCAACCAGACCGGCTTCACGGTTGCCGGGGCGGCGGGCAACGCGGGGGTGGAACCGGAGCGCGTGAAGGAAGTCGAGGTCGGCGTGGACGGGCTGGCAATCAACGGGCGCCTAACGTGGGAGCTCACGGGATTCCAGCGGAACACGACGAACTTGCTGTTGCAGCGCGTTCCGGCACCGTCCACGGGCTTTGCGACGCAAGTCTTCAACGGCGGCAAGATCGAGAACAACGGGTTCGAAGCCGTGCTCGGCGTGACGCCGATCCAGCGAGGTAACAACCTCGTCTGGGTGTCGCGCGCGACGTTCACGCAGTACAAGAGCGAAGTGAAGGACCTCGCCGGGCTTCCGCCGTTCCGCCCACCCCTCTCGGGCTTCGGCGGACTGGGCGTGACGTTCATCGAGGTCGGCCAGCCGCTGACGCAGATCATCGGCCGCGACTTCGACAAGGACGGGAACCGCACCGCGACCGACGTCAAACTCGGGAACTCGGCCCCGAACTATCGCATGGGCTTCGTCAACGAGCTCACGTTCAAGGCCATGCACCTGAACGTCGTGCTCGACTACCAGAACGGCGGCGACATCATCAACCTCACCCAGTTCCTGTACGACGATGCCGGGACGGCGGCCGATTACGGCTCGAAGGAGTGGGAGTATCGCATGAAGGGCTACAACGGAGGCGTGATCAGACCCTACATCGAGGACGCGACGTTCCTCAAGCTGCGTGAAGTGAGCATGGGCGTGACCGTTCCCCAGCGCTTCCTGGGACGGAGTGGCACCGTGATCAAGTCGGCGCGGGTGAGCCTAACGGGGCGCAATCTGGTGTCGTGGCAGAAGTACTCGGGACTCGACCCCGAAGTCGCGAACCTGGGCTCTGCGGCCATCCGCAACAACCTCGACGTGGCCGCCTATCCGCCAAGCCGCAGCTTCTTCCTCGACTTCTCGCTGGGGTTCTGATGATGACTCTCACTGGAATCACTCAAGACCGTTACGCTGGACGGCACCGTCGCCGCGTCGTCCCGGCGCTTGCGGCACTGACCGGAGCGCTGCTGCTCTCGTCGTGCACGAACCTGGACGTTCCGGACACGAACTCCCCGACCCAGGGCGTCCTGACCGAGACGCCGACCAGGCAAACGCTGGCGCGTACCGCCGTTGGCATTCAGACCCAGACATCGCTCGACACCCCGGCGGAGATCCAGCAGTGGGGGATCTACGGGCGCGAGTTGTACAACCTGTTGGGGAACGATCCGCGCGAGACCGGCGAAGAGATCAGCGGACCGCAGGACCCCGGTGGTCGCGCAGGCGCCGAGTGGGCGAACAAGTACGCCGCAATCCGCACGATCAACACCTACCTCGCCGCGTTGCCGAAGGCGGGTTTGAGCGAAGCCGAGGTGTCGGCGTCGCAGGGTTTCGCGAACACGCTCAAAGCATGGTATCTGCATATGCTGGCTGTGCGCAGCGGGCCCACCGGCATGCCGATCGATGTCGATAAGCCGATCGACGCCGAACCCGCGCCGCTCGTCAGCTCGCAGGAGGCCATGGAGGCAGCGGCAACGCTGATGAACCAGGCGCTCGAGCAGCTCAATGCGGGTGGCGGGGAGTTCCCGTTCAATTTCGTCGAGGGGTTCGAGGGCTTCGACACGCCGGCCACGTTCGCGAAGTTCAACCGTGCGCTCGCTGCGAAGATGCTCGTGCACCGCGCGACGTTCTACGCGTGTGCATCGTGCTGGGCAGACGCGGCGACGGCCATGTCCGCCTCGTTCGTCACGGAGACGGGGCTTCCCGTCACGCTCAAACTCGGCGTGTACTACGGGTTCACGAGCACCGCGAACGAAACTGCCAACCCGATAACCGAGACGCTCACCAACAACCGGTACTGGATACACCCGTCGATCATCACGGGGGCCCAGCTTCGCCCGGGCGGCCAGCCGGATCTCCGGCTTACCACCAAGGTCGCGCTCGCGCCCGAGCCGCGGACGCTCAATGATCTCACGGGGACCTACAAGCCCGTGATGTACAACAACGCGTCCGATCCGACGGTGCCCGACCTCGATGCCAACGTTCCGTGGATCATCAACGAGGAGCTGCTGCTGCTCCGCGCGGAGATTCGCTGGAACACCGGCGACAAGACGGGGGCGCTCAACGACATCAACCTGGTGCGCGTGAACGCCGGCGGTCTCGCACCGACACTCCTGACGGCCGCCAGCGCCGACGCGGCGTTCATCACGGAGCTGCTCTACAACCGCACGTACTCGCTGATGTGGACGCAGGGAACGCGGTGGGTGGACGCGCGGCGCTACAACCGGCTGAACACGTTGCCGCTCGACCGGCCGGGTGACGTCGTGCACCCGCACATGTTGATCCCGAGCGCCGAGTGCGACGCTCGCGGATTGGACGTGCCCTGCTCGATCTCGGGCGGCTGATCGCGCGGGCTCGCTGACGCAAAGAACGGGGCCGGCATCCACTCGGATGCCGGCCCTGTTGTTTACGTCAGCGGTCGACTGATGACTGAAAACCGATAGCTGATGGCCGATCGGTCACCACGGATCGAATTCTGCCTTACGCGTTCCGTGGGCACGGCTGTAAGTACCGCGCACGTAGCGCACCTGAAAGCGGTGCCCCGCCAGGTGCATCGCGTGCGTCTTCAACAGATCCATCCCGGACACGTCGTACCGCGCGAAGTAACTGAAGTGCCGATCGAGGTCGGAGGTGTCGAGTTGCGCAAGTCGCGCCCGATACCTCGCGCGCGCCGCGGCGAAGCGCGCGGTCAACTCGGGAATCGTGCCGCCCAGAAAGGCCGTTGGATCGCGATCGATGAGATATCGGCCCTCAGACCGCAACGCGTCGTGCGCCCATTCCTCGAACCAGGCGAGGTGGCCGAGCATCCACCTAACGCTGTTCGCCGACGGGTGAGGTCGCCAGTCGGCTTCGGCTTCGGTGAGTCCTTTGAGATTGCCCTGGAGCAGGGTCCACATCTGCTCGTCCATTTCGTCGACGAGCCTGACAGCGGCGAGCACGGGTTCTCCGATGCGATGTCCTCCTCGCTAAACGCAATCCACCGCGATTGAGGGGTCAGCGCCACAGGCAGTTATCGGTTTCCTGGCCGGTCCACGACTACCCTAACGTGAGCCGTGTCCCCTCGTGCCGAGACCGCGCGGATCTCATGGGTGCCCGTGACGAGCGCCCATCGACCGCGATCATACGGCTTGCCGTCGATCGACCATTGAACGCGAAACGCACCGGCCCCGCTCGCCCGCAAGGCAACGCTCGCGTATGGTGCCTCGACGCCAGCGGGAATCGCGTAGCGGTCGCCATCGAGGGGGGACGTGATCCGGAACTGCGGAGCGCCGGCGCCATGCCGTGCCTCACCCCGGACAGCGTTCTCCGACGTTAGGCGGTCCACTCGATTGGTTGGGCTCTGCGCAGCTGCGAGCGCGCGTCTCACCTCATCCACCGATGGTCGCTGTCCGTGTCGTTCCCACTCCGCGTACTCGTCAGGCAGCGTGACGCGCCCACTGCGCTCCCAATCATCGTCGCGCGTCGGCTCGGTGCCGCGCACGAACCACTCCGTGAGCGACGCACACTCGGGCGTCGCGCGCAATCCTGACAGCCGACACACGGGCATGCTCACTGCCCCTGCTTCCGCCGGTGTGGTCAGCACGCCAGGAGGGACGTGTCGGGACGCGGCCATCACCGCGCGATGCAGCAACGGACCGGCGCCGGTCACGCCACTCACGCCTTCCATCGCGTGCCCGCTGAAGTTGCCCGCCCAGACGGCCACGGTGAACCCGCGCGTCGTTCCGACGGCCCAGTTGTCGGTAAAGTGACGGCTCGTGCCGGTCTTCACCGCGACCGGGAACGGGAAATCGAACGGCGTGGTCGTCCCGAATCCCGGAATGCGCGCCGCCGGATCGCTCAGGATGTCCAGCACGATGGCGCTCGCGACCGGCGAGATGACGCGTCGCCCTCCGCCTACGGAACCCGTCGGCCCCGAGGCATCACCTGGCCGCCATGTCCACGGGCGCCACTCTCCGCCGTTCGCCAGCGCGCGATACCCGTTCGCGAGCTCGATGAGGGTGACGTCACCATTGCCGAGGGCGAGGCCGAGCCCGTAGTACTCCGCGTCCTGCCGCAGTGACTCGAAGCCCGCACGGCGGAGCGTCTGCAGCAGCGCGTTCGCGCCTAACGACGATGCGACATCGACGGCCGGAACATTGTATGAGCTCGCCAGCGCCTCGCGCACACGCGTGGGGCCACGGAAGCGACGATCGTAGTTGCGCGGCTGGTACGGACCCGTTGCCGTCGCGTACGTCTTCGGGATGTCGGGCAGCACGCTGGCGGCCGTGTAGCCGCGGTCGAGCGCGACGCCGTAGAGGAACGGTTTGAGCGCCGACCCCGGCTGGCGGGCAGAGACAACCATGTCCGTCTGGCCATCCTTCGGCGCCCAGAAGTCCGGCGAGCCGACCCAGGCGAGCACCTCGCCCGTCGCGTTGTCCAGCACCACCGCGGCCGCCTGCTCGACGTTCCGATCGCGCAGGACGTCCACGGTGTGTCGCACCTCCGTCTCGAGCTCGCGCTGCAGCTCGATGTCAAGCGATGTTCGAACCCGGTCGCCACTGGCTAACGATGCAGAATCGGCGGTCCACCAGAGCACGCGGGTGGTGAAGTGCGGCGCGACGAACGGCGTGACGCGCCCCGTGAATCCCAGCGACTCGTCGCGTGCGCGCGCGATGTCGTCCCGAGTCGCAAAGCCAAGGAGACGCATGCGCGCGAGCGCGACGGCCTGACGACGCCGGGCGCGCGCTGGCGACACCTGTGGGTTGTCGCGCGATGGGGCGTGCGCGAGGCCCGCAAGCGTGGCGGCCTGGGCGATGCTGACCTCCGACGCCGACGCGCCGAAGTAGAGCGCACTCGCTGCGCTGATGCCGACGGTCCCCTGCCCGAGCTGTACGCGGTTCAGGTACTGCTCCATGATCTGCTGCTTGCTCAAGCGCGACTCGAGACGCAGCGCCCATATCGCCTGGGCGATCTTGCCGGTCCAGCTCCGCTCGGCCGGATGGAGCAGGCGGGCGAGCTGCATCGTGATGGTCGACGCGCCTGATACGGTCGTCCCGGCGCGAAGGTTGGTCTCGAGAGCGCGGGCGATGGCGATGCCATCGATGCCGTGGTGGTCCCAGAACCGCTTGTCCTCGACGGCGACGAATGCGTTGATGAGATCGGGGTCGATGCGGTCGTAGGCGATCCATCGCGCGTCGCTGCCGTCGGCGGCCCGGGTGGAGCGGAGCGGAACGCCGTGACGGTCTTCAATGGTCACTCCCAGCCCGCCATTCGGGGCTAGTGCCGCGGCAGGGATGGGGCGAGAGATCCAGATCCCGGCTGCCACCATTGTGGTGCCTAACGCTGTGACGCCCGCCAGCATCAGGCGCAGCCAGAATGGGAACCGGGAACGGGGAACTGGGAACAGTGTCCCTCTGTCGGGACGACTGCGATTCCTCGCTGCGCTCGGAATGACGAAAGCTGTCATCCCGAGCCGCCAGGCGAGGGATCGCGATCGTCCCGATAGAGGGCTTCTGTTCCCCGTTCCCAGTTCCCTGTTCCCGCTGGCCCCACTCACTTTGCCGTCACCACGAACGTGCCCCCGTCACTTCGGCCATTCACGCCAGGGTTGTACATCTCCTCCGCGTGCGCCGGCGGACGAACGAACGTCCCCGGCGTCGTCGCGCGCGCCACGTACGTCGCCGTATACGTCCCCGGCCACAGCACGTTCGCCGAATACACCACGCGATCGTCGCGGATCTCACGGTAGTCGAACGGAGACCACCACCCCGAATCCCACCGACCAAAGCCCCACTGCGGCGCGCTCTCCTGCTGTTCGCGATCGGCCGGCTCGTGCGGTGGCGATGTCCCGGGGCCCGGCGTCAGCGACGCCGTGCGAAGGCTCAGATCCACCGCCTCGAGTCCGGCCGGCAGCGCATCGTCGACCACCACGAATTGCCGCGTCGTCGGAACCGTGATGCGCAGTCGTACGCGCACGAGCTCACCCTCGGCCACCCGCGTGATCGGCGTTCCACCCTCGTACCGCTCGTACCACCGCTCGACACGAATGCCCGCGTCCTCCGGCGTCACAGGCGGCGCCAACGGCACCTCCGACACCGTGATGTAGTAGTAGACCGCACCGTCGCCGGCGCCGGCGTCGAGCGACAAGCGGATTGTCGGGGCACTCGAACCGTTAGGCACGAGTCCGGCCAGCGAGAGCGTCGAGTCGCGTCCACTCGCACCGGTTCCTGCCTCGAGGATCACCCGGTTCCCGTTGCGCACCCGAACCGTGCGTTCACCCTGCTGTCGTCGTCGCTGATCGAGCGCAGCGAGCGCTGAGACGGCCGACGCGTAGTCCTGCGTGTTCCAGATCCACGACCTGCCCTCGGCTCGCCCCTGCTGGGCGAGCGTCTCCGCGAGTGGTCCGACGAGCGCGTGCTCCGGCTCGACCGCGAGCGTCGCAAGCAGGATCCGCGCGATCGGACGAATCGAGGACTCGAAGTAGAAGTGCACGGTCGCCGAGTCAGGCAGCGTCGCGCGCCTTCCCTCCACACGCACCTGCGACCACGCGGACGCCATCAGTCGACGCGCCTCCACCATCTGCGCGCGACGAGCCAGCACCTCCGCCAACCGTGCCCGATCCTCGAGCGTCAGAAGCGCCGCCGATCGAAGCAGCTCGTTCTCGGATGCAACCTCGGGTCGCCGGAGCCGGCTCAGGAAGTCGACGGCCGCCACGCGCTCACGGAGACGAATCTCGCGCCGGTCGTAGTAGCTGGCCACCGGTGAGAAAACGGGCTTCGATTCGCCGCGCAGCTCCGCAGACACGAACCCTGCCAGGCGACCGAGCACCATCGTATCGACAGGGACCCCTGCCTCGCGAGCATCCAGCAACACGATGCCGGCGTAGGCGCTGAGCCAGACGCTCGTCCAGTCATTCGGCGACCAGTAGCCGATGCCGCCATCGGCGCGCTGGCGGCGCGTGAGCATGTCGACCGCGCGTGCGATGTCGCGCTTCCATCGGTCGTTCGCGGCGACGCCGGCCTGACGCTGCGCCCGATAGAGCGCCAGAATCGGCGTCGCCGTGCTCACGACTTGCTCGGTGCAGTAATACGGGTAGACGTGCAGTTGCTGCTCCATGCCGCGTATCGTCGCGAGCGGCGAGGTTCCGACGTTGAGGGAGAGACGCGAGCGCTCGGGGTCGATCCCCGCGGGAAGCGCGAGCTCGACGGTCGCCGTGTCTCGTAGCACGCCAGCAATGGTGTGGGCCCTCGGGTGGTAGTCGGGGCGCACCGGAAGTGAAACGCGCACCGCGTCGGCATCGCGACCGCCCGTGACGTCGAACCGGAACGTCGCGCTGTCCCCGCGTGTCGCGCGGAACGGGAATCGAACTTCCGCGCCACGGCCGGCCGCGAGCGTCGCACTCCGGGTCGCATCCCCACGGAGCGTGACGCCCGTTGCAGCGGCCGTCACCGTCACGCTCGCCGCCGTACCGTCACGCCGGTTGATCGCTGCCCCTGCCACGAAGTCATCCCCCGGCCTAACGAATCTCGGCAGCGCCTGACGAGCGAGCAGCGGTCGAGTGACGAGCAGCGACGACTGCCCTTTGCCGTACCGGTCACCAGCCGTGACGGCGACCGCCATGACGCGGAACGTCGTCAGGTTGTCGGGCAGCTTCGCCATCACGGTCGCGTTGCCCTGTGCGTCCGTGACGACGGAGCCGAGGAAGAAGGCGGTGGTCTGGAAGCGTGAGCGGAGGATGTCGGCACCGGCTGCGCCTCCGCCGCCCCCGGGCTCGCGAGCGCCTTTCATGCCTTCCGGCACCTGCGGCGCGACGGTGGTCATGTTGCTCGCGAGCCGCATCCCGAGCCCGCGCTCCTGGTAGATCAGGTCGATCGGGTCCGGGGTCGTGTAGCCGGTCAGCGAGAGCACGCCCTCGTCCACGGCCCACAGAGTGACCTCGCTTCGGGGACCCCCTCCCCTGGCATCCCGAACCTTCACGGACACCCGCGCGGAGTCGCCCGGCCGGTACTCGCTGCGCTCCGGCTGGAGCGTCACCGCGAGACGCTTCACCTCGGGCGTCACGCGGAGCTCGGCGTAGCCCACTCTAATGGTAGGGCGGCCTGGATCGTCCTGGCGGCCCGGCGGCGCGCTTCGCCCGCGCGTTACCACGATGGACACGAACGCGTTAGGTGCGTAGGCCTCGGTGATCGGGAACTTGAGCGTCGTCGAGCCTGACGTCAGCTTGAGCCGCCGCTGCTCGATGATCCCCTCGCGCTCGACGGTGATCCACGCTTCCGCGTTCGTGAACGGTGAGGCGAACAGCACCGTCGCCGTATCGCCCACCGAATATCGTGTCCGGTCGGGGATGACGTCCATCTTGAACTGCGATTCGTCGTTCCACGGCACCCAGTCCTTCCCTGATGCCCAGCGGACGAAGCTCGTCGTCGCCGTTCGGCCGTTGCGGTCCGCGGCTGAGAACGTCACGATGTACGTGCCGCCGTCGTTAGGCGTGAACGTGCACGGGACCGCGCTGTCAGCGGTCGTCAGGCTGCAATGGGCGACCGTGTCGGACACCCAGTCGCCCACGAGCTCCGAGACGCCGTTCCGCTCGCGCCGGACGCTGTGCCACTCGCGCCGCACGATCGTTCCCTGAACCGAGACACCCGGAACCTTCTGGCCATCGGGCCGAACTGCCAGCACTCCGACCGACTGCGCCGTTCCCGCCAGCCAGAAGTAGCTCTCGCCCTGCGGCTTCGCGGCGACGTAGAAGTCCGCCGGGTGAACGATCGTCGACCGCGACGCGCCGACGACCTGACGATTGATGTCCGTTACCCCTACCTCGAGCGTCACGCGAGCGGGGCGACCCTTCGGTGTTCCCGGAAGCGTGACGGAAAGCGTCCGCTCACCTCGCGCGTCCAGCGTGTCCACGCCGCTGGTGATGACCTGAGGCGCCTCCTCACCCGAGTCGTCCCCCTCCCACCATGCGCCGCTCTCGCCTACGTACCAGTCCTCGACGCCGGGGATCTCGAGCTCCCACGGCGACAGCGGCGCCTGACGAGCCATCCACGTGACGTCCGCTCGCGCCATCGGCGCGCCAAAGAGGTAGCGCGCCTGAATCGTCGTGCGGAATCGATCGCCGGGCATCGCCTGCGGCGTCCGCGTGACGACAGCCGCCCGGCTCGTGGCCTCCCCGATCAACTCCACCAGAAACTCCGGCGGTCGATACTCGGCCACACGATACGTCGTGCGCGCCACCGATCGCCATTTGCCCTGCCGCTTCGCCTGGACGTCGACGACGTAAGTCCCGACGGGCGCGGTCGTGGGAAGCTGCACCGACTGATCCGCGGTCCCGAAGGCGGACGTGGTCATTGCACGTTCGCGGAGCACACCCTCGTCGCGATCGTGGAAGATCCACTTGATCGAATCGGTCGCGGACGGGACGCGCAGGGCACCGAGTGCACCGTCGCGGACGATCGTCTTGGCGTAGACGCGTTCCCCCGGGCGATAGATGCCGCGCTCCGTGAACACAGCGCCGGCGAGGGGCAGTCGCTGGTCGCCCCACGCGCTGTTCACGTTGAACCGCCACGGTGACAGGTCCGGGTCCCAGCGATTGATCGCCGCTACGGCTCGATCGCTGCCTAACGTGACGCGGACGTAGCCCTCGAAGCCGCTGTTCCCTTCCTCGTCATCGGCGTCGCCTGCCGGCCCACTTCTCCACCCGGTCAGGCGGGCGAGCCCGCGCGCGTCCGTGATTGCACTCGTGAGGCGTTTTCCGCCCGCGTCGTACAGCACGACGTTGGCGCCGGCCTTTGCGGCACCATCGCTGACGCCAGTCACCCACACCATGCCTTCCGTGGTCCCGACGCGGGCATGCACGCCGAGGTCGGTGACCTGGGCGAGCGAGAGCGATCCGCCTGCAACAGTGTCCTTCCCGGCGCGGCCGCTGACCTTCACCGCATACAGCGCCGGGTTGCCGGGACGTGTCGCGTCAGGCACCGGGAGCCGAATCCCGGTGACCATCGCGCGCTCGGGCGCGGCGTGTACGAGGATACGCTGCACCGTTCCCTGACGTGACAGCTGCGTCCACAGGCTGTCGTCGCCCCACCCGAATCGCGTCAGGACGGCGGACTCCAGGCTGTCGGGCACCGGCGCAATGACCGCGATGAGCGTGTCGACGTTGACGTGCTGGACGGAGAGCGTCTGGAATCCGGTCCGTTCAACCGTTAGGCGACCAAATGGGTGGACGATGGCCGGCTCGTACCCCGTGGTCGTGAAGGCGGCCGCCGGATTGCCGCGGAGTCCCTGACCGAACACGTCGTGGATCGCGGTATCGACGACCACCGCGTAGGTCACGTGTGGCTTGAGCCGCGCGTCGAGCACCCAGGCCATGGACTCGGAAACGGTGTCCCGCACGGTGAACGCGAGCTCCGGAACCAGCTTGACGCGACGCAGGACTTCGGTGCCGCGCACCGGATTCGTGAACGTCACGACCACGGGCCCCGACGGGCAGAACTTGGCCCCCGAGCAGCCGAGGCTGAGGATCCGGAGGTCGCCGTACGTGTCGAACGGCCACCGTGCTGTCGTCCGCAGGGTCTCGTCATCCACTTCGTTAGGTGCCACGAGCTCGCCCGTGCATCCGCGCGGGAGGGCGGTCTCCGGGGCAAGCTGCACGACGCGTCGAAGCGAATCGAGCGACCGATCGCGCTGCCACCCGCCCGCGTCCCGAACTTGCCACGTGTCATCGTCGCGGATGCGGCGCTGCTCCGCGGCGCGAAGCCTGACGATTCGCTGCCCGCCGCAGGCGGCGCTGAGCTCGACGTACGCGGCCGTCGAGAGTTTTGCGAGGTCGACAGACCGGGAGTAGACGAGCGCGAAGCGCTGGTCCGGGGTGACGTGCAGGGCATGCTGGTCCGCGCCGACGGGGGTGCCGGTCAGCAGCACCGGCCCCTGCGCGCGGAACGTGAACTGATATGGCTCGGCCAACGCGCTCCCGTCCATCGCGCGGAAGGTGTTGGCGACGGTGACGGTGTAGCGCGTGCCAGCCGTGAGGGCGTCGTTAGGCCGGAGCCGGATCGTTACCGGGTCGCGCCACTCGAGGCGCCCGCGCACCGCGGGCTCGATGCGGAAGATCGCCGCGGCGTCGACGGTACGGTCCAACGACCCGGCGACGGGTCGGTCGAACGTGACCGTGATCTCGGCGGTCGGGACAGCGTTTCCGGTGGGGCTGGAGCGGATGACGCGGAGCGGCGACGGGCTCTGGGCGTGCGTGTCGGCGGCAACGCACGTCGCGAGGACGGCGAGGGCGAGCGCGAGGCGGGCGGAGGACATGGGTTTCCGGAAGGCGACCGGACATTATACCCCCGCGCGGTCGGTTTGCCTTGTGATGTTTGCACACTCGGCATCGAGGCGGCGCTCGGGCGCAGGCGTCATCGCAACGAGCCGCCGTAGGGCAGGCATCCAGAACGGAGGGGTCGACCGCATGAGCGAAATGAGCAGCATGCTTTGCAATCCCGCTCTACCGGGAAGCGTCCGCTCGCAACGAGCCGAATGAAAGAGAGGAACGGCCGCTCGGGACGCTACCATCCCGAAAAGCTGTTCCCCTTTCAATGAGCTCGTTGCGCGAGGGGTCGTGGGCGGCCTGGATGGATGCCCAGTATGCTGCTCATGCCGCTCATGCGGTCGACCCCTCCGTTCTGGATGCCTGGCGAGTGGCGGCCGATGCTTACGGTCTCGCGGCGTCCGTGCCAGGGACGAATCGGATCCCTTTCATCGCGCGATCTTGAAGTTGAACGCCGGGGTGCCTAACGCACCCCAAAGCCGGAGCCAGATCGGCAAGATCATCTCGACGCCGCGCGCGGTCGTGATGTCCCCCAGGTCGATCACGTTCCGCCACCCGAACCACTGCCGGAGGAGCTCCGTGACACGCGCCTTCGCGGCGGCATCGTTGCCGCTCACGAAGAGGTCGTGATCGCCGCCGGCCACGTGCCGGGGATCGACCATGACGTTGACGTTCGTCGTGTTGAGCGTCTTCACGATCTTCGCCTCGGGGAACGCCCGCTGGATCTGCTCGCCAATCGAGTCGGTGTTGCACACCGTCAGCGTGGGCGGCATGCCCTTGGAGAAGTCGAGTGGATTCGAGACATCGATCAGAATCTTGCCACGGAGATTCTGCTCGCCCGCCAGACGGAGCGCGTCGAGCGAAACAGTGCCCGACGTCGCGTTGAACACGATCTCACCGTACGCCGCCGCGTCCGCGAACGAGCCGATGCGACCTTTGCTGCCGGTCGCCTTCAGCCACTCGTCGAGCGATTGGCCGAAGCCGCGCCTGTCGCTCACGTTGCCCGGCGAACGCGTGCCCAGCACCACGTCTTCGCCGCGCTCCACGAGTTTGGCACCGAGGGTTTGCCCAACAACGCCGGAGCCAATGATGCCGATCTTCATTGTGTCCTCGTGGTTCGACCGATCGCGGTCGCGTCTGGAGTGCTCATCGCGGCGCCGCGGTCGCTCGTTCGCTGTCCACAGTTGGCCGCTTTCTACACTGCACGATATCCGGACACCCGGGGATTGGAAGGCGGGTCCAAACAGCGCGGTACTGGGAGCCGATTATCCCACCGAGTACAGTCGTAGCCGCAGTCACGGTACCGCCGAGGAGCACGGCAAACTGCGGTGCGCTCATATCGCATTCACCTTGGCATGGAACAATGAGTGAAACCA
>Ga0207645_10001497_pt1 | contig 19112 bp, 13 predicted proteins | sample KBSM53metaG_FD_184331 | JGI IMG/M metagenome (GOLD analysis project Ga0207645, IMG submission 184331) | Miscanthus rhizosphere microbial communities from Kellogg Biological Station, Michigan, USA - KBS M5-3 metaG (SPAdes) (version 2) | ecosystem: Host-associated > Plants > Roots > Rhizosphere >...
CCGTCGAACGACGTCTCCGTCATCGACGTCGCCACCGGAAAGGTCGACAAGCGAATCAAGGTCGGCGGCCTGCCCTGGGGCATCGCGGCAAATCAAAAGTAGCCGCGATCCCGCGCTTCGCGCGGGGGCGGCTAGTGCGGCGACCACGAGCACAGGTGACCGTTCCCACCCACCACGATCCGCCCCTTGACCGCGATCGGCGACGTCCACTGCTGGACGCCGCTGCAGCTGTTGCCGCTGGTGTAGAGGGGCGAGCCCGTGTCACCGTTCAGCCCGACGAGCCGCCCGTCGTTCATGTACCAGACGATCGCGTCGGACTGACCGTCGGTCGTCGTCGCGATCGCCCCGGTCGGGGCGCCGCCGAGCGCGCCGCACCATGCGATGCGGGCCGTGGGCGGACTGCCGGCGGTGATACGAACGCCAACGATCGCCGAGCCCCCGCCGCCCGGACACATCGCATCGCCTTCGGTCGTGAACACGACGTAAAGGCCCTGCGAGGTCGTGTACGCAGCCGGCGTCGTATGAACCCACATCGGGCTGTTCAGGACAGGGAGGTCGACCTTCTGCCCGTTGTTGCCGCCCAGGTTCGCGGCGTCCAGGACGTAGAGGTGCCCGTCTTTCGAGATCTGGATGATCATGTTCGCCGGCGTCGACCCCGTCTGCCGCACGAAGATCGGGTTGACCGCCCCCAGATCGCCGTCGTCGCTGTCCATCGCCCGCCAGCGTGACGGATAGAAGGTACCGGTCGCCGTCGCCATGCCCGTCAGGCGCACGACCTCCTCGCTGTCCTGGTGCGTGGCGGGATAGGCGTTGTTGTTGCCGGTCGACGCGAACACGCCGTCGCCATCCGACGCCAGCCCGCCCGGCGCCCAGACGCCCTCGCCGTCCCCGGCGGCCGCCCACCCAGCGATGGTGGTGGGACTGGCGGCCTGGATCGCGACGACGCGGCCCTTGTATGTGCCGCAGTCGCCCACGAACGCGCCGTACGGCACGTAGAGAATTCCCTTCAGCAGCGAGAGCGCGCCGCGCTGGTTGTGGTACCTGGCGCTGAACGACAGCTTGCCGGAAACGTCGACCGGCCACCCGCTGCGGACGGTGCCGTCGTCGATGGACAGCGCGGTCGCGACCTGGCTGGTGATCCCCTGGCTGCCGCCGATCGCGCCGGCGACGAAGATCGTGCGCGACGCGGCGTCGATCACCGGCGTCGAGATGATGCCCAGGGTCGGGATCCCGCCGTTGCCGGATTCGCAGCCGATGCTGGAGCCGCTGCCGGGCGTGCCGATGTTGCGGGTCCAGACCATCGCGCCCGTGGTCTCGTCCAGCGCGACGACGTCATTGTTGGTGCTGACGGCGATGAACACGCCCTTCCCGGCCGGCCCGTTTTCCACGTAAAGCGGCGACGCCCACATCGCGCCCGAGAACGACGGCGAGAAGCCCGAGTCGGCCATCATCCTGGCCGCCGCGGTCCGCGTCAGCGCCGGCTGCACGAAGTGACCGTCGCGGGAGGGATTCTTGTTTCGTTCGAGGACGGAGTTGCCGGTGTCGCTGCCGGCGGTGCCGGCACCGCCGACAGTGCCGCCGCCACCGACGGTCCCGCCGCGACCGCCAGCGCCGCCGCCGGTACCACCACCGCCGCCGCGGCCCGCGCCGCCGCTGCCGACGGTGCCGCTGCCGCCGCCGCGACCGCCGCCGCCGCTGGCGCTGCCGGCATTGCCGCCGCGACCGGCGCCACCACCGCTGCCGCCAACCGGTCCGGTACCGCCGGCGCCGGCGCCGCTGGTGCCGCCCGCGCCGTCGCCGCCGCTGCCGGTGGATCCGCTGTCACCGCCCGTTGCGCTACCGCCCGTTGCGCCACTACCGCTGTCGCCACCACTGCCTGTGCCGGCGCCACCACCGCCGCCGCCCGAACCGCCAGCGCCGCCAGACTTCGCGCCACTCGAACACGCAAGCGAGATGGTCGCCGCGACCAGGAATAAGCGTTTGAGCATCAGCCCTCCGTTAAGCTCGGCCCCACTTATATGATACTTTCGGTCGACGCGGCGATACCGTCGCTGCACTGGAGGTCCCAATGCGAAGCGCACTCAGCTCTGCTCTGGTGACGATCGCCTGCGGGTTCGGGCTGCTGGCCTGTTCGGACTCCGACACCAACAAGACAGGAACCGGCGGGCGCGGCGGAACGACGGGCGCGGCTGGCAACGCCGGGACGACCGGCAGCGCCGGAACCACGGGTTTCGCAGGGACAACCGGCAGCGCCGGAACCACGGGCAGCGCCGGGACGACCGGCAGCGCAGGAACGACGGGTTCCGCCGGAACAACCGGCAGCGCAGGAACGACGGGCGGAAGCGGAACGACGGGCGCCGGTGGCAGCGCAGGGACGACCGGCAACGGCGGCCGCGGCGGCACCACCGGCGCGGGCGGCGCCGCGGGGACGACCGGCGCCGCGGGCGTGGGCGGCCGGGGCGGCACCACCGGCGCAGCCGGCGCGGGCGGCACCACCGGCACCGGCGGCCGCGGGGGAACGACCGGCGCCGCCGGCGCGGCGGGCACGACGGGTGCGGCCGGCGCCGCGGGGACCAGCGGCGGCGGGACCGGCGGAACGACCACGGCGGCCAATTCATGCGACCGCGTGCCGTCCTCCGCGCTGATCACCGCGTGGACCCAGGACAGCCACTTCTGCATGATCCGCTACGCAACGGGCGTGACGCAGGCGCGCCAGCTGGCCTTCGCGCCCAACGGCGACCTGTTCGTCGGCGGCAACGGGCGCCTCACGGTCCTCTACGACACCAACAACAACGGCGTCTCCGAGACGTCGGAACGGTCGACGTTCGCGACGGTCACCGGCGGCAACCACAGCGTGGCCTTCACGGCGACGCACGTCTACGCGTCGTCCGACTCGACGGTCTATCGCTGGACGTACACTTCGGGCCAGCGCACGTCGACGGGCACAGCCGAGACGGTCGTGCGCGGGATCGGCACCGGCGGCCATTCGACGCGCACGCTGCTCATCGACGGGCAGAACCGCCTTTACGTCACCATCGGCAGCGCCAGCAACGTCGACGCGCCGTCCGATCCCACCACGCCGCCCGCGTCGCGCGCGCTGATCCGGCGCTTCGACCTGGGCGCCATCCCCAGCGGCGGCTACATGGCCTCGGCCGGCGAGCTGTTCGCGTCCGGCCTGCGCAACGAGGTCGGCCTGTCGATGGACAGCCAGGGCCGCATCTGGGGCGTCGAGAACGGCCGCGACAACCTGATGGTCGGCGGCGACATCCACTACGACAACCCGGGCGAAGAGGTGAATCTTTTCGACGCGGCCCGCCCCGGCCGCAATTATGGGTACCCGTTTTGCTGGTCTGAAGGCATCTGGAGTGGTGCGATGGCCAAAGGACCCGGCACCCAGCACCTGGACCCCGACCAGCCCGGCAGCTTCACCGAGTCGCGCTGCCAGGACACCAGCGTGATCGTGCCGCCGGCGTTCGCGATGCGCGCGCACCTCGCGCCGCTGGACATCGTCGAGTACACCGGCACCGCCTACCCGGCCGAGTACCGCGGCAACCTGTTCGTGGCGTCGCACGGATCGTGGAACCGCGAGACCGGCCAGGTCGGGCGGCTGATCGTGCGCCTGCGGATGGGCGCCAGCGGCCCCACCGCGGCGGAAAACTTCCTGGGCGAGTCCATGAACGGCTCGCTGCGCGAGGGTCAGTGGTCGGTCCGGCCGGTCTCGGTCGAGGTCGATCCCGCCGGCCTGCTCACGTTCTCGGACGATGCGTCCGGGACCATCAACAAGATCGGCTACCGACCGTGATGCTCAAGTGAAACGCCTCGGGGGGTTCGTCTTCATATTCATCGTCGCGCTGGCGGGAGCGCGTCCGGCCGCCGGCGCCGGCACGCCGCCCGGCGGGCTCGCGAACGGTTCGCTGATCGAGACGGCGAACGGTTGCAAGTCGTGCCACGGCGGCTTCAACACCGACGACAACAAGATGTACATGCCCTGGGACACCTGGGCGGGATCGATGATGGCGAACGCCGCCCGCGATCCGATGTACCTGGCGTCGCTGACCGTCGCCGAGCAGGACCGCCCCGGCGTCGGCGCCTTTTGCCTGCGCTGCCACACGCCGTCGGCGTGGGTCGAGTCGCGCACGACGCCCGGCAACGGATCGGCCTTGAACGACAAGGACAAGGAAGGCGTGCAGTGCGCCGTCTGCCACCGGTCGATCGACGCGAGCAAGGCGCCGACCTCGGATCCGATGGCGCCGTATCTCAGCAACGCGCAGCTGTTCTTCGACCTCGGCACGAAGACGGACGTCACCTACTTCGGGCCCTACGACGACTCGCCGTTCGCGCCCGCGCACGTCACGGCCGCGGATCCCTTCGTCAGCGACAGCCGCCTGTGCGGTCAGTGCCACCAGGTCTACAACCCCGACGAGCACCTGTACGACGCGACCGGGAAGGACACGGGCCGGGTCTTCCCGCTCGACACGACGTACGAGGAATGGGAGCACTCGGCGTACGCGAGCGGCGCGACGGCGCGCAGCTGTCAGAGCTGTCACATGCCCGCGACGGAGGGCAACTATCCGGTGGGCTCCGGCGCGGGCAACCGCGAGAAGCCGCCGCGCCACGACTTCGTCGGCGGCAACGACTGGGGGCCCGCCCTGCTCAAGGCCGCGTTCCCGGGGACGCGGGACGCGAACTACGACTACACGCGCGCGACGGCGCAGGCCAACCTGAAACAGGCGGCGAAGCTGGAGCTGCGATCGCCGCCCACGCAGGGTCCGGTGGGCGGGATGGTCGACGTCGCGGTTCGCGTGACGAACCAGAGCGGGCACAAGTTTCCGACCGGCTACGCCGACGGGCGCCGCGCCTGGATCGAAGTCGCCGTCGTCGGCGCGGGTGGCACGGCGGACGTGCAGTCGGGGCATTACGACGACGCGACCAGCGAGCTGGTCGACGACGCCCAGCTGCGCCTCTACGAGGCGGTCCACGGGCGCGACGGCCAGCCCGAGGACCACATCGCGCTGCACCGGCAGATCCTGCGCGACAGCCGCATCCCGCCGGCGGGCTTCAAGCCCACGCCCGACACGCAGCCGGTGGGACCGATCAAGTTCTCCGACGGCGCGAGCGGCGTGGTCGCGTACGACGACGCCACCTTCCACGTCGCGCTGCCGGCCGCGACGGGTGACGTGACCGTGCGCGTCCGGCTGATGTTCCAGGCGATGACGCTGCACCACATCGCCGGCCTGGCGGCGGCCAACACCACCGACAACCGCGGAATGCAGCTGATGCAGCTGTGGGCGCAGTCGGGCAAGGCCGCGCCGTTCATGATCGCGGAGGTCACGCAGGTCGTGCACGTCGGCGAAGGCGTCCCCACCGACGGCGGCACCGACGCCAGCCCCGACGCGCCCACCGGCTTCGACGCCGGCAAGCCACCGGTCGACGGCGGCGGCGGCTGCGGCTGCGCGACGAGTGGCGGCTCGACGGGCGGCGGCCTCGCGTCGCTGCTGATCGTCGCGCTCTTCGCCGTCCGTCGCCGGCGTCGCTAGCCGGGGCGCGCGCGCCAGCGCTCGCGTGCGAGATCTTTCTCCCTCTCCCGCTTGCGGGAGAGGGTCGGGGTGAGGGCACGCTTCAGACGGCCCGCGCGGAGGAGACGCCGGGCGAGAACATCCGCCGAATCAAGATCGCGCTACGCCGACCACTCGCGCTCCTACCGTCGTCGGCGAACGCGATCATCGCCCAAACAAGTCGCGCGCAGCGCAGGTCGCCCGAAAGCGGCTTGCCCTCACCCGCCGCGCCTTCGGCTCGGCGGCCTCTCCCGCGAGCGGGAGAGGCGCAGATCAGATCGCGACTACGGCGTCAGTGCGAAGACGCGCGTGTCGGTCGAATGGATCAGGCGGCCGTTCGCGATGATCGGCGATTGGTGGCCCTTGGTCGTCGCGGTCGCGATGGGGTTGCCGCTGAGGATGCTCGCGCCCGTGTCCGCGTTGAGCGCGTTGACCTGGCCGTTGGTGGCGACGACCCAGACGATGGCGTCGGCGCCCTGCGCGTTGGTCATGCTGACGATCGGGTTGCTCGCCTGGCTCGGTCCGCCGCACCACGCGGGCGTCAACTGCGGCGGCGACGCCGCGGTGACCCGGACCGCCATGAGGCCGCCCGTCGACCCGGTCGGGCAGCCGGTGACGCCGCCCCTGAACACGAAGTACGTGCCCATCGCGGTCGTGTACGCGGCCGCTGCCTGGATGATCGTTCCGTTCGCGACCTTCAGCGTCCGCACCGGGGCGCCGCTCATGCCGCCCATATTGGCGCGGTTGAGGAGGTACGCGTTCCCGTCCTTCGCGAGGACGAGAGCCAGGGTGGACGGCGTCGCGCCGGGCGCGTCGAACAGCACGACGGCGCTGCCGCTGATGTCGGTGTCGCTCGAATCGAGGCTGGACCAGTTCGACGGCACCCAGAAGTCGGTCGCCGTGGTCGTTCGCGCCAGGCTTGTTCCCAGCTTGTAGACCGCTTCGCCGTCGCCATAGGTGGACGGCGCCGAGAAGCCACCGCTCGCGCTCGCCTTGGTGTTGCCGGTCGTGAAGATGACGTTCGTCCCCTCCGACGAGATACCGCCGGTGGCCCAGATGCCGCCGCACGCCGCGCGCGTCGACCACGACACCACGTCGGTCGGCGTCGTCGTCGAGACACCGACCACCCAGCCGTGGTAGTCGCCGGCGTCGCCGATGTGGCCGCTGTAGGGCACGAAGACGCGGCCGCCGACGAGCGCCGCCGCGCCGCGCTGATTCTGGTTCGTCGGCGTGAAGCCGCTGACGGCAGTCTCGGTGACGACCGGCCAGCCGGCCTTCTCCATCCCGTTGCTCAGATCGAGGGCGTGGATGCGATGCCGGATGGTGCTGCTCACGTTTTCCGCAGCGTTGAAGTAGAGCGTACGCGTGGCGGGATCGACGGTCCCCGTACCGACCACGCCAAACGGAAGCAGCGGCCGGTTCGACGAGCTGATGTTCAGCTGGGTCGTCACCGGCGGGCCGACCTGCACGTTCGGCCAGACCTCGGCGCCGGTCGACGCGTTCAGCGCGTAGACGCGGCTCTGCGCCGTCGTGACGACGACCATGTCCGGCTGACTGGTCCCCGCGCCGCCGACGTACAGCGGCTGCGCGTAGACCGGGCCCATGATGGCGGTGTTGGCGAAGGTCGTGTCGACGTGAATGCCCGCCGCCGCTGCGCGCGTCATCGCCGCGTCGACGTAGACGCCCGTCCGCCCGAGGTTGTTGTGGAACGTCGTGACCATGGTGGACGTCGACGTCGCCGGCCCCGACCCGCCCGTGCCGGTCGTGCCGCCGCGGCCCGCCGTACCGGTCGTGCCGCCGCGGCCCGCCGTGCCCGTCGTGCCCGCGCCGGCGCTCGTGCCCGCGGTGCCCGTGGTACCGCCCCGACCCGCCGTCCCGGTCGTGCCCGCGGTCCCGGTCGTTCCGGACGTACCCGTCGTGCCGGCGTTAGAGCCGCCGCTGCCGGTCGTGCCCGCGTTGCCCTCGGTGCCGGCCGTCCCTGTCGTGCCGGCGTTGCCCGACGTGCCCGCGACACCGCCGTTTCCGGCGTTCCCGTTCGTGCCCGCTGTTCCCGCGCTGCCTGGCGACCCGCCGCCGCAGCCCGCGATCGCGAGCAAAAGCGCGGCACCAACGAAGCGAATATGACCGGAACGCAGAAGCGCGGCGTGCATGGGGGGCCTCCTAAAGCGGAAAGGCAAAGGCTCTTCCCGGGAGGCCGAACTGTCAAGCATTCCCGCGCGATGCGATCTGTTTCGACGCGTTAATAACATTTATTTTTTGAGCCGGTTTCGCGCATTGGTGTTTTTCCAGGTTCAATCAGAGTTCGTCCACAGCAGGTGAAGGCGCGGCTCGCCCGCGGCGCCGATCCGCGCGCCGGTCGCGCACAGTGCGGCATGAAGCCGGTCGTCGTAGCTCAGGCGATCGTCGACCACCAGATCGGCGCGCCCCGTGCGCAGGCTAGCCTCGTCGAGCACCGTGATGCCGCGACCGGACTCGCGAAGCGCGCACGAGAACGCCCGCCACCCGCGCACGGCGGCGAGCGGTTCGGCAGGCGCGCAGCGCACGAACGCTTCGATGCCGCTCTGGAAGGCCGGCAGCGTAAGAAACGCGCGGCGCACGAACGCGTGCAGCCGATCGAGCACCGCGCGATCGTACGGTTTGCCCCAGGTGAGCACCGCGCTGCGCAGGGCCGGGAACTCGCGCGCGAGCAGCTCGACATCCGGATCCTCCGCCATGGCACGCAGGCCGCGGATCACGTGCGCGGCAGCGTCGCCGCCGCGGTCGGCGTTCACGGCCAGCGGAAGCGCGGCGCCGACCACGCACGGATACGACATGGACAGGCCGCCCGCCTGCTGGTCGAACACCAGGACGCCGTCGGGCGGGTCATCGATGGCGATCGCGCGATCGAGGACGTCGCCGTCGACCTCGAAGCCGACGACGACGGCGGGCAGCACCTCGTCCATGCCCATGCATTCCAGCCGCAGCATCGCGCGCGGCGAGTTTAGATCGCGTGAGGAGCCGGCGAGCTTTGCTCGCCGCGTATCGTCGCGGGAGGGTTCGGGAACCCTCTTAGGGTTCCCGAGTCAATTGCAGGGCAGGACGCGGAGGATCTTGATCTTCGTGCCGCTGGAACCGGGTGCCGGGTACGCGACGCTGCCGTCCGGGTAGGCGCGAAAATCCTGGTAGCGGCTGCCCAGCACGTTGGGCGTCAGCTTCAGCGGCCCGGCCGACGCGGCCGTCGATCCTGACGGCGGCATGCCGGTCGTCGCGTCCAGCACCTGGATCCACATCTGACGGCCGGCGGCGGTCTGCGAGAAATCGCCCGTCGCGGTCGACGTCTCCCACGCGGCGACCAGCCGGCTGGCGCCGTAGGCCGCCAGGTGCGGCGCGCGATCGTTGAGGCCGTCGCTGACCAGCGTGATGTTCTGATCGGGCGTGGGCGCGCTGGTGCTGGCGACGTGAAGCAGGTGAATGTCGGCCAGCCCGTTCGCGTTGGCCGGCTGTCCGGTGCGGATGTCGCTGGCGATCATCCAGTAGCCGCCGCCACCCGCCATCATCACGTTGCCCAGCTGGTTGTAGTTGAGGTCGACCGGATAGATCGTCGTGGTGGCGGGCGCGAAGGCGAGCCGCCCCGACTTTCCGCCGGTGGGCGCGTCGTTCTTGCAGACGGAGACGAACTTGCGCGCGGTCGGGTCCCAGGTGACGCGTTCGTAGCCGCTGTGGCTGCAGCCCCAGTCGAAGCCGCTGGTCTGCAGCGCGCCGCTGCCGTTCACGACCTTCATACGATCGCCCTGGTGGATGTTCACGCCGTTCGTCAGCGTGCTGGATCCCTGGCAGGCCTGGCCCGGTACGGTGATCGCGGCGCCGAAGTAGCCCGCGTAGTTCGTGCCGTCGAAGGCGATGCGGCCGTTGTGCGCGTACTGCGACCAGATGAAGATGACGTTGCCGCCGCTGGTCGCGCTGGTGCCGTAGGCGGGCAGCGACGGGCTGGTGTCGGTCAGCTTCGTCGCCCACGCCTCGGTCGTGCCGTTGAAGCGGACCATGTACATGTCGTAACAGGACGCGGCGGTCGGGTAGTTGGCGACGAGGCCGCACAGATGGTTGATGTCGCCGCAGTTGTGGTTGTCGGTCGAGCCCATCGCGCTGCGGCTGATCAGCAGGACGCCGCCCGTCGCGTCCGCATGGATGTCCTGGACGTCGTAGCCGGGAAGCCCGAACGAGCCAGCGACCTGATCGGCGGCGTCGAGGTTGACGACGTGGACCATGTTGTCGGTCTTGCCCAGGAACGCGAGGCGCGAGCCGCCGCCGGGGATCGGCGCGATCATGAGCGGCGTGAGGCCCAGGTTCGGGCCGTTGTTGTCGATCTCGTTGTAGGCGTAGGTCGCGCCGACGTCGATCTCCGTGATCCGGACGCGGCTGGCGAGGTCCGACGAGCAGCTGCCGGAACCCGCGACGCCTCCCGTTCCGGTCGTGCCCGCGGTCCCGGTCGTCCCGGCGACGCCCGTCGTTCCTGCAACGCCCGTCGTTCCGGCGACGCCCGTCGTCCCGGCGACGCCGGTCGTGCCGCCGCGGCCAGTCGTCCCCGCACCGCCAGTGGTTCCGGCGACGCCGGTCGTGCCCGCCGTCCCGGTCGTCCCGCCCGCGCCGGTCGTGCCGCCGCGGCCGCCGTTGCCCGCGGCGCCCGTCGTCCCGCCGCGACCGCCGCTACCTGTCGTGCCGGCGCTACCCGTCGCTCCGGCGTTGCCCGTCGTGCCGGCGCTCCCCGTCGTTCCGGCGCTCCCCGTCGTTCCGGCGCTGCCCGTCGTGCCCGCGCTGCCCGTCGTCCCGGCGCTGCCCGTCGTGCCCGCGCTGCCCGTCGTGCCCGCGCTGCCCGTCGTGCCGCCGCGTCCCGTCGTCCCGGCGGTGCCCGTCGTGCCGCCGCGTCCGGTCGTCCCGGACGCGCCGCCGATGCCGGTCACGTCGCCCGGTTCGGACGTCGCGCACGACGCCGCGAAAGCCAGGATCAAGACAGGCCAAGGGCGAATAACAAGGCGCATATGCCCTAATGTGCCGTCCGGGGGCGGGCGTGGCTCGACAATCGTCGAGCCACGATTACGTCAGCCGCGGCTCCAGTGACTGGTGCCGGGAGGGGCGTTCTGGATGACGGAGATCAGCTCGCGCCGGTGCTCCTCGTTGCCGACGAAGTCGATGTCGGACGCGTTGACGATCAGCAGCGGACCTTCGTTGTAATTGAAGAAGAAATCCGCATACGCCTGCGCGACCTCCTGGACGTACTCGGCGCGGATCGGCTTCTCCTCCGGGCGGGCGCGCTTGCGGATCCGCTCCGTCAGCACCTCGGTGCGCGCTTGCAAGTACACGATCAGATCGGGCCTGACGGTGCGGACCTTCAGCATCTGATAGATGCGGTCGTACAGCGTCAGCTCGTCGTTGGTCAGGTTCAGGACCGCGAACAGCCTATCCTTCTCGAAGATGTAGTCGGTCACCACGCCGCCGCGCGAGAACAGATCGCCCTGCGCCAGCTCACCCTGCTGGGCGTATCGCTGCAGCAGGAAGAACAGCTGGACCGACATCGCGTGCCGGCGCTGGTCCCGGTAGAACGCGCCCAGGAACGGGTTTTCCTGGGGACGTTCGTCCAGAATCACGCGCGCTTGCAGCTCTTGCCCGAGGATCTCGGCGAGGCTGCTCTTGCCCACGCCGATCGGCCCTTCGACGGCGATGTAACGCGGCTTCTGGCTGCGCACCACACTTCCTATACCCCGCCGGGCTCGTTCCTGGCTAGCCGCCCCCGCGCGCAGCGCGGGATCGCGGCTACAGAGACAAACAATAGTCACACACCGCGCCTGCGGCGCGGAGTGACTACGGCGTTCCGAGCACCATCTCGGTGCGCGCGATCGTCGCCTTGCCGGGCGACGGCACGGTGAAATGCAACCGCTGCTTCGCCACCGACTCGACACAGTGGGCAAACCGCTCGTCGTGCGGCGCCGGCGCCTTGACGATGATGCGCGTCGGTTTTCCGCGCGCGTCGACGTCCATCTCGATCGCGATGCGGAACGTCGAATGCGGCGGCAGGCGAACCTCGGCCAAGCATTCGTCGAGGATCGTCAGCCTGTCGCGCCAGGTCGCGTCCACCAGCGGCGCCGGGATCCCGCCCGTCGCCAGCACGGTTCCGAATCCGATGACGCGGGCCGCGACGCCGCCGGACGCGGGCGCGGCGCGCGTGCCCGTCCCCTTCTTGGCCAGATGCGCCTCCGCGGCGCGCACCCAGCGACCGCGCGGCGCCCGCGTGATGAACTCGCGGAAGGCGGCCTCCGCGTCGCCGTCGCGCCCTTCCACCTCGGCGGCCAGACCGACGTAGTACAGCACCTCCCCGTCGGGGACGAAGAACACATCGCTGCCCGACGTCGACGCGACCTTCAGCATCGCGGCGGTCGGATCGTTGGTGAGCGCGCGCAGCATCGCCTCGCGCGCCGCCAGCGGTTGCTCGTCGCGGTCCAGCGCCACCGCCAGGCCGTAGTACGCCAGCGCCAGCTCGTGCGCGCGTTCGCGGCGGTCGCCCGCGCCCAGATCGCCGGCGGCCGAGATCGCGTCGCGATAGCGGGCCTCGGCGTCGGACAGCCGGCCGGCGGCCATCAGCACCTCCGCGAAGTTGGCGTAGACCGCGGGGTCGGCCGTGCCGTCGGCGACGACGGCCGCGTAGGCCGTCGCGGCCTCGCGATAGCGCCCTTGCCGCGTGCGCACGATGCCCAGGCGGAACCACGCGGCCGCGCGCTCGGCGCCGGTGTAGCGAGGCAACGCCCGTTCCAGCAGCGCACACGCGGCGTCGAGCCGACCGGCGCTCTCCTCGCCGTCGACGCGTTCGAGCACCTTCGCGATGTCGCTCGTATCGCGATCGTTCGCCGCGCGCGCCGGGCCGCCGACCTTGCCCCAGAACGAGCCGTCGGGGACGGCCCCGGCCGGGGCGGCCACCAGCAGCCCCGTCGCCAGCGCCACGAGAAATCGTTTCGGGAGGGGACAGGGTGGGGGCCCCCACCCTCCCCCTCCCGGACCCTCCCGCGATGGTACGCGGCGAGCAGAGCTCGCCGGCTCCCCACGCGATCCGGCGTTCATATCCACCAGTATATGGACGACTTTTTCCGGTTTCACGGTAATCTGGGGTCGTGAGGTCGGTCGACCAGTCGGGCGCGTCGAGCTCGGGCATCATCGCCCTTTCCGCCGACGACAGCGGCGCCATCTCCGCGTCGTTGCTCGCGTCGCCCGAGATCGCCGAGATGCGCGCCGCGGCACGCCGCGACGAGGAAGAAGAATCGCTGATCGCGCGCTGCCTCGAAGGCGACGTCGAGGCGTTCCGGCCGCTGGTGCAGCGCTATCAGCGCGTGGCGTTCTCCGTCGCGCTGCGCATGCTGGGCAGCCGCGCCGACGCCGAGGACATCGCGCAGCAGGCGTTCGTCGACGCGTTCAACGCGCTGGATAGGTTTCACGGCGAGGGCCGCCATCACGCGTTCTCGACCTGGCTGCTGCGCATCGCGGTCAACCGATCGAAGGACGTGCTGAAGTCGAAGCGCCGCACCGAGGAGCCGCTGGAGCGCGAGGTGGGCGCCGGCGAGGCCGCGTTCGCGTACGATCCGCCGACGCCGGAGGCGAACGCCTTCAACGACGAGAACCGCGCCCAGCTGGAAGCGGCGCTGCTGTCGCTGCCCACGAAGTACCGCGAGGTGCTGGTGCTGAAGGACGCCGAGGAGCTGTCCTACGAGGAGATCCGCGGCATCTTGCAGCTGCCGATCACGACGCTGAAGATCCGCGTGGTGCGCGCGCGCGCGATGCTGCGCGAGATCATCGAGAGCCAGGGACTGACGGCGTCGGGCATCAGGCAGATGCCATGACCCGGACCGCCGACGGTTCGGGCGAGGTCGCCGAGCAGCCGATTCACGAGCTGTCGGCGCTGCGCGACGTGCAGCCTCCCGCCGCGCTGGTCGCGCGCGTGATGACGACGCTGGCGGAACCTCGGCCGCCGTCGATGTGGCGGTGGCTGCGCCGGCCGGTCCCGATCGAGATTCGCCTGTCGCCGCTGGCGATCGTCTGCATCGCGCTGGGGCTGGGCGCGCTGTTCGTGCTCATCGGCGCGAACATGAAGTGAGCGGTCCGACCCCGACGCGGCGCGCGTTGCTGGCGCTGGCGCCGGCTGTCGCGATCGCCTGGGCGGCGCGGCGGGCGCGGGCGGCGGACGCGCGGCGGTTTCTGTATGTGCAGCCGCTGGGCGACGAGTTGGCCGGCGAGGATTCGGCGCTGGTGAAGACGGCGCTCGAATCGATGATCGGCGTTTCGGTGAAGCTGCTGCCGCGCGCGGCGCTGCCCGCGAACGCGTGGTATCCGGCGCGACGGCGTTACCGCGCGGACAAGCTGCTCGATTTCCTGGACACGCGTCTGCCCGCCGACGGAGCGCGCATCCTCGGGCTGACCGGCACGGACATCTCGACGACGAAGGGCGCTGTGTTCGACTGGGGCGTGCTGGGGCTGGGACGGATTGACGGCGCGTCCAGCGTCATCTCGCGCTTTCGCTGCGCGATGAAGTCGCGCGGCGCCGCCCACGCGCGCGAGCGGCTGGCGAAGGTCGCCGTGCACGAGACCGGGCACACGCTGGGCCTCGAGCACTGTCCCAACCGCGGCTGCCTGATGGAGGACGCGGAGGGACGCGTCGCGACGTGCGATCGCGAGTACGACTTCTGCGCGCGCTGTCGCAAGCTGCTGGCCGACGCGGGCCGCGCCCTACCCGTCGCGCCGAGGATCCCCTGGCGGCGGCCTTCGTAAGCAAATTGAGCCGCCGTCGCGTCAATGGATCACTTCGTTCGGGGACAATAATGCGTATCGTGCGAAGGCCGGCGGGCTTCCTTATTGGCAATGTTTTCGCGGTCGTCGCGGCGGGCGCCTGGGTCGGCTGCGGCGGTTCCGGCGGCGGCGGACCGGGGACGGCCGGAACGACCGGCAGCGCAGGCAGCGCTGGGACGACGGGCGGCGCGGGCACGACCGGAACCGCGGGCACGACTGGCGGCGCCGGCACGACGGGCGCCGCGGGCACGACAGGCGTCGCCGGCACGACCGGCACGGCGGGTACGACCGGCGCCGCGGGAACCTCGGGCAGCGCCGGTACGACGGGCGCCGCCGGCACGACGGGAACCGCGGGACGCGGAGGAACGACGGGCACCGCGGGCACGACCGGAACCGCCGGCACGACCGGAACCGCGGGACGCGGAGGAACGACGGGCACCGCGGGCACGACCGGCCGCGGCGGCACGACCGGCGCGGCGGGTACGACGGGCACCGCCGGAAGCGGCGGCGTCGCGGCCTGCCCGGCGACACCGGTGACGTTCACGACCCGCACGCTGTCGACGCAGCAGGTGGGCGAAGGCGCCGACGTCGGCGATATCAACGGCGACGGCGTCCTCGACCTCGTCGCGGGACCGACCTGGTACGCGGGCCCGAACTTCGCGACCGGCGGCATGGTGATCGCGTCGCTGCCGACCCTCTCGATGGATCAGTACTCGACGTTCTTCCTGACGTTCGTCGACGACGTCAACGGCGATACCCGCCCCGACATCATCGGCATCGGCGACGCGGGCGGCGGCAACGGCAGCGGCAACCCGAACGCGTTCTGGTACGCCAACCCGGGGTCCGCCGGCCTGACGCAGCCGTGGACGAAGACGGCGATCTACAACGGCCTGGTCTCGAACGAATCGCCGGCGTTCGTGAATCTGGTCGCCGACAGCAAGCGCGAGCTGGTGTTCATGACCAGCAACCAGCTGGGCTACGCGCGCCCGGGCGCGACGGCGACCTCGCCCTGGACGTTCACAGCGGTCAGCGGCACCACCTCGTTCGGCACGCCGTTCGTCCATGGTCTGGGCGTCGGCGACGTCGATGGCGACGGCATGCCGGACATCGTCGAGCGCAACGGCTGGTGGCGGCAGGTCGCGGGCGCGACCTGGGAACGCCACGCGTTCGACTTCTGGATGGGCAGCACCTCGGGGCGCGCCAGCAACTGGGGCGGCTCCGAGATGTACGTCTACGACGTCGACGGCGACGGCGACAACGACGTCGTCACCGTGCTGGCCGCGCACCAGTACGGCCTCGCCTGGTTCGAGCACCAGGGCACGGGCACAGCGACGACCTTCGTCGCGCACGAGATCCTGCCGACGGCCGCGTCGTCCAGCAACCTCTCGCAGATGCACTCGATGGTCGTCGCCGACGTCAACGGCGACGGCCTGATGGACCTGGTCACCGGCAAGCGCTGGTACGCGCATCCGTCGTCGAACAAGGATCCGGGCACCGACGATCCCGCGCTGACCGTCTGGTTCGAGCTGCGGCGCGAGGGCGGCGCGCATTACTGCCAGCACGTCATCCACAGCGCGAGCGGCGCCGGCTGCAACTTCGTCGCGCGCGACGTCAACGGCGACGGCAAGGTCGACGTCTTCACGACCAACAAGCACGGCACCTTCCTGCACCTGCAGAACTAGCAGCCCCGCGCGAAGCGCGGGATCGCGGCTACCAGAAAAAAAGTAGTCGCACACCGCGCCTGCGGCGCGGAGCGACTAGAGCGTCGCCAGGCGCTGGCGCGCGTCCGCGAGCTTGTCCGAGAACGCCTCGGGGTAAGCGGACGCCAGCTCTTCGTACAAGGCGATCGCTTCGGTCGCGGCCGCGATCGCATCGTCGCGGCGGCCCGCGGCCCCGTGAATCCGCGCGAGCTCGTGCAGGCTCTGCGCGAGATCGGCGATGACCGCCTGCCGCGTCTTCGCGAACAGCGTCCGCTGCAGTCCGATCGCTTCCGTCGCCGCCGCGAACGCTTCCGCGTGGCGCCCTTCCGCGGCCTGCGTGCACGCGAGCTCGTACAGCGCCTTTCCCAGCAGCGGCATGAACCCGCGCGGATTGGCTGCGACGAGACGGCGCGCCAGCGCCACGCACTCCGTCGCCTCTTGAAGCGCCTCCGGCAGGGCGCCGAGCGCCCGCCGCGCGCGCGCCGCGCGCAGCACCACCTCGGCGCGCGTGGGCGAAACCGTGGCCGGCAGCCTGTCCTCGATCCGGCTGCGCAACGCGAGCGCTTCGGACGCGCTCGCGAGCGCCTCGTCGAACCGACCGAGGTCGAACTGGCGCTCGCTCAGACCGATGAAGCTGCCGATCAGGTACTCGGCCACGTCTTCCGGGCTGCCCACCGCCGGCCGCTGCCGCAGCGCGACCGCCTCGGACATCAAGTCGAAGGCTTCCTGCTTCATGCCGAGATCCGCCTTCACGAGCGCGAGGTTGTTGGCAGCGTGCGCGAGGCGCTCCTGATGGCGGCCGGGGTTCTCGGCGGCGAGCGTCCGGCTCAATGTGATGCCCTCCGTCCCCGTTGCCAGCGCTTCCCGCCGCATCCCCAGCTCGCGTTGCATGAGGCCGAGGTTGTTGATCGTCAGCGCCAGCACCGCTCGCCCGGTATCGGGGAATGAAGCCGCATACGTGCGAGCCGATGCGACCGCGTCCACGCCCAGTTGCGACGCGTCTTCGAGACGCCCGGCGCGACAGCAGACGACGAGCAGGTTCGTGAACACGGACGCCAGGATGTTGTGCATCCAAACGGGCCTTTCGCCCGTGATCCGTCGTGTCAGATCCAGGGCCTCGTCACTCGCCACGACGGCCCGCCCGATCTCCCCGGCTTGCGCCAGTGCAAAGCCCATCTGGCCCAGAGCGGCCGCGACGCCGACCAGCGGCGTGCGCGGGTCGCCCGTCGGACTCTCGGCCAGCAGGCGGCGCCAGATGCCAACCGCCTCTTCGATCGCTGCCAGCGCCGCCTCGAACGAGCCCCGGCGCGTCTGGTGCCCGCCGAGCACGAGGAGGCTGTGCGCCAGCATTTCTTGAAAGAGGCGCGGGTTGCCGGCGGCCAGTGCCCGAAAATGCGCGACGGCTCTTGCGGCCGTCTCCAGCGCCCGCTCGCGCTGCCCGAACGAATCCTGGACGGATACAAGCGTCAGGAGGGCGTTGCCCAATCCGTGCGTGACCAACGGCGGGACCGCCCCGTCAACGGTTCCGAATAGATCGACGGCGACCTCGGCCGATTGCAGCGCCTCGGCGGACATACCCAGCGCGTTCTCCTGCCCGCTGAGATACGCGAACGCCTGCGCCAGCTGCGCGGTTGACGCCGGTGTTCCGTCCTCGGCGAGCTGCCGGTAGATCGCCAGCGCCTCCAGCATCGTGGCGTGCCCTTCGCGTTCCTTGCCGACCGCCGCCTGGCAAAACGCGAGGTTCTCCAGGCTCGTTGCCAGCGGACCGCGCCACGCCGTCCCTTCCAGCCGACGACAGACCTTCACAGCGTCGGCAAACGTCGCCATCGCGTCCTCGTATCGGCCCAGCATCGACTGCAGGTGGCCGAGATTGAACAGCGTGTTCCAGCGCCAGCGGCGAAAGCGGCGATCGACGCTGACCAGCCCGCGAAAGGCCTCGTTCGCTTCGGTCAGCGGGGCGATGGCGGCGACGCGATCACCGGCCGCCGCCTCACGTTGTCCGAGGTACAGCAGCGCCGAGGCGACGTAACTTCCAAATTTCGGTCGCCTGGCCTCGACCTTCCGAAAAAGCTCCACCGCCTCGCGCTGCAGCTGGACGGCTTCCTGGTGTTGCCCGGCGACGCTCGCCGCATACGACCGCCGCTGGAGGCGCCTCGCGTCGAGCAGATGGGGCTCCCCGAATAAGACTTCCGCCAGCCAGCCCAAGGCTGGCCGATGATATCGCGCCGTCAGCGGACGGCGTACAGCATCGTGATCTCGCTGGCCGACAGCGCGCGGTTGTAGACGCGGAAGTCGTCGATCAATCCGCTGAGGTACGGGTCCGGCCAGGCGGATTTGCCGATCCAGTTGTTCGCGGTGTTGCCGATGCTCGAGGGCCGCAGCGTCATCGCGTTGTTCGTCGCGACCGAAACGCCGTCCACATACAGCGTTCCCGTGTACGTGGTGCCCGTGCCGAGCGTGACGGCGACGTGGTGCCAGGTGCCCGTCGACAGCCGCGCCGGTCCCGTGATGACCTCCTCCGTCATGTTGCTGGTCGTGGTGATCGCGAAGCGCACCGAGTTGGGCGTGGTCATGTTCTGGTAGGTCGTCAGGAACATGTAGCCGGTCGTGTTGCTGTTGTTGAAGTCGAAGATGCGCGCCCACGCCCGGTCGGTCGTGATGTTCACCCAGCACGCGATCGTGACGGCGGTCGTCGCGCCCATCGCGTTCAGGCTGGCCGGCACATTGACGTACGAACCCACGGTGGCGCTGGCGCCCGGGAGGTTCACCGCGTTGGTCCCGACCTGATGGGTCGTCGAGAACGCCCCCGTGGCGCCCATGTTCGTCAGGGTGCCGTTGCGCGCGTTGCCGGACGAATCGGCGGCCGTCGTGCCGCTCGTCTCGTCGAACTTGTACCAGACCACCATCCCCGTCCCGATGGTGCCGGCCGCGCCCGTCGTCCCGGCCATGCCCGTCGTCCCACCGCGACCCGTCGTCCCCGCCATGCCGGTCGTCCCGGCCATGCCCGTCGTTCCCGCCATGCCCGTCGTCCCCGCCATGCCGGTCGTCCCCGCCA
>Ga0207645_10001501_pt1 | contig 19098 bp, 21 predicted proteins | sample KBSM53metaG_FD_184331 | JGI IMG/M metagenome (GOLD analysis project Ga0207645, IMG submission 184331) | Miscanthus rhizosphere microbial communities from Kellogg Biological Station, Michigan, USA - KBS M5-3 metaG (SPAdes) (version 2) | ecosystem: Host-associated > Plants > Roots > Rhizosphere >...
AGTCGCGTCGGAATTTTCCGCAAAACATGGTGCGACCATTATCGGCACGCATCATCAGGCGCCGCCGGATTGGGCGGCGTTCGCGACCGGTTGTTGTATCCGTTATTTCGATTACAACGACACCTATCTTTCAAAAGAACCCGCTCATCCGAGCGACAATATTTCCGCGGTGCTGGCGGTAGCTGAGAGCGTGGGTGCGAACGGACGCGACGCCATCACCGCGACCGCGCTGGCCTATGAAGTGCAATGCCGTTTGTGCGACGCGGCTAGCATTCGCGCGCGGGGCTGGGACCACGTGACTTATGGCGCATTCTCGACCGCGCTCGCGTCGGCCAAGCTAATGAAACTTGATCGCGAAAAAACGCGACACGCAGTCAACATTGCGGGCGTGGCCTGCGCGGCGATGCGGCAGGCACGAGTCGGTGAACTTTCGCATTGGAAGGGCGTGGCATTCGCGAACGCAGCGCGGCATGGAGTATACTCGGCGCTGCTCGCCCGCGCGGGAATGACCGGGCCGGCGCCGATTTTCGAAGGACAAATGGGATTTGAAAAAGAACTCGGCGTTTCCCTCGGAAACGTGGGCGAAAAATTCGCGGTCCCGTTCCCGCAAAATCCGCAAGGTCCGGCGTCGATGATTTTGAACACGAGCATCAAATATTGGCCGGCGGAATATCATAGCCAGAGCGCGATCGAGGCGGCGTTGTTTTTGCGGGAACAACTCGGCAACGTTTCGCAGATCACCTCAGTTCACATCGAATCGCACGATGCCTCGGTCGATATCATCGGGAGCGAGCCGGAAAAATGGAGACCGGAAACGCGCGAGACGGCCGACCACAGCCTGCCATACATTACCGCGATCGCGCTGATCGATGGCAAAGTGACCGACCAACAATTTCAGCCCTCGCGATTTACCGATCCGGCGATTTGGAAATTTTTGGAGAACGTGAAAGTGACGCGCAATGCCGAGCTAAGCTCGCTTTATCCAGGGGCGGTTGCGAACATCGTGCATGTGACGTTGAAAGATGGCCGCACTTTGACCAAGCGTGTCGATTACCCGCTGGGCAACGCGAAAAACCCGGTCTCGGATGTCGAGCTGGAGCGGAAATTTTTGCATCTCGTCGCGCCGGCGCTGGGCCGGGATCATTCCGCAAAAATTTTGGACCAGGCTTGGTCGCTCGACCAGCAAAGTGGTGTGCATCATTTGATGAAATTGCTGAAAATGCGGTGAACGGAAACCGTCATTGCGAGCGCAGTCGAGGGATCTCGTTGTGCAATCTTCAAGGTAACGCCGTCGGGACCTCTCGATTGCGGCCGGGGATGACGATGATTTGATCGAAATGACGAGAGCAAAAAGATTACGCGAATTGATCGCGCAAGATTGCGTGGCGATGCCGGGAGTGCCGAACGCGTCGATCGCACGGCAGGTGGAACGTGCCGGATTTGATGCAGTTTATATCAGCGGCGCGGGACTGGCGAATTGCACTGCAGGATTGCCGGATATCGGGTTGCTCACCTTGACTGAGGTCGCGATGTTGGCTGGACTCGTCGCGAAGACGGTGAAGATTCCGGCGATTGTCGATGCCGACACCGGATTCGGCGGCGCAGAGAACGTAGCCCGGACGATTTGTGAGTTGGAAAGCGCCGGGTTGGCCGGTTGTCATGTGGAAGATCAGGAATTTCCCAAAAGGTGCGGACACCTTGCCGGAAAATCGCTGATCGCATCAGCCGACATGGAGGAAAAGATCGCTGCGGCAGTGGCGGCGAAACGCGATAAGGATTTTCTATTGATTGCGCGGACGGATGCACGGGCGATTGAAAATTTCGGCGGCGCGGTGAAGCGGGCGCAGGCTTACGTCGCTGCCGGCGCCGATGCGGTTTTTCCTGAGGCGTTGCAGACGAAAGAGGAGTTTCGCGATTTCGCCAAGGAAATGAGGGTCCCGCTGCTGGCGAATATGACCGAATTCGGCGAATCGCCTTTGCTCTCACTCGATGAATTGCGCGAGCTGGGTTATCGGATGGTCATCTTTCCACAAAGCGCATTTCGCGTCTCCATGAAAGCGACGGCGGAATTTTTGCGTGATCTGAAAACGCGCGGGAATCAGCGAGATTGGCTGGAGAAAATGCAGACGCGGGAGGAGCTTTACCATTTGCTCGATTACGACCCAGGCAGAGATTCGTGGACTGGCTATCGCTCATAATGGGAGTCATTCCGAGCGAAGCCGAGGAAACCCGTTGCGAAAACTGCGAGGTCACGCTACGGGATTCTTCAAATCCGCTTTGCTCTGCTCGGGTTGACGGAAAGGCGTGCTAGCACGGTGGGAGGAACAACGATGGCAACTAAAGAAACCAAACAAGCTTATAGTCCCGGCCTCGCCGGCGTAATCGCGGGCGAGACACAAATCTGCTGGGTCGATCCGAACGCGGGCCTGATGTATCGCGGCTACGACATCCACGAGATGGCGGAGAAAGCGAGCTTCGAAGAAGTCGCGTATCTCTTGCTTAACGGCGAACTGCCGGATGTAGAGGAGCTCAGTAAGTTTACCTCCGAAATCGCAATGGCCCGCATGCTGCCGAAGCAAGTGCTGGATGCGCTGCGATTAATGCCAAAAGAGGCGCATCCGATGGACATGTTGCGCACAGGCGTGTCAATGCTCGGGTCGTTTGATCCGGAGCTGAACGACCATTCGCATGCGGCCAACATTCGCAAATCGATCCGATTAATCGCAAAGGTTTCTACTTTGATCACAGATGGCTATCGCATCGCGCACGGCGAACACCCGCTCCCAGAGCGTGAGGACCTGACCATCGCGGGAAATCTTTTCTACAAATTGCACGGTAAAGTTCCGCAGGATTGGCAGATCCAAATGATGGACACGATCCTCATTTTGTATGCCGATCATGAGTTTAATGCTTCGACTTTCGCTGCGCGGGTGACGGCATCGACTTTGGCGGATATTTACGCAGCGGTGACGAGCGCATGCGCCGCCTTGAAAGGACCGTTGCACGGCGGCGCAAATGAACAGTCGATGCGAATGCTCGATGAAATTAAAAGCCCCGATCGCGCTGAAGGTTGGTTGAAAGACCAGCTGGCGAAGAAAGCGAAAATCATGGGATTTGGTCATCGCGTTTACAAAAAAGGGGATTCGCGCGTGCCGGTTATGCGTGAGATCGGGCGCGACCTGGGCAAGCGCACTGGCAAGGAAAACTGGATTCCAATTTGCGAGAAGCTCGAGCAAACCATGGAGCGCGAAAAACATTTGTGTGCGAATGTGGATCTTTACGCCGCGCCGGTGTTCACAATGCTGGAATTCGATCCGGCGCTGAACACGCCGATCTTTGCCGCCTCACGCGTGGCCGGCTGGTGCGCGCATGTGGTCGAGCAGCATGACAATAATCGTTTGATCCGGCCGCTATCACTGTACACCGGGCCGGCGCCGCGCCCGTACGGTGGCGGATCGAAGAACGGCGCATGAATTTGAAACTGTAGCGGCGGTCTATGACCGCCGGGCTTTATTTAATTTTGGCGCTGATAGAGCGCCGCTACAATGAAGGAACGCTCGCTCCAGGAAAAATACGCGCCCAATAATTCGTGTTTTGGCTGCGGCCCAGCCAACGCGCAGGGCTTACGCATTCGCAGCTTCCCGAAAGGAGAAGAAGTCGTCGCAGAGTGGATTCCGCAGTCCAAATATGAGGCGTTCCCGGGTGTATTGAACGGCGGAATCATCGGCACCCTTCTCGATTGCCACTGCAATTGGACCGCAGCCTGGCACTTGATGAACAAAGCTGGCGCAGACCATCCGCCCTGCACTGTTACCGCGGACTACGCGATCAAACTGTTACGGCCCACACCCTCAAACGGGCCGGTTTTTTTGTCGGCAAGAGTTGTCGAATCAACCGATGATCGAGCGACGGTGGAGGGAACCTTGAGCGCAAACGAAAAAGTTTGTGCGACGTGCCGCGGCACCTTCGTTGCAGTGAAGGAAGGTCATCCCGCGTTTCATCGCTGGTGATCGAGATAACGGCGACGCTTGAGCCAAGCGCCTAGCTGAACATTTTTGTCATTCCGAGCGTAGTCGAGGAATCTCTAATTTTTTGGCAGAGAAGAATAGCAAGAGATGTCTCGACTTTCGCTCGACATGACAAAGCTACAATTGCGGAGACACTAGCCGGCGGCTTGCTGAAATGGATTTGCAAAATTCAAACCGCGCAATTCCTCCGGCGTGACTTCGTGTGAGCGGCCTTTGTCTTCGCGCCTACAGCGCTCATTTATGACCCAACCACAGTCCTGGGGCGATGCCCCAGGCTGTTTTGACACCGCGCCTTTGGCGCTAAACACGGACGGAGTGTGGGAACGATGGAGATCAATTGCCGTCATGCTGGCGATGTTCTCTAAGCGCATCGGTTAACCACGTGTTGAGCGGCATCTCCTTGCCATCGCGAGTGCGCACGAGGTAAGGCTGGCCGGTAAGCAAGCTCTTCGTCGCAGCAAGCCGGATAAAATCCTCCGGCGTTTTGATCTGCGCTTTGAAATGTTCGTACTTAGCGCGGACGTGCGCCACAGCCTCTTGCGGGGTACGCGCTTGCCCGTTGCGGATGAAAGTGGCGTCGGTGGTCTCGATTCGGTGAAGGAGAAAGGCGATCGTTTGCTCGAGCGATTCGGCGGCACGAGCAGGAACAGCGCTGCGAATTGTTAACAAAACAAAGACGCCGACCAACCAACGCTGCATTCTCCTCAATCGTGCCCCAGAGCGAAGCTGCGCGCCCGGGGTGACTCGAACACCCGACCGACGGATTAGAAATCCGTTGCTCTATCCGGCTGAGCTACGGGCGCAAACTGCTATGATGTTGTGGTTTATCTGGCTCAAGTCGTGACCGCAAATCTCGTGCGTTGACAACCTGTTGACAGATTTATCTGCATCTGCGACCTTATGCGACCATGAGCAACGCAAAACTCGCAGTTCGTCCATATCGGCATAGCCAGACACATCGCTATTATCTCGACCTTCGACCGTTTGGCAAAGGCCGCAGATTCTTCCGCACGCGGGCTGAGGCGGAAAGCGAGCGGTTAAGGCAACACACATTACATCAACGTCACGGGCGCGCGGCTGTCGGTCTCCCGCAGCGCGAGCTGTCAGACTTCATGGATGCAAAGAAGAGGCTTGCTGAGTATGACAAGACGATCACGAATGCGACGGAGTTTTACATTGATCACTTGGAGCGTGTGCGCCGCTGTAAAATAACGGTTGCGGAGCTTGCTGCCGAACTGCTCGACGCGAAGCACAAAGATGGCCGGTCTGAGATTTACCTGAACGACTTGCGCAACCGTCTTGCAACCTTTTGCCGCGACTTCGGCACGCAGTCTTTAGCCGCCGTTTCGTCCCGCGAGCTATCGAATTGGTTGCGCAACGTGAACGGCTCGCCCACAACGCGCGCGAACTTCCGTGCCAATATCAGCGTGCTGTTCGGCTACGCCGCTGACGAGGGGATGATCGACAACAATCCCGTGCTGCGGGTGAAGAAACCGAAGCTTGTCAATAAAGCGCCGGAGATTTTCTCGGTCGATGAATTGGCGGCCTTGCTCAATGCGGCGAGTAGGGAAGCTCCTGAAGTCGTGCCGATGCTGGCCATCGGCGCATTTGCCGGTTTGCGGGAATCAGAGATCAAGCGTTTGGACTGGCATGAAGTTAATCTGCGGCGCGGTTACATCGAAGTTAAAGCGGAGAAAGCTAAGACTGCGAAGCGGCGTATTGTCCGCATTCAGCCGAATCTTGCTCAATGGCTCGCGCCATACAGCGCGCTAAACGGAGCTGTCGTGCCGGTGAACCCCCGCAAGAAACTCGACCGCGTTCGGAAAGCAGCCCATCTGCGACGGTGGTCAAAAAACGGTTTGCGACACTCGTTCGCATCCTACCGACTAGCCGCCACGAACGACGCTGCTGCCGTTGCCGCGGAGTTAGGCCATAGCACGTCGCAAATGCTTTATTCAACTTATCGTGAGCTGGTGTTGCCCGAAGAAGCGGAGCGATATTGGAAGATTACGCCAGTTGCTACGGACAACGTGGTCTCATTTGCTGCCAACAATGGGTGACAGCATTGAAGAGCAGGTTGCCGCAATTCTAGCGCGCGCACCGAGTGTGGAGGATCACGTTGCGCCGTTTCTTGGTCAAATTGCAGAGCTACAAAAGCAGCTCGCGAAAGCAAAAACTAACCCAAAACGCCAAGCCATTCGTCTCGAATTAAACAAGCTCCGGCGTTACGTCAGCCACGTTACTGCACAGAACAGACCGAGAAAGCAGCCGTCGATGCGTCAACTCAGGAGACAAAAGGCGGCGGGAAAGAAGTTGGTATGGCTCGCCAGGAAAAAGGACACCAGTCGCGCTTGACCGTATCTCGTTCGTGAGTATTCGTATTATTAGTTCTTTTACAAATCGAGTTGCGTTGGCGTTAGCGAATGCCCGTACAGAGTGACGAGTCAGATTATTTCTGATGAACTGCACGCCCGCGGGTGCGGGCGACTAGTCAAAGCCGCATTCAAGCTACAACTCGGCCTCTGTTACAAGGGGCAAAACGAAGTAAGTCGGCTACTCGGTCCGACCAGCCATGTGAAGCGAGCATAGGAGATCTATGCAATGGCTGAGATTCAACAATCCTGCGGGGCACAAATCCCCGCAGTCTTAACGAAGCAAGAAGCCTTTCATTCGCGGTTTCCCTGCGGCAAGAGGGCAAGGTGGCTTGGCTGGAAACGCCTGACGGACTTAGCGCGATGCCAGCTTCGACTCATTCGGCGTAAAGTAAAGCTGTCTGCGTAAACAGTCGGGAGTCGGGGCGAGCAGATATTTTCCGCATTATTTTTCAGCGGAAATCACGAACGTTGAGTTCCAATCGCTCCGCCAACGGCGCAACAATCACAACAGCGTTGCTTCCAACTCCAAAACGCGCTTAGCAGCTCATCAGAATGAACGATGTAGCGGCGACCATCGTTGCGATGAGCGTCAACGATCCAGCGCCAGCCATCTCGGGTAACGGCGCTGCAATACCCCAAGACCAGCCTGCAGCGGAAAGCTTGTTGGCAACTACCATCTAACGAGACCCATCTCAGGCGCGGCTCAGGTGAGCGCAAGTGCCAGTGACCGGCTTCAGATCCAGGACCGCTTCGCTCGCCTAATTGCCTATTGTATGGGCTTAATAGATTCCGGACGAACAGGCTGATTGCGGTATGGCCGCTGCTGTCGGTAACAGATGACATACCTGGTGACCACTCTTCTAAAGCTGTCCTGCCCTGATCGTGTCGGGGTGCTTTCACGCCTTTCCAGCTTCGTCGCTGGCCATGGCGGGAATCTGTCGGAGGTGAATCAATTCACCGACACCAGCACGAATTGGTTTTTCGTACGAATGGCGATCCAAAGTGAGACGCTGAGACTACCTTTCAACGAGTTTCGCAAAGCCTTCGAACCCCTAGCGAAGCAGCTTAATGCTGCTTGGACGCTGCGCCCTGCAGCGACTCAGATGAAGGTGGTTGTGATGGTCAGCAAGCTCGGGCATTGCCTAGCCGATCTACTTTGGCGGTGGCGTTCCGGTGAGCTTGTCTGTGACATCGTACTTGTCGTGTCAAATCACGACGAACTCCGCGAAACTGCAAAACGCGATGGCGTCGATTTTAGATGCATCCCTGTGGAATCGCACAACCACAAAGAAGCTTTTGCGTCGATGCACGACTTGTTCCGAGAAATAAAGCCCGATCTTATCGTTCTGGCTCGGTACATGCGGATTTTGCCCGAATACATTTGTGCCGAGTTTTCCGGTCGGCTAATCAATATTCACCACTCATTTTTGCCCTCGTTCGTTGGTGCAAACGCCTACGCGCGCGCTTATGAACGGGGCGTCAAGCTCATCGGCGCAACTTGCCACTATGCAACTGCCGAACTAGATGCCGGGCCGATCATCGATCAAGAGGTAATCCGCGTGGAGCACTTCCACACACCTGAGGATCTCGTGCGACTCGGCCGCGACTGTGAGCGGCTCGCACTTGCACGGAGTGTTCGATGGCATTTGGCCGATCGCGTACTGGTCCATGGCAATCGAGCCATCGTGTTCCGAGACTAGTTACGATACCATTTTCTGCGATAAGCATAGACCAGGCAACGCCAGCCATCACGAGTCACCGCGCTGCGAGTCCAACGACCAACCGGCAGCACTGAGCTTGTCAGCGATGACTTCCCAGTATTTCATTGGCGGCATGATGCCAGAATCAGCTAATCCCGTGCAAGAGCATCAAACGATCATCGAGATCGACCGTATCGAGGCTCCTTCCTCTTTCCAAGTGGTGAGAAAGTAACGCGCCGCGCGGCTAGGCGTCGGCTGCAGCGTCTGGTTAGGTCTATCGGTGGACAAAGTCATACTCTCTGCGCCTGAGCTCTTTCGGCGTCAGGCTGGGGAACACTTTGCCTTGGTAGGAGTAGGAAACTGAGCCGCTGCTTTTGTCGACGTGGATCGGGCCTGATAGGCATCAAGCGGTCTCTGCCCCCCACCGGGCTCCTAGGCCCGGAGGACCTACTCGGTTACTTTCACTGGTGTGCCGACGGGGGCATTCTCGTAAAATGTTCTCGCCATTCCCTGCGGCAAGCGAATGCAACCGTGGGAAGCCGCAAAGGGTGGTACATATCCCTGATGCATTGCGTAACCGCCTCTAAAGAACATGGCGTACGGCATCTGCGCGCCATCGAAACGGCTGCCTCGCGGACGCCGATCCTTCCGAGCGTCGATATTTGATTCCACGACATTCCCATCATTATCTACGTAATCGCCGAATATGGTTGAGACGTGGTCTGGGCTCTTTGACAGAACAGAATAGCTTCCGGGCGGAGTAGAAAATCCGAGCTTACCGGTCGAGACGGTCGATTCGCCAACCAAACGTTCACCCTTGTAAAAGTACGCTTTCTGTTCGCCGACATGAACAATGATCCTGGCGGGGCCGGAAGCGCCTTCGTCGTCCCACCAACCCACCTCAGTGGCGCGAGGGAAAGGGCCCTCTGGCAACGTTTCGCAAGCACAAATGACTAAGGCAACCAGAGGTGCGCCTGCGAGGCGGACGAAACAGGCAACGTTCATGTTAGCCGCTTCAATTTGAAACTATCGGACTTGGGCTGGCAAGAGCCGAGGCCTATGTATTGCTATTCCCATCCTCGTTTAGCGGTGCGCAAGACTGATATCCACAATCCCAACCGCCACGGCACAAAGAGGGTTAGTCTACAAAGCTTTCAAAAGCGAGTTACGATCAAGAACCACGGCTAGAGGTTCAGGTGCCGTACATGGCGCACCTGTTGGGCATCGCCTCGCTCGTGCTCGGAGATATCAGCGATCCAGACTTGTGATCTACCTCAATCAGGGCCTCAACTGTATTAGCGGTCCCTGAAGCTTGGGGAAGTTGCGTGTGCTGAGCGCCTGGACTCCAGCGTTGTGCTCACCGTTGAAGCGGGTTACTGTGGTGGGACAACCTCCCGCTTGAGCGGCCCTGGGCGAACCAAACCATAAGCCGAGGTGGTACGTGTGAATTGGCTCGGTCGCCGGGTTCATTGACGCATCCGGGAACGGAGGTCGATTGTGTACGACGGGAGCTGGCTGGCCGCCGGGGGGCTGCGCTACTATGAATGTCTCGATGTTGAAGCGCCCCACAAAAAGCTGGTGACCCTCTCCCTGATCATCGGTCTCGATGTCGCCCTGATACCAAGCTAGGCCAAAAGGCGCATTGGGATTTTGGATCACAAAGAAATCAAACTCTTGATGCGGTGGAAGCCCCCTTACGTCGACGGTCATCACCTCAACAGGCCCGAGAGACATGACTCTCACGGCTGCGTTGGCGTTCGGGATGCAATTGGCGGCTACGGCACCAGCTGAGCGCACCATTTGGAAGTCGATCCTGTTATTGAAGGCTCTTGCGACGACTGCTTCGTTTGCCGCGACTGTTTCGTCGGCCGCGACTGTTCGCACCGGCCCTCCAAGGGACATTCCAATTAGGGCCAGCAGACCCCCCGCGAGCCCCAAAAACACTGCAGATACTTTTCTCGCTTTTTTCATTTGATAATTTCCTTTCACTTCCCTCGGTGATTGACCTTGCGACCACGGATCTGAAAGCGAAGAAGAAAGGACCGAGAGAAAGAGCCTTTCTTGCCCTAACCCCGGATTCAGATTATCCAATTTCAGATAGATCCAACGGGAGTGTCGATAGGACTTTAGTCGTACGTCCCCCCCCGTCTGAGCAATACTACATCCGCCCCTAGTCCTTCCTACGCGTAAATCTGTGACGGTGTCACCGATTGAATCGCGGACTTATCCAACGGGACGGGCGTAAAATCGGTCTTAACTATCCACCGATTTTTGCCGTGGAATCCCTGACACTCGCACGGCGAGATAAAAATTACTTCTGGCGCCGGCGATTTGGCGAATGCCGACGCAACTACAAATACCAATAGAGCGAACGGTGCGCCGGCTGCACTTAGCTTGTCAGCGATGACTTCCCAGTATTTCATGTTGCTACGCCGTCTCAGGCAAAATCGATTTATGAACGATGAAGAGAAAGCGTAGCAAACGAACAGCCGTTAGAGAAGATCGACCAATGTTGTTGAGTCCCCGCGAGTCACAGGTTGTTGAACTAATGGGTAAGGGCTTGAGCAGAGCCGAAATCTCAAATCGCTTAGGAGTATCTAAGGAACGATCTCAAGTATCGGCTCGAACAAGAGGCCGTAGAAATTGTGGGCCTGATCTGCACATCTACGATCAGCCGATTCCGGCAGGACAACACGTTTTGATCGTGGACACGCCGACAAATGAACATCCGACTTCGATGTCGCTTACCGTGGAGCCAGGGCAGACCTACGCGTTCACCGCCACCCGGGGGTCGGACCAAGGTGTGTCTCTGTTGCGATCGAGACGGACTCCCTAGGCGAGCCGGAATCAATTCGTCGGAGTTCAAGTATTAACCCCCGCGGCTTAACACCGATTTAGACTGCGCGCCTTTGAGCTGCGTGAGCGGCGGACCACTTGCAGCGCGATTACACAACCATCACGGGATTCGAATCCGCTTTCAATACCTCGCGACTTTGTGCGATTTTGCGGAAAGATTGAATTGAAAGGATCACGTGATATGGCACTCCCGCACTTCTCGGTTCTTCACCCGACGTCGACCTTGCGCGTCCCTGTTGTCATTGGTTGTCTTCTGGTTGTGGCAGGCCTCCTGTTGCCGATTGCTACTTTGACCGGCTCCGAGCCGCTCGCCAAAGGAATCCAGGACAACTCTTTCTTCGTCGAGGAGGCTTATAACCAGGAACCCGGCATTGTTCAGCACATCATCAATGTCCCGGCGTTCTTCACGTCAGGCGACAAAGAGGTTTCATTTATCTTCACCCAGGAATGGCCAATTTTCAGTCAGACCCATCAGTTCTCCTACACAATTCCGTACACGTTCACTGAAAGTGAGAACGGTTTCAGAGCCATTTTTCTCAATTACCGATTGCAAGCGCTGATGGAAGGCGAACGCACCCCCGCATTTGCGCCACGCTTTTCTCTCATCACGCCAGCCGGCGACGCCAGCAAAGGTTTCGGACACGACCAGCTGGGCTACGAAATCAATTTACCGTTCAGTAAAATTGTCAGTGAACGCATAACGTTGAACTTCAATGCCGGAGTATTTCTTTTCCCCGACGTAAACGATCGCGACTTGTGGAATTACAATCTCGGCGGAAGCGCGATTTACGCGGTGACCAGGGATTTCAACCTGATGCTCGAAGCAGTCGCCGTCTGGGAAGAAGATGTCGCCGACCCCGCCGAGAGTCTGGCAGCTCCTCCGACGACAAACGATCCCACACGAAGAACCGATCGCACCGTGACAGCGCTTCTTTCTCCCGGTGCGCGTTACGCGTTCAATCTGCCGAACGACTTGCAAATCGTAGTCGGCGTGGCCGTGCCCGTGGGCCTTACGTCCGATTCACCCGACTGGGGGCTATTTTTTTATCTCTCGTTCGAGCATCCGTTTATGCGAGTCGAAGCCCGTCGAACAAAATGAGGGAAGCAGAAGCGTTGACGGCACTGGCGTCTGCGCGAAAGTAGTCGCGACGCTTCCGGTAACACAGATCAACGCAGTTCCGAGTATGGCCGTAATCTTACGCATGCGGTCTAACATGTGGATAAGCCGACAATTTCGCCGGTTATCCAGACTATTAGGCAGCAAGTCCGACCTTTGTCTCAGATTTGACAAGTCTCCTGAGGGCAACTCAGCCCCTTTTCGCCCAACTTGAGGTTTGACCGCCATTTTACTGGTTGTTAGCCACGACTTGCTGAGCAGCTTTGTTAAGTTCCAGTTGATTGCTCACCTTCTGCACCGTAGCGGCGAGAGCTTCAATTTGCTTCTGCTGGCGCGCCGCAGCAGTCTTCAGTTGCGCTATTGTCCCTTGCTGTTCCTCAACTTTGCGGTGCTCTTTCAGGAACTCATTAAGTAACATCGCGTTCACTGCCTCGTAGCGTACCGTGCTGACCTTCCCATCCTCATCACGAACTACCAAATCCGGGTTCACCTTTTCCACTTGTTCAGCGACTAGCCCAAACTGTGGAACACCATCAGGGTCAAGGTCGTGCTTGTAACGAAACGTAACGGGCTTGAGCGCGAGTATTGCTTCGCTCGCTTTGTCCATCGGTTTGATCGCTTCTTTGAACCGGGCCGAGGAGGTGACGGTGCCAAGCTGACCGTTTGAGCCGATGATAACGCCTATTCCGCTTGCAACCGTAACCCCACGGATGCCGGCGACAAACGTGGCAGTCTGCGTGCCTACCTTGCCGATGCGGATCATGTTTGCGTCGCTCGCCAGACCAACGTTGCCGATCTCGATGTTGTTACTGCCGGTGGTGAGATTTGCACCGGCAAAAAAGCCCAGCGCAATGTTGCTGCTGCCGGTTATGAGGTGATGGAGCGCTCCTTGACCCTCGGCTGTGTTGCTGCTGCCGGTTGTGAGGCGATTGAGTGCACCAACACCGGTGGCGGTGTTGCTGTTGCCGATGGTGTTCTGACCGAGTGCATTAAAACCGGTGGCTGTGTTTTTGATGCCTTCTGTGTTGCTCACGAGCGCAACAACGCCGGTGGTCGTGTTTTGGATGCCGCGTGTGTTGTTAAACAGCGCATCAAAACCGGTGGCTGTGTTTTGGAAGCCGATTGTGTTGAATAGGAGCGCAAAAGAACCGGTGGCTGTATTGGAGTTGCCGGTTGTGTTGCTAAAGAGCGCCTGATAACCGCTGGCCGTGTTGAATCCGCCGCTTGTGTTGTTAAACAGCGCGCGAAAACCAATGCCGTGTTGTTGAAACCCGTCGTGAGGTTGAATAGCGCATTATCGCCTTCAGCCGTGTTGCTGTTGGGATAACCTCCGTCCGGTGGTGGATCAACCGCTCGGATTGTCGGCGAAAGCGCAAACAAGCCTAGCGCAAGCGCAAGCAGGACGACAGGAAAACCGCGCCGCAAGAGCAACGGATTCATCAAAATTCTTACGCCTAGAAGGCTTCTTGTTAGCTCTTTGCTTGTGCGGCTGACTATTTTGCTGCCCAGAAGCGGACTCCAAATATCTTTCGTGATTGACATAGCCATTTACCTCCAAGTTGTGCGAACGACCCTGTCACTCGCGGATTCCCTGCGGGAAGAAGGCAAGGTAACTTGGCTGGAGACGCCTGACGGACTTAGCGCATTGTCAGCTTCGTCTGGTTTGAGGTGAAGTAAACCTGTTTATAGGCGAGCGTTTAAGGAGCCCTGCTTGATAGTCCTTTACTCTGAAAATGGCGGCGCACTCAGGCAGGCAAGGCTGAAAAGACTGTGGCTGAACCGTCATAAAGGGACGAGATGCTTGGGTGCCTGCAGAAACGGGCCGACTAAAAGACTCGACGCTCTTACTTTGTTTCGCGCAAACGCGGGACGTCACGATGATCATGGCGTGTACCTTTGCGATGAGATAGATTTGTAGATATGGCATCATTACGGCCTGTCGACCACCACACTCGTCAGCAGCTAAACGAACACGTAGCTGCGATTGAAAAAGCCTTCGCAGCGGATGTACTGACTATCATTAGTCCAGTTCTGCCTGGGCTGGAGAACTTGGTAAAGAACGCTGTCGAACTTTTTAAACCGCGTCAGTCCAGAACTGCGGTGATTCTCGATACTCCTGGCGGCGTCGTAGAGACCGTGCGTTTGTGATTGCTGCCAGTGAAAGGAAACTGCTGATGTCTGGCCGACTTTCCCTTGCCTGCGGTGCCGTTGCCTCTATGGCGATGGCGGGTCTGGCGTCCCTCTTCGCGGCTCCCACAGCGGAGCCCGCGCCGGTGAAAAGGGTGCCGATGCCGCTGAACCACTTTGTTTACATCATCCAGGAAAATATTAGCTTCGATCATTACTTCGGCACGTTTCCCGGCGCCGACGGTATACCCAAGGGAGCGAAGTTTGCATACCAGCCGGGGGAGGCGCCGAGCGTGGCGCCGTTTCACCTACACCGAACGTCGATTCCGGCCAGCCTGAACCATAGCTGGCAAGCGGCGCATGTGGCCGCCGACGGCGGCAAGATGGATGGATTTCTTTGGGCTGAATGGCCGCAGGCACTCGCCTTCTATTGGAGAGGGACGCTGCCGACGCCTGATCCGGAGGACATCATACCGATCGGCGTGAGGCCCAAGCAGATTGGGAAAAGCGGCGGAGGCGAGCCACAGCCGTTGGTACGAGCGCGTAACTTGATCCAGCAATTCGATGCCGACCATGATGGCAAATTGGATGCCCAGGAGCTGGCCAAAGCGATTGCCGCAACGCCAACTTTGAACAAGGTGGCCGGAGCCGTCGGCGTAGCTGTCCGCGCGCGGGATTGGCTCCGGCAGTATGATCGCAACAGAGATAAACAGCTTGGTCCATCAGAATTGGCTGCGCTACTGCGGACAGTGGCGCCGCAAAGCGGAGAGGATGAGGCGGTCGTTGCCGGCCAACTGCCAACCATGCACCCTGCGGAACCGCCGACCGGCCCCACGCCCGCTTGGGTAACTAATACACTCTCCTATTATGATTGGCACGAGATCCCCAACTACTGGGAATACGCGCGGCGGTATGTGCTATGTGACGGCTTCTTTTCTTCGTTAGCTGGGCCGAGCGAGCCGAACCATCTTTACACAGTGGCGGCGAAGTCTGGCGGACTAGTCAACAATCCGCCTCCGAACATTGCCGGCCAGGATGGTGTCTACACGTTCCCGACAATGGCTGAGCTGCTGCAGAATTCACACGTCACCTGGAAGTACTATGACGAGAAGCCAAATCCTCATAAACATTCCTTGTGGAACCCGATGCCGGGCTTTCGGCAGTTCCAGCGAAGTCCGGAGTTGATGTCGCACCTGGTCGGACTGGACCAGTTTTATCACGACGCGGAGTCAGGAAACCTGCCGCAAGTGAGTTGGATTGTTCCTACGCTCATAGACAGCGAGCATCCACCGGCTGACTCGGCGCGCGGCATGCGCCACGTGACCGATCTGGTAAACGCCATCATGCGCAGCGACGCTTGGAAGGATACGGTGATTATCATCACATGGGACGATTACGGTGGTTTCTATGACCATGTCGCGCCTCCCGCTATCGACGAATTCGGCTACGGTCCGCGCGTCCCGGCCTTGGTTATCTCGCCCTTTGCGCGGCCAGGGTTCATCTGCCACACTCGGTTCGACTTCACATCGCCACTTAAACTGATCGAGGAGCGCTTCGGTTTAAAGCCGTTGGCATCGCGCGACGCCACCGCCAGGGATATGCTGGATTGCTTCAATTTCCATCAGAAGCCTGTGCGGGCTGAGGTAATCACGGGGGCAACGAAGCTAGATTTTTCCCAAGTGGAAACAACGCTACCGTAAGTAAAGCAGCCGGTGGAAAGACAGGCTCGACGCAGCCACGGCTTACGCGAGGCCAGCGCCCATTTAAGGATTGGCGACTAACTGCGGTGCAGCTTTCGTCAATTCCAGCTGGTCGCTCACTTTCTGTACAGTCGCAGTGAGGGCTTCGATTTGCTTCTGCTGCTGGGCGACCGTCATCTTGAGTTCGGCGATTGTGTTCTGCTGTTCTGCGACAGTTCGGGGCTCTTTCAGAAAGTCGTTTAACAGCATCGCGGTGGCGGTTAGTGCTTCAATCTGCTTCTGCTGTTGTGCCGCAGTTGCCTTCAGTTGCGCGATTGCCGCCTGTTGTTCTTCCACGTTACTGTCCCGCGGTGTTTTGGTTAGGATACCCTCCGTCCGGGGCTGGCGTGACAGCTTGAGCCACGGGTGAAAGTGTAAATAGCGCGGCGAGCGCAAGCAGCACGACAGGAAAGCCGCGCCGCGAAGGCAACCGGCACATTGATTTTCTTAAGTATAGAGTTGTCATATTTTTTGTTGAGGCTGGATTGTTGAACTGCATTAATTGCAACCCAGTTTCCGCTTGGAACTACGAACCATCCTGATGAGGCTTCCGAAAAGTTCGCCTCACTTGACTGACTCGGGGCTCCAGTTGGATCTGGAAATCGCGTAAAGCGGAGATTCAGCCCCACAGACTTCTTCAGCCTGGCCGAAGATCGGTTGAAACGTCGGGTGACGTAATCGGCTTGAGTTTACCGGCCACCCTCAAACAGTCTAATACTTTCTTTCTTTTCAAACCGATGCTTTTGAGCCATAGGAACGCGCTCGGCAGTCCGCCAGAATGCACAATGTAGCGGCGACCTTCCCGATGAGCGTCAACAATCCAACGCCGGCCATCTCCGGTAACGGCGCTGTAATAACCGGCAGCACTGAGCTTGTCAGCGACGATTTCCCAGTATTTCATTGGCGGCATGATGCCAGAATTAGCTAATGCCGTGCAACAGAGCTTACGGTCAGGAACCATCGCGGAATAACGCGCGTACTTTTTCGCAGAGAATGCATAAGTTATGAAATCCTATGGTTTTGTGGTTGACAGCAACTCCGCACCTTGGGCAGACTCCTAGGTGTACAGTCTCGTGGCGGTGAAGGGGAGGCGTGCACGTTCGCAAAAAGCCCTAACAACCCGTCATCTCATATGCATCAGGCACGATTATTCATCGCAATCGTGTTCCTATTGTATTCTCTATCTTTTTCTGCTTCGGCTGCAACGCTACCATCTGGTTTTATCGAGACTACCTTAGCCAGCGGGATTGCTTCGCCCACAGCAATGGCAATTGCACCGGGTGGTCCGATATTTGTTTGCTCACAAACAGGAGCATTGAGAGTAATTAAGAACGGAGTCTTACTAACCACTCCCTTTGTGACCCTCTCCGTGGACTCGGTGGGAGAGAGAGGCCTTTTGGGTGTTGCCTTGGATCCCCATTTTACTTTGAACCATTATATTTATCTCTATTATACAGTTCCCGGGAATCCCTCACACAATCGTGTGGTTCGGCTCACCGCCAACGGCGATGTGGTTTTACCAGGCAGTAGGGTCATCCTCCTTGAGTTGGACCCCCTCTCCACAGCCACCAATCATAATGGCGGTGCCCTTCACTTTGGAGCCGATGGCAACCTGTATATTGCCGTGGGAGACAACGCCGAGGGAAGTAACTCTCAGAATTTGAGTAATCTTCTTGGAAAAATTCTCCGCATAGTTCCTGACGGCACAATTCCTTCTGACAATCCATTTGTACAATCGACCACGGCCCGGCATGAAATTTGGGCATTCGGTCTTAGGAATCCATTTACGTTTGCATTCCGAGGGACGACAAATCTTATGTACATCAACGATGTCGGCCAATCGACTTGGGAAGAAATCGATTTAGGACTAGCCGGGGCAAATTATGGCTGGCCCGCGACCGAAGGGCCAACGACAAATCCAGCGTATAAGAGTCCGGTATATTATTACGGCCATAGTGACGGGTGCGCGATTACTGGCGGAGCATTTTATTCGCCCAGTACGCCCAATTTCCCGTCGTCCTATGTCGGTAAGTATTTTTTTGGCGATTACTGTTCAGGCTTTATCCGAATACTGAATCCCTCAACAGCTCAGGCCACTAATTTTATCACCGGCGCATCACAGCCAGTGGACATTCATGTGGGAGCCGACGGTAGCCTTTACTACCTCGCTCGGGGCACAGGCTCCGTTATGAAAGTTCGTTATACGACAAACCTCTTCCCGGTAATTACCACTCAACCAAAATCGCAACTTATTTCAGCGGGCTATCCAGTTACGTTTTCAGTCGCTGCCAGTGGCCCTTCTCCCTACAGTTATCAATGGATGAGAAATGGCGTAAATATGACCGGCGCTACTGCCTCATCGTACAAGTTCGCGACGACTTTAGCGGACAACGGAGCGCAATTTCGGGTGCGAGTGAGCAATGCTTATGGTAGCGCTTCAAGTAATACAGCCACGCTCTCTGTGACTTCTGATAAACCACCAACCTCACAAATACTGACACCGGCTGTAGGCGCGACTTACTTTGGTGGTATGGTGGTTAACTATTCTGGTTCTGCTTCTGATAAAGAAGATGGAACCTTGCCCGCTTCCGCATTTACCTGGCGAGTGGACTTCCATCACGACAGCCACGTTCACCCATTTATCCCACCAACAACCGGCAGTAAAACAGGCACCTTCACCATGCCAAATAGGGGGGAAGTATCTTCCAATGTATATTATTACATAACTCTCAAGGTGGTTGATTCAGTGGGATTAACCAGCACCACTGTTCGTTATATTTTACCACGCAAAGCGAATATGACTTTTGCTACCCAACCAGCAGGTCTGAAAATCAGTTTGGATGGTGGTTCAGGTCGTATAACACCATTTACGGTGACTGGGGTTGTAGGAATTATAAGATCAATTGCGGCACCAAGCCCGCAAACTCTGAATGGATTGAGCTACAATTTTCAATCCTGGTCGGATGGAGGCGCCAGAAGCCACGAGATTAGCACACCCGCCGTAAATACTACGGACACGGCTAATTTTATTAGACCTTAATAGCGCTTCAGCAGGAACAAGGCACGCCGCGGCACGACAATAGTCCACGACCAACCGGCAGCACTGAGCTTGTCAGCGATGACTTCCCAGTATTTCATTGGCGGCATGATGCCAGA
>Ga0207645_10001502_pt1 | contig 19097 bp, 21 predicted proteins | sample KBSM53metaG_FD_184331 | JGI IMG/M metagenome (GOLD analysis project Ga0207645, IMG submission 184331) | Miscanthus rhizosphere microbial communities from Kellogg Biological Station, Michigan, USA - KBS M5-3 metaG (SPAdes) (version 2) | ecosystem: Host-associated > Plants > Roots > Rhizosphere >...
AGAGGCTCCCAACAAAATATCCGATCTTGAAGGCCATGGCCTTGTTCCTTCCCGATACGCCGCCGGTGGCAGGTGAATTGGGAAACGGAGGGGATCGGACCGGCGGCCCCGACCCATTCCGCGAGCGTAGTCCTGCGTCCGCGGGATGAAAAGAGGGGCCGGGAGAAAGTGGGTGCCGCTATTCGGCCTTGGCGCGGGCTTTCTTGGCGTCCTTCTTGGCGGCCTCGTCCTTGACCCGCTGGGCCTCGGCGCGGACGGCGGCGTGGGTGGCGCGCTCGGCCACCAGCCAGGCCGGGGGAGCCTGGAGCAGTGCGGTGATCTCCGCCGTCGTCAGCGCTTCCTCAACACCACCGCGGGCCAGGCCGGCGATGGAGACGTTGAGCTTCTGCGCCACCACGGGGCGCGGGTGCGGGCCGTTGCGGCGCAGTTCCGCGAGCCACTCCGGCGGGTTGGCCTGGAGATCGGCAAAATCAGCGCGGGTGATGGTTGAATCCTGGAACTCCTGGGGTGTCGCCGGCAGGTAGATGCCAAGCTTCTTGGCAACGGTGGCCGGTTTCATGGACTGGGAGTTTGCAGAGGTCATAGTCCAAGGGTATCTGCCGGGATGCCCGCAGGGCACCAACCCAGTACCAACCCAGCACCGGATCAGCACGGTGCCGCCATCGAGACGGACCCCCGCGCCACCCCGGGCGGTACTGTGAACATGTGTCCGCAGCAGAAGAACCATCCCAGACCCCCGACGAAACCGCCGTCGTCCCAGCCGTCGCAGTCGGGCGGGAGCTGCGCTTCGCGTACGTGGCCGGTGTGACACCGGGCAAATGGATCCGCCGCTGGGAGGAACGGATGCCCGATGTTCCGCTGCACTCCTTTATGTCCGACGACGGCGCGCAGCTGTCCGTGCTCCGCGACGGTACCGCGGACCTGAGTTTCGTCCGGCTCCCGGTGGAACGCGAGGGCCTCAGCGTGATCCCGCTCTACGAGGAGCAGCCGGTGGTGGTGGCACCGAAGGGGCACGAGGTCTCCTTGTTTGAAGAAGTGGACCTGGCGGACCTGTCTGCCGAGACGTTTCTCGATGTGCAGGAGCTCGGCGGACCCGCGATGGCCCTGCAAGTGGTGGCCTCCGGTGCCGGGCTGGTGATCCTGCCGATGTCCGTGGCCCGGCACTTCAACGTCAAGGACACCGTGGCGCGGAAGCTCACGGGCGCGCCCGGCACGGAGATTGCCCTGGCCTGGCCGAGCGACGCCACGGACGAGGTCATCGAGGAATTCATCGGTATTGTCCGCGGACGCACCGCGGCGAGCTCGCGCCAGCCCTCGGCGCAGCAGGAGAAACCCAAACGCGAGCCCAAGCCGGACCGGCGCGGCACCGGAGCCGCCAAGAAGCCCAAGGTGGCGCAGCGTTATGCGCCCAACCCGGACAAGGGCCGCGGCAAGGGATCCCGGAAAAAGGGGAAACGCTAGGCCTGCGGAGTTGGACGCTCCTGGCGGCGTTCTGTGATCGCTGGGTGTCTCCTTCCGGGAGGACGCGCCGAGCGGCTGGTTGGTGAGTGGTGGTGGATGTACTTCCCCGACCGCGCGGAGGAATCGCGCTCAGCCCCTCGTCTCGTACCTGGTCAGGACCACGCCGCCGGGAAACGTCCGCGTCTCCACCAGGTTCAGGTTCACCCAGCTGTCCAGCGAGGTGAAGAACGGAGTGCCGCCACCCACCAGAACCGGATGGGTGACTAGCGCGTATTCGTCGATCAGCCCGGCCCGCATGGCCGCCCCGGCGAGCGTTGCGCCGCCGACGCTCATCGGGCCGCCGTCGCCGGCCTTGAGCCGGGTGATCTCGGCGATCGCGTCGCCGGTGACCAGGCGGGTGTTCCAGTCGACGTTGTCGATCGTCGAGGAGAACACCACCTTTGGCGTGTCCCGCCAGTTCCGCGCGAACTCGATCTCCGCCGGGGTGGCGTTGGGCTGCTGGTCGCCGGTCGGCCAGTAGGAGCTCATTGTCTCCCAGAGCTTGCGGCCGTACAGTGACAGGCTGCTAGCCCGCTCCTGGTCGAGCCACCACTGGAACAGTTCGTCGCTCGGCGCGCTCCAGCCGATGTCGTCGCCGGCTGCGGCGATGTAGCCGTCCAGGGTCAGATTCATGCCGTAGATCAGTTTTCGCACGGCGCCAGCCTTCCGTTTTGTCGTGGTCGAGGGGCGTCATTGAACTCTGTCGTCCCGCATATGATCGGCAGCATCCTGTCCCTCATGGAGCCACCGTAACTGCCCATGATCTGGTTGCCATAGCCTTCGGTCCGCGATTCAACTGAGCTGCCCGGTGAAGGATCCCCTATCGGACGGCCGCACCCTCGGCACGGCCGGAAAGTTTTTTGCGCATCGGTAGGCTAAACCCATGGCATTAGGGGATGCGGTGCAGCCGCCGACAGTTCGGTCACACGGAGTGGTCCTCGATGCTTACGCGTTCATCAAGGGTTGGCTCATCGCCACCTCGCTCTGGGTCGGCGTGCTACTTCTCCTGGTGGCGGCAGGCTATGGTGTGCCCGCCTGGCGGGACGGCACCGACGCCGGCCACGTATGGGGCTTTTTGGGCATGGTGATTCTGTATGGCTTCGGAGTTTCCCTGGTGTTTGCGGCGCCACTGGCCTGGGTGTTGGCCTATCTTTTGCGCCCGGTCCGGAATCAATGGATCCACATCGGAGCCTTTTTCGCGGTGCCCACCCTCGTGTTCTGGCTGCTGGGAAGCGTCCTGGGCCTCGGCTGGCAGCCCTGGCTACTGATTCCCTGGGCCACCGTTGGCGCAGCGGCAGCCATCGCGCGTTGGGCAATCCGCAATGACGTCCTTGCCTCGAATTCTGCAGCTGACCCGACCTGACCGCCCGCTGCACGATCGGCTTGCGGCCACTTTCTGTCTCCTCCTTTGCCGGGGCAGGCACCCCATGTGAGGCGGCCCTAAACCGGTATCAGGTCGATGTGAATCAGAGCTGTCCCCTGACCTTCCGTACCAGCTCCGCGATGAGTCAAGGCACAGTGTCCGACGGCTCAGGCCCCATCCTTAGACGCGGGGGCTGGCCTGTGGGCTGACAGGTGCCGCCGCACTGGTCCTTATAGCCAGACGGAGCAGTCGTTCGAGAGCTGCCGAGGATCTCGCAACTTCAATTACACCGGCGGAGGATCTCGAAGGAATTCGAGTCCTCTCGGATCAACAGCAGGGCTGAGAGTTCTGCGAACGACGGGCTGCCGCGGTGGGGGATGTCTCACGGCACGCGAATTGAGTCCTCAGTCCTGATTCTCGGGAAACGGAGGAGGGCCGACGATTTCGATGCCACCGTTTATCCGCCCTGATTCGCGAATGCGCTCAAAGTCCACAACGCCCGGCTTATTGCTCGAGCCGAGGGGTTCGCTGGCGCCGTCGTAGAACGCCTGCGCGCTGCCGGGGGTGTGGAGGCACAAAACACGGGTCCCGTCCTGAAGGACTTTGAACGCGTGGGGGACGCCGCGTGGTGCGATGATTACCCCGCCCGTAGTGACCCGGTGCTCCTCTCCGTCAATGTTCATCAAGATCTCTCCGGCCAGGATGTACATGGTTTCATCCGAGTCCGGATGGGTGTGCATCGGTGTTACCTTGTCGAGAGCCATCTCGTCCTCAAACATGAGGAACGCTCCGCCGGTTTCGTCTTCCGTCGCCTTCCATGTGTGTATCCCTCCACCGAAGAACCAGCGCCTGGCCCCTTCCCCGGGTTGCAGGACGAGTGCTGATGCGGTCTTATTCGTCTCCATGGTGCTCGCCTCGATGAGTGGTAGGAAGACTTATGGGACACCTGTCCCATAACAAGACTCATGTATCATGAAGATCATGTCAAGGGCTTACGTGGACGTTGGTCGGATCGGGCAGAAGCGCCGCACGCTGGACGCTTTGGTCGGGGCGGCGCGCTCTTTGGTCGCGTCCGGCGTTTCGCCGACGGTGGATGATGCGGCGCAGGCTGCGGGCATAGCGCGGAGTACTGCCTACAGGTATTTCCCCGGCCAGCGGGAGCTACTGGCGGCCGCCCACCCGGAAACGGCACGCATGTCGCTGCTGCCGGAGTCTCCGCCTCCGGGTGCGGCAGAGCGGCTGGACGCTGTGGTGGCCGAGTTCACCAGGATCATTGTTGATACCGAAGCCCAGCAGCGCACCATGCTGCGGCTTTCGCTGGAGCAGGCAGGCGGTGAAGTACGTGGCCTTCCCCTCCGGCAGGGACGGGCGATTGCTTGGATCGCTGAGGCGCTTGCGCCACTGCAGGGACAAATGACGGATCAGGACATTCATCAACTGGCCCTTGCCATCCGAAGTGCCATAGGGATCGAGTCCCTGGCATGGCTGACAGACGTTGGAGGTCTCAGTCGGGAAGAGGCCATCGACTCCATGCGATGGACGGCCCGGGCCCTTTTGGCCCACGCTCTGACGGCCGGACTTCCAACCCGCGAATAGGTTCCCGCCTTGCCAAGTCCGTTTCAGCCGTCATTGTCCGAGTTATCCGTTCGCCCGGTGGTGGCCTCGAAACCTATGCCATGCAAGACGGCACCTGCCGCCGGAAACTGCGACCTCGAGCGATCACAGTTCGCCGCCACATAGCGCCGGACTCCACACGCTGGGCCGCAACCCGCTCCCAGCGTGGTCTGCTACTTGGCGCAGGCGTCCTGAAGGGCCTTGACGGATTCGGCCGGAACCTGGTCGCCGGAGTCGGCGATCTGGCGCAGCGGGGTGGTGATCTCAGCGGGTGCACCCGCGGCTTCCGCGCTGCTGACAAGACCGCCCAGCAGTTCCTTGTCGCTGGCGCTGACCAGGCCGTTCTTCACGATGGCGCAGGCCTGCTTCTTCACTTCATTGCCGGCCGCCGTCGCAGCCTGTGACGCCCCGTCGTTGACGGCCTTTTCGGTAGCGTCCTGCACCTGCCCACAGCCGGTAAGCCCGATCAAGAGGGCGGCAGCGGCAAGGGCGGCGAGACGTCGTTTCATCCACCCACCCTAACAAGCGCAGATTGTGCCGGCCTGAGGAAAAAGGGCAAACGCCGGGCCGTAGCCCTGTGGGCACCGGCGCGCATAGGCTCGGTGAGTGGACATCGTCGAGTTCCTGACCGCACGCATTAGAGAAGACGAAGCCGCCGCCCTGAAGCTGCTCGGCGACCCCACGCTTGCTGTCTCCGGCGAGTGGTATGAACGCCGCCTGCTCCGTGAGTGCGAGGCCAAGCGCCAGCTCATCGGCATCATTGAATCCGCACGCCAGTCCGTGCTGGCTACGTTGGTCAGCCAGGAACCCGCCGACGCCGGATGGGTGCCGGACGTCATCGAATGGACCACGCTCTCCCTGCACACCCTTGCGCTGCCGTATGCGGACCACCCCGAATTCCAGGCGCACTGGCGGATCGCCGGATAGGCCCGTCAGCGGTCAGCTCCTGAGAGGCTGGCGGGTCCCGGAAACCTGCAGGAAATCTCCGCGGCCTACTCTGGTCACACCGCGGCTTCTGCGGTCCGCCAGCCGGTTCGGTTCTTGAAGGGATACCGTCATGCACCTCTTGCCCCGTGAGCAGGAAAAGCTCATGATCGTGGTCGCGGCGGATCTCGCCCGCCGCCGCCAGGGACGCGGACTGAAGCTGAACTTCCCCGAGGCCGTCGCGGTGATCAGCTACGAACTGATCGAGGGCGCCCGGGACGGCCGGACCGTTCCGGAGCTCATGAGCTACGGAACCACCATCCTTGGCCGCGACGACGTGATGGAGGGCGTGCCGGAAATGATCCACGACGTCCAGATCGAAGCAACCTTCCCGGACGGCACCAAGCTCGTCACCGTCCACGACCCGATCCGTTAGGAGCTTCGATGATTCCGGGAGAATACGTTCTCAGTTCCGCGCCGCTGGTCATCAACGCCGGCCGTGAGGCGGTGGACGTCGCGGTGACCAACACCGGAGACCGGCCCGTCCAGGTGGGCTCGCATTATCACTTTGCCGAAGCCAACTCCGCGCTGCAGTTTGACCGGGCGGCCGCCTACGGCCGCCGGCTGGACATCCCGGCCGGCACGGCCGCGCGGTTCGAACCCGGGGACAGCAGGACTGTCCGGCTGATCGAGCTCGCGGGCAGCCGGGAAGTGCACGGCCTCAGCAACGCAGTCAACGGCACACTCCGCAAGACCGGACTCCCTGTTTCCGGACTCCACCCTTCCGAACTCCACGTTTCCGAAGGGGAAGGTGACGCACAGTGAGTTTCGAGCTATCCCGCAGGCAGTATGCGGACCTCTACGGCCCGACGACGGGCGACGCCATCCGCCTGGCCGACACGGATCTGTTTCTTGAGATCGAGAAGGACCTCACCGTTTACGGCGAGGAAGTGGTGTTCGGCGGCGGCAAGGTGATCCGCGACGGCATGGGCCAGAACGGCCAGCTGACCCGTGATGAGGACATTCCGGACACCGTGATCACCAACGTCGTGGTGCTGGACTACACCGGCATCTACAAGGCCGACGTCGCGCTCCGGGACGGCCACATCTTCCGGATCGGCAAGGCCGGCAACCCGCAGATCACCGACGGCGTGGACATCGTGATCGGGGCGAGCACCGAGATCATTGCGGGCGAGCGGAAAATCCTGACCGCCGGCGGGGTGGACTCGCACATCCACTTCATCTCCCCGGACCAGGTCCCCGCCGCCCTGTGCAGCGGCGTGACCACGATGGTCGGCGGCGGCACCGGTCCCGCCGAAGGCACCAAGGCCACCACGGTCACCCCCGGAAAATGGCACATCCAGCGGATGCTGCAGGCCGCCGAAGGGCTGCCCATCAACATCGGCCTGTTCGGCAAGGGCCACGCGTCCGCCGTCGAACCCCTGGCCGAGCAGATCCGCGCCGGCGCGATCGGGCTGAAAGTCCATGAGGACTGGGGCTCCACCACGTCCTCGATCGACACGTCGCTGCAGGTCGCGGACCAGTACGACGTCCAGGTGGCCATCCACACCGACACCCTGAACGAGTGCGGCTTCGTGGAGGACACCATCCGGGCCATCGACGGCCGCGTGATCCACACCTTCCACACCGAAGGCGCCGGCGGCGGCCACGCCCCGGACATCATCAAGATCGCCGGGCTGCCCAATGTCCTGCCGGCGTCCACCAACCCGACCCTGCCGTACACTCGCAACACCATCGAAGAGCACCTGGACATGCTCATGGTCTGCCACCATCTGAACCCGGACATCCCGGAGGACGTGGCATTCGCGGACTCCCGCATCCGCGCCGAGACCATCGCCGCCGAGGACGTCCTGCAGGACCTGGGCATCTTCGCGATCACGTCCTCGGACTCCCAGGCCATGGGCCGGGTGGGCGAGGTGATCATCCGCACCTGGCAGGTGGCGGACAAGATGAAGAAACAGCGCGGCGTCCTCAAAGACCCCCAGAGGGACGACACAGGGGATAGCGCAGCCGGCAACCACGGCGCCCCTTCCGGCCTCGGCGCGGAGAGCGACAACTTCCGGATCAAGCGCTACGTGGCGAAATACACCATCAACCCCGCCATCGCGCAGGGCATGGCCGACTCCATCGGCTCCGTGGAGGTCGGCAAATTCGCAGATCTGGTGCTCTGGGATCCCGCGTTCTTCGGGGTGAAGCCGGACCTTGTGCTCAAGGGCGGCCAGATCGCCTACGCCCTCATGGGTGACGCCAACGCCTCCATTCCCACCCCGCAGCCGCGCACCATGCGGCCGATGTTCGCCGCCTATGGCAAGGCGCTGCAGCAGTCCTCCATCACCTTCCTCTCCCAGGCCGCCATCGATGCCGGGGTCCCGGCGGAGCTCGGACTGGAGAAGGTCATCCGGCCAGTGTCCGGAATCAGGAACCTCACCAAGGCGGACCTCAAGCACAACGGCGCCACCCCTGATATCGAGGTGGACCCGGAAACGTATCAGGTGAGCGTCGACGGCGAGGACGTCACCTGCGAGCCCTCAGACGTGCTGCCCATGGCGCAGCGCTACTTCCTTTTCTAGGCTTCCAGAGGAGACCACCATGATCATCGAAAAGGTCCTCGGCAACACCCACGACCTCCCTCCCGGTCCGGACCCCTACTTTGGGCTCCACCGCGAGAAGGTGGTGCTGCCCAGCGCCCAGCTGGTCAAACGCATCCAGCGCGTTACCACCGACCACGGGAAGGAACTCGGCATCCGCCTCCCCGCCGGTTCCGGGGACCTGCGCGACGGCGACATCCTGCACGTGGCCGACACCAACATGATCGTAGTGTCGGTGCTGCCCACCGACGTCCTGGTGATCGCCCCGCGCTCCATCCACGAGATGGGGATGGTCGCCCACTCCCTGGGCAACCGGCACCTGCAGGCCCAGTTCTTCGACGCTTCCTCGGAGTACGGGGCGGAGGTGATGGTCTGCCAGTACGACCACACCGTGGAGGACTATCTCAAACACGTCGGAGCGCCCTACGACCGCCAGGAGCGCGTGATGCCCGTACCCTTCCGCCATGCCGAACACTCGCACTAGTTTTCTCTTCAGCGGCTGGGGCGCCGCCCCGGATTTGGGGCCGTGCCCGCTCCGCGGTGCCCGCCACGCCGCGGCCCCAAAATCCGGGGCGGCGGCTTGCGACCTCGCCTTTGGGGACCTCCCGTGATGCATTATCAATTGGCGTTGCAGCAGCTGACGGATTCCGCTTTGCCTACCGGGGCGTTTGCTCACTCGCTGGGGTTTGAGACGTATGTGGAGCGCGGGCTGGTGCACGATGAGGAGTCCTTTGGGGTGTGGCTGGCGGCGTTCATTTCACAGCAGCTGACGTACTCGGACGCCCTGGCAATCCGGTTCCTCTATGAGGACGTTCCGGTTGCCGAACTGGATGCGTTGTTGACCGCCCAGTTGTTGCCCCGGCAGTTGCGCGAGGCCAGTACCAAGATGGGCGGACGTCTGCTGGAGATCGGCGCCGAGATCTTTCCGTCCCCAGATCTGGCGGAGTACCGGAATCTGGTGGGTTCCGGCCGTGCCGCCGGGCATCAGCCGCTGGCGTTCGCCGTCGTCGCACGGTCCCTGAACGTACCGCTCCCCGAGGCCCTCGCCGCTTACCTGTTCGCCGCGGTGACGTCGTTGACGCAGAACGCCGTCCGGGCGATCCCGCTGGGGCAGAACGCCGGCCAGCGGATCCTGCGGAAGGCGGCCGACGGCGTCGCCGCCGCTATCGAGCGGATCAGTCACCTCACGCCTGATGACTTTGGGGCCGTCAGCCCCGGGCTGGAAATTTCGCAGATGCGGCACGAGCGCCAGCGCGCCCGCATGTTCATGAGTTAACCGAGCTACACACGAAATATGTCTGGAGAAGAATATGTCTGAGCCCGTCAAGATCGGCATCGGCGGCCCGGTGGGTGCCGGCAAGACCCAGCTCGTGGAGCGGCTCACCCGTCACATGAGCCGGGAGATCTCCATGGCGGCCATCACCAACGACATCTACACCATCGAGGACGCCAAGATTCTCGCCGCCAACGGGATCCTGCCGATCGACCGGATCATCGGCGTTGAAACCGGCGGCTGCCCGCACACCGCCATCCGCGAAGACACGTCCATGAATACCGCCGCCATCGAGGAACTGAAGCAGCGGCACCCTGACCTGCAGGTGATCTTCGTGGAATCCGGCGGCGACAACCTCTCCGCAACGTTCAGCCCCGAACTGGTGGACTTTTCCATCTACATCATCGACGTGGCCCAGGGTGAGAAGATCCCGCGCAAGGCCGGCCAGGGCATGATCAAGTCCGATCTGTTCATCATCAACAAGACCGACCTCGCCCCCCACGTGGGCGCGGATCTGGCTGTCATGGAGCGGGACTCCAAGGAATTCCGGGGCGAGAAGCCGTTCTGCTTCACGAACCTCAAGACCGACGAGGGGCTGGACCGCGTCATCGACTGGGTGCGGCGGGACGTCCTGATGCTCGATCTGGCGCCGTGAGTGCTCCCGGGGTCAGTCCCGGCGAGCTAACCGCTGAGGCGGCGAGGCCGGATTTTGGGGCCGCGGCGTGGCGGGCACCGCGAAGCGGGCACGGCCCCAAATCCGGCGAAGCCGCTGGAGCCAACCAGAGCGCCCGGGAACCGATGGGTCAGCTCGAACTCGTGGTGGCCGAGCGTGGGCGACGTTCTGTCGCCACGCACCAGTTCCATCGGGGGGCTTTGAGGGTTTTGCGGCCGCATTACTTGGATGGCAGCGGGCAGGTTTGTTATGTGCTCGTCAATCCGGGCGGGGCGTATTTGGGGGCTGACCTGTATGTGATTGACGTGGAGGTGGCCGATGGAGCGAAGCTGCTGCTCGCCACGCAGTCGGCCACCAAGATCTACCGGACTCCGGGATCCTTTGCCGAACAGCGGATGCGGCTGCGGCTCGGGGAGGGGGCTCGGCTGGAGCTCGCCCCGGATCAGGTGATCGCCTACCGGGAGGCCAGCTACCGGCAGAATACGCACGTGACGGTGCGGCCGTCGTCGAGCCTCATCATGGCCGAAATTGTGACCCCGGGGTGGTCGCCGGACGGGGCCTCGTTCCGGTACGAGGAGCTGCGGTTGCGGACCGAGATCCGGGTCGAGTCGGAGGCGTCCGTCGGGGAGGCGGGCGGGCTGCTGGCCCTGGACAACGTGCTCATCCGGCCGCCCCTGGACGACGTGACGGGCCTGGCGTTCATGGAGGGCTTCAGCCATCTGGGGTCGCTGATCGTGGTGGACCCGCGGGTGGACCAAGCCCTTGCCGACGAACTCCACGAGATCACGGCCGGGCTCGGCGCCCATACCGGCATCTCGCTCACCACCGCCGTGCTGGGAACGGCCGGGCTGGTGCTGAGGTCCCTCTCGAACAGCACGGAGGAACTGCGGCGTGTTCTGGGAGCCGCCACCGCCCTGGTGCGCAAGCGCTGGTACGGCCAGGACCCGCTGGATCTGAGGAAGTACTGATGGCCGGGACCCAGCAGAGGGCCGCGCAGCGCCGGCTTCGGCCGCTGACCACCCGGCCGGCGGCCTGATCACAGCCGGCGCGCCCCCTCTGCCGGCAGGACAGCGAAGACATCGGGTACCTGCAGCCCCCGGACGGCGAAGCCGGCCAGGACCGCGGACCGGACCTGATCGGCGTCGTCCACTGGAACCAGGGCGATGGCGGAGCCGCCGAACCCGCCGCCGGTCATCCGGGCCCCGACGGCCCCGTTGGCGCGCGCGGTGTCAACGGCCAGGTTCAGTTCCGGGCAGGAGATTTCGAAGTCGTCCCGCATGGAGCGGTGGCTGGCGTCCAGCAGGTCTCCGATTGCCAGCGGCCCATGGGTCGTGAGCAGTTCCGCGGTCCGGGCGACCCGTTCGTTCTCGGTGACGATGTGCCGGACCCGGCGGAACGTCACGTCGTCGAGGATGCGCGCGGCCCGCGGCAGATCGGCGGCGTCGAGGTCGCGGAGGGCGCCGACGCCCAGGACCCGGGCGCCCCGGACGCAGGAGGCCCGGCGTTCGGCGTACCCGCCGGTGGCATGGGCGTGCGAGACCTTGGTGTCGATCACGAGGCAGAGAAGCCCGGACTCCGCCAGGCCGAGCGGCACCGGGTGCGAGCTGAGGTCGCGGCAGTCCAGGTAGACGGCGCAATCCCGGGTGCCGAGCATCGACGCGGACTGGTCCATGATCCCGGTGGGGGCGCCGACGACGTTGTTTTCGGCCCGCCGCCCGATGTCCGCCAGTTCGGCTCGGCCCAGGCCCGCTCCGGTGAGGTCGGACAAGGCCAACGCGACGGCGCATTCCAGGGCGGCGGAGGAGGACAGCCCGGCGCCGACCGGGACATCGGAGGTCACGTACATGTCAAAGCCCGGCACCGTGATGCCGGCCCGTTCCAGCTCCCAGGCCACGCCGGCCGGGTACGCGGACCAGCCGGCCGCCTGGTCCGGGGCGAAGGTATCGAGATCGAATTCGACCGGGTCGGCGGCCGCGAACGCCGAGGCCAGCCGCACGGTGCGGTCCGCCCGGGCCGACACGGCCACGGTGGTGGAGCGGTTGATGGCGAACGGCAGGACAAGGCCGTCGTTGTAGTCCGTGTGCTCGCCGATCAGGTTGACCCGTCCCGGCGCCTGCCACACGCCGTCGGCGTCATGGCCGAAGTGGCCTGCGAAGGCGCGGGTCAGCGTGTCCGCCAGGGCCGTTCCTGCGGTGTCGGTGGTGGTCATGCCGTTCCTGTCCTGGCGTCCCGGAGCCGGGCTGCGACCTCTTCGGGAGTGGTGTCGTTGATGAAGGCGCCCATGGCGGCCTCGGAGCCGGCCAGGAACTTGAGTTTGTCCGCGGCCCGCCGGGGGGAGGTGAGCTGCAGGTGCAGGTACCCGGACCGGCGCAGCACCGGGTCAAGGGGGGCCTGGTGCCAGGCGCTGATATACGGCGTCGGGCTGCCGTAGAGCCTGTCGAGGCGGCCCAGCAGGTCCGGATAGAGGACGGCGAGCTCGTCACGCTCGGCGCCGGTCAGCGCGGCGAGGTCCGGAACCTGGCGGTGCGGGACCAGATGGATTTCCAGCGGCCAGCGTGCCGCGAAGGGCACGTAGGCGCTGAAGAATTCGCCCTCGAGCACCATCCGGGCGCCGTCGGCACGTTCACTCGCTAAAATCGCCCCGGTCAGGGTGGCCGTCCCGCACGCCGCCTCATGGAACTGCCGGGCGGCCGCGGCCATCACCGCGCTCCTCGGCGTGACGTAGGGGTAGGCGTAGATCTGGCCGTGCGGATGGTGCAGTGTCACGCCGATGTCCTGGCCGCGGTTCTCGAAACAGAACACCTGCGCGACGCCGGGTAGCGCGCTCAGGGCCTCGGTGCGGTGCGCCCAGGCGTCGATCACGGTGCGCACCCGCCGGGTGCTGAGTGCGGCGAACGTCCCGGTGTGCTCGGGCGTGAAGGCTACGACCTCGCACCGGCCGCCGGCGGTCCCGCGGGTACCCCAGCCCGGCGCTGCCGGGGCGGCGGCGAGATCCGGACCGAGCGAGGGGAAGCGGTTTTCAAACACGGCGACGTCGTAATCCGCCGGGATCTCCGAGGGCCGCGCGTCGGTGCTCGGGCACAGCGGGCACTCGTCCGCCGGCGGAAGATGCGTCCTGTGTTGCCGGTGCGCGGCGACCGCCACCCATTCCCCGGTCAGCGCGTCGTACCGGATTTCCCCGGACGGGCCGCGCTCGGGAAGGTCGCGGCGGTCCCTCGACGGGCGCTGCAGGGGATGGGAAGTGTCGTCGAAATACAGGAGTTCGCGCCCGTCGGCGAGGCGCGTACTGGTCACCGCGGACACCGACGCCGGGGCGTCGCTGCGGCTGATGATGCTGGTCATGGGGTTCCTTCGAAAGTGAGGGGACGTGCGGTGCCCGACCCGGAAGCAGGGGGCGGGACCGGACGGTCAGAGGGCCTGGACGTGGAGGAGCAGGGCGTGCTCCGGGTTCAGGACCGGCAGGGGCAGGCCGACGTGCTGCAGGAAGGCCCCGGTGGCAACGGCCCCGTCGTCCAGCCAGGCCGGCGGCCGGATCTGGGAGAAGGTGTGCGCGTAGTCCCCGTCGAGAAGGGTAGGCAGTTCGGCCCGGACGCGGTAGTTCCGCTTCGGGTCAAGGCCCGGCAGTGAGGCCAGTCCGGGGACCTCAGCCGGGGCGGAGGCCAGGGACACGGCAGCGAACAGGGCCTCGCCGGCGTCGTGGGCAACTACACCGTGGACGCTCAGGGTGGGCTCGGCGGTGTCCGCGTTGACGCGCTTGCCGGAGTGGAGCAGTGCGCGGTGGCGCTTGTAGAGCGCGATGGCGCGGCGCAGCGTGGCCCGTTCCTCGTCCGTGGCTGCGCGGATGTCCCACTCCATGCCGAAATGGCCAAAGAGGGCGGTGATGGCGCGGAAGGAGATGTCGTGGCTGCGGGCCGTGGTGTGGCTCGTGGTGGGGCCGACATGTGATCCGACGAGTTCGGGTGGGAGGACGGCCTGGGTCCAGCGCTGGATTGTCTGGCGCTCCAGGGCATCGTTGCAGTCCGAGGCCCACACCCGGTCGGTGCGCTGCAGGATGCCGAGATCCACGCGGGCCCCGCCGGAGGAGCAGCTTTCAATCTCCACGTCCGGGTGGGCTGCCTTGAGCGCGTCGAAGAGACGGTACGCGGCCAGCGTCTGCTCGTGGACGGACGGCCGGCCGCCGCGGCCGTGCTCGGTGAGGTCGCGGTTCTGGTCCCATTTGAGGTAGGCGATGTTGTTCTCGCGCAACAGGGCATCGAGGCGTCCGTAGATGTATTGCCAGGCCTCCGGGTTGGCGAGGTCCAGGACGTGCTGATGGCGCCAGGCGTGCGGAAGCCGGCCGCCGTCCTTGTGGGAAAGCAGCGACGGGCCCACGATCCAGTCCGGGTGCTCGCGGGCGACGTCGGAGTCCAGGTTGACCATTTCGGGTTCGACCCAGAGCCCGAATTCCATGCCGTGGCCGGTGACCGCGTCGATCAGCGGCGTGAGGCCCTCGGGCCACAGACCCTCGTCGACGTACCAGTCGCCAAGGCCCGCGTGATCGTCGCGGCGGCCGCGGAACCAGCCGTCGTCGAGGACGAAGCGTTCCACGCCGAGCCCGGCGGCCGCTTCGGCGAGTTCGAGCAGGGGCTCGAGGCTGTGGTCGAAGTAGACGGCCTCCCAGGTGTTCAGCACCACCGGGCGGACCCGGCCGGAGGTGGTGTCCACATGCTGCGGCCGGGCACGGAACCAGTGGTAGAAGGCCTCGGTGATGCCGTCCAGGCCGCGGCCGGAGTAGGCGGCATAGAGCGACGGCGTCCGGTAGCTGCCGCCGGGGCGCAGCACCACTTCGGCGGAGCCGAGCAGCTCGGCGGCACCGAGCATGCGCCGGCCGTCCGCGAGGCTGTCGAGGTACTGCTCGTGGTTGCCGCTCCAGCCCAGGTGCGTGGCCCAGACCTGGCCTGTGCGGTTGGCGAAGCCGGCGGTCCCGGCTGCCACCAGCAGGGACGAGTCGTGGCCGGTCCGGCCGTGCCGGCCGGTGCGGACCCAGGTGCCCTGCTGGACGGCGTGCCGCTGCGGGTGGTTTTCGCGGCACCAGCGTCCGGTGAGATCGAGCAGTTCTGTGGCGTCCCGCGGCACCGGCAGCACCGTGGCGAGTTCGTCGAGCTGGTATTCGGCCGTGCCGCTGTTGGTCAGCGTGTGAGCCAACTCCAGGAGGCCGCCGGGGTGCAGGGTGAGTTCGGAACTGACCTCGAGTCCGGCCTCGGAGTCCCGGTGGATGATCACCACCGTGCGCCCGCCGTCCTGCATCTGGGCGGCAACCACCCGCAGGGCCGGCGAGAAGTCCAGGCCGGGGCCGCCGTCGGCGTTCCGGTGCCCGCGCAGGCCCGGCCGCCCGGCCCAGCCGGAGGAGGCCTGCGGGAGCAGTCCGGCGGTGACGGGGATGTCGAGGGCGGAGTGCGGGACGGGCCCGCGGAGGATCGCCAGATCGGGGAGGTGTTCGCCGAGGTCGGCGCCCCAGTGGACGATCTCGGCCTCGCCGGAGTCGAAGGCCAGCAGGACGCTGGTGCCGGCAGAACGCAGGTGCACGGGGTGCATGGGGATTCGCTTTCGGTAGTGCGGAAGTCAGGTGCTGGTGCGCGGGATTCCGGCTCGGGGATCCCGCGCACCGGGCGCCGCCGTGGCGGGCGGCTGTGGCTTCGAACGCTTACTTGTTGAAGAGGGCGTTGACCTGGTTGTTGGCTTCGGTGAGGGAGCTGGCAGGCTTCTTGCCGGAGAGGACGGCGTCCATGGCCGGCTTCATGATGCCGTCCACCTTGGCTGCCTTATCCGCGATCGGGAACAGGAACGTGGTTCCTTCCTTGACGTGGGTGGTGAAGGCGGAGACGTCGGTGCCCTTGGCCTTGAATGCTTCGGCTGCCTTGTCGGAGGAGCTGGTGAGAGCCGGGAACACGACGCCCTTGGAGGCTACGACGTCCTGGCAGGCGGTGGAGGCGAGGTATTCGACCCACTTGATCGAGGCTGCCGGGTTCTTGGTGCCAGCCCAGACGGAGTCGGCCAGGCCGTTGAACATGCTGGCGCGCTTGCCTTCGGGGCCCTTCGGGGTGGGGGCGAACGCGGTCTTCACGCCCTTGTAGCTCTGGTACTGGCCGATCAGCCAGTCACCGGTGGTGTTGATGGCAGCCTTGCCGGCGCCGAAGTTGTCCGCCAGGCTGGCGCCGACGGTGGTCTCGAGCTTGGGCATGTAGCCCTTCTCGGTCAGTCCGGCCCACCAGGCGATGGTCTCCTGGAACTTGGGGTCGTCGTAGTTGAACTTGGTGCCCCAGGGGTTCTTGTCCGTGGCGCTCCAGCCGGTGGTGGCGCTGAGGAAGCTCCACTCGGTCTGGCCCTGCCCGGAGCCGCTGCCGGCCAGGCCGAGTCCGTAGACGGCCACCTTGTTCTTGTCGAAACCTGCCTCGTCGCCGCGCACGCCGTTCTTGTCCACGGTCAGGTGCGCGATTGCCTTCTCATAGCTGCCGCCGTCCTGCGGGTTCCAGTCCAGGTTGGCCATCTGCTCGGCGGTCAGGCCGGCGGAGTCCGTCATGGCCGTGTTGTAGAAGAGGCCCACGGTGTCCCAGTCCTTGGGCAGTCCGTAGCGCTTGCCGTCCTGGCCCACCCAGAGCTCGGCGAGTCCCTTGGTGTAGCTCTCCAGCTTGATGCCGTCCTTGGCCACCGCCTCGTCGAGGGAGAGCAGCTGCTTCTTCGCGGCGTATTCGGGGTACTTCGAGAGGTGGTTGGTGAAGACGTCGGGGGCGGTGCCGGCGACGAAGCCGTTGGTCAGTGTGGTCCAGTAGTCATCCCAGCCGCGCTGGGTGATCTTGACCTTGATGTCTGGGTTGGCCTTGTGGAAGTCATCGGCGCACTGCTGGTAGGCCGGGAGCTGGTTGGCGTCCCACAGCCAGTAGTTGATGTCGCCCTTGGCCTCGGTGGAGGCCGGGGCGGACCCGCCGCAGGCGGAGAGGGAGATGGCGATGGCTGCAGCGGCAGCGACGGCGCCGAGGGTCTTCTTCATGGTGGACCTTTCATGGAAGTGCTTCTTTGAGGGGAATGCTTGTTGACGGGCGGTGCGTATGAAGGGCACTGAGGGTTGGGCCGGGGTTACTTGATGCCGGAGAAGCCGATGGAGTTGACCACCCGCTTGCCGAAGGCGATGAAGAGCAGGAGGACGGGCAGGGCCGCGATCAGGGTGGCGGCCATCAGGCCGGACCAGTCGGGGGCGCCCTGGGGGGACTGGGACTTGAAGACGCCCAGGCCCACGGTGAGGACGCGGACGCTTTCGTCCTGGCCCACCAGCAGCGGCCAGAAGTACTCGTTCCACTGGCCGATGAAGGTCAGCAGCGCCAGGGTGGCCAGGGGGGCCGCGGCGTTCGGGAGCACGATCTGGAAGAAGATCCGCACGTGTTTGGCGCCGTCGAGCATGGCGGCCTCTTCCACCTCGCGGGACATGGAGAGGAAGAACTGGCGCAGGAAGAAGATGGCGAAGGGGGTCATGAACAGGAACGGCAGGGCCAGGCCGGCGAAGGTGTTGAGCAGGCCGAGGTTCTTGATCATCAGGAAGTTGGGCAGGGCTGTGAAGATCGGCGGGACCATCATGGTGGCCAGGAACAGGCCGAACACCACGTTCCGGCCCGGCCAGCGCAGCCGGGAGAAGGCGTAGGCGGCCATCGCGCTGAAGAAGACCTGCCCGGCGGTGGTGACGGTGGCGAAGATGACGGAGTTCCGCAGATACAGCCAGAAATTGATGGCGGCGCCGGAGCCGCCCTCGGCGATTGCTTCCTCGGGGCTCTGCAGCCCCAGGACCCGCTTGAAGGCGCCGAGGCTGAAGTCGGCCGGCAGCAGGTTGCTGGCGTTCGAGGCCAGGGAGGCATTGCTGGACAGTGCGGTGCGGAGCATCCAGAGGAACGGCGCGATCGTCACGACGACGGCGATGGCGACGAGGGTCCAGGCGCCGACGCGGCGCCAGTTGACCGGTTTCCTGGGAGGGGGGACGCTGGAGACGGGCTTCTTACGGGAAGGGGCGGAGGTAGTCATGGCTGGGGTTCCTTAGTCCAGATCCGATTCGTTGCCCTTGAGGAACTTCATCTGGACGAAGGCCACAAGAGCGAGAATGACGAAGAGAATGACGGACAGGGCCGAGGCGTAGCCGAAGTCGGATTCACCGAAGGCCTTCTGGTAGATGTACATCTGGATCACGCGGGAAGCATTGATCGGGCCGCCGCCCGTGGTCACAGCCACGGTGTCGAAGACCTGGAAGGAGCCGATCACGGTGACCACCAGGACCAGCACCAGCACTGGGCGCAGGAGCGGCATCGTTATGCTCCAGAAGGTCCGGGTCGGGGAGGCGCCGTCGAGCGAGGCGACCTCGTACACGTGGTTGGGAATGGACTGCAGGCCGGCGAAGATCAGCAGGGCGGTGTAGCCCATGTGGCGCCAGACGTTGACGCCGGCGATGGTGGGGATGGCCCATTGCTCGCTGCCGAAGAAGGCGATGCGCGGCAGGCCCATCCAGTTGATGATTTCGTTGACGATGCCGAGTTGGTAGTCGAGCATCCAGAACCACAACAGCGCGACGATCACGTTCGCCACAAGGAAGGGCAGCAGCAGGGCGCCGCGGATAAGCGTGGACTTGGCGACGTTGTGCATCAGCAGGGCAAGTCCGAGTGCGATGGCGGTCTGGAAGCCGATGTTCAGTGCCACGTACTGGACCGTCACGGCCATGGCGTTCCAGAAGAGATCGTCCGCGAAGATCGCTGTGTAGTTTTTGGTGCCGATCCAGGTGGGATCCCCCAAGACGCTGTACTCGGTGAAGCTGAGGTAGACGCCGCGGATGCTCGGCACCAGGTAGAAGGCAACGAAGCCGAGCAAGGCCGGGGCGATGAAGAAGAGGGCGACCCTCAGGTCGCTCCGGGGCCGGCGCCGGCGGCGGGGGGCAGCGTTGCCCGTTCCCGGGCCGGTCGCCTTGCGGGCCGGGGCGGCTCCGCGGGCAGTTGTGGTGGTCATTGGTGGTTCCTCCGCAGTTACGTGGATGCTGTGACGTGGATTACAACTGAGGCTTGAATCTACACGAGTAACTTTCCAATGCGCAACCGTTTCTTTTATGTTTCCGGGCGGAAACTTTCTGCTCAT
>Ga0207645_10001503_pt1 | contig 19093 bp, 12 predicted proteins | sample KBSM53metaG_FD_184331 | JGI IMG/M metagenome (GOLD analysis project Ga0207645, IMG submission 184331) | Miscanthus rhizosphere microbial communities from Kellogg Biological Station, Michigan, USA - KBS M5-3 metaG (SPAdes) (version 2) | ecosystem: Host-associated > Plants > Roots > Rhizosphere >...
AGCCGGCTCCCGGCGTCTTGCTCGAGGAGCGGCTCGTGATCGTCGACAACGGACGTGAAATCCGGACGGCGGTCATGGTGCCCACGCCGGTGATGATCACCGGCGTTCACCAACGGATCCACTCACGGTAGCGTTGCGACGGACCGGCGCGGCCGATGAGCAGCTAGTTCGGAGTCGATCGCGAAGCGGCAGTGTCGCGCGTTACTTCTTCGGCAACGCGAACGCGATGATCTCGTCGTTGGTCACCTGCGATCCGGTGAGCCCGCCGCCGGTGCTGACGACGGCGACGAACTGACGGCCGTCGGAACCCATGTAGGTGATCGGCGTCGTCTCGATCGACGAAGGCAGCTTGATCTCCCACAGCTTCTCGCCGGTCGCGGTCGCAAAGGCGCGGAACCGGAAATCATCGGTGCCGCCGACGAAGGTGAGGCCGCTCGCGGTCAGGATCACGCCGCCGGAGCTGGGCCGGCCGGTGTCCTGCATCCCGGCCGGCAGGATGTCGGAGACGCCGAGCGTCTTGCGATAGGCGATGTCGCCGGTGTCCATGTTCACCGCGACCAGCTCGCCCCACGGCGTCGGACCGCACAGCAGCTTCCGCTCGGGATCGCCGAACCGGCGCGTGCCGGCGAGCGGCCCGGAGTTGGCGTAGCTGCCGTCCTCGCGCAGCACGAGCCGCATCGGCTGGAAGATGTTGCTCGTGTTCGAAATGAACAGGCGCAGTTGCGGATCGTACGACGCGCCCCAGAAGTTGATGCCGCCCGCCGGCCCCGGCGGCGAGATGCTGTAGCGGTTGAGCGCGATCGGCATGAACGGCCCGCCGAGCTTCATGTTGTTCTCGTCGACCATCCGTTCGCAGTACGCCTGGTGCTGGGGCTCGCCTTTGTAGAGATTGTTGCGGGCGATGGTGTTCTGCGTCAGCGGCGGCGGCTTCACCGGGAACGGCTGCGTCGGTGACGCCTGCTCACCCGGCACCTCGCTCGCCGGCACCGGCCGCTCCTCGATCGCGAAGATCGGCTTGCCGGTGACGCGGTTCAGCGTGTAGATCATCCCGGTCTTGCTGGCGATGATCACCGCCGGCACCGTGCCGCCGTCGCGACGCAGGTCGACGAGCAGCGGCGCCGACTGCGTGTCGTAGTCCCAGATGTCGTGATGCACCACCTGGAAGTGCCACAGGTACTTGCCGGTGTTCGCATCGACGGCGACGACCGACGATGAGAAGAGATTGTTGCCGGGACGATCGATGCCGACGCGGTCGTTGTTCGGTGCGCCGAGCGGCATGTAGAGGATGCCGCGCTCCGCATCGAGCGACATGTAGCCCCAGACGTTGACGCCGGATCGATTCTTTGCGCTGTCGGCGCCCCAGGTGTCGTAGCCGAACTCACCCGGCCGCGGCACGCTGTGGAATGTCCACACCAGCCTGCCGGTGCGCGCATCCCACGCGCGCGTATCGCCCGCAGGCCCGGCGCCGGCCTTCGAGCCGCCCGGTCCTTCGCCGGTGCCGGCGCCGGTGATGATCAAGTTCTTGTAGATGCTCGGCGCGGTGAGCAGCGAGTAGGCCGCGTCCATGCCGGTCTGCATCACCTCCGGCGTCTTCAGCGGGACGACCCCGTTCTCGCCGAACCACTCGTTGAGCGTGCCGTTCGACGCGTTGAGCGAATACATCGTCCCCGACATCGATCCGAAGACGATCGACGGCGGAAGCCGGAGGTCGCCGCCGCCCGGCCAATAGGCGATGCCGCGCTTCGACGGGATCTCGTTGTTGGGGAGGTGAAACTTCCACTTCTGGACGCCGGTGGTCGCGTCGAGCGCGATCACGTCGCCGTAGGGCGAGCCGAGGTACATCGTGCCGCCGATGACAATCGGGATGCCTTCGTCTTCCTTCATCGGGCCGGTGAAGCCGTCCGGCTTGATGTGGACGCTCCAGGCGCGCTCGAGCGTGGCGACGTTCGCGCGCGTGATCTGCGTCAGCGGGCTGTAGCGGTTGGAGCTGAGATCGTAGTTGACGCTCGGCCAGTCGGTTTCGCCGGGCGCCGCGATTGTGGTGCGCACGCCCGCCGACGCCGCTGCAAGCGACGCCACGGCTACTCCAAACGCCAGTCTCGAGGCCAGTCGCACCATCGTGCCGCTCCAGGAAATGCCGCCGTCGCGGCGGCAGAACGCGTGGCGGCATGATAGTTCACCGCGACCGTCTGTCAAACGTGGTCAACACCGCTCAACCCACGGGTGGTCGATCGTGTAGGATCGCGGCGCGCCAGACCGTCACGTCGGCGTGGGGGTGAACCGTCCCATGCGAATCACGCGACTCATCGTCCTGTCCGCGCTGGTCATGCCCTCGAGCCTCAGTGCGCAAAATCCTCCCGCTCCGGCGACGATCACGCCGCGGCTCGAGACGCCGCAGGCGCGCGTCATCGTCGCCACGCTGCAGCCGCGGACGCCGTCGATCGCCAGGAACGGCCACGCGACGAACCGTGTGCTGATCTATCTCGACGATGGGGTGATGACGCGCAAGGAAGGCGACGGGTCGACCACCATCGAATTCCACCGCGGCGATGTCCGCTGGCGCCCGGCGAGCGGCGCGTACATCGCGGAAAACGTCAGCGATCACCCGATTCGCATTCTCGAGATCGACCTGAAGGGTCCACCCGCGGGTCCTGCGCCGGTGTCCAAGCTCGATCCGGTGACGGTGGACGCCAAACACTACAAGGTCGAGCTCGAGAACGAGTACGTGCGCGTCCTCCGCGTCCACTACGGACCGCGCGAGAAAGGCGAGACGCACGAGCACATCCTCAACCGCGTCGTGGTCTACCTGAACGACCAGCCGAATGCCAAGGCGGACGACGTGCGCGTTTCTGGCGCGGCAACGCACGCCGAGGAGAACGCTTCCGATCGACCCGCCGATCGCATCGCCGTCGAGCTGAAATAGCGGAGAAACGAGGCGGCGCGGGTTACGCCACGACGACGTGATTCCGGCCCTCCGCCTTCGCGCGATACAGCGCGCGATCGGCGGCGCGAAACAGCGCTTCGCCTGTTTCGTCCGACACCGTCTCGGCGCCGCCGCCGGAATGGCAGGCGACACCGGCGCTGATCGACAACGATCCTTTCGGGAATGCGATGCCCGCGAGCAGCGGCACGGCCTCGTGCACCGCGCGCCGCAGGTCATCGGCGATCGCGTTGGCGCGCGTCGTCGTGCACGCGGGCACGGCGACGACGAACTCGTCGCCGCCGTAGCGGCAGGCGACCGCGTCCCGCGGCAGGCGCGCGGCGAGGATGTGACCGACCAGGCGCACCGCTTCGGCGCCGGCGAGATGGCCGTGGCGATCGTTGATCGCCTTGAGCCGATCGACGTCGACCACGACCATGGCGAACGGCGTCCCCGACGCGCAGGCGGCGCGGATGATCTCCGCGAGCCCGGCCTCGAACGAGCGCAGGTTGTGCAGGCCGGTCAGGTCGTCGGTCATCGCCAGCACGCGCAGCCGCTCGGCATCGCCGGCCAGCTTCGCCGCCGTCAGCCCGGCGGCGACGAAGAGCGCGATCACAATCGCGTCCGACTGTTCGTAGCGATAGGTCAGCAGCGGCGGGTTGGCGAAATGGTAGAGCATCGTCGCGGCGACGGCCGCCGCCGCGCCGCCGCGGGCGCCGAACCTGATGCCGGCAAAGATGATCGGCAGGTAGTAGAGATGCTGGAACGGCGTCGAGCCGGTGGCGTGATCGAGGCGGAAGATCGCGAACAGCGCAGCGGTTGACGCGGCGAGCGCCCAGGGCTCGGGCACGCGTCGAACCGCCGCGTACAGACCGCCGCGCTCATGGCGGCCGGTGGAGGTCAGCCGCACGAACGACCCGCCGGAACATTAGAAGCGATAGCCGACTCCGAAGGTCATGCCCTGCGCGTTCAACGGCGTGTCGGCGGCGACGCGCGAGAAGCGGTAGCCGGCGTCGACCGCGAGGTGACGCGCCACCGGAATCTCGACGCCGCCGCCGAACGTGACCATCGCCGCGGTGGACGCCGCCGGCGTGGTGAACTCGCCGGCCGTCACCAGCTGCGAGGTGATATCGAAGCCCTCTGGCGGCGTCGATCCGTCGGCGAACGTTCCGCTCGTGAACGTGAACGTCGCCGTCGGCGTCAGCCGCGCGAAGCCGAGCTCGCCCGAGACGTACGGCATCACGTGACGCCCGGCCGGGATGTCGTAGCGCAGGCCGCCCGCCGAGTACCACGCCGGCACTTTGCCGGTGCCGACCACGGTGACGCCCTGCGTGTCGGCGAGCGTGGTCGTGGTCGCGTCGATCGACGGCTGCACTTCCGATGGCTGCAGGTTGCGGAACCTGCCGATGTCGCCCACGACCGAGAGATGCGGTGCGATGCGCACGCCGGCTTCTCCGAGCGCGTTCGCCGACGTCGTGCCGGCGACGTCGGCGAAGCCGCCGTAGCCGGCGACGTAGGCGCGGTCGGTCTGCGCCATCAGCGGCGCCGCGGTCATCATCGCGACGGTGGTTGCGAATATCACGAGCTTCATAATCCCTCCATTCACCGCGCGGGTTTATAAGCAGTGCGCAAACACGTCGTCGTTCCGCTGGGATGTGTGTCGCCTCGAGCGATGACGATCGTTTACGCCGCGGTGCCGACTGCCAGGAGGTGAGTGCGGCAACCGCGGTGCCGTCTGCCTTGACGCGAGCTGTGCAGGCGCCTGCCGCGTGCCTGTTGTCGAACGAGGTCAGTGCTGTCCCCGTTCGAGCACGGCGCGGCGGCTATGGAAGATGCAAAGGCGCGATCGCGCGAGACCAACCGAGATAAAAATGCCGCGAGCGCGGCATCGAGATGTGCGCCGCATCGTGCGGCGTTGACGATACAGGAGTGATCAGCCCGCGAACATCCGCACCAGCAGCCACACGAGCAGCGCCGCCGCCACCGCGCTCGCGACGCTGCCGATCATGACGAGCAGCCGCCGCCGCTTCACGCGCGCTTCCTCGGCCATCCGCAGGTCGGCGATGTTGGTCCAGAGCACTTTCTGCAGATTCAGATCGGTACCCGGCGGCGCGACGAGCGGCTCGTCGGCGGCGCCGACCGCGTCGACCGGCGCGACGAAGCGGTAGCCCCGGCGTGGCACGGTCTGGATGTAGATCGGATGGTCGGCGTCTTCGCCGAGCGCGTCGCGCACCTGCTTGATCGCGAAGTTCACGCCCTGCTCGACGTCGACGAAGGTGTCGTTGCTCCAGAGCTCGCCGCGAATCTGCTCGCGCGTCACGAGCTGCCCGCGCAGGCCGACGAGAAAGCAGAGCAGCTTGAAGGGCTGCGGCTGCAGCCGCACCGTGCGGCCGTTCTTCAGGAGCTGCTGCGCCTCGAGATCGAGCTCGAAGGAGCCGAAGCGAAAGAGCTTCGCTTGAGCGCCGGAGCTCACCGGTGATCTTGACACGTCAAAATCCTACCACTACCTCGCAAGCGCTCTTTCGACGCTTTTGTAACTGGTTGCGGCGGTGACGCTTCGCGGCTCAGAAGATCATCCGCTGCTGCAAACGCCCCGCGCATGGTCAACCACGCGGCGCGGCGTTATATCCGCCTCTTATGAATGGTGCGCCCGACTGGGGGCAGTTAGCCCTCGACATCAGCCTGGCGGCCCGGAGCGGCGCGCCGGTCCTCATCTCCGCGCCGGCCGACTGCGCCGAGAACGTCGCCCGCACCATCACGGCGTTTTCGACCGGCTGGAGGGGCGAGGATCTTCTCGTCGTCGACTGCCGCCGCGCGGCGATCAGACAACTGGTCGGGGGCATCCAGCACCGCCGCGGCGCCTGCGCGCCGGGCACGGTGCTGCTGCGCGAAGTCTACGCGCTGCCGCGCTCCGATCAGATCGAGATCGCGAGCGTGGTCGTTGCCTCCGCCGCTCTTCCTTCCTGGCCGCGCATCATCTCGACCTCTTCGGTCTCGCTCTTCGATCGCGTGCGCAGCGGCGCCTTCGACGAGCAGCTGTTCTACCGGCTGAACGTCATGCACATCGTCATCAAAAAGACGCCGGAGGCGACGGCCGCAGCTTGACGACGCGCTTGGTGCGCGTCTCCGCGATGTAAATCGAGCCGTCGTGCCCGATCGCCAGATCGTGCACGGCGTTGAACACCGGATCATCCTTGGCGCCGAACCCGATCCGGCCGACGATGTTCCAGCCGCGATCCAGCTTCAACACACCGTTCGACGGCGGATCGTAGTCCGCCTTCCGCACGCCGACATACATCGCCCCGGCGGGATCGACCGCGACCGAGAAGACGCGGCCGGTCGGCTTGGCGCCGAGCCACTGCTGCTTGAAGACGCCGGCGCGATCGAACACCTGGATGCGCGAGTTCTCACGATCGGCAACCAGGATGCCGTTGCTGCCCGCGAAAGCGAGGCCGTGCGGGTTGCTGAACTCGCCCGGCCCGCCGCCTTTCTTGCCCCACTCGCCGAGATGGCGTCCGTTCTTGTCGAAGCGCGCGACGCGGCTGTTGACGTAGCCGTCGGAGACGAAGAAGCTGCCGTCCTTCTCGATCGCGATGTCGGTCGGCTGGTTGAAATGCGTCGCGTCCCAGCCGCCGACGCGCGCCGTGCCGAGCGCCAGCAGCTGACGGCCGTCGTGCGTGAACTTGAAGACCTGCTGCAGGCCGACGTCGGTGACGAAGATGTTCCCTTCGTCGTCTGACGTGATGCCATGCGGCACGAGAAAGGTGCGCGCGCCCCACGACGCGAGCAGCTCGCCGGTTTTTTCGTCGAACATCATGACCGCGGGCGGCTCGAGCAGCTCGGTGGCGGTCGGCTCGAAGCCGCGGCCGGGGCGATGGAAGACGAAGACGTGACCGTGGCGGTCGACGTCGACGCCCGCGACCTCGCCGAACTGCACGCCCGGCGGCAGGCGCGGCCAGTCTTTGACTTCCTGGTAGGCGGACGACGGCGCGCCGTCGGCGGACCAGGCGGTCAGCGCGAGAGCGGCTGAGATCAACATGCGCTTCATCGTGTGTTCTCCAACGAAGCGCATTCTACGTCGAGGCCTTCTCTGCGGTCTCTGCGCTATTGCACGTTGGCGTTGACGGTCGCGTTCGCGGTCGGCGTGAAGCGGCACGTCTTCGCCTTGCTGCCGCCGCTCGAACACGCGCCCGACCAGATGGCGTCGCGGCCGTTAGAAACAGTCAGCGTGATCGCCGTGCCGCTGGTGAAGGACGCCGATCCGGTGCTCCCGACCGAGACGTTGATCCCCGCCGGGCTGGAGGTGACGCGCTCGCCGCTGCGGCCGGAGGCGCTGACGGTGACGGTTACCGGCGCTCCGCCGCCGCCGGACGCCTGCGGCGTGAAGCTCCGCACGCTCGACCACGCGCCGGCGGTGCCGGCCGAGTTCCTCCCGCGCACGCGCCACCAGTGCTGGACCGCCGAAAGCGAGGCGGCGCTGAACTGCGACGTCGTGACCGTCTGGTCGACGACCAGCGGCGACGAGAACGCGCTCGAATCGTCGATCTGCACCTGATACGAGACGGCACCGCTCACATCGCTCCAATCGAGCACGACCGGCAGCGCGACACCGGTGGCGCCGTTCGCCGGGCTCACGAGCGATGGCGCGGCGGGCGAAGACGGCGATGCCGGCGTCACGGTCAGCGTCGCCGTGCGCGTCGCGCCGGCGGTTCCGGTGATCGTCACCGGCGTCGACGACGACACGGCTGATGTCGTCACCGTGAACGTCCGGCTCGTGCTGCCGGCCGCTACCGCGACGCTCGCCGGCACGGTTGCGGCAGCCGTGTTGCTGCTCGACAGCGACACGACGGTGCCGCCCGACGGGGCGGCGCTCGTCAGCGTCACCGTGCCCTGCGAGCTGCCGCCGCCGGCGACGCTGGCCGGGCTCAATGAAAGGGCCGAGAGCGTCGGCGCGCTCGGTGTGCCCGGATTCACGGTCAGCACCGCGCCCCACGTCGTGTTCAGCACCGCGTAAACCTTCACCTGCGCAGACGACGAGGTCGACGTCGTGCCGATGTTGAAGGACGCGGAAGTGGCGCCAGCCGGAACCGTCACCGTCGGCGGCACGGTTGCAGGGCTCACCGACGACAGCTGCACGAGCGCGCCGCCCGTCGGCGCCGCGCCGCTCAAAGTCACGGTGCCCGTCGACGAACTGCCCGCGTTCACGGTCGATGGGCTCAGCGTCAGCGAGGTGACGCCGACGGTCACGCCGGGATTCACCGTCACGCTGGCGCTCGCCGTCGACGAGCCGAATGCAGCCGTGATGGTGGCCGACGTGGTTTGCGTCACCGGGAAGGCGCCGAACGAGAACAGCCCCTGCGTCGATCCCGACGACACCATGACGTTCGGCGGCAGGCTGATCGCCGGGCTGTTCGCAGACAGGGTCACGAGCACATGGCCGGCGGGCGCGGGCGCCGTGAGGTTGACGAAACCGACGCCGCCCTGGTTGCCGGTGAGTGTGCTCACGTTCAGCGTCATCGACGCGAGCGACACCGCCGAACCGTTGATCGTCAACGGCCTCGACAACACCACGTCGTCGTACGCCGCGCTGACGTTCACCGTCGTTGTCGCCGGCACGTTCTGCACGTTCATGCCGAAGGTCGCGCTCGACGCGCCGACCGGCACGACGATGAGCGGCGACAGGCCGATCGCCGGGCTGCTGGTCGAGAGCCGCACGGTTGCGCCGCTCGTCGATGGCGCCGGCGTGGCAGGGATTGCGCCGCTGAAGGTGATTGTCCCGGTGACGTTGGCGCCGCCGGTCGCCGTCGCGGCGCTGAGCGTCAGCCCGGTCATCCGCACGCCCGGTGTTTTCAAACTGAGGACCGCGTACGGCGCGCCCGCCGCGGCAATGGCCGCGTTCAGCGCCAGCGGCACCGGCGAGGTCGCGATCGTGAAGGTTGCCGACGTCGCGCCGGCCGGTACCGTGATGCTCGCGGGCACGGCCGCAAATTCCGGATACTGGCTCGACAACGGCACGACCGTGCCGCCCGCGGGCGCCGGGCCTGACAGCGTGACGGTGGCGGTCACCGGGTTGCCGCCGGTTACGGTGAGTGGCGTCAACGTCAGCGACGATGGCTTCACGCTCGCCGGCGGGCCGACCGTGACACTGCTCTTCGATCCGATGCCGCTGATGGTCGCGAGAATGTTGACCGGCACCGGCGTGGACACGGGGCTGGTGTTGATCGGGAAGTTCGCGCTGATGGCACCCGCCGGGACAGTCACTGTTGCCGGCACCGCGAGCGGAATCGTCGTCCGGCTGAAGCCGCGTCCGTCCTTCGCCAGCAGATCGACGACGACGCCGCCCGCCGGCGCCGCCTTGGTCAGATGCAGCACGCCGAGCGGAGACTGCCCGCCGGTCACCGTCACCGGGTAGACCTGGACCAGCGAGATGCTCGGAAGCGTTGGTGCAGTTCCCGTCGTGAAGGTGCTCGTCGCCGACCACGCGCTGATGTTGCCGGCGCGATCGGCGGTGCGAACACGCCAGTACCACGGGATCGTCGTCGCCAGCGCTTCGAGAATCATCTCGGTGCCAGGCGCCGACACGCGGTACTGCGTGAAGTTCGCGGGGAAGTCCGGCTTCGTGCTGACCTCGAGCGTGTAGGACTCGATCCCTGACGGATCGGCGACGCCGTTCCAGATGAAACGGTTCACGCTGCCGTAGTCGGTCGATCCGCCGTTTGGCGGGCTGACGAGCGTCGGCGGATCCGCGCTCAGATCGCCGCTCGCGTCGTTCGCGAGAGTCAGCTTCGTCACGAACAGATTGCTGCCGTTGGTTTCCTCGTCGACGACCGGCCTGACCGTGCCCGCCGTCGTTGGAAAATCGGTCGACCCGGTGTAGCCGGCAATCGCCACGGTGTTTGCGCCGGTGTAGACGAGACGTCCCTGATTGAAGAACTCGCAGTCTTCGCCCTGCCCGCCGAGATAGGTGGAGTACAAGAGTTGCGCGCCGTCGCCGCTGATCTTCCAGATGAAACAGTCGTCAGCGCCCGCGGACGCACCGGCCAGCGTGCGGTCGAACGCCCCGCGCGTCGTCTGCAGATCGTAGGACCTCGTGCCACCGAGCACGGTCACCGCCCCGGTCTCGTCCATGACGACGTCGCTGAGGTAGTCCTCGAAATTTCCCCCGGCGAACGTCGACCACAGCATCGTGCCGCCGCCAGTCGGGGGAAAGCGGAACTGCGTGACGAAGCCTGACTTCACCTCGGGGAAGAGCTCGGTCGCCGGCGGGTTCGGCGTCAGCGTCGGCTTCACGCTGCCCGCGGTCGTCGGCACCTTCGTGCCGGAAATCACGTTCACCCAGCTGAAGCCGGCGACCGTCACGATGTCAGGGTTGGTCGGGTGCAGCGCGACGCCGTAGAGGTTGTCCCAGTTGACGCCGCCGATGAACGTCGAGTATTTGAGGTCCGCGCTTCCAGCGCCATCGAGCTTGAACCGCGCGACATATCCGTCTTCGGATCCGTTCCAGGTCGAGTCGAGTGCGCCCGGCGTAATGGGGATATCGCGACCGGTCGCAGACGATGTCGTGTAGCCGACGACCGTCAAGAATCCGCGCGAGTCCATCACCATGTCGGTGACGGTCTCGTAGGTCTGGCCGCCGAAGAAGGTCGAGTAGGTGAGCTGCGAGCCGGTTGCGTCGAGGCGGCTGATGAAGACGTCCTCCGGAAACGCCGTGTTGTCGCCAGCCGGCGGCGCGTTGAACGTCGTGTCGAAGGCGCCGGTCGTCACCGGGAAGTTCGACGACCGCGTCGTCCCGGCGACGACGATTGCGCCGGACGGGTCGAGGCGAACGGCGCCGGCTCCGTCGTTCAGCGCGCCACCGAGATAGGTCGAGAAGACAATCTCGCCGAAGCGGTCGAGCCGCGTGACGAACGCGTCGCCGTCCAGCGCTTCCAGGTTGGTGTTCGCGCTGGTCCGTTGGAAGGCGCCCGGCGTCGTCGGCAAATCGCGATCGGCCGTGGAGCCGACGACGATGACGCCGCCGTTGGCATCCGGTTCCATGCTGCCCGCGTAGGTCTGTCCGGCGAGCCCCGAGATGAACGTCAGGTAAACGAGCTGCGTCCCGTCGCCCTTCAGGCGCGCGACGAACGACCTCTGCCGCGTTGTATACGGCGCGATCGTTGCCACAGAGAAATCGGGCGGCGTCCCGGCAGCGCGCTCCGACGAAGTGAGACCGGAGATGAAAATGTCGCCGCTTCCGTCGTGCGCCATCTCGATGCCGCCCAGCATTTCGCCGCCGGTGCCGCCGGTGAACGTCGACCACACGAGAGCCGGATCGACGACCAGTCGCAGCGTCGAATCGTGCTCCGGCGCCTCGAATCCGTACCGATGCTCGTCGATGATGCGGAAGCGGCTCGCAATCGGACGCGATCCGCCGCCCGGCAGCATCTCGACCGTCGACGGCGGCGTCTGCGTCAACGGCCCTGCCGCGGTGTGAACCACCAGCGCACCGTCAGGGTTCAGCTCGAGCCGCGACGCGCCGTCGGCGCGGATGACGATCGTGCTCAAGTCGGTTCCGGGGGCGACGAGCAGGTCGTACTCGAAGCGGTTCGCATCCTCGCGGACCCGGACGTCGACGCCAGCGTAGGTTTGCCGGTACAGCACGCTCGTGTACGAGGGAACCGCCGTCTGCCATTTCGAGGAATCGCTGCCGATGAAATAGTTGTAGCGCGTGGGGCGCGGCTGCTCGCCGACGACGGCGGTTGAAGAAGATGCGCCTTCGAAGACGAGGCCGAGCGGCGTCGCGGCTTCGCCCAGCTGCAGGCGGATCGCGTGGGGCTCAACGGTGGCGGACACGGCACCACGCCGCGCGGCGAATCTCGCTGGCCCCGCCCACTGCCCGCGGTTCTCGATGAAGTCGACCGGAAGCCGCTCGAGCATCGTCGCGGCGCGCGCGCGCGATGGGTGCGATGGGTCCGGTGGCCGCGACGTACCGCCAACGCCCGCGGCGCTGCCGATCACCAACCCGCTCACCATCGTTCGAATGACGCGAGAGGCGCTGAAGCTCATCGACAACTCCTCCGACTCTTCTGGCGTGACCGGTGGTCCAGGGTCCGGAGGATTGGGCAAAGAAAGGGCCGCCTGCATGACGGCGTGAAGCGCAACAAAGAGGCAGTTCGAATGTGCTGGGTGCGCAATCGCCGCGAAGGGCGGCACCGGTCGTTATTACGCGATGCGAAAAGGACCGTTACGCACCCGCGCCAGCGCAAGGCGGCATTGACGCGTCCGACGCCTGCGCAGACAATCGCACCGAATCATGAAGCTCAACATCGTCGCTGCTACCTTGACCGTCACAGCCGTGTGGGTGGCGGCCGGACAGGATCCGCGGCCGGGCGAGAGAAATCCGCTCGCCGGCAACCCGGCGGCGATTCGCGCCGGCGGCGAGCGCTTTGCGCGGAGCTGCGCAACCTGCCACGGCGTCGAGACCCGCGCGCCATCGCTGGCGAACGGCGTGTTCACCCGCGGCGGCGACGATGACCAGATCGCGCGGACGATTCGCAGCGGCATTCCCGGCACGCAGATGCCGCCGTTTCCGGCGCTGACGGTCGAGGAAGTCTGGCAGCTGGTCGCGTACATCCGCAGCCTGTCGAGCGCATCGCCGTCCTCTGCCGGCAGCGCCGCCGACGCCGGCGGCAACGCGGCGGCGGGCGAGGCGATTTTCACCGGCAAGGGCGGCTGCGCCGCGTGCCACCAGGTCAACGCGCGCGGCGGTCTGGTCGGCCCGGATTTGTCGACCGCCGGCACACGGCCGACCGAGGTGCTGCGGCACGTGATCGTCAACCCGGGCGTGCCGTTGCCTGGCGGCGGACGAGGCGGGCCGGCGCGCATGCAGGTCGTCTCGGTGCGCACACGCGATGGACGCCAGCTTCGCGGCGTGCGGCGCGCCGAAGATACCTTCTCGTTACAGCTGATGGATGTCTCGGGCCAGCTTCATCTGCTCGACAAGACCACCCTGACCGACGTCCAGTACGAAGATCAATCGCTGATGCCCGGCGACTACGCGACGCGGCTGACCGACGTGGAGCTGCGCGACGTGATTGCGTACCTGCGCTCGCTGCAGGTGCGCGATACGGCGAAGACCGCGGCAGTGGATGTGCCCGGTGGGCTGACCTTCGAGCGTCTGCGGCGCGCCGGCAGCGAACCGCACAACTGGCTCACCTACTGGGGCGACTACCAGGGCACGCACTTTTCCGCGCTGAAAGAGATCAGTCCGTCCAACGTCGCGCAGCTGCAGGCGCGATGGGCGCTGCAGCTGCCCGGCAACTCGACGATCGAAGCCACGCCGCTCGTGGTCGACGGGATCATGTACACGAGCGGACCGCCGGGCACCGTGGTCGCCGTGGACGCGCGCACCGGCCGGCAGATCTGGCGATACGTGCGCGCGCAGAAAGTGCGGAACCCGAACGAGATCAACCCGTTCAACCGCGGCGTCGCCGTCCTCGGCAACCGCGTGTTCTTCGGCACGCTCGACGCGGCGCTCGTCGCGCTCGACGCGCGCACGGGCCTGCCGCTGTGGGAAGTGCAGATGGCCGATCCGATGCAGGGGTTCAGCGTCACCAGCCCGCCGCTGCCGATCAAGGATCGGATCATCGCCGGCATCGCCGGCGGCGAGTTCGGCATCCGCGGCTTCATCGACGCCTACGACGCGGCGACCGGCAAGCGGCTCTGGCGCGTGTCGACGATCCCCGGCCCGGGTGAATTCGGCCACGACAGCTGGAAAGGCGAGTCGTGGCAGCGCGGCTGCGGCGCGACCTGGCTGCCCGGCTCCTACGATGCCGATCTCGATCTCGTGTACTGGGCGGTTGGCAATCCGTGTCCGCTCTACAACGGCGCGGTGCGCGAGGGCGACAACCTGTTCACCAGCTCCGTGCTCGCGCTCGATCCGGCAACCGGCCAGCGGCGCTGGCACTATCAGTTCACGCCGCACGACACGCACGACTGGGACTCGAACCAGGACATGATGCTGGTCGATCGTCCGTTCAAGGGACAGCCGCGCAAGCTGCTGATGCACGCCGATCGCAACGGCCACTTCTACGTGCTCGATCGCACCAACGGGTCGTTCCTGTCGGGGACGCCGTTCATCCGCCAGACGTGGAACACTGGCTTCGACGCGAAAGGCCGGCCGATTCCGAGGGCCGGCTCCGACGCCAGCGAAGAAGGCGCCGTGGTCGCGCCGACCATCGGCGGCGCCACCAACTTCCAGGCGCCGTCGTACAGCCCGATCACCGGCTGGTTCTATCTCGCGTTCCAGCAGGCGACGCAGCGCTACTTCAGCCTGACGCAGACCTTCGAGGTGGGCCGCCAGTATCCCGGCGGTCGCGGCGCACAGACCGCCGACCGGAGTTCGGCGGGCATCAAGGCGATCGATCCCGAGGACGGCAAGACGATGTGGGAGTTCCCGCTGTTCCAGGGATCGCTGACCGCGGGCGTGCTGGCGACGGCGGGCGGTGTGGTCTTCGCCGCCAGCCGCGAGGGACACTTGATCGCGCTCGACGCTGCCAAGGGCACATTCCTCTGGCGATTCCAGACCGGCGCGGCGATTGAAGCCTCGCCGATCAGTTATGCCGTCGGCGGCAGGCAATTCGTGGCCGTCTCGTCGGGCAACGCCGTGTACAGTTTCGCGCTGCCGGAGTAGACGGATGAAGACGCTCACCCTGACACTGCTGGCCGCGCTGTTCGTCGCCTCACCGGCGGCGGCGCAGTATTCGGCGCGCCGCAGCGGCACGCGCATCGAGCTCGAGGACGCGGCGAACCAGGTGGTGGTGTCGATCGAGCCGGGCGCGGGGAACAAGACGCAATCGATGACGGTGAAGGGGCACAACGTGCTCGCGGCGCAGGGCATTCCCTTCATGGCGCCGTGGGCGAACCGCCTCGACGAGCAGGCGTTCTACGCCAACGGCCGCAAGTACGCGTTCAACATGGAGCTGGGGAACATCAGGGGCGCGCATCCGATTCACGGGTTCCTCGGCAGCGCCAGCCAGTGGGAAGTCGTCGAAGCGAAATCCGACGCCTCGTCGGCGTGGGTGACGAGCCGGCTGGAGTTCTACCGCCAGCCGGCGTGGATGGCGCAGTTCCCATTCGCGCACACCATCGAGATCACGCACCGGCTGACGCAAGGCGCGCTCGAGATTGCGGCGTCGGTTCACAATCTCAGCGTCGATCCGATGCCGGTCGCCATCGGCTTTCATCCGTATTTCACCCTGACCGACGCGCCGCGCGACGACTGGCGGATCGCGATCGGCGCGCGCACCGAGTGGGTGCTGTCCGACGACAAGATCCCGACCGGCGAGATCCGCCCGATCGAGCAGCGCTTTCCCGACCCGCGCGCGGCGAAGCTCGGCGAGCACGATCTCGATCACGTGTTCGGCGATCTCGTCCGCGATCAGGCTGGCCGCGCCGTCATGTCCGTGACCGGCACGCGTGAGAAGCTGGAAGTCGTGTACGGTCCGAACTACCGCGCCTCGGTGGTCTATGCCCCGAAGGGGCGGGAGTTCATCTGCTTCGAGCCGATGGCCGGCATCACCAATGCGCTCAACCTCGCGCAGCGCGGCGTCTACAAAGAGGTGCAGTACGTGCAGCCGGGCCAGACCTGGCGTGAGAGTTTCTGGATTCGTCCCGCCGGCTTCTAGGAGACATGATGGGTGCGACCGTTCGAACCGCCGCGGTGATTGCCGCGTTGACACTTCTGTCGCCGCAGCCGGGTGCGCAGGCGCCGTCTGGCGCGACGACGATCGTCGGTGCCGAGGTGGCCGACGGCACCGGCGCGCCGCTGCGCCGCGCCAACGTCCGCTTCTCGGGCGACCGCATCGTTTCCGTCGGCACCGCGAAGCCCCAGTCGGCCGACACCGTCGTCGACGGCGCCGGCCTCGTCGTCTCTCCCGGCTTCATCGATATTCACAACCACTCGGAGCAGGGCCTGGCGACCGATCCGTCGGCTGCCACGCAGATCGCGCAGGGCATCACCACGCTCCTCGTCGGCCCCGATGGCGGATCGCCCTGGCCGATCGGCGATTACCTGGCGGAACGCGGGCGCAGCCCGGCGACGGTGAACGTCGGCGCGTTCGTTGGCCACGCGACGGTGCGGCGGCAGGTGATGGGCGACGATTTCAAGCGCCCGGCGCGCCCCGACGAAGTCGCCAGGATGGCGACGCTGGTCGATCAGGCGATGCGCGAGGGCGCATTCGGATTGTCGAGCGGCCTCGAGTACGAGGTGGGCGGCTATGCCGAGACCAGCGAGATCGTCGAGCTGGCGAAGGTGGCGGCGCGCCACGGCGGCATCTACATGTCACACATCCGTGACGAAGCCGACAAGAGCTTCGAGGCGCTGCGCGAGGCGGTGGCGATTGGCGAGCGGGCGCACATCCCGGTGCAGATCTCGCACATCAAGCTGGGCACCGTCGGCGTCTGGCACCAGGCGAAGTCGGCGATCGCGCTGATCGAATCGGCGCAGGAGCGCGGCGTCGACGTCACCGCCGACGAGTACCCGTACAACGCGTGGAGCTCGACGATCACCGTCCTCGTCCCCGACAAGCGGTACGACTATCCGCCGAGCGTCGAGAAGGCGCTCGCCGATGTCGGCGGCGCTGCCAATGTCCTGATCGTCCGCCACGCGGCGCATCCCGACTACGAGTTCCGCACGCTCGACGCGGTGGCGAAGGACAACAAGATGTCGCCCGTCGAGCAGTTCATCCAGATCGTCAAGGACGGCGGCGCCGGCGTCGTCTGCACCTCGATGGTCGACGACGACATGCGCGCGTTCTATCAGCGGAAGTGGGTGATGGTCGGCAGCGACGGCGGCATCGGCGTGCGCCATCCGCGCGGCGCCGGCACCTTCCCGCGCGTGCTCGGCAAGTACGTCCGCGAGGAGCGGTGGCTGACGCTGCCCGAGGCGATCCGGAAGATGACCAGCGCGCCGGCCGATCGGCTGAAGCTCGCCGGCCGCGGGCGCATCGCCGCGGGCGCGATTGCCGATCTGGTGCTGTTGAACCCGAAGACGGTCGTCGATCGCTCGACGTTCAGCGACCCGGGCATTCTGCCGACCGGGATCGAAAAGGTGTTCGTCGGTGGGCAGCTGGTGTGGGACGCGGGCAAGGCCGAGGACGCGAGGCCGGGAAAAGTGTTGAGCGGGAAGAACGGCGCGGCGGGAGGCTGAGCCCCCCGCCGATTGTGTCGGCGTCGCGGCTCAGTGTCGGGTGGCCTGCGGAATCTTCAGCACCTGCCCCGGCTTGATCTTGTCCGGATCCTTCAGCTGGTCCTTGTTGGCGTTGAAGATGTCCATGTAGGCATTCGCGTCACCGAGGTGTTCCTTGGCGATCTTGCTCAGCGTGTCGCCGGACTTCACCGTGTAGGTCTGGCCGGCCCCCCCCGCGGCCGCGCCCGCGCCGCCGGTCGCCTTGATGTCGGCGACGATCTCGGTCTTCCAGTCGGGGATCGTCTTGATTGCGTCCCAAATCTTGTTGGCTTCTTCCTGTGTCTGGGTCGTGCCCTTGAAGTAGAGCTTCCCGTCACGTTCTTCCGCCGCCCCCTGCATTCTGAGATCTTTCGCCGTCTGGATCGCATAGTTGTACTTATCGCGTAGTCCCATGTCTCCTCCTTATCGTGCGAGGAGTGAGCAACGCCGCTGCCATCGCCGCCGCGTTGATGAGGTCCACTAGCGTTCGTCGGTGGCGGCCAGCGGCGGCACCGGCGTTTCTGGCGTAATTGGCGGTTTCCGCTTGTGGAACTCGGTCGCCTGCTCGAAGGCGCGGGCGAGCGCGAGCACTTTCGCCTCCGCGAAGCGCGGCCCGGCGATCATCAGCCCGACCGGCAATCCCGCCGAGGTGAAGCCGCACGGCACCGAGACGCAGGGAATCCCGTAGGTGTTGAACGCGCCGGTGTTTTCGAGCTCGGGATTGCGCGGCACGTCGGTCTCTTCGCGCTTGATCGAGGCGTCGACCGTGCGCGGCGTGCGGCGCCGCGTCGGCAGCACCACCACGTCGACGTCCCGGAACGCATCGTCGATCGTCCGGCGCAGCAGCTCGAGCCGCCAGTGCGACCGGATGTATTCGCCCGTCTTGGCATTGGCGCCGTTCTGCAGCGAACGCCGCGTCGGAATCATGTAGCGGCCCGGCATCCGGCCGACGATCTCCTCGTGATACGCGTAGGTTTCGGCGCCGACGGCAATGTCGCGCGTCGGCGGCAGCGTGACGTCCCTCATCCCGCGCGTCAGCTTGCCGATCACCCGCAGCGCCTCGTCGACGATGCGGGCGACGTCGGCGTCGAGGAGATCGAAAAAGGGCGCGCGTGCAATGCCGACGCGAAAGCCGTCCACCGGCTGCTTCATCGCCGCGACGTAGTCCTCGTTCGCATGCTGGACGCTGGCGATGTCGAGCCGATCGTAGCCGGCGAGCACCGTGAGCATCATCGCCGCGTCGGTGACCGTGCGCGTGATCGGCCCGCAGTGATCGAGCGAGACGACCAGCGGCACGATGCCGCGGATTGACACCAGGCCGTAGGTCGGCTTCAGGCCGACGACGCTGCAGTAGGACGCGGGTGTGCGGATGGAGCCGCCGGTGTCGGTGCCGAGCGCGCCGTAGCAGAGATCAGTGGCGACCGCGGCCGCCGATCCGCCGGACGATCCGCCCGGGTTGCGCTCGAGCGCCCACGGATTGCGCACCGGCCCGTAGTAGCTGGTCGCCGAGGTGCCGCCGAACGCGAACTCGTGCAGGTTCGCCTTGCCGACGACGATCGCGCCGGCGGCCGCGAGCCGGCGCGCGACTTCGGCGTCCTCCTCCGGCACGCGCTCGTCGTAGACCGCGCTGGCGGCGGTGGTCCGCACGCCGGCGGTATCGATGTTGTCCTTGAGCGCGATCGGGATGCCGTGCAGCGGGCCGCGCAGGCGGCCGGCGCGCTGCTCGGCGTCGAGCGTCTTCGCCTGCGCCAGCGCGGCGTCGCGGGTGACGGTGATGAAGGCGTTGATCTTCGGGTTGTAGACGTCGATGCGCGCGAGGCACGCCTGGACCAGCTCGGTCGCCGATACCTTGCCCGCCTTGATCCGCGCCGACGCCTCCTCGAGGGTGATCGCGGCGAGCGCATCGGAGGCGCCAGTGGACGCCGTTTTCGCGCCAGATGTCTGCGCCGCCTGCGGGGCCACGCTGG
>Ga0207645_10001505_pt1 | contig 19088 bp, 15 predicted proteins | sample KBSM53metaG_FD_184331 | JGI IMG/M metagenome (GOLD analysis project Ga0207645, IMG submission 184331) | Miscanthus rhizosphere microbial communities from Kellogg Biological Station, Michigan, USA - KBS M5-3 metaG (SPAdes) (version 2) | ecosystem: Host-associated > Plants > Roots > Rhizosphere >...
TCGGCCATGCTCGAGTAGAACTCGTCGAGGTTGATCGACTCGCCGCTGTCGCCCGGGCGCTGCACGGGCGCCGCGTAGCCGCCGCGCGGGGTGGGGTTCGAAACCTGTCCCCACGGGCCCATCGGCGCCTGCTGCGCGACCATCGTCGGCGCCTGCTCCATCCTGGACGCCTGCATCGGCAGCGCCATCTGGCCTTCGCGGCCGCGCGCCGTTCCACGGCCGGCGGTGGGCGCCGGATGCTCGTGCGCGTGCGCGTTGAACCCCGTCGCGATCACGGTGATGCGCACCGTGTCGCCCGCGTTCGCGTCGATGACGGAGCCGAAGATGATGTTCGCCTCCGGATCGGCCGCCTCGGCGATCAGGCTGCACGCCTCGTTCATCTCGGCCAGCGTCAGGTCGGGGCCGCCGGTGATGTTCAGCAGGATGCCGGTGGCGCCGTTGATCGACACGTCCTCCAGCAGCGGCGAGCTGATCGCCTGCTGCGCGGCCTCCATGGCGCGCTTGTCGCCCGTGCCGTAGCCGGTGCCCATCAGCGCGCGGCCCATGCCGGTCATGATGGTGCGGACGTCGGCGAAGTCGACGTTGATGAGGCCCGGCGCGATGACCAGGTCGCTGATGCCGCGGACGGCGTTCACGCAGACGTTGTCGACCATCCCGAAGGCGTCCTTCAGCGTCATCTTCATGCCCGCCAGCGACACCAGCCGGTCGTTCGGGATGACGATCAGCGCGTCGACCGCCTTGGACAGCTCGTTGATGCCGGCCGACGCCTTCTTCTTGCGCTGTGAGCCCTCGAACGCGAACGGCTTGGTCACGACGCCGACCGTGAGGGCGCCGAGGTCGCGCGCGACCTGGGCGATGACCGGCGCCGCGCCGGTGCCGGTGCCGCCGCCCATTCCTGCCGTCACGAACACCATGTCGGCGCCGGCCAGCGTCTCGGCGACGCGCTGCGCGTCCTCGAGCGCCGCCGCGCGTCCGATCTCCGGGTTGGCGCCTGCGCCCAGACCCTTGGTCAGGTTCCGGCCCAGGTGGACCTTGGTGCCAGCCATGCTGGCCTCCAGCACCTGGCAGTCGGTGTTGGCGCAGATGAAGTCGACACCTTCGACGCCGGCCTCGATCATCGTGTTGACCGAGTTGCCGCCGCCGCCGCCGACGCCGATGACCTTGATGATGGGACGGCCGGGGCCCTGAGCTTCGTCATCAAATTCGAGCATGGAATCTCCTCATCTCAATCGATCCCATGGACCGGCAAGCGACGCTAATTTTTCACCTGTTTTTTTCCCGTTTTGTCGACGGTGAACGCCTGAGCAGGGTGCTTCGCGGGTCAGGCGGGCCGTGTTAGTTCTGATGTTAGGGGGAGCGTGGAAACCGTAATTACCAGGACCGCGCGTATCGACGTTCTGGAAGGCCGCATCGTGGTGGTGCGCGTCGGCAACATGGTGCAGACCGTCGATGACGCGCGCGAGAACTTCGACGCCTGCGCGCGCCTGGCGGCGCCCGACCGCAAACCGTTTCTCGCCGACATCCGGATGGCGAAGCCGCTGATGCCCGAGGTGCGCCGCGTTTACATGGGCGAGAGCCTGGTCGCGTTCGCGGCGATGGCGATGCTGGTCAAGGCCACGCCGCTGGGCCGGACGATGGGCAACGTGTACCTGAAGATCGCGCGCCCGGCGATCCCGACGAAGCTGTTCGCACAGGAGGCCAAGGCGCTGGCGTGGCTGCGCGCGGCGAAGTAACCAGCGGACTGTCGCCGGCGCTGAAGCGGCGCCTGCGCGGTATCGTCCGCTCGCTGGAAGCGATGATCAGCGGCGATCTGGACCGGCAGATCCCGATCTCGGAGGCGCAGGACGAGCTGGACGCTGTCTGCTACGGCATGAACATCCTGATCGGCGAGCTGGAGTTCGCGACCGCGAAGGTGCGGCGCGCCCAGGCGGACGCCGAGGCGGCGAACGCCGCGAAGGGCGCGTTCCTGCGTAACGCCAGCCACGAGCTGCGCACGCCGCTGGCGGTGATCGTCTGGCTGGCCGAGACGCTGCGGGATCCGACACGCGTGCCGCCCGAGCGTTTCGCGCGCTCGCTCGAGGGCATCCGCCGCAGCGCGGAGGAGCTGCTGCGCACGGCCGACGCCGTTCTGGATCTTTCGCGGTTGGATCAGGCGAGCGCCCAGCCGGAGTCGGAGCCGGTCGACCTGGTCGGCACGCTACGCGAGGCGTTCGAGAGCCTGCAGCCGCTGGCGGAACGAAAGCAGCTGCGGCTGCGGCTGGCGATCGAACCGGGCGTGCCCGCGATGGTGACGACCGACGGACAGCACGTCCGCCAGGTCGCCGTGAACCTGGTGGCGAACGCCATCAAGTTCACGCAGCGGGGAGAGGTCGTGGTGCGCGTGCGGCTCGAGGACGCGCAGCTGGTGATCGACGTCGAGGACACCGGGATCGGCATCCCGGAAGCATCGCGCGACAGGATCTTCGAACCTTTCTTCCAGGTCGACCGGGCGGCGTCGAAGCGCCTGGGCGGGTCCGGCGTCGGGCTGGCGCTGGCGAAGCGCTTCGCCGAGATGCTGGGCGGGCAGCTCAGCCTGCTGGACAGCGTCGAGGGTGAAGGGTCGACGTTCCGGTTCACGCTGCCGCTGGGCAACGACGCCGGCGTCGTCGAGGTCGTCATGGATCCCGGCGAGCAGACGCCGGTGCTGCCGGTCCGCGCCCGCCCGCTGGAGGGGCTGCGCGTGCTGGTGGCCGACGACGAGGAGCTGGTGCTGGACGCGGTCTGCAAGCTGCTGGAGACGGCGGGGGCCACGGTCGGCCGCGCGACGGACGGCGAGCAGGCGCTGGCGCTCGCGCTGGCCCAGGACTTCGCGCTGATCCTGATGGATATCCGCATGCCGGTGCTGGACGGCCTGGGCGCCACCAGCCGCCTGCGCGCCGCCGGTTTCTGGCGGCCCATCGTCGCGCTGACCGCCAGCGCGGCGTCGGATCAGCGCGCGGCGTGCCTGGCGGCCGGTTGCAACGATCACCTCACCAAGCCGATCGCGCCCGAGGAGCTGGTCTCGAAGGTCGCCACCGTCTGCCGGCGGCTGGCCTAGAAGGCGTTCGTCAGCGAGCGCCGCAGGCGCGAGAACAACCCGCCGCGCCCGCCGCGCGGGGGGCCCTCGCTGCTCGGGCGATCGCTACTCTGCTTCGCCACACCGTACTGCACGAGGCCGACCGCGGTCGCGAACGCGGAGTTGCGCACGACCTCCGCGAGGCCGCCGACGCCCTTGGGGGCGCCGCGCCGCACGGGGATGCCCAGGATCTCCTCGCCCAGCTCGGTCATGCCCGCCAGCTGCGTGGTGCCGCCGGTGATCACGGCGCCCGACGCGAGCAGGTCCTCGCAGCCGAGGCGGATGATCTCTGCCTTCACGAACGCGAACACTTCCTCGATGCGCGGCTGGATGATGTCGCGGCACAGCGTGTGGCGCGACAGCACGCGCGGCGCGCGCCCGCCGACCGACGCGACCTCCAGCGTCTCGTCTTCCGCCACCATCGCCGACAGCGCGCAGCCCGAACGGATCTTGATCTTCTCCGCCTCGTGCGGGGGCGTGCGCAGGCCGAACGCGATGTCGCTGGTCAGCTGGTGGCCGCCGATCGGGATCACGCTGGTGTGCGCGACCGCGCCGTCGGTGAAGATGGCGATGTCGGTGGTGCCGCCGCCGATGTCGACCAGCGCGACGCCCAGCCCCTTCTCGTCCTCTTCCAGCACCGCCTCGCCCGACGCCAGCGGCTCGAGCACGATGTCCAGCACTTCCAGGTCGCAGCGCGTGCAGCACTTGATGATGTTCTGCGCGGCGGCGGCCGCGGCGGTCACGATGTGGACGCGCGCCTCCAGGCGGACGCCGCACATGCCCAGCGGCTCGCGCACGCCGTCCTGGCCGTCGATCTTGTACTCCTGCGGCAGCACGTGAATGATGTGGCGATCGATGGGCAGCGCGATCGCGCGCGCGAGGTCCAGCACCTTCGCGACGTCGCCGGGGCGAACTTCCTTGTCCTTGATCGCGACGGTGCCCGTCGAGTTCACGCCCTTGATGTGGCCGCCGGCGATGCCGACGTAGACCTGCGAGATCTCGCAGCCGGACATGCTCTCGGCTTCGAGGATGGCCTGCTTGATGGAGGCCACCGTCGAATCGATGTTGACGATGACGCCCTTCTTGAGGCCGCGCGACGGGTGGGTGCCGACGCCAATGATGTCGAGGCCGTCGGGTCCGACTTCGCCCACGACCGCGGCGATCTTGGTGGTGCCGATGTCGAGCCCGACGACGATGTCGGAAGATCTTCTGGGCATACGGGTCCCAACATCTTCGCCGCGATTTCCAAGACGCCAAATTTTTTGCTAAAGCGCTTCTTGAGCCTTGGCGTCCAGGTAGCGTCACTTGCACGGCGATGGCGCGCCGTCCGACGTTCGAATGTGCTCTCCTGGTGCTCGCTTTCCTGCTTGCCTGCAGCAAATCCCGATCCGGGAGCGATGCCGGGGATGCCTCCGGCGCGGCGGGGACCGCCGGCGGCGCAGCGGACGCGGGTGGGTCCGGGGGCAGCGCGGGCGCCGGAGGTAGCACCGGCGGCACCACGGGTGGCGGCGGGCAAGGCGGCGCTACCGGCGGCACGGGTGCAACAGGCGGTACCGGCGGCACCGGCGGCACCGGCGGCCAGGGCGGCACCGGCGGAACAGGCGGCACCGGCGGTCAGGGCGGAATCGCCGCCCAGACCTGCAACGGGTTCACCGTGCCCGCCGATCACCCGGACCGCGCGGCGTACGACACCACGGTCGCCGGTGTCGTCACGGACGCGGTCACGAACCTCACGTGGCAACGCGCCGCCAGCGACGACGACCCCAACTACCGTTCCGCCACCCGCTACTGCGCGGGCCTGATGCTCAACGGTGCGTCGGGCTGGCGTCTGCCGAACGTCCTCGAGCTGTCGACGATCGTCGATTTCGCGGCCGCCAACCCGGCGATCGACAGGACGGCGTTTCCGAGCACGCCGGCGACCTGGTTCATGACCTCGACCGCCGTTTACATGAACGGGTCGACCGTCGGCGGGGCCGACTGGGGGCACACCGTCGATTTCACCACCGGCCTCACGCTGAACGGCATGCCCAACTACGGATCGGTCCGCTGCGTCCGCTACGCCTCGCCGCCGCGCTGCTATCCGGCCGACCGCCGCTTCACCGCCACGTCGTCCTCCGGCGTCGACGCGATCCTCGATGCGGCCACGGGGCTCACCTGGCAGAAGACGCCGTCGGCGGACAAGCTCGGCTGGCCAGCCGCGGGGACTTACTGCGCCTCGCTCGGCAGCGACTTCCGGCTGCCGGGCGCCAAGGAGCTTCTCTCGCTGGTCGACTGGAAGGCCCGCGGCGTGGCGATCGACGCGTCGGCATTTCCCGGCACGCCCGAGGGAGCTTTCTGGACGTCTTCTCGAGTGGCCGGGGCGGCGGCCAACGCCGTGACGGTGGACTTCACCCGTTCCGACAGCGCCGGCACATTCAGCGTCGCCACCAACTCGCCGCAGAACGTTCGCTGCGTCCGCTGACAGCCCGGCTAGATCGACGGACGCAGGCGGAGCGTCACGCGGTCGGCCTGCGCGCCGTCCAGGTAGACGGTGGCCAGCGCCGACGGCCCGCGCGGGACCAGCGCCTTCAGGATCGAATCGAGGCGAGCCAGCTTCTCCTCGGTCCCGCCCCGGCCCAGGCGAATCTCGCCGGCGCCGTCGAGCAGAACCAGCGAGAACCCGCTTCGCGGATCCACATGGACTTCCGAGAGCTTGGGTCGGTCGCCGTACGCGTCCAGCAGCGCCAGCGCCTCGCGAAAGACCGCCTCGCTGGCGGTCCGGAGCGCGGCGTATTGCTCGCGCGTGACGCCGGTGATCACCGGCAGACCGTCGGCTTCCTCGAAGGTGGCTCGCTTGAAGGGGCGGCCGTTGTCGTCCAGCAGGTAAAGCGCGCCCATCAGCGCGCTCGCGGCCGCGCGCCGTTCGGTGACCTCGATCGAGAGCACCGACGGCAATTCACGCCGCACGCGGGCCGCGGCGATCCAGGGGTGCGTCGCCAGCTTGGCCGCGACCTGATCGGGATCGACGGTCAGCAGGCGATCGCCGACCTCGATCCCCGCGAGCTCCTGGATCTCGTCGGCGGAGACGTGAGTGGTGGCGGCGATCCGCACCTCCTTCACCGCGAAGCGCGGCGACGCGACCACGTGGCGGACGACCTGCCGGCCGGCGAGCACGGACAGCGCGACGACGACCAGCACGACCAGCACCTTGCCGCCGACCACCAGCTTGCTGCCGAGCCAGCTGGCGCCGCCCGCCAGCAGCACGGGCACCGACGGGCTTGCGAACGCGACCCGGCGGTTTCGCCGCCGCCGGAACCACCCGCGATGAGGCGGCGACCGGTCGACGACCAGGCGGTTCTCGGATTCTTCGACCGACTTCGGCGCGCTCACGACAGGGCCTTGACCTCCAGCAGCGCGATCAGCTCGCTGGGCACGGCAGTGATGTCGCCTGCGCCCAGACACAGCACCAGGTCGCCGGGCACGGCGGCCTCGGCCAGCGCGGCGGGAAGCCGATCGCGCGATACGTGGCGCGCCGTCCCGTCGGGGAACGTGGCCAGCAGCGCGGCCGCGTCGACGCCGGCGATCGGCGGCTCGCCGGCCGGATAGACGTCGGTCAGCAACAGCTCGTCGGCGCCGGCCAGCGCGGGCGCGAACTCGTGCAGCAGGTCGCGGGTGCGCGTGAAGCGGTGGGGCTGGAACGCGACCACCACGCGACGGCCGTAGAGGCGGGCCGCCGCGACCGTGGCGGCGAGCTCGGTCGGGTGGTGGCCGTAGTCGTCGACCACCAGCACCTCGCCGACCTCGCCGCGGATGCTGAAGCGGCGATCGACGCCCTCGAAGCTGGCCAGCGCCTCGCCGGCGGTCGTGAACGGCACGCCGAGAAAATCGGCCACGCACAGCGCGGCCAGCGCGTTGCCCGCGTAATGAACGCCCGGCATGCGCACGCGGACCTCGCCGTGGGCCTTGCCGTGGACGCGCACGCGGAAGCGCGTGCCGCTGGGACCGGCCTCGATGATCTCGCCACGCCAGTCGCCCGCCACCAGCCCGTAGGTGGTGTGGCGTTTGGTGACGAGCGGCGCCAGGCGCGCCGCCGCGGGGTTATCGGCGCCGATCACGACCAGTCCATAAAACGGCACCTTCTCGGCAAAGTCTAAAAACGCGGTGAACAGCGCCTGCTCGGAGCCGAAATGGTCCAGGTGCTCGCGGTCGATGTTGGTGACCACCGCGATGGTGGGGAACAGGTGGCGGAACGAGCCGTCCGATTCGTCCGCCTCGGCGACCAGGATCTCGCCGCTGCCGAGGCGCGCGTTCGACCCGAAGGCGCGCGCCTTGCCGCCGATGACGGCGGTCGGATCCAGCGCCGCCTCGGCGAGGATGGCGGCGATCATCGTGGTGGTCGTCGTCTTGCCGTGGCTGCCCGCGACCGCCACGCCTTCCTTCACGCGCATCAGCTCGCCCAGCATCTCGGCGCGCGGGATGACGGGGATGCTCCGCGCGCGGGCGGCGGCGATCTCGGGGTTGTCGGGGCGCACGGCGCTGGAAACGACGACGACGTCAGCGCGCGCGACGTTCTCGGCGCGATGGCCGATGCTGATGCCGGCGCCCAGACCGGTGAGGCGGCGGGTGGCGTCGCTGTCCCGCACGTCGGATCCCGTGACCGGATAGCCGAGGTTCAGGAGCACCTCGGCGATGCCGGACATGCCGATGCCGCCGATGCCGACGAAATGGATGGCGACGTTACGCTTTCCAAACACGGGAATTGACGGTTGTAGCCCGGAAAGGCGGCACGGTTCCAGCCGAACCTACGGCTTCTTTTCGGGCGGCGGCTGCGGGCCGCCCGTGAGGCGCGGCGCGTGCTGCTTCTCCTTGCGCGCGAGGAGGCGGCTGAGGATCAGCAACGTCGCGAGGGTGACGACCGTGGTGATGTACGGCCCCAGGAAACCGTTCTCGACGTAGCCGCCGCCCGCGCCGCGCTTCGGCCAAGGCTGCGTCAGGACCATCGACGTGACGCACACCGCGGCTGACACCAGGAAGACGATCCACCCGCGCGCCCGGGTGATGTACTTGTCCTCCTTCAGGTACTTCTGGACCTGCTGCCGCTCCCAGTCACTCAGCGGTGCGTTCGGCACGCCGAAAGGATAGCAGCCGAACCCCGACTAAACCCCGTTGCACATGTCGGGCGCGCCGCAGGCCCCCGGTGGGTCGCTCGACATCGTCGGGGCGCCGACGCAGTTGCGGCTCGCGCACTGCAGGTCGGCGACGCACGCCATGCCGTTGGCCCTGGGAACGGCGCAGGTCGTCGGGAGGCCGGACGAATCCTGGTCGCAGATCAGCTCCGGTCGGCAGGTGTTCGACGCGCACGATTCCCCGAGCTTGGCTCTCGCGACGCACGTGCCACCGCTGACGCTCGGGGGACAGGTCCCGTCCATGCATTCGTCACTGCGCGAGCAGGCACCGCCCGGCGCGACCGTCCCGCGAAAAATCTGCCAGCACTCGGGAACCTGCCGGAGGTTCTCGTCTGCGCCCCACTCGCTGCACGGCATTGCCGTGATGATGTCGAAACAGGCGCGCGCCTTGCTGCCGTCATAGATGGTGGTTCCGGCGGCGATACCCGTCTGGTCGCCGGTGAGGTCGCCCATGATTTCCGTGGCCACGACGGTCCGGCACATCGCCTCGGTGCCAATGCCCTGCAGCTCGCCGGCGTCACAGCAGACGAAGGCCTTGCCACAGAAGACCCTCGCGTACTCGGCGGCGAGCTGGTCGAACGGGATCGCGGCGCCACTGGAGCCGCCGCTGCTGGGGCCGCAGCCGGACACGGCGAGGAGTACGAACGCGGGCAGAAAGCGCCTCATCCCGGCATTGTGCGGCCGTGACGCCCGGTCCAGCAAGCGCACTACGTCACTGTCCGGACGGCGTTATCGTCCTGGAACATGCTGATCAGGATGGCGCTCATCGCGGGAATCGGGCTAGCCGCCGAGCTGGGCGGATGTGCCTCCGCGCCCGCCGCACCGGCGGCTCCCGTCTTCAATGACCCGGAGTTCGCCGAGGCGCTCAGCCGGCTAGACAGCAATGTGCCCGCCGGCTGCAAGATGTACGTCAACGCAAAGTGCCACAGCTTCCGCGATGCGCACCGCGTGCAGTCGTGCGAAGCATACGTGGCCGCCATCAACGGGCTGGTCAAGCAAGCTGGCGAGGGCGCGGTCGCCATCTGCAATCGGTTTGCGGAGGGCCTATCGGCGAAATGAACGCCGCTAGCGGCGCGCGATCGCGGTGAGCTCGGCGACGATGTCGCGGGTCGCGTCGGCGCGGGCGAGCGTGCCCATGGCGGCGGCCATGGCGGCGCGGCGCGCGGGGTCTTGCAGGATCTCGTCGACCAGATCGGCGAGGCGGGTCGCCGACGCCTCCGCCTGCGGCAGCAGGACGGCCGCCCCGGCGCGCTCGAACGCGCGCGCGTTCATCGTCTGGTGATCGTCGGCGGCGGTGGGCAGCGGGATCAGGATCGCCGGCCGCCGCATGATCGCCAGCTCGGCCAGCGTCAGCGCGCCCGCGCGCGCGATGCACACGGCGGCCTTGCTCAGCACCGCCGGCATGTCGTCGATGAACGGGCGCAGCTCCACGCGCCCCTCGTAGCCGTGCGCGGCGTAGGTCACCTGCATCTCGTTCAGCTGGTCGGCGCCGGTCTGGTGGATGATCGGGGGCAGGCGGCCGCGCGCGTCGAGCACGCGCACCATCCCCGCCGCCAGCTCGTTGACCGCGCGCGAGCCCTGGCTCCCGCCCAGGATCACGACGGCGCGGCCGTCCTCGGTGGGCGCGCCGGCGGCGACGCGGTCGAGGAAGGAACGCCGCACGGGATTCCCGACGCGACGGACCTTGCGGCCCGCGAACCGTGCGGCCGCATCGTCGAACGCGACGAACACGCGCCGCACCAGCTTCCCGAGCACGCGGTTCGTGAACCCGGGCTGGCTGTTCTGCTCCTGGATCGCCGTCGGATAACCGAGCAGCGCGGCGGCGAAGACCAGCGGCCCCGACGCGTAGCCGCCGACGCCCAGCACGACGTCGGGGTTGTGCCGGCGAAGGATGCGCGCCGACTCGATGAACGCGCCCGGCAGCCGCGTCAGGCCACGCAAGAGACCGCGCAGACCCATGCGCTTGAGGCCGCTGACCGTCACCAGCTCCAGCGGGAAGCCGGCCGCCGGCACCAGCCGCGTCTCCAGGCCGCGCGCCGTGCCGACGAACACCGCCTCGCCGCCGGTCGCGGTCTTCACTTCTTCTGCGACCGCGATCCCGGGATAGAGGTGCCCGCCCGTCCCGCCGCCCGCGACCAGCAAGCGCAGGGGCCGGCCCTGGTCAGGCATCGAACATCGGCGCTTGCGGCGGGGGCGGCGGCGGCGGTTCGGGGCGGCGTGGCCGGTCGTCGACCTCGACGATGATGCGCGGGCCCGCGTCCATGCGCCGGTTGGCGCCCTTGAGCGCGTTCCGGCGCGTGCCCGGGAACACCCAGTCGCCCGGTTCCGGGTTGCGCGCGGAGATGTTCGCGAGCACGCCCGCCGCGAACAGGCTCATGAGCAGCGACGTGCCGCCGTAACTGATGAACGGCAGCGGCAAGCCCTTGGTCGGCAGCGAACCCAGCACCACGCCGATGTTCACCAGCGCCTGCAGCCCGAACATGGTCGTGATGCCGAACGCCAGGTAGGCGCCGAACACGTCGCGCGCGCGGAACGCCGTCCGGTAACCGCGCCAGACCAGCACGCCGAACAACGCGATCACCGTCAGGATCCCGAGCAGGCCCAGCTCTTCACCCACGATGGACAGGATGAAATCGGTGTGCGCCTCGGGAAGGAAGAACAGCTTCTGGCGGCCGTCGCCCAGGCCGAGGCCGGTGACGCCGCCCGAGCCGACGCTCATCAGCGACTCCGTGATCTGGTAGCCGACGTCGCGCCGGAACGCCCACGGATCCAGGAAGGCGAGCATCCGCCGCATCCGGAACGGCGTGGACACGATGAACTTCCAGCCGACCGGAGCGGCGACCAGCGCGGCGAGGATCAGGTAGCTGGTGCGCGTGCCCGCGACGAACAGCATGCCGAGCGCGACGGCGCCGAAGATCGCGGCGGTGCCGAAGTCCGGCTGCTTGAGCAGCAGCACCATCATGAGGCCCGTGACAAGCAGCGGTGGCAGGAAGCCCACCGAGAACACGCGCACCTTCTCCGCCTTTCGCGCCAGCAGGTACGCGAGATAGACGCAGAGCGCGAGCTTGGCCAGCTCGCCGGGCTGGAACGACAGCGGGCCGGCGCGGAACCAGCGGACAGCGCCGCCCGCACGCGAGCCCACCTTGAGCACGGCCGCCAGCAAGCCGAGGCTGACGAACAGCAGGGGGTAGGCGAGCCGGCGGTAGATCGAATAGTCGATGCGCGTCGCCAGCGACAGCGCGCCCAGGCCGAGGATCGCGTAGATCAGCTCGCGCTTCAGGAAGTAGGTCGCGTCGCCGTACTTCTTCGCGGCGAATACGGCGCCCGACGAGTACACCATCACGACGCCGAGCGCAGCCAGCGCCAGCACCGCCCCGACCAGGACGCGATCGACGCCGACTTCGCTGGGGCGAATCGGCCGGGTGGTCGTGCCGTCGCCGCTCATCCGCGTGTACCAGGCGGTGATCGTCGACCAGACCTCCAGCGCGCCCGCCTTGATGCGGTTGCTGGGCGTCGCCTGCTCGGCGGCGGCGCGCGCCTTCAGCGCGGCGGCCTCGGGGCTGGCGGCGCGGCGAATGACGGCGCGTTTGACGGGTGGCTTCACGATGCACGCTCCCGCGCGACGACGCGCGCAACGGCGGCGCGGAATACCTCCGCGCGGTGGGCATAATCGCGGAACATGTCGAAGCTGGAACACGCCGGCGACAGAACGACCGCGTCGCCCGGCTGCGCGAACCGGCGGGCGATCTCGACGGCGTCGTCCATCGTCGTGGCGCGCGCGGTCTCCACCTTGCCGGCGAACGCGGCCTGCATCTTGTCGGCGGCCTCGCCGATCAGCACGGCGGCGCGGCCCACGCGCGCGAGCACGTCGGCGAGCGGTTCGTACGCCCCGCCTTTGTCACGCCCGCCCGCAATCAAAACGACCCGTCGAGAAAAGCCGTCCAGCGCCGCGACGACGGCGCTCACGTTCGTCCCCTTCGAGTCGTCGTAGTAGGCGACGTTGTCGACGTCGGCGACCAGCTCCATGCGATGCGCGAGCGGCTTGAAGGCGAGCAGGCCGGCCCGTACCTCGGCGCGCGACGCGCCGGCGAGGCGGCTGGCGAGCAGCGCCGCCAGCGCGTTCGCCTGGTTGTGGCGCTGGCCGATCAGCCAGGGCAGCACGTTCGTGTAGCTCTCTGGTTCCTGATCGGGAAGCTTCAGCACCAGAGAGTTGTCGTTGGCATACCCGCCTTCGGGAAGCGGGCGAACCGTGGAGAAGCCGATGCGTCGGCTGGCAATGCCCCGGCTGGCGCGCATTGCCAGCGGATCCTCGACGTTCACCACCGCAAAGTCGTCGCCGGTCTGGGCGGCGAAGATCCTGGCTTTCGCGGCGGCGTAGCCGTCCATGTCCGGGTAACGATCGAGGTGGTCGGCGGTGATGTTGAGGAGAACCGCGACGCGCGGGTGAAACGTATCGACCGTCTCGAGCTGGAAGCTGGACGCCTCGACGACGCAGATCCCGCGCGCGTCGCCGGCGCGCGTTGGGACCGCCTCGGCCAGCGGCTCGCCCAGGTTGCCGCCCACGAACGTCGGCCGTCCCGTCGCGCGCATCATCTCGCCCACCAGCGTCGTCGTCGTCGACTTGCCGTTGGTGCCGGTAATGGCGATCAGCGTGCTGGACACGAAACGCGACGCCAGCTCCATCTCGCCCGTGATCGCGACGCCGGCCGAGCGCGCGGCGGCCAGCTCGGGGATCTCGGGCACGCCGGGTGACAGCACGATCAGCTCCGCGCCCGTGAAGGTCTCGCGCCTGTGCCCACCCAGCTCGCGCGCGACCTCCGGCGGCAGCGCGTCCAGCCCGGGCAGCGCCGCGGCGTCGCGCTTGTCGGTCACGGTCACGCGCGCGCCGCGCGTCACGCACAGCTGCGCCGCTGCGATCCCGGAACGCCCGAGACCGACCACGAGCACGCGTTTGCCGTTCAGATCCAAGTGGAGGCTCTCATCTCACCTTGAGGACGGTGATGAGGCCTAGAATCGCGCAGGCGAAGGACACTATCCAAAAACGCACCACAATCCGGGACTCGGGCCACCCCAGCTTCTCGAAATGGTGGTGGATCGGCGCCATCAGGAAGATGCGCTTCTTGGTTCGCTTGTAGTAGGCGACCTGGATGATGTCGCTGACCGCCTCGGCCACGAAGACGCCCCCGATGATCGGCAGCGCCAGCTCGGTCTTGGTCGCCAGCCCGACGAAGCCGATGGCGCCGCCCAGCGCCAGCGCGCCCACGTCGCCCATGAACACCTGCGCCGGGTGGGTGTTGAACCACAGGAAGCCGATGCCGGCGCCGCCCATGGCCCCGCAGAACACGGCCAGCTCGCCCGCCCCGGGCACGTGCGCCATCCCTAGGTACTCGGCGATGTTGAAGCTGCGGAGCGTCGTCCCCGCCGCGTAGGCGAGGAACATGAACGTGAACGAACAGATGATCACGGGACCGGTCGCCAGGCCGTCCAGCCCGTCGGTCAGGTTGACGGCGTTCGATTCCGCCATCAGCACGAACACCGCGAACCCGATGTACGCCGCGATCGGCAGCGTCGTCCAGGCGATCATCGTCGCCGACATGTGGTGGAAATTGACGAGCGGCAGCACCAGACGCAGGCGCACCTCGGGCGGCAGCGCGTCGCCGTGGTAGAGCCAGATCATCGCGACCAGACCGATCGCGAACTGCGCCAGCAGCTTGATCTTGCCGGGCAGGCCCTTCTTGTTCTTCTTGGACAGCTTCAGGTAGTCGTCGACGAACCCGATCGCGCCGTAGCCGACGGTGACCAGCAGCGCCAGCCAGACCAGCGTGCTGCGCAGGTCGCACCACAGGATCGTTCCCGCACACAGCGCCATGATGATCAGCGCGCCGCCCATGGTCGGCGTCCCCTTCTTCGACGCGTGGCTGGCGGGGCCGTCGTCGCGGATCAGCTCGCCCAGCTGACGCTCGCGCGCGCGGCGGATGAACCAGGGCGCGACGATGAAGGTGATCAGCAGCGACGTCAGCGTCGCCAGGCCGATGCGCGTCGACACGTAGCGGAAGACGTTGGCGCCCGGGAGGCGTTCGCGCAGCGTATTGAACAGATGGAACAGCATTGGTCCTAGAGACCTCCGCGCAGAGCGTCGACGACGCGTTCCAGTCGCATGCCGCGCGACGCTTTCACAAGGATCCAGTCGCCCGGCGCCGACCAGGACTTCATCACGGCTGCCGCCTCCTCGGGCGAGCCCGCGACCTTCGCGCGGTCCTCCGCCAGGCCCGCCGACCGCGCGCCCTCCGTGATGGCGCCGGCGAAGCCACCCAGCGCGACGACGCCCGCGAGGCGCACGCCCGCTTCACGCCCCAGCGCGCGGTGCAGGTCCTCCGACTCGGGTCCGACCTCCAGCATGTCGCCCAGCACGGCGAACGCGCGCGCCCAGCCGCCGGCGCCGCCCACCGACGCCACCACCGTCGCGATCGCCGCGCTCATCGAGGCGGGGTTGGCGTTGTAGCAGTCGTCGAGGATGGTGCGGCCGCCGGCCGCCAGCATCGCGGACCGGTGGGGCGGCAGCGCGACCTTCGCCAGCGCGGCCGCCGCGGCCAGAGGCGCGATGCCCGCCGCGCGCGCCACCGCCAGCGCCGCGGCGCCGTTGGCCGCGTTGTGCGCGCCCGCCAGCGGCAGGCGGACGATCAGCGGCACATCCACCGAGACGTAGCGGACGACGGCGCCCTGCGCGCCAGCCGGAAAAACCTCCAGCACGCGGATGTCACCAGCCGAGCGCCCGCCGAACGTCAGGCGCCGATCGGGGCGAACGTGCGCGGCCTGCGCCGTGATCAGCGGATCGGTCGCGGGCAAGATCGCCCAGCCGTCGGGCCCCAGCCCCGCGAACAGCTCGCCCTTGGCGCGCGCGATGTCGGCCAGCGAATGCAGGCGTTCCAGGTGCGCGGCGCCGACGTTGGTGATCACGCCGATATGGGGGCGCGCGACCTCGGCGAGGTAAGCGATTTCACCGTGGCCGCGCATCGCCATCTCCAGCACCCACGCGGCTTCATTCCCGGTGGCGGACAGAATGGTCAGCGGCAAGCCGACGTCGGTGTTGAAGCTGCCCGCGGTGCGGCAGACGGCGCCCAGCGGGCCCAGCGCGGCCGCGCACAGCTCCTTGGTCGTGGTCTTGCCGTTCGATCCGGTGACGCCGACGACCAGCCCCTTGAACTCGGCGCGGGCGGCGCGCGCCACATCGCCCATCGCGCGCCGCGGATCGTCGACGGCGATGATCGTGACACCGTCGCATCCGGCGGGGATGCCGCGCGCGCGCGACACCACGATCCCGGCGGCACCGGCGGCGGCGGCCTGCGCCGCGAAGTCGAAGCCGTCGACGCGTTCACCCGGGAACGCGAAGAAGAGCTGCCCCGGCGCGACCGCGCGGCTGTCGTGGTTCGCGCCCGCGAAGGTCGAACCGCGCGTGCCAGGCTGTACGACCGCGCCGTTCATCGCACGCGCCGCCCACTCGAGCGATCGGCTGGCGGGCGCGGCCTTCGCCGCCGCCGCCGGCGTCGCGGTTGCCGCTGCCGCCGTCATGACGCGGCTGCCAGCGCGGTCGCCGCCTCCTCGCGATCGTCGAAGTGATGCTTGGTCGTGCCGACGATCTGGTAATCCTCGTGGCCCTTACCGGCGATCAGCAGCACGTCGCCGGTGGCCGCTGCCGCCGCCGCCAGCCGGATGGCCGCCCGTCGATCGACCTCCGCGTGGTACCCGCGCGTCGCGCGCGCCAGCTCGGCGACGGCCAGCTTCGGCGCGTTGGTGCGCCGGACGCCGTCCAGGATCATGTCGACGATCGACGCCGGATCTTCCGTGCGCGGGTTGTCGGACGTGACGATGGCCAGGTCGGCGCCGCGCGCCGCGATCTCGCCCATCATCGGACGTTTGCCGCGATCGCGATCGCCGCCGCAGCCGAACACGACGATCAGCCGCCGCGCGGTCACCGCCCGCATCGCCGCGATCGCACGCTCCAGCCCGTCGGGCGTGTGCGCGTAGTCGACGACGCACAGAACGCCGCGCGCGTTGCCGACCTTCTCCAGCCGCCCCGGCACCGCGACGTCGCCGGCGCCGCGCGCGATCGCGTCGGCGGACAGGCCGCGCCCGATCGCCATGCCGACCGCGATGGCCAGGTTCTCCAGGTTGTAGTCGCCGACCAGGGGCGTCTCGACATCGATCCGCCCCAGCGGCGTCGCGAAGGTGGCGTGCGTGCCGGCCGCGTCCATCACGCTGCGTTCCACCACCACGTCCGCCCCCGGTTTCGGAGCGCGCGCCACGCCCAGCCGGGCAGGCGCCGACGTCGCGCGCGCGCGCATCGCCAGCCCCGCCTCGTCGTCGACGAACGTCACCGCCACGCCGCGCGTCCGATCGATCAGCTGTTCGAACAGGATCGCCTTCGCGTCCGCGTAGCGTTGCATGTCGCCGTGGTAGTCCAGATGGTCCTGCGTCAGGTTGGTCATCGCCGCCACGCGGAAGCTGCAGCCCGCAACGCGGCCCTGCGAGAGCGCGTGCGAGGTCGCTTCTAACACGACGTCGGTTGCTCCTCCCGCGTGCATTTGATCGAACAGCTCATGCAACATGAGCGCCCCGGGCGTCGTGTTCGGCGCCGGTCGCGCGCCCCCCGGCACGCCCGGTCCGCGGTACGAGACGGTGCCGACCACGCCCGGCGACAGCCCCGCCGCGCGCAGCATCGCCTCGACGATATACGTAGTGGTCGTCTTGCCGTTCGTCCCCGTCACGCCGGACAGCTCCAGCGCCGTCGCGCCGCGAAACCGGTTGCGCGCGATGACGCCCAGCGCCTGCCGCGCGCTGGGGACGACCGCCACCACGCCCGCGAACGCGAGATCAGCCGGCGGCTCGCCCTCGATCACCAGCGCCGCCGCGCCCCGGCCCACCGCGTCGGCGAGGAACCTCCGTCCGTCGACCACCGTGCCCGGCACCGCGATGAACAGATCACCGCGCGCGACCTGCCGAGAATCATCACGCACCTCGGCCACCGCGACGCCCGCGTCTCCGCGCACGCGCGCGCCGTCGATCCCCGCCAGCAAATCCGCGAGCGTGAATCCGCGCGCCGTCATTCCTTGCGCCCGAACGCCACGCGGCAAACCACGCCCCGCGGCGCCGGGCCGGGCGCCGGCCGCTGGCGAAGCGCCACGCCGGTTGCGCGCCCTTCCGGATCGTCGAAGGCCAGCTCGACGCCGCTCTTGCGCGCGGCGTGAATCGCCTGTCCCAGGCTCAGCCCCACGAAGTCAGGCACGACCACCCGTTCGGCGGCCGGCCGCTCGGCGCGGCCACCCTCGGCGCCCGCGACCTCGTCCCATTTCTCGGCCAGCGCCGGATCGTCGCCCAGCGCGTCCTCGTCCAGCGGCATGTCGGTGGCGGGCGCCTCGTTCGCGCCGTCGTCCGCGTCGGCGAGCGCCGGTGCCTTCGCCGCCGCCGCCGCGCCCGCCTTGGCGCCGCCCTTCGCGGCGATCGGCGCGGTGGGCGGCACGTGCAGGTAGCGCAGCGACTGCTCGGCGATCTCCTTGAAGATCGGCGCCGCGACCGCGCCACCCAGGTGGCCGCCCTGCGGCTCGTCCATGATGACCATGATTGCCAGCCGCGGATCCTCCGCCGGAACGACGCCGACGAACGAAGACACCCACTTGCTCGCGTCGTAGTGCCCGTTCGCGACCTTCTGGGCCGTCCCGGTCTTGCCGCCGACCGTGTAGCCCTCGATCGCGGCCTGCTTCGCGGTTCCACCCTGTTCGGTCACGCCGCGCATGATGGTTAGCATGGTCCGTGCCGTGGCCGGGGCCATCACGCGGCGCTCCGGCGCCGCCGGCAGAGTCTCGATGGTCCCGTCAGCCTGCACGATACGAGCTACGATTCGCGGCTGCCGATAGATACCTCCTCCGGCGATCGCCGACACCCCGGCGACCATCTGCAGCGGCGTGACGGTCAAGCCCTGACCGAACGAGACGTTGGCGAAGCCGATGTCGCCCCATTTCGCCACAGGGCGGACGACGCCGGCGCGTTCGCCGGGCAGGCCGACGCCGGTCTGCTTGCCGAAGCCGAAGCGTGCCAGCGCCTCCGCCAGCTCGTCACGGCCCAGCTTGCGCGCGATCTTCGTCGCGCCGATGTTGCTCGAAAACTTGAACACCTCGGCGACGGTCAGGACGCCGTGCGGGTGCGTGTCGTGGATCGAGTACTTGCCGACCATCATGCGGCCCATCAAGCAGTCGAAGCGATCGTCGGCTTTCACGACGCCCGCATCAAGCGCGGCCGTGATCGTGAAGGTCTTCATCGTCGACCCGGGTTCGAACGCATCGGTGATGGCGCGGTTGCGCGCGCCGGCGTCGGCGGCGCTTTGCGGATCGTTCGGGTTGTAACTGGGCACCGACGCCATCGCCAGCAGCTCGCCCGTGCGCGGGTCCATCACGATCGCGATCGCCGCCTTCGCGCGGTGCTCGGCCGCGCCCGCCGCCAGCGCGCGTTCGGTGATGAACGTCAGGTAGCGATCGATCGTCAGCACGACGTCGCTGCCGGCGGTGGTCGGAGGCCCGTCGGCCGACCCGTCGGTCGACACGTCCAGCGCGATGTCGCGGCCCAGCGCGTCGCGCATCCCCTGCACGGACGTCGACGTCCCGCGCAGTTGCCGGTCCAGCGCCAGCTCGATGCCTTCCAGGCCGTTCCCCTCCGATCCGGCGTGGCCCATGATGGTCGCGGCCAGCGTGCGGTTCGGGTAAAAGCGGCGCGGCTCGCGCGCGAACGCGATGCCGGGCAGCCCCAGCGTCTTCACGGCGGCGACCTCGTCGGGCGTC
>Ga0207645_10001511_pt1 | contig 19014 bp, 16 predicted proteins | sample KBSM53metaG_FD_184331 | JGI IMG/M metagenome (GOLD analysis project Ga0207645, IMG submission 184331) | Miscanthus rhizosphere microbial communities from Kellogg Biological Station, Michigan, USA - KBS M5-3 metaG (SPAdes) (version 2) | ecosystem: Host-associated > Plants > Roots > Rhizosphere >...
ACCCATTGCCATGACAAGTATCGCATTCGACAGGCCGCTCGAGCGTGATCGCGGTTTGAAATCCGCGCACCGCATCGAGGAAATCGATATCCATCGATGATTCGATGTCCTGTCCGCGAGCAGGTCGCGTCGCTGCGGCAGACCGCCCTCTGCCGAAACCACCGAATCCTCCCGCGCCGCCGAACAAGTCACTGAGATCATCCATGTTGAAGCTGAAATCGCCTGACGCGCTCGAAGCGCCGGCGCGAGACGATTGCTCTCGCCACTGCTGATAGCTGCGCGCTTTTTCGGCATCGAAGCCGGACGCGAGCCCGGCTTCCCCGAATTCGTCATAGAGTTTGCGCTTCTTTGGATCACTCAGGACTTCGTAGGCTACCGAAACATCTTTGAACTTTTCCTCGGCTTCCTTGTTGCCGGGATTGATATCCGGATGATATTTTCGCGCCAGCTTGCGATACGCTTTCCGAATCTCATCTCGCGAAGCGCTCCGTTGTAAACCTAGGATGTTGTAAAAATCTCGTTCTGGCATGCCTTTAGAATAACCACACTATTGAGACTTTCAAGTTAAATTGAACCTGGCAACCGCATCGGAAGCTCGATCGCGCGGCTCCGCAAGCAGAGAGCCTCGGCAGGTCAGTTGCTCCTCGTGCGGGGTACAACAAGCGCGAAGCTCCGCGACTGCTCGAACGGAGCCATGGCGCAGCTGTGGTGCTAGAGATAAAAATGAAGGATCGTTAGGGCAGGAGAAGGGGAATGGGGCAGCGAAGCGTGAACGGCTTCGGATTGGGCATCAATTGTCGATCGCGATGCGATCGCGCACGCTCTTCACACCGGGGACGCTCAGCGCAGCGCGGACCGCAGCGAGCTTTTGCCGCGGTGTTGCCACCCTGCCATCCAGATAAACCGTGCCGTCACTGACCGACACAATTGCAACCCCGGTAATGGCGCGATCGCTGATCGCTTTGTAGACTTCCATCTCGAGTTTTCTTCCGGCGATCTCTTGATCACTGGCAATCCGCACCCCCGGCGGCTTCTGCTCAGGCGCGCGCTTTTTTTCTGAGATCTTAGTCGCTCGGTCTGCTGCTTTGTCGCGCGCTTCGGGGGTCACCTGAATCTCCGTGTCGGCGGTGTTATCGGGAACCGAGGCGAGATCATTCTTGACGGGCGCACGGTCCGGAATATTTTCCAGTTTTTCATCGGCCGCTGATGGCGCAGCAGGAGCTTGCGGCGCGGGCAACCGATTCTGGGCCGGTTGTAGTTCGCTCCGCTTCCAGTCCGGAAGATGACCCAATCGTGCGAGCTCGCGCAGGTAGCCCTCTACATTCGGCATCCACGCTTGGGTCTGTCGCGTCGCATACAGCAAGGCGCTGCCCCCAAATGCGAAGATCAGCACCAAACTCAGCCCTAGAGCATACAAGCCGCTCATGCGAGTTCGTGAGGAACGCTCGCCCATATACGCGACGAACGGCTCGAATTCCGGCTGCGCGCTCGTTCGCTGCGCCGGCTTCCCGATGCCTGGGTCAGGCTCTGCCGGAAATTGAAATGACGGCAAATCGGCAGCGGCTCGTGACAACTCCAATGGAGACTGCGGAGAGAACATTCCCTCGAATCCGTTTTTCTGCCCAGAGCTTTGCTTGGTCTCCTGCTGCAGCGGCAAACGAGCGTTGTTAGGAAAAGGTTCTATGGATTCCAACTGCAACTCGATCGCTGCTTCGCGAACGTCTTGCGCGATGACATAACGACGATTGGCCGTATAAGCGATCAGCAGAGCATTATCGCAGATCGAATTGATCAATCGTGGAATTCCTTTAGAATACAGCGCAATCAGATTTATCGATTCGTCGTCGAAAAGATTTGCCCGCTTATAGTGAATCGTTTCCAGGCGCGACTGAAGGTACAAACTGACTTCACTCAGCTCCAATGGCCGGAGCCGGCAACGCAGCGCTACTCGTTGCTTGAGTTGCACCAATTCCGGCCGCTCCAACCGCTCCTCGAATTCCGGTTGCCCGACGAGAACAATTTGCAACAGTTTATCCGTGTCGGTTTCCAGGTTTGACAGGAGCCTAAGTTCCTCGAGCATTTCCACGCTGAGGTTTTGCGCTTCGTCGATCATCAGGCAAACAATTTGCCCATTTTCTAGCTGTTGAATGAGGTGATCGTAGAGTTGGCCCATCATCGACAGACGATCTTTACCCGTGCTCGGCACACCTAGTTCCCCGAGCGTGAGGCGGAGCAGTTGAATGAAGGTGAGATGCGGATCAAAGATACAGGCGGCCTGAACATTAGAATCCAGGCTGCAGGTTAAGCGTTTTAGCAGCGTGGTTTTACCGGTCCCGGGTTGACCGGTAATGACGACGAAGCCCTTCCGGGCATCGATGCCATAACGTAAAGTCGCGAATGCCTCTTCGTAGCACGGATTCACGAAGAAAAACCGTGAGTCCGGAGTCACGTTAAATGGCGATTCTGTAAAGCCAAAATGCTCGTTATACATAGACTCAGCGAGTGGTGAGGATTGTGCGCCCTGCCACGACCACTCGTTCTCTCTCATATTAGAATCTACGGCTCAGGGATCAATAGGCCGGTTCATTTTATGCGCGGCCTTAATGATAGGGCTCGAAAAACGCGTCCTCTTTGTGAACGTACCCGCGAATCGCCTCATTATCGAGCGACCGCACACGGAAATATTCACCTGTCCGTCCAACTACTTGAATTCGTGTACCCGGACGCAATGTGGCAATGACCTCCGCCTTCGACGCTGGTTTTTCACGGACGTACGAGTTTCCTACCACGGCGAAACCCGAGGAAGAAAGTCCGCGTCGCGGCGTTTGCGGGTTTCGATGCTCGATCGGCGCACGGGTAGTTTCCGTCATTGGCACGCGGTCGCGTCGCGGAAAACCATTGATTGGCCGGCCGGAGTCATCTGGCTTTCCTCGATCGGTTCCAGGTTTTGCCTCGCCCAAGCGAGCGTGTGCCTGGCGCCGCTCAATGTCGGTGTAGTTTCGCTTGGTCTGCTCCATTGGCGTCTCCCATGATGCGCCTCGCCCGAGCACGCGGTAAACCTCGCGCGAGATCGGCCCTGAGCCCTCCTGAATCGAATTGATGCTATTGGTCGTTGGGAAAACAGGATCACTCCCTGGTCGCGCTAAATACATGCCGCCAAAAATGACCAACGCAACGCTTGCGACGACCGCCGATAGCTCGACCCATGACTTTTTTTGTAAGCGCTTGGCGAGCACCCACAGCGAACCCAGATCGACGCCTACGGTTGGCTGGCTTGATCTCGAGCCACCGACGGACATATGTAACGGCGCCTCACTTAACTCATCTTCGAATTTATCTGCACTGCGCGCTTTCTTTGCGCCCGCATCGACGCGCGGCATGGCATCGGGTGCTCGCGCTAGCGCCGTAATGCGTAATTCCGAACCGCTTCCGTCAAGGTGCAAATCGCCCGCAATCTCATCGATGATCTCCGCGCCGATTCTTTCGCTGCTAGTGGCACACGCGATCAAAAGCGCGTGGTCGCAAATAACATTGATCAATCGCGGAATTCCCTGGGAAAAATAGCCGATCCGGTGGATCGCCGCATGCTGAAAAAGTGACCGTTCGGAATATCCCGCGGTGCGAAGCCTAAAATCAATATACGGCGCGATCTCCTCTTCGCCCAGAGGCTCGAGACGAGACCGCAAAGTCACCCGCTGCCGCAGTTGATCAAACCTAGGCTGCTCAAGTCTTAGCTCGAACTCCGACTGCCGGCTAGTACCAGTTGGACCAGCTTGTAACCTGCGTGCTCAAGATCGGAAATCAGCCTCAACTCTTCGAGGACTTCATCTTGGATATCCTGCGACTCGTCGAGCAGAAGCGCCACCCGGTGATCGTGACTACGTTGCTCGAGTAAGTAATCTCTGAACTGCTGCATCAGGGATACACGGTCGCCGCTCAACTGTGTCACGCCAAAAGCATCGAGAGCGCATTGCAGCAGTTCAATGAAAGTCAAATGCGGATCGAGAATGCACGCTGCGCGAACGCGCTGCGCCGCTTTCTCCATGAACAGTTTAATGAGAGTGGTTTTGCCCGTTCCGGCCGCGCCGGTGATCACTACGATCCCTTTACGGTTTTCCACACCGTAACAGAGGGTTGCAAAGGCTTCCTGGCACGACGGATGAGTATACAAAAATCGCGGATCTGGAGTGAGATTGAAAGGCAGCTCGCGTAAGCTAAAATGCTTTTCGTACATGGCGTCGAGCCTCCTGGGCAAAGCGCTTTACCCAGTTTGTTATCCCGTGCGGCAGCGGATTACGCTGGACCTGATTTCGGCGCAGGGACTGTGCGTTCGCGCGGAGGCGCAGCTGGTTTTTCTCCGAGGGGTTTTTCTTTGAAAATCCTTTTGTCTAACCCGTAGGTCCGCATCTTTCGGGAGAGTGTTCTCACCCCGATCCGGCAGCTTTTGGCGGTCAGGCTGATGTTACCGCCAAGATCTTCGAGCTTTTGCGATAAATAATATTTTTCCTTTTCCTTGAGCCACTGCCGAAGCGACGATGCCGCAATTTTGCTTTTCTCCGCGGCGGTATCCTCCAGGCTTTCCGGGAGCTTTACGTCTTCAATGACCCGTCCCGGCGCGAGCAGAATCGCGCACTCCAGAGCGTTGTGCAATTCTCTCACATTACCGGGCCACGAATAGCGCATGAGCTGGCCTAAGACTTTGTCGGCCACAGCCGCGATCCGCTTGCTTTTCGCCATCGGATGATAACGCAGAAAATTCTCCACCAGGTGGGGAATATCGATGGCGCGTTCGCGCAGAGGTGCGACCTCGATCGGTACAGCGCTCAGTCGCGATAACAATTCGTCCTGAAGCATCCGGTCCGGGGCTCTCTCCTTTAGAGCGAGTCTAGTTGCCGCGATAATGCGTACATCGACGTGAGAGGCCTGGCTTGCGCCTAATCGGGAAATTTTCCTATGGTCGATGACCTCGAGCAACTTTTTCTGCAACGCCAACGAAAGGACTTCTATTTCGTCCAAAAACAACGTGCCGCCATGAGCCTGCGCCATCTTGCCTGGTTTACTTTCATAGATACCAGCAAACGCGTCTTTCTCATAGCCAAATATTTCAGCTTGCAGCAGCGCGTCGGGATATCCGGCACAGTTAACCGTAATAAACGGCGCGCTTCGGCGAGCGCTATGGTGGTGAATGGCAAAAGCGACTTGTTCCTTGACCGTTCCGGCTTCTCCCGCGATCATCACCGGCATGTCGATGGGCGCAGCCGTGCAGATCAGCTCAAAAACGCGGCGCATTTGCGGCGTTGGGCTCAAAATATCGCCGAACTCGAAGCGACCTTTCAGCCAGTGTCTAAGCTGCCGTGCCTGAATGCCCGGCTTTGAATTTTCCAGAGCCGCCCGTGTCGATTCGAGCACTGCGGCTGGATCAAAAGGTTTCACGACAAAATCGCAGGCGCCGAGTTTAAGCACATCGACTGTACTTTGAATATCCGCCGCGGAGGTAATCGCAACGACGGGGAGCGCTGGGTATTTTTGATGAATCTGTGCGATCACTTCGAGGGCATCTGCATCCGGAAGGTGAATGCTCGCAATAATAAAGTCGATGTCGTCTTCTGTTAGCCGCCGCATGCAATCGGCGGCCGAGGCTAGCCCGACGACGGAAAATCCGCTGGTCACATAAAGCCGCTCGAGTTGCTCACGTATTTCGTGATCGCCATCCAGAACAAGCAAAGTCGGAGTGGCCGGACAAAACAAATCATCCGGGAATGCAGAATCTCTTACGCCGGGAATGTCGAGAGATGTCGAGGCCGAATATGTGGCTGGAATTCTCATTGAGCTGCCGAACGCTTTTTCGCAGAGGACCTCAACGGAAGAGGAGACGAAGGATTAGGGACTGAAGCTCGCAGTCGCTCAGCAGCCGCACGCGTACAGGTAAAGCGATCTCAAATTGTCCCTAAAGGTGAGGTCGTGGTTCCTCCCGGGGACGGAGTTCTTCCACATGTAGCCCAAGCCGCTGTGCGTCGACGAAGCAGTAATAACAAACCACCATGTCGAGCAATGTAATGCCGGACTCCTCACTTGTGACCCTGTATGCCTTTCCCGCCATGATTTGGCCGCAATGCTGGCATTGGTAAGTCATGAAGATTCCATTTGAGCAAAGGGGGTGCCACTGCGGTCAAATACTTCTGACGTAGTTAGAAAAAGTCCGCTATTCCGGTTACCTTATAAGATTTTCTCTGATGTATGTGAGCTTGGATGATGAAAAGCTGACGGGTTTAACCCACATGAGACTCGGAATATGTGCGCCACTTTCGGACAGATTCGCCGGTATACCATCTGTGTTGCCGTCAACTCTCCTCACGAGTGCCAGGAGCCTGAGAAAACTACAAATTATAAACGTTGGGCTGCGCCAAATCGCTGAGCGCGTTGCGGGTATCGAAGATCAGCGGACTAAACTTAGCGATCATCGCGTAATTGAATTTCGAATGATCGGTCAGCACTACGACCAAATCCATTGACTGCAACAACTCGGGACTGAGTGTGACAGAGTCAAGATTCGTTTCATTGATCATAATCTGCGGGACATAGGGATCGGAAAAACAAATTTCACAGCCTTTCTCTTGAAGACCCAACAAGACTTGTAATGCCGGAGATTCTCGCACATCGTTGGTGTCCCGCTTATACGCTACTCCGAGAGCAAGGACCTTGGCACCGTTCAGACATTTGCGTTTCTCGTTAAGGGCATCGGCCATACCACGGATGACGAAAGCCGGCATCTGGCTATTGATGTGTCCTGCGAGCTCGATCAACCTCGGCTCACAACCTTTCATTCGCGCCTTCCAGGTCAGATAATACGGGTCGACTGGAATGCAGTGACCACCCAAACCAGGGCCTGGATAAAACGGCATAAAGCCGAACGGTTTCGTTTTCGCCGCTTCAATGACCTCCCAAACATTGATACCGAAGGAATGGCAAGTGAGCGCCATCTCGTTGGCAAGCGCAATGTTCACGCTGCGAAACGTATTCTCGAGAAGCTTCACCATTTCAGCGCAATCTGTTGAGGACACGGAAAAAACATTATCGATATACTGCCGGTAAAAGAAAACCGCAGTCTCGGCGCAGCGTGGCGTGATGCCTCCCACCACCTTGGGGATATTCTGCGTGTGAAAGATCGAATTTCCCGGATCCACCCGTTCCGGCGAATAGGCCAGAAAGAAATCGCTGCCAGCCTTAAGTCCAGATTCTTCCAAAATGGGCAACACGACTTCTCTCGTTGTGCCGGGATACGTTGTACTCTCCAATATGATCAATTGTCCCGCGCGAATATGATTTCGGATGACCTCGACTGCGGCAATGATGTAGGAGAGTTCCGGGTCTTTGTTTTTGCGCAATGGTGTTGGCACACAGATGTTGATCGTGTCAAGCTCCGCCACGGCCGCCAATGACTGGGTAGCGCGTAATCGATCGGCTGCGACAAACGATTCGACCGTCTGGCTCGGAACATCCGGAATGTATGAAACACCGCGGTTTAAAGCATTGACCTTCTCCTGGCTCAAGTCGATGCCCGTGACCTGAAATCCCGCTTTGGCCATTTCTACGGCCAGCGGAAGCCCCACATATCCCAAACCGATGATCCCAGTCTTTGCTGTCCGGGTGCGAATCCGCTTTTTGAGCTCTCTTGCCAAGTTTGGCAGCGGAGCCGGGCTTGGCTGTATCGACGACAAAACGGTTTCGTGCCGAAGTTCCATTCAGATTATCCCTCAATCTAAATCAACGAGAAAAGAGTCTAGCAACTGCCGAGTAATTGAAAAAACACGAGCGCTCCCAGTGATCCAATAAGTCAACTCAAATCGACTGATTGGCGACTTGCAAGGCAGCGAGCGCACCGGCGGCGGTTCGGCTTTGCCGCAGTTGTTCGGAAGTCTCGGGATTGATCGGTCGAAATGTCGGCACGAGTTCGCACAAAAGTTGGAGGGCCGCAGGTGTTTGACCTTTGAGCGCAAAACGCTCGATTTCTTCAATTTTCTGCGTCACGAAGTCGAGGTCTGCAATCCAGGCCGATTGCACGCGCATAATTTTTTCTATCTCCGAGGGTACGATCATCTCGTCCATCGCGACCAATTCTTCCCGTAGCTTCTCACCCGGCCGTAGTCCGATGATTTTAATCGGTATTTCTTTTTCGGGAATGAAGCCCGCCAAACGAATCAGGTGACGCGCCATCTCGAGCAGCTTGAGCTGTTCGCCCATATCCAAAACAAAGATTTCGCCCCCTCGCGCCAGGGCAGCGGATTGTAAAACCAGCTGAACCGCTTCTGGAATCGTCATGAAATACCGAGTGATTTCCGGATGCGTGATCGTTACAGGTCCGCCCTGCTCGATTTGCCTGATAAATAAGGGAACAACGCTGCCATTGCTGCCCAAGACATTGCCGAACCGAACCGCCGCGAAGAGGGGGCCGTCAGCAGCGGCATTTTTTGCCAAGGTCTGAACGTAAATCTCACCGATCCGTTTGGTTGCACCCATCACGTTCGTCGGGTTGACCGCTTTATCCGTAGAGATCAGGATGAATCTCTCGATTTTCTTTCGGAGCGCCATCTGAATCAGACGATGAGTGCCGACAACGTTATTGAGCAAAGCTTCAGCTGGATAATCTTCCACCATCGGTACATGTTTGTAGGCGGCGGCATGAAAAACGATCTGCGGCTTGTGTTCAGAAAAGGTTTTGTCCAGGGATTCGCTATTTTTGATGTCAGCGAGAACCGCTACCTGCTGAAGATCCGGCCAAGAACGCCGCAGCTCCATGCTAATGTCATAGAGCGCGCTTTCCGCGCTGTCCAAGAGAATCAAGCGAGCCGGGCGATATCGTGCGATTTGCCGGCTCAATTCCGAGCCAATTGACCCACCGGCCCCGGTGATCAGGACATTTTTCCCGCGCACCAGATCGTTCACAGGACGAAGATCCAATCCCACGGGCAGACGATCGAGTAGATCTTCGACGGATAAGTTCTGAATCTGATTGACGCCCACCCGGTCATGACCAAGCTTGTCAAGCGTGGGAAGCGTCTTTATCGGGCCTTTGAACGCCGTAACATCATTGAGCATCCTTCTGATCTGGGCCGCCGAGGCGCTCGGTATCGCGAGCAAGAATTCATCGGGTTTATAAGTTTCGACGATTTTCGCTATTTCGTGGCGCGACCCGAGCACCGGCACGCCGTGAATATGCTGGCCAACCTTGGCGGGATTATCATCGACAAAACCGATCGGATCGTACCGGTACATCGCGCCATTATTCTTCATGTCGCGAACGATCATTTCAGCTGCATCGCCGGCACCATATATCAAGACTTTCCTCTCGCCTTTGAAGCGATGCGCCACTGAAAGGAGCCGGCGTGATAAACGCACCCCTCCCATCATGAAAATCAACAACAGCGTATCGATAATGAATACCGAGCGAGGATAGTCAATCCGACCTAACAGGCCGTGGACAAACAGGTAAAATACCAGGCTGCTGATACCCGCGGCGATAATAATATTGCGCAGTTCGAGAATGCTTGTATACCGCCACAAACCCTCAAATAGCTTGAACGGCACAAACAGCAGGCTGCGAATTACGATCAGCCAGGGCAGGAGATTGACAAATTGCGCAATTTCAGTGACCGGAATGCGTCCGTCGAACTTTAGCCAAAAGGCTAAGTAGTTCGACGCTCCGATGATCCCGATGTGCAGCAGAACGATTGGAATGCGTCGGTATCTGAGCAGAATCCGGCGCCGTTGTGCGCTCTGCGTCGCTCTTGCCGCCCGCCCATGAAACTCGGCAAGCTCAGCATTTACATCCATCTAATTCCTCCAGCAACACCATTCAAAATTCTAGCCGAGCACGCCCGTGGGCTACTAGAAACAGATTGATTGATATGGCTTGCTTGCGGTTAAACAAGTCAAGTCACTGGGCAAACTTCGGCGGGTTACGCCTTTTCAAACTCTGAACCTGAATCCTCATCTATGGAGGCGTAGTAGGACGGGTAATAGGAACGATAATCCAGGTACTCAGGGTCTCTGATATCAATCGCGTTTAAAATAACGCCCAAAATATGCGCACCGACTTTGTCGAGCCGCTCCGTCGCGCGGCGAGCACTCGGCGTGGTCGTTTTTTCGCCGTTGAACACGAGCACCACACCGTCGCATAGTACCGAGAGCGCCGCGGCATCGCTAACCGCGATGATGGGCGGCGAGTCGATTACAACAAAATCGAACAGAGTCCGTAGCTCACTAAGAATGTCCCGCATTCTCTGCGACATCAAAAGATCAGCCGGATTAGGCGGTAGCGAGCCTCTAGGCAACAAATAAAAATCTTTAATCGAGGTCTCTTGAATGACCTGTTTGACATCGACATCACCGGTCAGAACGTTCGCCAGCCCGCGATAATTTTTACGGTGCAGCAGTTGATGGCACCGCCCCTTGCGCAGATCCGCATCGATGGCGAGAACGCGCTTGCCGCCTTGCGCGAGCGCAATTGCAAGATTGAGGGTCGTGACGGTCTTGCCCTCATTCGGGCAGGGGCTGGTTAAGAGAATCACTTTCGGGGGTCGCTCTGCCTGGGACAACATGAGCGCGGTTCGTATCGTGCGATAGGACTCCGCAACGATCGAGAACTGGTCATGGGCTACGACAATCTCTCTCCCGACGCCGTCGACCGCCGTACCCGGCTCTAACCGGTTACTTGCTGTATTCTCGGATAGCATCGGATGATAACGTTGGCTCAATGACCTGACATGCGGAACGACGCCAAGGGTTGCCAATGAAACGGCTGACCATACTTGCTGAGGCGTGTGCATTGTCGCGTCCATGTATTCCAAGAAAAATGCGAAAGCAACCGCCAAAACAAGGCCCAGAAATGCCGCAACCATGAGGTTTTTCATCAGCTGGGGTGATGACGGCGACGTCGGCTGTTCGGCACGCTGCACAACTTGGATATTGGATGCGGCCAAATCGTTCGCAACATTCGTCTCGTTCATGCGCTTCAGAACATTTTCATAGAGTCCGCGATTGACGACCACCTCTTCGTTCAAAACCGCGTAATCCACGCCTACTTCTTTTAGATCCAGAGCGGTCTGTTGCTGCTTTTTCGCCTCATCTTCCAACGCCTGCTCGCGGCTTCGCGCGGCCGCATAGTTTGATTCTATCCCGTGAACGATCGTGCCCACCTCGCTTGCCAGACCTCGCTTGGCTTCGGCAATCTGTTGATTGAGTTCCTGCAGGCGCGGGTGTTCCGGCGTATAGATACTCGACAATCGGCCCTTTTCCGTTTCTAAATTCGCCAAAGTGCCTTTGATCTGCACGATCACCGGGTTACTGAGCACCTCAGACAGATACTGGGGATTTTTGTTTCGTGTCATCTGGAAAAGCGATTCTGCCTGAATGCGTTCGGAGCGTACTTGCGTAAGTTGCTTGTTAAGATCAACTAGGCGATCCACGACGATGTTCTCGCCTTTCTCCAGCGACACCACGCCGTGCTTTTGGCGAAAACCATTGAGCTCGTTTTCCGCTTTGACCACCTTGCCTCTGAGCTCCGCGAGTTTCTTGGAGAGAAAATCGCGTGCCTCCTGTGTCAGACTGAAGCGGTTTTCTAAAATCATCTGAATGAATGCTGTCGCATGGTTATTGGCAAGCTCCTGCGACAAACGCGGGTCCGGCGTGCTGAACGAGACCTCAACCAAGCGGGTATTCTTTACCGGTTCAATCTTAAGAAATGAGCGATACCGGGCCACTAACCCCGGATTGACACCAAGCTCGTACGTGGTCGGCCGTCCTCCTCGTCCGTTTGGCTGTGTTTGAAATAGACTAGCGACGGACGTCAGAACACGCTCTACGGAGCCCATCACCCAGGAAACCAGATTGAATCGGGAGGTTGTCAGAGCGGGATTTGACTGCAACCCCAATGTTTTAATCACTCGCGCCGCCAATGTCGCGCTACTTAGGAGCGCGTATTGGGTTTGGTAGTAGTCGTAACGATCGCTGCTTACGCTGGGCATCTCCGCATAACCCGTGAAGGAAGGATTTTGCGGTTCAATCTTCAAAGTCGAGCGCGCCGTATAAAGGGTCGGAGAAAACACCGTCACCAGAAATCCCAAAACGACGGTGCCGCAGAAAATCGGTACCATGTACCGGAGTCGCTTCAGAATCACTTGCCAATAGTCGCGCAGGTGCTTGGTCCCTTCGCGATCGGAATAATAATATTCCATATCGTCGTCAGGAGGCGCCGGCGGCGGCGTTGGTCGAGCTGAAATATATTGCGGGTAGTAGCGAGCTAGTACTTTCATCAGCGTATTGCCTGTCCGACCGAAACTCCGCCAATGAGCGATCCGACAAAACGCTTAACGAAATACTTTGCGGAACTCATCGGCACCACTATCACATCATCGGGTTGCACCTGTAGATCTGGACGCTTTCGGGCCAAAACCTCGTCGATATTCACCGGAATGGTCTCCATATCTGTCGGACTCCGTCGCCGGTATATGGTGATCGAATCGGAGTCGGCCAGCTCAGGGTCGAGGCCGCCTGCCGCAGCCAATGCTTGCGTAACGGTATAGTTCCGCCCGATCGGATAAGAACCGGGCTTATGCACGGCGCCATCGACAAAATACATTCCGGCCTGCGGCACATTGATCACATCGCCCGCCTGTACCGGTACATTCACGAGCTGCGCGTCCTTGGGATCGACCTGGCTTGCGGCGGGATTGGCCAGGACTAACAGATCGATAACGGCGGTTTGCCGTCTTCCTTCGGCATCTTGGCGATACAGATGGACTTGATTACCGGCCTTTTCAGTGATGCCGCCGGCCAGCGCCACCATATCGATCACGGTTTTTGGACCCGTGAGCTCAAACACCCCTGGTTTCTGCACCGCACCCATAACAGATACACGCTGTCTGTACTCGGTGACCAACACGCCAATCTGCGGTGACTTGATGTACTTCTCGTACCGTTGCCTGAGGTCTTGCTCGAGCTGACGGGGTGTTTTGCCCTTTACTTGAACCGTACCCACCAGCGGCGCGACAATTAGACCGTCTTGACTCACGCGCAAGAGAGTCACGCGGGGTGTGACTCTCGCGTCCTGTTCCGGGATATTGTAGATGGTCATCTGAAGGAGATCATCTGGGCCGATCCGATAATCGGCCGAATCTCCTGACTGAGCCGCCACCAGAGAAAGCGATTGATTAATCTCATTGACGGCCGAGGAGGCCGTGTTCGGCTGAGCTCCAGTCATCGTTGTAGAAGGAGGAGCACCGCCACAACCGGCAATGATCAAAACTAACAGGCCGCACCATAGCTGGCACGTAATGCGTTTGGCAAACACGATTATCCTCGTTCGCAGCAGAGCATGAATATAGCTCCGCCAACCGCCGCTGAGGTCGTTGTTGTTAGTGCTCTCACGCTGTTTGACTCGTCCTCAACTCTTCGGTCAAAACCTAATTTGGCATGCTGTTCGCCATCGCGGGTGTCCAAGCGGTGCGGCCACCCTTGATGAATTCGACACCGAACCTAACACTGACTTGACGATTTAAAAGCTTTAGGAGCACTTTTACTCGCCCCTTATCATCCGGTGGGGTCTGAATGATCCCCATCAGACCATCGAATGGTCCACCGGAAATTTCCACTTCCTCGCTACGGCGCAGCTTCGAACGCGCGGGAATCACCCCGTGGGGGTCCGCTCTTTGTTTCAAGAATTCAACGACATCCTCCTGGATCGGAATAGGTTCGCCGCCAAACGTCACGAGTCGGCGAACTCCAGGTGTCCAGACGACCAGATGGTACTCACTGGTTACGTCAATGCGAGCAAACAAATAGTTGCGAAAAAGTGGAACAACCTTTCCTTTATTCTCGCCGGTCGCAGGCACGTGAAGTCGCGGGAAAAAAGTTTGCACTCCTTTCAAGCCGAGATGAAATTGCGCTTGCTGTTCTTTATGCGGATTGCTGTAGATAACGTACCAATATTGGGGCAAAGTGTTCACCTGGTGTACTCGGATGTAGTAAAGTCGAGCAACGGATATGCCATGTTGTTCCCAAATCATATGTAGCCGAAAAAAGGCCCGCGCTCTGACGTATAGAAAATCCCTGCAAAATTATCTGTCCATATTTCACGGACATTTCATACGCCAAAACCGGACGTTTCATTCACGCGTGCCAGATTAATTCATCGAATTATCTCTTTTTGAAATAGCCACTATTGGCCGATCGGCCAATAGTGGCTACGCCTTTCAGTGCTCGACGGCGCGTCGCCTTGACTCGGATAATTTTTTGATATGGACGGAACCGCAAATTCATCTGAGCTGAAGGATTGTTCCGACACCTCGTTGTAGCAATTGATATACAGAACATAACAGCGTTATCAACCTAGAAGCTATCGATGTCGAAATTTATTTACGATTTCGGTGATCCGGTGTATATTGAGCCGTTTCATAGTGTCTACTTATTTTTCCCTTTTATTCCTAATTCTATTGCTTTGCCAGCCCCGGGCGAGTTTGGCTGGTTTCATCACCGGTCCCGATGAACTAACTCGCCAGGGCGTTAACTTCACATGGTCTGATGTCCGCTCTAAAACCCTGAGAATTGTCGTCGAGTATTTCGGCGACAACGGCACCCCCCAACAGGTGAGCCTCGGCTCGGGATTTCTCATATCGTCGGATGGTCTTTTCGTAACTGCTTACCACGTCATGAAATTTTGTCTGGTCGACGTAAAAACTACGAGCGGTTTGGCAAGCTCTGTGGATTGCTCCAAGTCGAATGATCGCATTCGCTATCGCGCCTATAGCGGTGAGCGCCCGTTTGATATTGAGGTTGTTTCTCATCTGAGAGAGACCGACTCGACCAGCGGGAAAGATGCTCATACGCCTGATGAAATCATTAAGCAACGGGACTTTATTATTGCGAGGCTTCGAGGTACGAGCGATCGGCTGTTTCCGCACTGGCAATTGCGAGATTATGAACAATCCGTTATTGACACGAGCGCCGCGCGCGCAGATTTCCAGCTAATACCGTTACGGCCACCCAAGCAAGTATTCATTGCCGGATACCCCAAAGATCGGGATCTGATTATATCCGAAGGCTTTTTGAACCTTACTGAAAAACAACGCCGCGGTTATTTTGCTGCGAATTACGACGTTTACAGTCGCCGTTATTTGGAGAGTTATGGTCTCGGGAGCGAGACTCGTTGGGGCATGAGCGTGCAAAACCACATGAGTGGCGGCCCGGTAGTCGATTCGTCCGGACATCTCGTCGGAATCGTCGTAAATGGCAACGATCAAACCGCCGGAGTGCTATCGATCGAGAATGTCCTCTCGACTTTTTTCTCAAGGAGCGGCAAGGCCGACGATCGTCCTGCGGTTCTGCTCAGTCCGACCCAAACCCCCCTATATCTGCGCTATTGAGCTGAGAAGTAGCCCGAAGCTATCTAATTGCCACCGGGGTCAACCAGTTGCGCGCGAGCGGATCGGGCATGGTCAGGCCGAAAAGGATCATCAGCCAGAAAAAGCCCGCGCCGACGAACAGCCAGGTCAGAGGACTGCTGTAGCGGACGTGCATAAAAAACAGAATCACCAAAAGCGCCTTCACGATCGCGATGGCGACAGCGGCCACGGCATTCCAATCGCCACCCAGATCGACGAAAGCCATGCCCGTCGTACTCAACGTCAGCAGCAGCAAGACGCCGAAAATCGCCGCGTACAACTTTACGGAAACCACATGCGGAGTATTCATCCTAAATGCCTTCCCACCAGGTAAAGCAGCGGAAATAAGAAAATCCAGACAATATCGACGAAATGCCAGTAAAGACCGACCAGTTCGACAGGCGTATTGTAGCTGGCGGAAAATCGCCCTCGGGCGGTCTTGACGATCAAAACCGTGAGTAAGGAAATGCCAATGATCATATGTACGGCATGCATTCCAGTCATGGCAAAATAAAAAGAAAAGAAGATTTCGGCGCTCGAAACCAAAGCTCCCTCGAACCTAAAATCCCATCCGGGCACGAGGTGCTCTTCAAATTTCTGATAGTATTCTGTGAATTTGATTCCGAGAAACACGATCCCAAGGACAATGGTCAAACATAAAAAAATCTTTACCAGCCGATTTTGGCCGATCTGGCCGGCGCGAACGGCGAGCGCCATCGTAAAGCTACTGCAAATCAGCACCGCCGTGTTGATGGTGCCGAGCCAGATATCGAGGTGGTTGCTGGCGGCCGCGAATCCTTGCGGATAGGCGGTGCGGTAGAACGTGTACCCGAGAAACATGCCGCCGAAGAACATGACTTCAGTGCCCAAAAACACCCACATGCCGAGCCAGGAAGCCTCATGCTGCTGAACCGAGTCATCGAACTGGTGCGCGTGAATTGCTGGTGTATCAGACATGGGCGGCTTTCTCCGGAGCGTAAATAACTTCCGGCTCGTCGAGCACGTCGTAGGCATAGGCTGGCTGAACAACTATCGGCGTGACTTCAAAGTTGTCGGTGGGCGGCGGCGACGGCGTTTGCCATTCCAGCCCCCGGGCTTTCCATAGATTCATGCCAGCCACGGGGCTGTAGCGCAGCGACCATATTAAATAGATGAGCGGTAACACATAACCCACCGCGAGAATCGAGGCTCCCGCACTGGATAGGACGTTAAGCGCCTGGAATTCGGGCGGATAAACATGATAGCGCCGCGGCATGCCCAGATATCCAAGGATAAACTGGGGGAAAAACGTGAGATTGAAACCGAGGAAGATAATCAACGCAGCGAGCCTGGCGAGAACTTCAGGATATCTTCGTCCGGTCATCTTGGGCCACCAGAAATGAATCCCGCCGAGATAAGCCATTACCGCGCTGCCCACCATGATGTAGTGGAAATGCGCAATTACAAAGTAGGTGTCATGGACGTGGACGTCCACGCCGAGCGCCGCAACAAACAGACCCGTGAGACCCCCCATCGTAAACAACCCGATGAACCCCAAGGCATAGAGCATCGGCGCGTCCAAAGAGACGGAACCCTTGTAGAGAGTTGCGGTCCAGTTAAAAACCTTGATGGCGGAGGGGATCGCCACCAGCATACTCAGAAACGAGAAAATCATGCCGGCATAAATGGACTGCCCGCTCACGAACATGTGATGTCCCCAGACCAGAAAGCCTAAAACTGCAATAGCAAGACTGGAGAAGGCAACGAAGTTGTAACCAAAAATTCGCTTGCGCGAAAAGCAAGGAATCAACTCGCTGATCACTCCCATGCCGGGAAGAATCATGATGTAGACCGCTGGATGTGAATAGAACCAGAAGAGATGCTGAAACAGGAGCGGGTCGCCGCCCAATTCAGGATTGAAAATGCCCAATCCAAAGAGCCGCTCCAGGGCGACCAGTGTGAGTGAGATCGCAATCACGGGCGTGCCCAGAATAAAGATGATGCTGGTGGCGTAATGGGACCAGACAAACAACGGCAGACGAAACCACGTCATGCCCGGCGCGCGCATGGTATGAATTGTGACGATAAAATTGAGTCCGGTGAGAATTGACGAGAAACCGGTGACAAAGATGCCGACGACGGTCAATGCCACCTGACTGTTCGAGTAGATGCTGCTGTAGGGCGTATAAAACGTCCAGCCGGTGTCGACGCCGCCGGCCGCTGCCGCAGTCAGCGTGAAGAGTCCGCCGATAATGTAAAGATACCAACTGGCCAAATTGATCCGCGGAAATGCCAAGTCACGAGCGCCGATCATCAACGGAATCAAAAAGTTTCCCAATACGGCCGGGATCGATGGAATCAAAAAAAAGAAAATCATCGTTACGCCATGCATGGTGAACAGTTTGTTGTAAGTCTCGGCCTGAACCAGATCCCCCTGGGGTGTGAGAAGCTCAATCCGCAGAAGGGTTGCGAAGAACCCGCCGATAAAAAAGAAAAACGTGACTGAGATGAGATAAAGCCAGGCTATCCGTTTGTGATCCGTCGTAAGTAGCCATGATCTCAGGCCGTAGCTGGCGTTCAAATAATGGAGCCGGCGCTCCTGGACTGAATCGCTCATTTTCTTCCCTGTGCTCCCGCTTGAGGCGTGAGTGTTTTGATATACGAAATAATCTGCAGTACCCCTTCTTCGCTGACCGAACCTTTAAAAATCGGCATGATCGGCTGATATCCCCTGACGATCTTGGCACGCGGCTCAAGGATCGATTCGCGGAGATAATTTTCGTCCGCCGTAATTGATCTTCCATTTTGGAGCGCTACGGTCTTGCCGATCAGTCCGACCAGCGATGGGCCGCGCCCAGAATCAGTGGGCAAATGGCACGTCGCGCAGCCGAGCGTCTGAAAAAGTTTTTGTCCCGCTGCGGTCGTGGATCCGCCCGTGCCGCCGCCGCCAACCCACGTCGCATAAGCGGGTGGTTCCATGACGATAATCCGCCCCACCATCCCGGAATGTTGCGTGCCGCAATATTGCGCGCAAAACAAGTGATAGGTTCCAGGCTTGCTCGCTTCGAACCATAGCGTCGTATAACGCCCGGGAAGCACATCTTTTTTCACTCGAAACGCAGGCACAAAAAAATCGTGAATGACATCCTGTGAAGTCAGCAGCAGCTTGACCGGCTGCCCCGCCGGAATGTGCAGCTCATCGATCTCTGACTTACCCTCGGGATGTTGAACCTTCCACATCCACTGTTTTGCCACGACATTGATCTCCAGCGCGTTGGGTGGCGGGTAAAAGCTCACAAAAAACAGTTTGGCGCCCCAGACGAAGATCACCATGGTGATTGCCAGGGGAACGGCCGTCCAAAAAATTTCCAGTCCGAGACTGCCTAAAATCAATGGCGGCCGCTCGCTGTCTGATCGGCGCCGATATTTGATCGCGAACACGACGATCGAGATCGAAATCAGCAGCGAAAAAAACGCGCTGACCGCGAGCAAAAAATAAAGTAGCGCATCGACCCGCGGCGCCAAGGTCGAAGCTTGTTCGGGAAACAGCGGCAGGTTCGGGCCGAACATCAGGCAGCTCTCCCGGCAGTTCCTGCAT
>Ga0207645_10001514_pt1 | contig 18987 bp, 7 predicted proteins | sample KBSM53metaG_FD_184331 | JGI IMG/M metagenome (GOLD analysis project Ga0207645, IMG submission 184331) | Miscanthus rhizosphere microbial communities from Kellogg Biological Station, Michigan, USA - KBS M5-3 metaG (SPAdes) (version 2) | ecosystem: Host-associated > Plants > Roots > Rhizosphere >...
GAAGCAATAGCGATCGCAAGCGCGGGAAGATCGAGCGCGCCGACGCCGTAAAGCAAACTACTCAAGGCACGGCTTGCAGCGATCGCACCGATAAGACCCAACCCGATCCCAATGGTGATGAGGGTCACGCCCTGGCCCAACACGAGCCGAAAAACTTTCTGGCGCGATGCGCCAAGCGCGAGGCGAATGCCAAGCTCGCGCGTGCGCTGCGTTACGCTCAACGCCATCACGCCATACAATCCGACGCTGGCCAGCGCGAGTGCGAGCGCCGCGAATGTTCCGAGCAACGACATAGTCAATCGCCGCGCCGCCAGGCTATTCGAGATGTTTTCCCCCATCGTCGTCACCTGCGCGATCGGCTGCTCGGGATCAATCGCCTCCACCTCACGCCGCACGGCCGCAGCCAGCGTCTTTGGATCGCCGCCGCGCACGCGAAGCATGAGCATGTTGCCGGACGCCGGGTTTTGCGTCGCACAAAAATACATGTGTACGAAGTTGAGCCTCTCGACGTTGTCTTCGCCAGCCGCTTCGTTTCGGGTCCGCGGCACAATGCCGACGATCGTCAACGGTGGATATTTTTCGGGATCGTCATCCGCCGCGCCGCTGCGCTGGTTGTCGTCGAGGTGAAGGCCGAGGGGATCCTTACCGGGAAAATATCGCTCTGCAAAAGTCTGATCGATGATGATCGAACGCGACCGACTTTCATCCGGTCCGTCCTCGGGACCAAAAGCGCGGCCGCGCAGGATTGGCATTTTCAGCACCTTGAAGTAATCGGGCGAAACGATGTCAATCTCCGCGGATGGCTCTTGTCCCGGCTCCGCTTTGGGCGTGCCGGTAATGTGAAATGAGCTGTCCCATTCGCTGTCGTCGAACGGAATGTTCGCGCCAATCGCGGCTGCCTCGACTCCGGGCAGGACGCGCACCCGATTGAGCAAGCGATCCCAGAACGCTCGGAGTTTATCGTCGTCCCAAACTTTCTGCCTGTTCTTGTCCTTTTCGTATTTCGCCTTCGGCAACTCGATCGAGGTCAGCAGAATGCTGTCCGGATCGAAATTGAGCGGCGCATTTTGCGCATGCCAAAAGCTTTTCAGCGTCAATCCCGCGCCCGCAAGAAGGACGACCGCGAGTGCGACCTGCGTAATCACAAGCCCTGATCGCGCGCGATGGCCACGAAGGCCGCCGCTGCCGCCCCGCGTCCCAGCTTCGTGCAGAGCAACCGAAAGCGCGGCGGTGTGGGAGATGCGCCACGCTGGCCAGATGCCGGCGAGAATTCCTGCGCCGAGCGCGACCACACCGGTGTAAAGCAACGCCATCGCGTCGATCCGTGTTTCCTTGAAGCGCGGAATGTTTGGAGGACAAAGCGCGACGATAATATCGAGGCTCCAAATAGCGAGCAGCACTCCGGCGGCCGCGCCAAAGAGCGCGAGCAGGACACTTTCCGTCAAAAGCTGACGAGCCAATCTCCAGCGGCTCGCCCCCAGCGCGGCGCGGATGGCTAATTCTTTCGCACGCGACAAGGCCCGGGCCAGTTGCAGATTGGCTACATTCGCGCACGCGATCAGCAGCACGCAGGCAACTGCCGCCAGCAATAGATTTAAGCTTTGCCGATACTCGCCAACGGCCGATTCGAGCAGCCCCTTCATGTAAACACGGCGCGTCGTGTTCGATTTCGGATATGCTTTCTCGAGCGCAATCGCGATGGTATCGAGATCAGCGTTCGCCTTTGTCAGCGAGACACCGGGCTTTAGTCTTCCGAGAACGCTGAAACCGGGATGATTGCCGCGGTTAAGAACCCCTTCTTCTTTGCGCAGCTCCGCGAGCGGAACCCAGATTTGTGAAAGGCGCGGAAATTTTACCTCCGCCGGCACAACGCCAATGATTTCACGCAGGACGCCATCGACAATAATTTGTCGCCCGAGCACTTTTTGCGAACTTCCGAAGCGTGTGCGCCAAACCGTTTCGCCGATGAGCACAACAGGCGCGCTGCCGGCGGTATCATCCGCTTCCGCGAAATCGCGTCCGATTATCGGCTTCATCTTGAGAATACTGAGATAATTAAAGCTGGCACGTGCGCCGCCGATGCGCTCCGGCGCGGTCTGGCCGCCTGGAATCGCCATGTTAAAAGTGTCCCGCCTAACGAGTGACAAATCGGTGAAACTGTGCTGACCGGCGCGCCAGTCGAGATAATTTGGATAACTGACCGACCCGTTCGGAAAAGAAGCGGTACGTTCGCGGAGGACGACGAGGTCATCCGGTTGGGGATAGGGCAGAGGGCGCAACAAGACCGCGTTGACCACGCTGAAGATGGCCGTGTTCGCACCAATACCGAGCGCGAGCGCGAGCGTAGCGATGATGGTGAAGGCAGGATTTTTGGCCAGTTGCCGGAGTGCAAAGCGGAGATCGTTCATCTCAATTTTAAGTCAAAGAGTTCGCACTCATTCGGTGCGCAAAGCTTGAATTGGGTCCACCAGGGTCGCGCGCCGTGCTGGCAACAAGCATGCAAGCAGCGCGATGGCACCGAGCAATGCCGTCGCTCCGCCGAGCAACGCCGGATTGTATGCTGAAACCTGATACAGTTGCGACGCAATCAGGCGACCGAGCGCAAAGGCCGCGATGATTCCGATCACGAGTCCGATGACAACCGGTTTCATTCCCTGATTCACGACCAGGCGCAAAACATCGCGCGCTTGTGCGCCGAGTGCCATCCGAACGCCAATCTCGCCTGTGCGCTGTTCGACTGTGTAAGCGACCGCGCCGTAAATTCCAATGCTCGCCAAAAGCAGTGCGACTCCGGCAAAGATTCCCAGCAGCCACATCATCAGCCGCGCCTGCCCGAGCGCTTGGGCGACGACCGCGTCCATGCTTTGCGGCACGGCAATGGCAATGCCCGAATTGACTGTGTTCACCGCGGATTGCACCAGCTTCGTCACCGCGTCCACTTTAAAGTTGCTCCGGACAGCTACGGATAGGAACGGAAAATTTTCCTGCGCCCACGGTCGATAAAATTCCATGCCGGGCGGCTCAGCAATCTTTTGCGAACGAACATCTCCAACGATCCCAACGATCTCGGCCGGGACACCAAGACTTGTGACAAGCAGAGTCTTCCCGATCGGGTTTTCGTTCGGGAAAACTTTACGCGCGCCAGCCTGGCTGATCAGGCACACGTTTTGAGCCTCGGCAACGTCGTGTTCATTGAAATCGCGTCCCGCCAGGAGCGGAATTCCCCACGTCCGAAAATATCCCGGACCGATGTCGTGACTGGGAGCGCTCGCACGCTTTTCGATCGGTAGGACTTCCCGATCGGTACGCGCGTAGAAAGTCCGATTGCCTCCATTTAATGGAATGTCCCCGCTGATGGTTGCGCTCTCGAGACCTGGCACATCGCGCAATGCGTTAAGGGTTTGTTCGACGAAACGCTGACGCGATGGGGCGTCCGGATATTGCGCGACTGGCAACGTGATCGCACCGACCCAGAGATTTTGGGAGCGAAAGCCAATATCTTGCTGGCTCAAGCGAACGAAACTGGTGATGAGCAATGCAGCGCCTGCGAGCAGAGTGACTGAAAGTGCCACCTGTGCGCCCACGAGAATTTTGCGGAAACGTTGTTGGCGCACGCTGCCACTGGAACCGCGCCCACCTTCCTTCAAGCCGTCAACTAACTCCGCGTGCGAGCCTTGCAGCGCCGGATAAAGACCCATCAGCAACCCGGTTAACACCGACAATCCGACCGTGAATATTAGAACCGGAAGCGACAAACTGGTTGCGGTGTTCGCTTCCAATGGAAGAAAATTGGACGCCATTCTCGGAACCAGCGGGACCAATTGGCAGGCCAGCACCACGCCAACGACGCCCGCGAAGGCGCTGACCACTAAACTTTCAAAAACGAACAGTCGCACAATGCTTGCGCGCGACGCGCCGATTGCCATTCGCAGCGCGATCTCACGGCGGCGGGCGCTAAAACGGACCAGCAATAGATTAGCGACATTGCTGCATGCGATCAGCAAAACAAAACAGACCGCAGCGAAGAGCGTGATAAAACCGGCGCGAATATTTTCGGTTACGTCTTGTGGAAGCGTCTTGAGCGTTATTGTAAATGCACTGTCGATCTTGTTCGGATATTGCGTGGCATAACTTTGATCGAGCGACGGCAGCGCTGCCCGCGCCTGCTTGACCGTCATCGTAGGTTTCAATCGCCCAACCACGCGGAGAAAACTGGTGCCGCGCATCATTCGTTCGTAACTAAACCCAGGGATCTGGAGCGGCTTTGTCGTCCAAACTTCGGCGGTAGGGTTCGCTCCAAACCAGCTCGCCGGCATATTGGGAAGAACGCCGACGACGGTATGAGCCGTACCGTCGAGCGTGATGCTGCGCCCGATCACGTTGGGATCGCCGCCGAGTCGTTTCTGCCAGAAATTCTTGGTGATCAACGCTACATCCGCGCCCTCTTCTTCCTCGGGTAAAAAATTCCGTCCCCGAATCGGACGAACTCCCAAGACATCAAAATAGTTGGCGGTCAATCTGCCGCCGAAGATTTGGACAGGATCGCCCAGCCCGGTCAGAGTAAAGGCAAAGAAATTCTCCGCAGCCAGGCCGTCGAAAATGGTTTGGCCGTCGCGGTAATGCTGGTAACGCGGCGCTGATATCCCGATATCCACGAGATCGCGCGCCTTGTCGCCGCCGTACAAGTGGACGACACGCGATGGATCCTTGAACGGAAGACCGCGCAAGAACAAATCGTTGATCAAGCTAAAGATCGCAGTGTTGAGCCCGATGCCGAGAGCCAATGTGATCACGGCGAGAAACGTAAATCCGGGCGATTTGCGGAGCTGGCGCAAAGCGAAGCGGAGATCGCTCATGAGATTGATGATTTCTGATTGTTGATTTTTGATTTCATCATTCGGCACGAAGTGCGATCACTGGATCGACCCGAGCGGCCCGTCTCGCCGGTATCCAACACGCCACGGCGGCCGCAGTTGTCAGGACAAAACCGCCGGCAAGCCACGCCAGAAGATTCGGCGCCGGCATTCCGGACCATTGATTTTGCACAAGACGAACGATGCCCCAGGTGCAAATGCCGCCGGACAACAGTCCCATTCCGAGCAAAGTCGCGCCCTGTTTGGTAACGAGTTGAATAATTTGCGCGGCCGTCGCACCGAGCGCGCTTCGAATTCCGAATTCGCGTTCGCGCCGGGCAACTTGCAGACAAAGCAGTCCATAGAGACCGATTGCAGCGAGGACGAGACCGAGTAAGCCAAACGCTGACACCAGGGCGAAAATGAACCGCTCAGTGGTGCGCGATTGCGCGGCCGCGTCGGCGAGCGAGACCAGATTGTAGGACGTCAGTCTTCCATCGGCGCGCGCGAGTGTCTCTCGGATGGTGGATTCCGAAATCCGGCGGCCGCTCGTGTGCAGAACAAATGTAATGTCATCCAGCGGCGCGGTCGCATGAACCAGCATTTGCGCCATCGGCCGTGCGATCATTCCGAGGACTTCGCCGTCGCGCGGATCGGCAATCGCCTTCATGTCGCCGACGACGCCTACGATGGTGAACCAGGGGCGATTGCCGTCGATCCGTCCCCAGCGAATTCGTTTTCCGACCGGCGATTCGTTAGGCCAAAAGCGATGCGCTATGCTTTGGCTGATGATACAGACGAGTGGAGAATCGGGTCCGTCACTTTCAAGAAAATCGCGTCCTTGCAAGAGCGGCTGAGCAACGGTCTGAAAATATCCAGGGACCGAGATCCGTGAGTAAGCCGTGTAAGTGCCGCGCGGCTCGGGCGCCGGCGCGGCTTCGGGATTGAACAACATCAAATTCCAGGACGCGTTCATCGGCGACGGCGAAACGACCGTGGCCGACTCCACCCCAGGCAACTGCCGCAACTGTGTAAGCGTCGCCTCGAGTGAGTTCTTCTTCGCGGTTGCCGTCGGGAAAAATTGATCGGGGATCGTGACGTTGAATGCGATGCGGTCTCGCGTTTCAAAGCCCCACGGCTCATCGACGAGCTTTCGAAAATATTGAGTCGCTGTAATGCTGGCCGTTAGAAGCGCAGCCGCCACCGCCAGCTCAATAACAACTAACGAGCCGAGCAGACGCCGCGAACCGCGGTCGAGGGTGGCCGCGCGCGAGGTTGTGCTGATTGCGCCGCGCAAGTCGGTGCGTGAAGCGCGCGCTGCCGGCAGGAGACCGAATCCTGTACCGACCAGCATCATGAGCCCAGCGGCAAAGCAGAAGACCGGCAGGTCGAGCCGCGCGGCGTAATCGAATTCCCGCATTGCGCTCCCGGTCGCGTCAGCGCCTTCGGGACTCAATGCCACGAGCAGCGGCGCCGCCCAAGAAGCGACGATAAGACCAAACGCAGTGCCGACCAGTGAAAGCAAAAGCGCCTGCGCGAGTTGTTGCCCAACGAGCCGTTGTCGACTGGCACCCAGTGCCGCACGCAAGGCAAACTCACCTTCGCGTTCAATGACGCGAGCGAGAAGCAAGCCGGCGAAGTTGGCCGCCGCAATCAAGAGAGCGCAAGCGGCGGCGCCGACAATGACGAGAAGCTTCGGCTGCAGATCCATAATGAAGCTTTCCCGTAATGGCGGAAGGTAGGCCCCGCGCGCATTCGCCGGATTCGGATCGGCGCGGTTGATGGAAGCGCACATGCGTCGCACCGCATCTTCCGCCTGCGGCGGCCTTATTCCGCTTCGCAGACGACCGACACCATACAAATAATGGTTGTTGATTGTCGCGGGATTGTCCGGATCCAGGACAAGTGGAAGCCAGATGCTGGCGCGATATGGATGCCGAAACGACTTTGGCATTACGCCAATGATCGTGCGCGGCGTTCCGTCGATAAGGAGGCTGCTACCGACCACATCAGGCCGCGCACTGAGCGTGTTTCGCCAAAAATCGTCGCTAATGATAGCGACAGCGGCAGCGCCATTGCGCCCTTCCTCCGGCCTAAAGGCGCGACCAAGTCCCGGCGAGAAACCGAGCACCGAAAAAAAATTCGAAGTGACTTGAGCGGCCGGGACAACTTGGGCGGGAGAGCCATTATCCGAACCAACCACCGCCGTGCCGCCTGTCCCGCCGCCAACGTCTTCGAAAATATCGCGACCAAATTCGCGGAAGTGCTGCACGGTCCGATCGCTCAGATTGAGCGATGCACCGCGCGCGCCGTTCTCATCCTGCGCTTCATAAATCCTAACGAGTTGTTCCGGGTGTGGAAACGGCAGCGGCCGCAACAGTGTGCCTTCGACCACAGAAAAAATGGCGGTGTTGGCCCCAATGCCGAGAGCCAGCGTGATTACGGCGAGAAACGTAAATCCGGGCGATTTGCGGAGCTGGCGCAAAGCAAAGCGGAGATCATTCATGACAATTTGGGTTAAGGTTTCATTCGGCGCGTAAGGCGATGACCGGATCGACACGCGCGGCGCGCCTTGCGGGCAACCAGCAGGCAATGAACGCGACGAGCACGAGCGCCACCGAAAAGAGCAAAAATGTGAGCGGATCGTTCGCGCTGATTCCGTAAAGGAGCGACGCAATCAATCGCGTCAGACCAAGTGACGCCGCGACACCGAAAATTACGCCGGCGGCGACGACCGCCATCCCCTGACGCAGAATCAGGCGCAGCACGTCACCCCGTTGCGCGCCGAGCGCGATTCGAATTCCGAGCTCGCGCGTTCGTTGCGCGACCGAATACGAAATCACGCCATACAAACCGATCGCTGCCAGGAGCAGGGCCGCGCCGGCAAAGATGCTGAGCAGCAGCATCGTGAATTTCTTCTGGAGTAACGTGCGCGCAATCATGTCGTTCATCGTCCGCGGATTGCCGAGCGGCACCGACTTGTTCACACCCGAGACCGCCTGTTGCGCCGCCGGCAAGAGGGTCAGTGGATTTTCCGGCGCCGTCCGAACTGCAATTTGCATCAGCGGCCACATGCCCTGGCCAAGTGGCTGGTAAAGTTCAGGTCGAGGCGCGGTCTCGAGGGCAAGATGGCGGACGTTGCCCACTACGCCCACGATCTGCAGCTTTTCGTCTTTCGGCCCGTAGTTCTCGATGTATTGCCCGATCGGATCTTCGCCGGGGAAAACCTGCTTCGCGGTTTCCTCGTTGATGATCGCGACCAGCGCCGAGCCGTTCCTGTCGCGTTCGGTGAAATTGCGGCCACGCACGAGCGGGATGCCCATGGTCTGGAAATAATCCACCGTCGCGATCCGCATATCGGCCTGCTCATTCTTCTTCGAGCCCGGGCGATTAAATGTGCGCGAGCTGTTGCCGCCGGAAAACGGGAGCCGGCTCACCGCCGCGGCATGTTGAACGCCCGGCATCGCCGTCAACTGTTGCACGACCTGCTGATAAAACTGGATCTGCCGGTCTTCGTCGGTCTTGGTCGACGCACCTATATTAAATATGAGCAGCCGATCGGGATTGAAGCCGGGATCGACTTTCGTCAGGTTCGCGAAGCTCTTGATCATCAGGCCGGCGCCGATCAACAGAATGAGCGATAAGCCGACTTCCGTCGCGATCAGGAACGCGCGGCGCCTGCTTCCGCCGGCGGTGCTTCCGCGCTCACCTTGTTTCAACGATTCCGCCGGACTGCCGGAGGACGACGACAATGCCGGAACGAGGCCAAACAGAATGCCGGTCATAAACGACACCCCGAGGCCGAACACGAGCACTTCGGCGTTCAAACCGACGTTTTTGAAGTTGCGCAAGGCCGGCGGCGCCATCGCCATGAGCAGCGGAATCGCCCACGCAGCGAGCAACGCGCCGAGTCCGCCGCCGATGACGGAGAGGAGCACGCTTTCGGTAAGCAATTGCCGGATCAACCTGTAACGGCTCGCTCCGATCGCGGCGCGGATGGAAATTTCGCGCGATCGCGTCGCGGCGCGAGCAAGCAAAAGGTTCGCGACGTTCGCGCAGCCGATAAACAGGAGAAACCCGACCGCGGCGAAGAGAAGAAGCAGAACCGGGCGAATCCCGCCAACGGCTTCTTCATGCAACGGCCGGACGCGAATGCCGGTGTCCTCGTTGTCGTCGGGATATTGTTTCTCGAGGCGGCGGCTGATCGCGTCCATTTCGCTGCGCGCTTTCGCAAGAGAGACGCCCGGTTTCAGGCGCGCCCAAACATCGAGATAACTGCTGTCGTGGATCGGACGCGGATCGACATCCGGCCGAATGGTACTGGTCGGGATGCCCCCGAAACGCGACGGGACCCAGAGCTCGCCGTAATTGTCCGGCTGGAAACTCGGCGGCATAACGCCGACGACGGTGTGCGGCTCATCGTTGAGCGAAATCTCGCGGCCGATGATGTTGCGGTCGGAACCGTAGCGACGCGCCCATAATTCCGAGCTGATGACGACGACGTGCTCGCGGCCAGGTTGTTCGTCGGAGGGGAGCAAAGTTCGGCCGAGAATGGGCGAGACGCCGAAGAGCGTGAACAGGCTGGAGGTCGTCATGGTCCCGCGAACGCGCTCCGGCCGGTCGCCGTCGGCCAGATTAGCTTGTTCACCGCGGGATGCGGCCATCAGGGAAAAGACATCGTTCTGCGCCGCCCAATCGACATAGTTGCCGGGCGCGACGGCACCACTCGGCGCGCCGCTGCTGCGGGTGGTTTGCGTCAGCACCACGATTCTTTCCGAATCGGGATAGGGAAGCGGATGAAGCAGGACACCGTCAATGACGCTGAAGATGGCGCTGGAGCTGGCGATGCCGAGCGCGAGGGTGACAAGCGCGGCGCAAGCGAACCCCGGATTCTTCAGCAGGATCCGCAGACCGTAGCGAAGATCGTAGAGAAGCGAGTTCATATTATTCCGCGCGGAGGGCGATGACAGGATCGACACGAGATGCGCGCCGCGCCGGTAACCACGCCGCAAGAAAGGCGACGAACGATATCAGTACGACAATGGAGGCAAACGTGATCGGATCCCACGCGCCGACGCCGAAGAGAAGACTGGTCAACAATCGGGTCGCTCCAATAGCACCGATTAAACCGATGGTGAGACTGATTGCGACGAGCGTCATGGCCTGACCAACAACGAGCCGAAAGATGTTCGACTGCGCTGCGCCCAAAGCCATGCGAATGCCAATTTCATTGGTCCGTTGCGCAACCGAATAAGCCAACACGCCATAAATGCCGATGGCGGTGAGGAGGAGCGCCGTTCCGGCGAAGATCGAGAGGAGCAAAGCGTTGAAACGCGGCCGCGCCAGCGCGCGCGAGATGTATTCGTCGAAGACGCGTACGCTCGTGAGCGGAATCGAGCTGTCCATCGCGGCCAGCTCCTTGCGGATAGCGGAAGTGAGCGCGGTCGGATCTGAAACACGGGTCCGGACGACGAGTGACACTATGTCGAAAGGAATTTGGGTCCGCGGCAGATACATTTCGGGGGAGTCGTCGTTCTTGAGCGAGAGATGTTTCACATTCCCGACCACGCCCACGATCTCGCGCATCTTCTCGCCTTTATCATCGGCGCTGAAGCCGGGCTTAATCCGTTTTCCAATCACGTTCTGCCCCGCGAAAAACTTGTTGGCGAAACGCTCGTTCACGATGACCACCGGCGCGGAGTTCATTTGGTCGTGCTCATTGAAAACGCGTCCCCGCCGAACCGGGATCCCCATCGTTTTGAAATAATCGGTAGCAACGATCCGAACCGGAGCGCCGTTCTGTTGACCGTCCGGCAACGGATGTTCTTCCATGTCGAAACTTGTCACCATGTTGCTTCCACTGAGGGGCAGAGGAACGATTGTGCTGGCCGACTCGACGCCCGGCAGAGCGCGAATCCGGGGCAGAAACTGGTCGAAAAATGCGATAATGTTTTCGTTCTTCGGATACGCGACGCTCGGCAATTGAATGCGCGCGGTGAGGAGCCGTTCCGTTTGCACGCCCGGCGATACGCGGCCAAGGCGGGCGAAGCTCTGGATTAATAATCCAGCGCAAACCAGTAGGATCAGCGCAAGCGCTACTTCTGCCATGACCAGGGCGTTGCGTAACCGATGCTTGTGTTCGCCGCCGGTGCCGGTACGCGTGCCGGTTTTGAGCGCGGCATTGAGATCGACATTCGATGCGTGCCAGGCTGGAACCAGCCCAAAGATGACACCGGTGGCGAGTGAGACGACCAGGGTGAAGACCAGCACCGCGGCATCGAGTTGAATGTTGCTGATGCGTGGAATGTTTTGCGGAACGGTCCGAATGAGCGCTTCGGTCCCCCATTGGGCAATGAGTAAGCCGAACAGACCGCCTAATCCCGCGAGCAACAAACTCTCCGTGAGTAACTGGCGAATGATACGTGCCCGGCTCGCGCCCACGGCTGCGCGCAGGGCTATTTCCTTCCCGCGAACTGACGCGCGCGCGAGGAGAAGATTGGCGACATTGGCATTTGCGATCAGCAGCACACAAAGGACCGCGCCGAACAAGACGTAAAGAGCCGGGCGGACATCACCGATGAGTTCCTCGCGCAAGGGCCTGAACGCGACTCCGAAATAAGAATTCGTGTCGGGATGCTGTTTCTCCAGGTTTGCCGCGATGGTCGCGAGGTCGGCCTGCGCCTGCTCGATTGTCACGCCGGGCTTGAGTCGCGCAATTGCGTCCAGGCTGTGGCTGCCGCGCTCTTCCGTCGCCGGTTTGTTGCCATCGGGATTGGCTGCGTCTTCCGCAATCGTTACGTAGAAATCGATCGGGTCGGCCTGGATTGGAAATTGGAATCCCGCGGGCATGACACCAATCACAGTGAATTTCCGGCGATCGAGTTCGATGGTGCGCCCCAGGACGTTTGCTTCGCCCCCGAACTGTTTCTTCCAAAAATCATTACTGATAATAATTTTGAATCCACCGGGACCGCCGCCGGCCTTTTCATCGGCCTGCGTGAATGTGTGACCCATGATCGGCTTCACCTCGAGGACATCGAAGAACTCCGCACTCGCTTTTACTCCAAGCACACTCGCCGCGCCTTCGGCGTTCGTTACTGCCGAAGGTCGGACACGAAAGACGGCCATGCTCGAAAGGGTGCGGTTCTGTGCGCGAAAGTCGAAGAAATCGGGATAGGAAAGCGATCCGAGATCGGTCTGGTCTTTGACCCGTTTGCTGGTCATCCCGAACGCTGTCAACTCCTGCGGATTTGGAAACGGTAGCGGCTTCAACAGAAGAGCATTGACCACACTGAAGATGGCCGTGTTCGCGCCGATACCCAGCGCGAGCGTGAGCGCGGCGATGAGCGTAAAGGCCGGATTCTTAATCAATTGACGAAGGCCGTATTGAATATCGTTTAGCATTGTTTCAGTGCGTTTGAGTTATTCGGTCCGTAACGCCTCAATCGGATTAACCAGGGTGGCTCGCCGGGCGGGGATTAAGCAGGCCAGGAGAGCGGCCAAACTGAGGACCGCCGCGGTGGTCCCGAGCAGGAGCGGGCTATATGGCGAAACCTGATAGAGCTGCGCCGAGAGTAGACGACCTGTGGCAAACGTCCCCACCAAACCGATGATCAAACCGATGATGACCGGGTTCATTCCCTGACGCACGACCAAGCGCAGCACATCGGTCGTTTGCGCGCCCAGCGCCATGCGTACGCCGATTTCGCCCGTGCGCTGTTCGACCGTGTAGGCGACCGCGCCGTAAATCCCAACCACCGCCAGCAACAGCGCGATGCCGGCGAACACGCCGAGCAACGTCATTGTCAGTCGCTCCTGGCCGAGGGATTGCGTCACGATTTCATCGAGCGTGCTGGGTTGCAGAATCGGCAGGCTATTGTCGACCTTGTTTAGGACCGCACGAACGATTGTGCCTGTCGCTTCTGGTTTCGTGGCGGTGCGGACCACGATATTCAAAAACGGCGCGCTACGTTGCGGCCACGGGCGATAAAACTCAACGTCGTTTGTTTTGGCCAACTGGTCTGAACGCACGTCGCCGACCACGCCAATGACTTCCGCCGGCAGACCATTGCCGTTATCGGTGCCAAAAAGAATTTGATGACCGAGCGGGTTCTCGTTTGGAAACAGTTTCTTCGCGGTCGCGTTGCTCAAGATAACTACGAGCGGCGCATCAAGCTTGTCCTGTTCGGTAAAGTCGCGACCGGACAAAAGCGGAATGCCCAGTGTGCGAAAATATTCCGGCGAAATGCTGCGCGTAAGACCGAGTTGGCGTTGATTGACTGGAACGGGATTTCCGTCCGCGCGTGCATAAGGCGACCGTGAAAGGTTACCCTGAAGCGGAACTGCGTCGGTAATGCCAACGGCTTCAACACCTGGAGCGTTTTTCAGTTCCGCATGCAATTGCTGCATGAATCGCGAGCGTGCCGCGGGATCGGGGTATTGCGCCGGGGGCAATCCGATTCCACCGGCCCAGATTCGTTCAGTGCGAAACCCGGCGTCTTGTCGGCTCAATCGCACAAAACTGGAAACAAGCAGGGCCGCGCCGGCCAGCAAGACGACGGACAACCCGACTTGCGCTGTCACCAGCCCACGCCGGAAACGATGCTGACCCCGGCTACCGCTGGTGCCGCGTCCGCCTTCTTTCAATCCGTCGACAAGATCGGTCCGCGAGCTTTGCCACGCGGGGTACAGGCCCATGAGCAGACCGGTCAGAAGAGACAAGCCGATTGTGAAAAGCAGCACCGGCCAGTGCAAGGTGACACCTTCTTCGAGCGGAATGTTTTGGCCGGCGACGCGCGGCACGATAGAGACTGTCCAAAGCGCGAGGCAAAGCCCGACCGCTCCAGCGATTATGCTGACGAGTGTGCTTTCGAAAACGAACAAGCGCACAATGCCTCTTCGATCTGCGCCCAGCGCCATGCGCAGCGAGATCTCGCGTTTGCGTCCGGTGAAACGCACCAGCAACAAATTGGCCACATTACTGCACGCGATAAGCAGCACCGCGCTGACCGCTGCCAGCAAGGTCATGAAAGCAGGACGCAAATTGCCGGTGACGTCTTCTGCTGCCGAAACCAGATATGGGGGCCAAGTATTATCGGCTGCATCTGGACGTTGCTCCTTGTAACTTTGGTGCAAGGTCTGCATCGCCGCCTGCGCCTGCGATGTCGACACGCCTGGTTTCAATCGCCCGATAACGCGCATGAAACTGACCCCGCGCATCAATCGTTCTTTGGTGAGGCCCGGCGGCTCAAATGGTTTGTTCGCGAAAATCTCTGCATTACGCCCGAACCACGAAATCGGCAGGTTCGGCAGCACGCCGATGATGGTGTTGGGCACTCCGTTCAGGGTAATGCTGCGCCCGAGAATCGTCGGATCGGAGTTGAAATGCTTGCGCCAAAAACTTTCCGTCACCATCACGACGTCGCCTTTGCTCTCTTCCTCTGGTAGAAAATTGCGGCCGAGAATCGGATGGATGCCAAGCAATTCGAAATAGTTGGCGGTCACGTTTCCGCCGAGCAATTGAATCGGCTCGCCCGAGCCCGTCATGATGAAGCCGTTGCCCCAATCGGCCGCGATGCTCGAGAAAACGGTTTGCCCGTCGCGGTAATGCCAAAACTTCGGCACTGAAGACGGCATCTGTTTCAAATCGCGGTCTTTCGACTCGCCATAAATGCGCACGACACGCTCCGGCTCGGAAAAGGGCAGGCCGCGCAGGAAAAGGTCCTGTATTAAACTGAAGATGGCGGTGTTCATGCCGATGCCGAGCGCGAGTGTGAAGACCGCGAGAGAAGTGAAGGCGGGGGATTTGCGGAGTTGGCGAAGAGCAAAACGCAGGTCGTTCATATGTCTGGTTCGGTTCAGGCTGTCCAAATTTCTCGAAAAGCGCGCGTGAAGTTCGCGCCCAGCACTTTTTCGACGAGGCCTACTTTGTGTCCACGCTTCAAGAGCGCGTCGGCAATGAATTCCATCTTCCGCGGTGTGTTTAGGTCCGGAATGTATGTCGGGCGATCTTCACCGGGCGCGGCGATCCCGTCGGCTTTCCGTTTTTCGGTCGCCTTTTTCATGTCTTCCAGGTCGCTCTCGCCAACTCGGAAAAACGGGACGTCGGTTCCGACGCCAACATGGTCCTCTCCACAAACCTTCAGTGCGTGCTCGAGGTGTTGCATGTAATCGTCGAGCATCGGCTGCTTGGGCGACGCGGTTATGTACGGCAGCATGTAAATGCCGACCACACCACCCTTGTCGGCCATCGCTTTCAACTCGCGGTCCTCTTTGTTGCGCGGATGCATGTAAACAGCACGGCAACCGGCATGCGTAATGATCGGAGGCTTGATTGAAGCAGCGATACCGTCGGCGGTTGTCTGCGTATTGGAGTGACTAAGATCAAGAGCGACTCCGACCTCATTCATTTTGGCGATCGCGTTGCGACCGAGTTCACTCAGACCTTCCGTTTCGCCATCAAGACATCCCACTCCCAGTGGTGTGCGCCGATTGTACGTAAGCTGCATCACGCGCACGCCGAGGTTCCGGAATAATTCGATGCGCTCGATCTTATCTTCGAGCATGTTGGCGGATTCGAACGAATAGATGACGCCCATTTTTCGTTCTTTCCGGGCGCGATCGAAGTCGCCGTGGGTGCGAACGTGCAGAAACAGATCGGCTCGTTTCTCTATTAATTGCTCCGCCGCGGCGATGTCGTTGACAGCGTCCTCGAAGTTTCCGGCCGGTCCGCCAAGTGTAGATTTGACGGCTGTGACGCCAGATTCGCGCATCACTTTGGTCACTTCTTCCTGATTGGGCCTGCCTAGCAGCGAACCGATCCAGGCAAGAGCGTTACCATCGAGAACAAGACACTCGCTGTAAATCTTCACGGCAGCGGCGGACACTTTCACCTCCTCGCTGGCCCACCCCAAGACCGGATTCAGAGTTGCCAAGACAGCGGCGGCACTCAGCGACTTCGTGAATTCGCGCCGTGTAATCATGATGTCATTCAGCACGCAATGCCTCAATTGGATCGACACGAGTGGCGCGACGTGCCGGAACGAAACAGGAAGCCGCGGCGACAAGGGTAAGCAATCCCGCGACCGCGAAATAAATCGTTGGGTCGAGCGCATTGACTTTGAAGAGAATATTTTTCAGAGCTGCCGCCGCGACGACTCCGAGGAGTAACGCGATGCCACCGGCGCCAAGAACGAGCCCGATCGCCAATTGCCATGCGCCTTGCTGCATCACCATTCGAAAAATGCGCGCCGCATCCGCACCGAGCGCCATCCGAATGCCGAATTCCTGGGTGCGTTGGTTCACCGAAAAACTCATCACGCCGTAGAGGCCGACTGCGGAAAGAATGAATGCGACGACTCCGAAGATGGTGAACAACGTCGCGATGATCCGATTCCCGGAGAGAATTTCTTTGTGGAACCGTGCCGGCGTGCCCGGGAAATAAGTCGGAAGGTTCGAATCAATCTCGGCCACTGCCTTGCTCAAAGCCGGGCCCAGCGTTTCGGCTCGTTGTCCGGCACGCGGGCGAACAACGATTGTGCAAAATTGGGTGGCGGGCGAGGCGCCGAGCAATGGCATGTAAAATCCGGCGGCCTCGGTCTGCTGATCGAACGGGCCCTGCATCAGAGTGTCAGGGACAATCCCGACAATCGTTCGCCACGGTGGCGGCTGACCGGGATTAAAGATCCGGACCTGATGACCGATTGCGCTTTGGTTTCCCCAATATTTTCGAGCAAAGCTCGCGTTTACGATCGCGACGGGTTGCTTTGAGTCGCTGTCGTCAATCGTGAAATCCCGGCCTTCCAAAATTTTCAGGCCGAGAGTCGCGAAATAATTATCCGAGACAGACTCGAAATTACAGCGCGGGCGGTCCCGGTCCGTCAGATAGTTTTGACCGTCGACCTCGTACTGGCCGGCGCCGGCAAAAGTCATCCGAAAGCGGTCGGTCATTGCGGCAGACTCGAACTCGGGATTCGCCCGGAGCGCGCGGACCGCCCGAAGAAAAAATTGACGGCGCGCGTCCTCGGTCGGGTAGGCGCCCTCCATCAAACCCATTCGCGCGGCATAAACGGCATTCTCATCATAGCCATAGTCGAGCTTGGTTTGATTTCGGATCGATTTGATTTGCAACGTCGCCGCGATCAAAAGCGCCGCTGTCAAAGCGATTTGTCCAACCACGAGCACGCGCGTAATCAGGTTGACGAGACGACTGCTATTGCCGCGGCCGCCTTCTTTCATGATCTCAGCCGCGTTGCCCCGGGAGTTTAGGAACGCCGGAATAAGACCGGAAACGAGGGTGGCCACGAGCGTGATCACCAGCGTGAACGCGAGAACGCGGCCATCGATCGTCAATTGCCACCAGTAGGGTGGTGGAAACGGCGCTGCCTTTATCGTGCGAGCTAACAGATCGACCGCCCAATAAGCGAGAAGCACGCCAGCAACGGTGCCGAAGACCGCGACGAGCAGACTTTCGGTCAGCATTTGGCGGACAAGTCTCCAACGCGTTGCCCCGAGTGCGCCGCGAATCGCGAGTTCCTTGGCGCGCAACGCGGCGCGACCAAACTGCATGTTCATCACGTTCACGCACGCGATCAGCAAAACGAGAATGACCGCGGCGAGCATCGCCCAAACGATCTGGCGCAGTTGCACCCCGGTGAATACGTTGAGCAACGGTTGGACGTTGGCCGAGGTAAAATTTTGATTGGTTTTGGGATTGTCTTCAGCCAGATGGCGGGCCAAGGCGATAAATTCCGCGTTCACCTGATCGAGCGTTACGCCTGATTTCAATCGGCCCATCACTGCTGGCGCGCGATTATTGGCGCCGATCAGGAGCTGGCCTCGTGGCACCGGCGGAAACTCATTATAAAGAGGGACCCAGAGTTCCTCTGAAACCGGAAATTTAAAGTTCGGCGGCATCACGCCGATGATCGTGGCGGCTTTACCATTAATTCGGACGCTCTGACCCACGATGTTTTGGTCGGCGCCGAAATCGCGTCTCCAAATTTCGTCGCCAAGAATCGTCACCTTTTCCGCGCCCGGCTTGTTGTCCGCGGCGGTAAAGTCGCGGCCCATCACCGGCGATACACCGATGATCTTGAAGAAATCTTCTGTTACGTAAGCGCCAGTGTAGCGCTGCGGATTGTTTTTGTAGGTGACGTTGATTGTCGATCCATTGAGATAGCCGGCCATAAGTGAGAACGACCTCTGCGCCGCCTTCAAATCTTCGTAATCCTGCGCGGTCGGAATGTTGCCAACACCGAAGTTATTATTTTGATCGCTCGCCTTGGGATCGATCAAACCGACGCTGACCAGCTGTTCGGGATGCGGAAACGAAAAACCCCGCAACACGATCGCGTTAACCACGCTGAACTGCGTGGTCGCGCCGCCGATGCCGAGGCCGAGCACGAGCACGGCCAGAAAACAAAACGATTTCTCCTTAATGAGAACACGGAGACCGACGCGGAGATCCTGGAAGAATGATTCGAAGAACATAGTTAGATAGTGTTGGTAGTTTTGAAATTACTATTCATTCGGTGCGCAGCGTGATCATCGGGTCAACACGTGACGCGCGACGTGCGGGAATCCAGCAGGCGGCAGCCGCTGCACAAGCGAGCAGCCCGCTGACCGCGATGTAAAGTCGGGGATCGCCGGCATTAACCTCAAAAAGCAAACTGCGAATCACGCGTGAAAGGCCGAAAGCTCCGACAAACCCGACGAGAAGGCCGATCGCAAGCAGCCGCATGCCTTGTTGCAGCATCATCGTGACGATTTGCTTTCGACGCGCACCTAAAGCCAATCGGATCCCGATTTCGCGAGTCCGGCGAAGTCCGTTATACGCCATCACCCCATAGAGACCGACGAGCGAAAGCGTAAGCGCGAGGACTGAAAATGTGCAGAGCAAGAATGACATTAATCGCGGTGTCGCCCACGTTTCGGCCACGACGTCGTTCATCATGCGAAGTTCAAAAACAGGTTGCGCTGGATCGAGCGAGGCGACGATCTGGCGAAGCGGCTTCTCCAGACTTTGCTGAGAAAGCGTCGTGCGCAGCAAAAGCACCAATCCGGTGTCGGGCACCTGAGTTTGAGGCACGTATGCCTGTGGGAGAACGGTCGGCTCCTCGAAACCGTAAACCTT
>Ga0207645_10001520_pt1 | contig 18951 bp, 16 predicted proteins | sample KBSM53metaG_FD_184331 | JGI IMG/M metagenome (GOLD analysis project Ga0207645, IMG submission 184331) | Miscanthus rhizosphere microbial communities from Kellogg Biological Station, Michigan, USA - KBS M5-3 metaG (SPAdes) (version 2) | ecosystem: Host-associated > Plants > Roots > Rhizosphere >...
GGCAGGAATCGCACAAGGCGCTCGACCCGCGCGTCATCCAGACCTTCATCGACATGTACCCGGCGCTCGTCGCCGAGGCCGAGGCAAGCCAGGAGCCGGCGCGCAAGCTGACACGGGTGCCGACGACGGCGCCGACGGCCGCGCCGGCGGTGGGCCTGGTCGACGAACCCTCGGCGGCGGCGCGGACCAACGTCTTCCAGGACATCGCCCTCGCCCACCGCGAGATCTACGCGCTCTACGAGATCGCGCAGGCGATGGGCAGCAGCCTCGGCGTGTCGGACACGATGGCGCTGATCTCGTCGAAGCTCAGTAACATCGTGCCGTTCTCCTGCTGCGCGCTGTTCCTCTACAACGACGAGTCGGAGACGCTGCGCTGCCGCTTTGCCACCGGCATCGAGTCGGACGTCATCCAGCAGCTGACGATCCGCAACGGCCAGGGCCTGATCGGCTGGGTGGCGCGCAACCGCCGGCCGCTGGTCAACGCGCGGCCGAGCACCGACCTCGAGGCCGCCGGCCTCGCGTCCGATCGCACCTCGCTGCACTCGGCGCTGGTCTGCCCGCTGCTCTTCAACGAGCGGTTCATCGGCACCATCTCGGTCTATCACACCGAGGTGGCGAAATTCACCGACGATCACCGCCGGCTGCTCGATCGGATCTCGGAGCAGGCGGCGGCGGTGATCTACAACTCGATGGTGTTCGAGCAGACGCAGGAAGATTCACTCACCGACCCGCTGACGACGCTGCCGAACACGCGCTTCATGTTCATGCACCTGACGCGCGAGCTGTCGCGGGCCGAGCGGCTGAAGTCGGAGGTCTCGCTGCTGGTGATGGACCTCGACAACTTCAAGGAGATCAACGACACCTACGGCCACCATGTCGGCGACCGCGCGCTGCGCGACGTCGCCGCCGCGCTGCGCACCGGCATCCGCCCCTACGACATCTGCGTCCGCTACGCCGGCGACGAGTTCATCGTCGTGCTGTCGGGGTGCAACGGCGAGGAGGCCGAGCGCAAGCGGCTGGAGCTGCAGCGGGCGGTCGATGCGATTCAGTTCGAGGCGCGGCCGGGGAAGATGCTGCCGCTGGCGATCAGCGTCGGCGCGGCGGTGTTCCCGCACGACGGCGACAGCTACGAGACGCTGCTCGCCACCGCCGACAGCCGGATGTATCGCGACAAGACCCGCCGCAAGCGCGAGAACGGCATCGGCGAGTCGCCGCGGTCGGCGCCGCCGCCGCTGTCGGACGTCGATCTGCTGCGCGCGGCAATCGGCGTTCTGTAAGGAGCCCTGCCCCTACACGCGCTCGTCATCCACCCAGTCCGGTGCGACGCCGGTCAATCCCGTCCAGAAGATCGCGAGCCCGGTCGCGCCGGCAATCAACGCCAGGCCATCGACCCACCATGCGCCGCCGCGGCTGAACTCGATCCAGATCGCCGGCACGGCGAGCGACAGGCCGATCGCCATCGCCAGCAACCGCCGCCGCACCAGCCTGAGCAGGAATCCGCGCACGCGCCGCAGCGTCATTTGAACCTCAGAGTCTCGGAGACCACTGAGCCTCTGAGTCTCGGAGATAATAGCGGTTTGTGTTGACGCTGCCGCTGCGCGAGGTGATTGCGTCGACGCCGCGCGCGCGGATCGCCCGGCTCGACCTCGACGATCACCGTTTCGAGTATGCGCCGGGCCAGGCGGTCTCGATCGCCAACCACGGCCATGACCGGCGGCGGCCGTACTCGATCGCGTCAGCGCCCGAGGACGCGCAGCGCGAGGGCTACTTCGAGCTGCTCATCGGCGTCGACGCGGACGGCAGCGCGGGGCCGCACCTCGCGCTCGACCCTGGCACGCTGGTCGACGTCGAGGGCCCGCTCGGCAGCTTCACCTTTCCCCCCGATCCCGAGGAACGGCGTTTCATTTTCATCGCCGGGGGCACGGGCATCGCGCCGCTGCGGGCGATGCTGCGGCACGCGCTGGTCGTGCCGCACCGCAACATCGGCCTGTTCTACAGCGCGCGCACGCCCGACGAATTCGCGTTCGAGCGCGAGCTGCGGGAGCTGGCCGACGCGGGAGAGATCGAGCTGCGGCAGACGGTGACGCGGGCCACGGATTCGGACTGGAGCGGCCCGCGCGGCCGGCTCGATCGCCAGGCTCTCGCGGAGCTGGTGCACGATCCGGCGACGCTCTGCTTCGTCTGCGGCCCGCCGGCGCTGGTCGACGAGATGCCGAAAATTTTGGCCGAGCTCGGCATCCCGCGAGCGCGCGTCAAGATTGAAGAATGGGGGTAAAGACGAGGGTGCGCAGCATGCACCCTCGCTGAAAGGTCGACGTACCGCTACCGCGATGGGTTGACCTGGAGCGTGGACTTCACATCCTTCACCCCATTGGCCTGCCGCGCCAGCTGAACGGCTCGATCCGCTTCCGACTGCGACTTCACGATGCCCGACATCGTTACGACGCCCTGCGTCGTATCCACGTCGATCTTCAAGCCCCCGACCTGCGGGTCGTTGAGCAGCGAGGTCTTGACGCGCGCCGTGATCGTGGCGTCGTCGATGGTTTCGCCGACGCTCTTGCCGCAGGCCGCGAAGGTCAGCGGCAGCAGGAGCAGCGCGACGAGGAGGAGAGAGAAAAAGCCGCGGGTTCGTTGCGTTCGCAAGTCAGTCATGCGACAGGTGTATGGAAGCCGCATGCCAACGAGAAGTCGCTGCGCGGCGCGAAGCGTGAGTTATGCGCCGCCGCTGACGTGGAAGCCGGCGTCCGCCATCACGATCTCCCCCGTGATTGCGCGCGACGCGGGGCTCAGCAGGAACATCGCCGCCTCGGCGACCTCAGCCAGATCGACGTTGCGCTTCAGCGGCGCACGCTCACGGTAGACCTGCAGGATGCTCGAGAACCCGGAGATGCCGGCGGCCGCCAGCGTCTTGATCGGTCCGGATGAGAGCGCGTTGACGCGGATGTTCTGCGCGCCGAGGTCGGCGGCCAGGTAGCGCACCGTCGACTCCAGCGCCGCCTTGGCGACGCCCATCACGTTGTAGTTGGTGAACACGCGCTGGCTGCCGAGATAGGTCAGCGTGAGCACTGATCCGCCGCCGCGCTTCGCCATCAGCGGCGCGACCGCGCGCGTCAGGCCAATCAGCGAGTAGGCGCTGACATCGAGCGCGATGCGGAATCCTTCACGCGACGTCTGCACGAACGGGCTCGAGAGCTCGGCCGCGGGCGCGAACGCGGCGCCGTGCAGAAAGAAATCGAGGCCGCCGAATTCGCGGTCGAGCGTCGACGCGAGCGCGGCGATTTGCTCGTCGCTGGCGACGTCGCACGGCGCCACGACCGGATTTTCGAGCTTCGCGGCGAGCTCGCGCACGTTCTCTTCGAGCCGCTCGCTCGGATAGGTCAGCGCGAGGCGTGCGCCGGCGTCGGCGGCCGCCTGGGCAATCGCCCACGAGATCGAGCGCTTGTTGGCGACGCCGACGATGAGACCGTGTTTGCCTGAGAGGTCGGGCATGGGGAGTCGAAAGTCTAAGGTCGGCTTTCGACTTATTTTGATCGCTTGCGGCCGGGACCGTTGCGGCGCGCGAGGCGCGCCGGCGCGCCCGCGCCGTGCGGTCCGTGCGGCGGGCGGCCGCCGCCGGGGCGCATGCCGCGGGGGTTGCCGCCGACGTTGCCGTTCGAGCGGTTGCCCTGGAACTGCGGGTTGCCGCCGCGGACGAGGCCGCCGCCCTGGTGACGCGGACGGAAGCGATTGGGGCGCCCGGTCGGCTGGCGGATCGTGAACTCCGGGATCGGGCGCGGCGGCGGCTGCTGGCCGTCGGGCCGCGGCAGCGACGCGCGGATCAACGGGCGATGCACCGGGCCTTCGGCTCGGTTGCCGTCCACGTCGCCCTCTTCGTCTTCCACGTCGGTCAGATCGTCGTCCTGCGCCGCGGGAGCGGTGGCGCCGGTCGCCGCCAGCCCCTCCGGCGCGTCCTCTTCGACAATCTCGACGATCGTCGCGTCGACGATCGTCGTTTCCATGTCCGCGATCTCCTGAGTCGTGTCGGTCTCCGGCGCCGTGTCGGCCTGATTCGCATGGCCGCTGCCGTTGGTCGGCGCGCCTTCGTGCGACACGCGCTTCGGCGCGTTCTGCACGACCTGGGCATACAACGCCGCGGGCGTTTCCGTCTTGCGCCGCTGGCGCGGCACCTTGGCGTGCTTGTATTCGTGGTCGGCGTCGCAGGTCGTGCAGCGCGTCTGCTTGACGTCCTCGCCGATCATCGCGACGATCGCGTGGTTGGTCACGCGTCGCTCGCGCGGACAGTAATCGTCCAGAATGTCACCAAGCCGAAGCTGGCGCTGCTGCATCAACGCTCCCGAAATTACCGCTGGCAGGGAATGAACTGCGAAAGGTGGCCTTATCTTAGCAGAGCTTGCCCCAGCCCGTCCAGCCATTGCCGTAATTCGCCCAGCCGGGCGTCGACCGCGCCCGGCGCCGTCGACTGGGGCGTCCGTTTCGCCCCGACCGACACCGCCGGCGTCACCCTGGCGGCGACATCCGGGCCGAACTGATCGCTCGCGGCACGCCATTCGTCGAGCGACAGCGAGTCGAACTCGCGCCGCTCCGCGATCAGCTTGCGAACGAGCGCGCCGACAATCTCGTGCGCGCGCCGAAACGGCACGCCGCGCCCTACGAGGTAGTCCGCGACATCGGTCGCGAGGAGCAAGCCGGATGCCGCGGCGGCGGTCCGATCCCTGTTGAGCGTCAGCCCACCGACGACCGACCGCACCACCGCAAGCGACCCGGCCAGGGTATCTTCCGCCCCGAATACGGCCTCTTTGTCTTCCTGCAGATCCTTGTTGTAGCCGGTCGGTAATCCTTTGAGCGCCGTGAGCAGGCTGACGAGATGGCCGAGCGCCCGGCCGCTCTTCCCTCGCACCAGCTCCAGCGGATCGGGGTTCTTCTTCTGCGGCATCATGCTGCTGCCGGTGCTCAGCGCATCGGACAGCTCGAAGAAGCGGTGCTCGTCGCCGCAGAAGATGATCAGATCCTCCGCCAGCCGGCTCAGGTGCACCATGGTCAGCGCCGCGGCGTAGAGGAAGGTCGCGGCGAAATCGCGATCCGACGACGCGTCCATGCTGTTGTCGACGACGCGCGAAAAACCGAGATCGCGCGCGAGCGCGGCGACGTCGACCGCGTACGCGGTGCCGGCAATCGCGCCCGATCCGAGCGGCAGCGCATCGCACTCCGCGCGCGCCCCCTCCAGCCGCGCGAAGTCGCGCCGCAGCGGCGCCGCGTGCGACAGGAAGAAGTGCGCGACCAGGACCGGCTGCGCCGGGCGGAAGTGCGTGAACGACGGCATCAGCGCGTCGCCGGCCGAGGCCGCCTGCGCCGCGATCGCGTCGATCACGCCGGCGACGGCGCGCTGCAGGAGCGGGATTCGCCGCCGCAGGTACAGGCGCAGATCGAGCGACACCTGCTCGTTGCGGGAGCGGCCGGTATGGAGCCGGCGGCCGGCGTCGCCGAGCCGCTCGACCAGGACGCGCTCGACGAAGCTGTGGACGTCCTCGTCGGGACCGTCGACGAAGCCCGGATTCGCGCGACCCTCGTCGAGCATCGCCCGCAGCGCCTCGTCGATCCGGCCGGCGTCGTCGCTGGACAACACGCCGGCCTGTGCCAGCGCCCGCGCCCACGCGATGCTGCCGGTCACATCGTCCTCGAAGAGGCGCCGATCGAACCGGAACGAGGCGCCAAACTCGAACGCCGCCGCGTCGGGCGCCGCGTCGAACCGCCCAGACCACAAATTAGCCAAGACCCCCACCTGCCCTACCTGCCCCACCCGCCTACTCCGCGGTGGGGCGCAGCACTTTGTTCACCGGGATGACGTTGGTCGCCGACGGCTTGACCGCCTGCGCGTCGACGACGACGCAATCGGCCTGGTGCAGCTTCAGCCGGACGATGCCGGTGACCGGCTCCTGGACGCGGTCGACGTAGGCGTCGAGCGCGTGCCGCATCGGCGAGAACCACGAGCCGTCGCCGAGCATGCGCACGTACTCGCGCGCCACCTCGCCGCCGAACCGCTCGGCGTCGCTCGACAGCGTCGCCCCTTCGAGCGCGCGATGGGCGGCGTCGAGCACGACCAGCGCCGACGGCCCGACGCCGTGCGCGCGCGCCAGGATGTCGAGGCTCTCGACCAGGTCCATCCACGGCATCGACACGCCGTTGACGCCGGTGGGCACGCCGCGCTGCAGCGCCACGTCGACGAAGGCCGGCTCCGCCGGCCAGGCCGCGGTGGTGCGAAACGGCACCGGCCGCTCTTCCTGCGCCTCGGTCATCGCCGACCGCTCCTCGCGGGGCAGCGACATCGACGCGGGCACGGCGAGCAGCGTCAGCCCCGGGTCGAGCGCGCGGACTGCCCGGGCCAGCGAGGCGCCGCCGCTGCCGCCGCGGTCGCCGTGCGCGACGGCGCGCGACTGCTCGATGCCGGCAATCGACACCAGCGTCTGCGCGATCAGCGGCCGCGCCAGCATCTCGCTGGTGGCCAGCGGATCGTCGTGGAACAGGCCGGCCTTCAGCCCGCGCGCCAGGTAGTCGCGCGCGAACTCGTCGCGGACGTCGACGACGTGGGCGCGGACGGCGCCGGTGGCCAGCGCGCGATCGCGCGCCTCCTCGAGCCACTGCTTCTTCTGGCCGAGATCGACGGTGACGGCGATGATCTCGGCGCGGTAGGTGTCGGCCAGCCACGGGATGGCCACCACCGTATCGAGCCCGCCGGCGTGCGCGAGCACGATGCGCTCGCCGTCAGGACGGTGCGAGTCGGTCATGGCGCGGCGTAATCCTTCAGGCGCTTGGCCAGCGCGGCGGCGACGCGGGCGCCGCGGGCGATGATGAGAATGGTGTCGTCGCCGGCAATCGTGCCGACGACTTCGGGCAGCGCCGCGCGGTCGAGCGCCTCGGCCAGCGCCTGGGCCTGGGCGCGGCCGGTGCGCACGACGACCAGCTGCTGCACCCGCTCGACGTGCCGGAGGAACTCGGCGGTGGCGCGCTCGAGCGCCGCGAGCGCGGTTTCCGGGTTGGTCGCCTCGGCGCCGGGACGCTGGTAGGCGCCGTCGCCGGCGCGCTTCACCAGCCCGAGGTCGCGGATGTCGCGCGAGATGGTCGCCTGCGTCGCCTCGAAGCCGCGCTGCAGCAGACGGCGGCGCAGCAGCTCCTGGCTATGGAGCGGCTCGCGGTCGATCAGCTCGAGCAGGATGGCTTGGCGGCGCGTTTTCATGTCCGGGGTTTTCGGTCAGGCCGACGAATGAGTATACATCGATTTTTGTTGATCCATTCATCGAATCTGTGTATAAGTATTCTTTCTGATGCATACAGTTACGCAGCCCGTGGATGCGCCGCCGCCGGCCGCGCCCCCGGCGGCGACGCGCGTGGCCGTCGCCGGCGCCACCGGCTACACCGGCCAGGAGCTGCTGCGCCTGCTCTCGCGCCATCCGCGCGTCACGCTGACGGCGGCGATGTCGTCCGGGCAGGCAGGCGGGGCGGCGCGCCGCCTGCCGGCGCTGGCGCGCCTCTGGGACGGCGAGATCGCGCCGCTGTCGCGCGAGGCGCTCGCGCGCGACGCCGACGTCGTCTTCCTCGCGCTGCCCGACATCGCCGCGGCTGAAATCGCGCCGCCGCTGGTTGCCGCCGGCGTCCGCGTCATTGATCTGTCCGGCGCGTTCCGCCTGCGCGACGAGGCGGCGCGCGCGCGGTGGTATCCGGAAACCCATCAGCTTCCGGAGGGCGTCGCCTACGGCCTGACCGAGCGCGAGCGCGCGGCGGTCGCGTCGGCGCGGCTGGTGGCCAATCCCGGCTGCTATCCGACGTCGGCGCTGCTGGCGATCGCGCCGCTGGCCGACGCCGGCCTCCTCGTCGCCGGCGCCGACATCATCGTCGACGCGAAGTCGGGCGTGTCGGGCGCCGGCAAGACGCCGTCCGAGCGGACGCACTTCTCGGAAGTGCATGGCAGCCTCGCGGCCTATGGCGTCTTCAACCACCGGCACGGCGCCGAAATCGAGCAGGGGCTCGGGCGGCAGGTGACGTTCACGCCGCACCTCCTGCCGATCGATCGCGGCATCCTGTCGACGATTTACGTGCGCGTCGCGCCCGGCACCACGGAGGCGGCGCTGGCCGACGCCTACGCGCGCGCCTACCGCGACGCGGCGTTCGTCCGCCTCGCCGGCGCGGCGCTGCCCGAGATCAAGCACGTCGCGCACACGAATTTCTGCGACATCGGCTGGAAGGTCGATCCGTCCGGCCGCGCGATCCTGATCTCGGTGATCGACAACCTGGTGAAGGGCGCCTCGGGGCAAGCGGTGCAGAACCTGAACGTGATGCTCGGCATCGATGAGCGGACGGGGCTGCTATGACCCGCGGCGAAGCGATCGGACGCCGCGGGCGAGGGCCGCTTGGCTGAGCGGGCCCTCGTCGTGAAGCTGGGCGGTGAGCTGCTGGAAGAGAGCGATCGCCTCGCGATTGCGGTCGCTGCGCTGAAGACAATCGCCGCAGCGGGTCCGCTGGTGGTGGTCCACGGCGGCGGCAAGGAGATCGACGCGGCACTGAAAGCGGCGGGGATCGAGAAGCGGCAGGTGGACGGGCTTCGCGTGACCGACGATGCGACGCTCGAGGTGGTCGTGGCGGTGCTGGCGGGCGCGGTCAACACGCGGTTCGTCGCCGCGCTGAACATCGCCGGCGTCCCGGCTGTCGGATTGACCGGCGCCGACGCCTCCTGCGGGTTGGCGGCGACGGCGCCGCCGCATCACGCGGTCGACGGCCGCGTCGTCGACCTCGGGCGGGTGGGCGTGCCCGAGAGCGGCGCCGACATGCGGCTGCTGCACACGCTCACGGCCGAGCGGTTCGTGCCGGTGATCGCCTGCATCGGCCTCGGCCGGGACGGGCGGCTGCTCAACGTCAACGCCGACACGTTCGCCGGCCACCTGGCGGCGCGGCTGAGGGCGCGGCGGCTGGTGATCGCCGGAACGACGCCGGGAGTGCTCGACGGCGCCGGCACCACGATCCCGGCGCTGGGCGCCGACGGTATCGCCCGGCTGGTGAACGAAGGCACCGCGACCGCCGGGATGATCGCGAAGCTGCGGGCCTGCGAGCAGGCGCTCGCCGCCGGCGTGGACGATGTGGTGATTGTGGACGGACGAACGGCTGAAACGCTTGCCGCCGCGGCCGCGAGCAGCGTGCCTGCGGCGGCGACACGGCTGGTCGCGCACACGCTTGTCGCGCAGGCCTTCAGGCCTGCTGGCGGGCAGCCCTGAAGGGCTGCGCTACGACGAACGTGGAACGAAGAACGAAGAACCTGGAACCAGAACCCGGAACCGGAACCTGGAACCTGGAACCTGGAACCCTGAACGACGAACGACAGACGAAGGTGCTTTCATGACCGTTGTGATGGACGACGTCGTCGCGCGCGAATCGCGCCATGTGCTGCAGACCTATCGGCGCAACGCGGTCACGCTCGTCCGCGGCGAGGGGGTGCGCCTGTACGACGCCAACGGGCGCGAGTACTTCGATCTGCTGTCGGGCATCGGCGTCGCCGCGCTCGGCCACGCGCACCCCGGGCTGGCGCGCGTCGTCGCCGACCAGGCGAAGACGCTGATTCACACCTCGAATCTCTTCTTCCACCCGCTGCAGGGACAGCTGGCGGAGAAGCTGGCGTCGCTGTCGGGGCTGCCGCGCGCGTTCTTCTGCAACAGCGGCACCGAGGCGATCGAAGCGTGCCTGAAGTTCGCGCGCCGCTACTGGTACACCAAGGGCGCGCCGCGGCAGGAGTTCATCGCCCTCGACGAGTCGTTCCACGGCCGGACGCTCGGAGCGCTGTCGGTCACCTCCGACGAGCACTACCGGCAGCCGTTCGAGCCGCTGCTGCCGACGGTGAAGTTCGTGCCGACCAACGATCCGGCGGCGCTCCTGGCGGCGGTTTCGACCTCGACGGCGGCGATCATCGCCGAGTCGGTGATCGGCGAGGGCGGCATCAAGCCGCTCACGCCGGCATTCGCGGCGGCGATCACGGACGCGTGCGCGAAGAGCGGCGCGCTCTACATCGCCGACGAAATCCAGAGCGGCCTCGGCCGCACCGGCCATCCGTTCTACTACCAGGCGCTCGGCGTACAGCCGCACCTGGTGGCCGTCGGCAAGGCGCTCGGCGGCGGCGTGCCGGTCGGAGCCGCGCTGGTGAGCCAGCAGGTCGCCGACGCGATCTCGTTCGGCGATCACGGCACGACCTACGGCGGCAATCTCCTCGCCTGCCGCGCCGCGCTCTTCGTCGTCGGCGAGATTTTCGAGGGCGGCGTCGGCGAGAACGTGAAGCGGGTCGGCGCGCATTTCGAGCAGCGGCTGCGGGCGATTGCCGCGAAGCACGCGATCGTGAAGGAGGTGCGCGGGTCGGGCCTGATGTGGGGCCTCGAGTTGAAGCGCGACGCAGCGCCGGTGGTTCCTGCCGCCCTGGCGCAGGGAGTGATCGTCAACCGCACGGCAGAGACCGTGGTGCGGCTGCTGCCGCCGCTCGTCATCACTGAGGCCGACGCCGACGAAGCGCTCGGCCGTCTCGATGCGGCGCTGGGCGCCGTGGGAGCTGGTGAATGAAACGATCGACCCAGGGTGGAATCACGCTGCGGACGGGCGACGCGTCCGACGCCCGGCGTCTGCTCGCGCTGATTCAGGCGAACCTCGCCGAAGGGCACCTGCTGCCGCGCACGCTCGACGAGCTGCGCGTGCATGCCGGCCGCTTCGTCGTCGCCGTGCGCGCGCGGAAGATCATCGGCTGCGCCGAGCTGGCGCCGCTCAGCGCGCAGGTAGCGGAAGTCCGCTCGCTCGCCGTCGACGCGAGCGCGCGCGGCGGCCGCGTCGGCGTCGCGATTGTCGACGAGCTGCGGCGCCGCGCCCGCCGCGACGGGTTCGAGAAGTTGTGCGCGTTCACCCACGCGCCCGGCTATTTCATCCACATGGGCTTCTCCATCGTGCCGCACCTCTGGCTGGCGGAGAAGGTGTTCACCGACTGCGTCAAGTGCCCGCAGTTCCGGCAGTGCGGCCAGTACGCGATGGTCGTGCCGCTGGACGTCGCCTTCGACGCCGCACGCGGCTACGGGCTGCCGGCGGCGACCTTTGCCGCGGCGGCGGCGGCACGGCCGGCATGATGAAGCTGGCCACCGCGACCATCTCCGGCGGCGTCACCACGCCGCGCAGCTTCCGTGCGGCAGGCACCAGCGCCGGGATCAAGGCGAACGGCGGCCTCGATCTCGCGCTGCTCGTCTCGGACGCGCCGGCGCAGGCGGCGGCCGTGTTCACCACCAACCTCGCGGTCGCGGCGCCGGTGGTCGTGTCGCGCGAGCACCTGGCGCGATCGGGCGGCGCGACGCGCGCGATTGTCGTCAACAGCGGCTGCGCCAACGCCTGCACCGGCGACGAGGGGCTGCAGGCGGCGCGCGACATGGCGGCCGAGACGGCCCGTCTCGCGGGCTGCGCGCCGGAGCAGGTGCTGGTCGCATCGACCGGCGTCATCGGCGTGGCGCTGCCGATGAAGAAAATCCGCGCCGGCCTGCCGGCGGCCTACGCGGCGCTCGGATCGGATGCAGGCGACGGCGCGCTCGCGGCGCGGGCGATCATGACGACCGACCCGTTCCCGAAGGAATCGGCCGCCGAGATCGGCATCGGCGGGCTCGACGTCCGCATCGGCGGGATGGCGAAAGGGTCGGGCATGATCGAGCCGATGATGGCGACGATGCTCGGCTTCGTCACCACAGACGCGGCGGTGCCGAAGCCGCTGCTCGATCGCGCGCTGCGCGAAGCGGTCGACGACAGCTTCAACGCGATTACCGTCGACGGCGAGTGCTCGACCAACGACTGCGTGATGCTGGTCGCCAACGGCGTCAGCGGCGCGGTGGTCGACGAGTCGAGCTACCCGGCGTTCGTCGCCGGACTGACCGCCGTCTGCCGCGAGCTCGCCATCGGCATCGTCCGCGGCGGCGAGGGCGCGACCAAGCTGGTCACCGTCACGGTGACCGGCGGCGCGAGCCGCGCCGACGCCCGCAAGGCGGCGAAGGCGATTGCCAACTCGCTGCTGGTGAAAACCGCGATCCACGGCGGCGATCCGAACTGGGGGCGGCTCGTCGCCGTCGCCGGCCGCGCCGGGGTCGGCTTCGACCTGTCGCGCGCGGCGGTGCGGATTGGATCGACCGTCCTCTTCAAGGACGGCCGGCCGTACGACGAGGCGGCGCCGGAAGCGGCGGCGTATCTTGCCGGGAAGGAGCTGACCATCGCGGTCGACCTGGGCGCCGGCGCGGAAACCTCCACCGTGTGGACGTGCGATCTGAGCGCGGAATACGTGCGAATCAATGCCGAGTACCGGACCTGACAGGCCGTCGAACAGGGAGCGACCCTTGGTCAATGCCACGTTGACGCGACGCAAAGATTTCCTCTCGATCCTCGATTTCGACGCGCAGGAGCTCGAGCAGTGCCTGCAGCTGGCGGCGCAGCTCAAAGCCGACCGCTCGCTCGGGCGCCTGGCGCCGACCGCCGACGCGCTCAACGGGCGGCACGTCGGGATGCTGTTCGACAAGCCGTCGCTGCGGACGCGAACGACGTTCGAGATCGCGATCCGCGAGCTGGGCGGGCACCCGGTGGCGCTGCAGCCCGACGTCGCGCTCGGTCATCGCGAGCCGGTCGCCGACGTGGCACGCAACCTCGAACGATGGGTCAACGCGGTCGTGATCCGGACCTTCTCGCAGTACCTGCTCCAGGAGTTCGCCGCCGCCGCGCCGCGGCTGCACGTGGTGAACGCCCTGACCGACCAGGAGCATCCGTGCCAGGCGCTCGCCGACTTCCTGACGCTGCAGGAGCGGATTGGGCCGCTGCGCGGGCGGACCATTGCCTACGTCGGCGACGGCAACAACGTGGCGACCTCACTGGTCCACGCCGCGTCGATGCTCGGCGTCCACGTCCACGTCGCCAGCCCGGAGCCGTATCAGCTGCCGCACGCCGTCGTGCAGCAGGCGACCGCCGCGGCGCGCCACGGGGCGCGGCTGCGCCTCTTCACCGAGGCGGCCGATGCGGTGGCCGGCGTCGACGCGGTCTACACCGACACGTGGACGTCGATGGGGCAGGAAGCGGAGGCCGACGTTCGCCGGCGGGTCTTCGCCGGCTACCAGGTCAACGAGGATCTGATGTCGCTCGCGCGGCCGGGCGCGCTGTTCATGCATTGCCTGCCGGCCCATCGCGGCGAAGAAGTGACGGCCGAAGTGTTCGAGTCGGAGGCGTCGGTGGTCTTCGACCAGGCCGAGAATCGCCTGCACGGGCAGAAGGCGCTGCTGTTGATGCTGCTGGCGCCGTCAGCGTAGTCGGCGTCCGATCGACACGAATCGGAACCTTCGACTCAGCCGCAGCTGCGGTTACGGCGCCGCGATCGATCGGACGTGGTCGACGACGGCGCGCGACATACAGTCTCGACGGTGAATGGGAGGGCCAGGTTCGCTACCTGCCTCTATAACCCGCGATCCAACCAGATGTAGCGGGGTCGGCCGGCCCCCTACTTTCTTTTCAAATTGTGCATCCCCCCTCGCGACACGTTGTATAACGGGGCCGTTCCGGGCGGTTCCCTTATGCCTCTCGGCTGAAATTCTTACGCGTCGACGTTCGTCGGCTCTGCGGTCTCTGCGGTCTCTGCTATCTCTGCGGTCTCTGCGTCAACGGAGGAGGCTCTCATGCGCCGTACTCGGTTCGGCACCGCGCTTCTGGTTCTCGGCTCTCTCGTCCTCGCCACATCCGCCGCCGCACAGCAAGGGGGATCGGCGATCCGCGGCCGGATCACCGATCAGCAACAGGGCATCCTCCCTGGCGTCTCGATTGTCGTCACCCACGTCGAGAACGGCACGACGCGCGAGACGGTGACCGGCACGGACGGCACCTACCTCATCCCGGGGCTGGTGCCCGGCCCGTATCGCATCACCGCGCAGCTCTCCGGGTTCAGCCGGCTGACCCAGGACAACCTGACGCTCCGCATCGGCTCGACGCTGCAGGTCGACCTCGTCCTGCGCGTCGGCGCGATCGAAGAGAACGTCACCGTCACCGCCGAATCGCCGCAGGTCGACCTGACCTCGGCGCAGGTCGGCGGCAACGTCACGACCGGCGAGATCGAGAACCTGCCGTCGGGCTCGCGCAACTTCACCGGTCTGGTGGCGCTGCTGCCGGGCGTCGTCTACAACCAGGCGGCCGACTCGTCGTCCGACAGCGTGACGATCAACGGGCAGCACGGCAGCGGCGTCGTCTACCTGATGGACGGCGGCAGCAACAACGACGACCTGCGCGGCGGCAGCTCGGGCGCGCAGGCGCGGCCGCCGCTCGAAGCGATCCAGGAATTCCAGGTCGTCACCAACCAGTTCGACGCGGAGTACGGCGCGGCCACGGCCGGTGTCGTCAACGCGTTGACCAAGCAGGGCACCAACCGCTGGCACGGCAGCGCCATCGGCTACTACACCGATGCCAAGATGACGGCGAAGGACTTCTTCGTCGAGCAGCAGTCGCTGGAGAAGCCCGACACCGCCAAGTCGCAGTGGGGCGGCACGATCGGCGGCCCGATCGTCCGCGACCGGATGCACTTCTTCGCCAGCTTCGAGCGGCAGGACAAGAACGAGGGACGCAGCATCGTCTACCCGACGCGGCCCGACAAGAGCTTCACCGTCGCGCAGGAGACCAACTCGTTCAACTACCTGGGACGCGTCGACCACCAGTTGAACACGAGCAACAACTATTCGATCCGCTTCCTCTGGGATCACCAGCCGAACTACAACCAGGTGCTCACCGGCGGCGGCGGCGTCGGCCTCGGCGGCACCAAGGACACCCTCAGCATCGAGAAGGACAACGACTGGGCGCTGGTCGGCACGCTCAACCGCATCATCGGCGGTAAGAAGCTGAACATCCTCCGGCTGTCGGCGGTGCACGAGAAGCCGAAGCGCGGCCAGCCGCTCTACCAGGAGACCGGCGACTGGACGCAGGCGCCGCCGACGCTGCAGTTCCAGAACTTCATCGATCAGGCCGACGACAACTACGCCGATTACCGCGACATGAACGTCTACGCCGCCGACGAGACGTTCAGCTGGTATCTCGAGGGCGCGGGCGGCAGCCACGACCTGAAGTTCGGCAGCCAGTATCAGCTGGGCGAGCACTACCGCGAGGATCAGCGGGTGACCAACGGGCGCTTCATCTTCCCGAGCGATCGGCCGTTCAATGCCGCCGATCCGTCAACCTACCCGGAGCGCCTCAACATCCGCGTGCCGCAGATGGTCAAGCTGCTGTCGCGGACGCATTCGCTCGGCCTCTATGTCCAGGACAAATGGCAGCTGCGCCAGCACCTGACGCTGAGCCTCGGCCTGCGCTACGACCTCCACAACTCGCCGGTCAACGAGAACTTCAACCCGTTCTTCGCGAGCCCGGACGATCATCCGATCGACAAGAACAACTTCCAGCCGCGGGTCGGCTTCGCCTACAGCCCCGGGCCCGGCTCGGTGCTGCGCGGCGGCTACGGCATCTTCTACGAGAAGCAGTGGATCGACCGGTTCGAGAACTACATGCTCAACCCGGTCTTCACCAACTCCTTCATCGCGCAGTACCCCGTGTCGCAGGTCGATCCGGGCCCGAGCGCCGGGCGGCTGCCCACCGATCCGCTGCTCGTCAACGGCCCGACGCTGAACCGGACGCTGGTCAACCAGCTGGTGCCGCCGGGGACGCTGGCGCGCAACACCAGCGCGGTGTGGCTCGACACGCCGAACCGGATTCTGCCGTACCAGCATCAGGGATCGATCGGCTACGAGAAGCAGCTGGGACGACAGCTGGCGTTCGCCGCCGACTACGTCCACATGGAGAACCGCGCGCTGCCGCTCCGCTACAACCTCGACCCCGGCATCAAGCAGACCACCGGCCGCACGGCGCCAATCACGCGCGTCGATCTGCAGGGGATCGCGCGTCAGCTGAACCTGTCGCCCTTCTCCAGCGACGTCTGGATCGTCGAGTACATCGGCCACACCACCTATGACGGCCTGAACCTGCAGTTCGAGAAGCGCTACTCCGACAACTGGGGCGCGCGCTTCTCGTACGGGCTCGGCCACGGCCACGGCAACACCAACGGGACGCCGACCGCGACCAACGACTTCCAGGTGCTCGGCGACCGCAACCTCGAGCTGAATGAGGGGCCGACCAACCTCGATCGGCGTCACACCGCGACCATCAGCGGCCGCTTCGAGCTGCCGTGGCTGCGCGGGCTCACCGGCGGCGCGGTCGCGCGGATGATGACCGGGCAGGCGTTCACGATCCACAACAGCAACATCGACGCGAACCGCAATGGCGTGCTCGTCGACCCGCTGCCGGCCGGCAGCTACAGCGGCGTCGGGCAGAACGCGATCACCGTCGACAACAAGGGCGGGCGCAACGGCGCCTACGGGCCGGGCTCGCTGCAGATCGACATCCGCGCCGGCTACCGCGTGCGGCCGCACGAAGGGCGGACCGTCGATCTGTTCTTCGAGGCGTTCAACATCACCAACGAGCCGAACTTCGCCAATCCGACCGGCGATCTGCGGTCGGCGAATTTCCTCCTCGTCAACACGCTGGCGGGAGGAGGATTCCCGAGACAGTTCCAAATCGGCGCGCGCCTCGGCTTCTGACGCAGAAGGGGCAGGGAGCTGGGGGCTAGGGGCTGGCTCATCCAGCCCCCAGCCCCTGCAGCGCAGCTCCCACCCCAGCCCCTGCTCGAGCATCGACGCGCCGATATAATCGGCGCGTCGATGCGTTTCCCCTGGCACGCCCACTACGACGCTAACGTTCCCGCCACGCTCGCGCCGTATCCCTCGCGCACGCTCCTCGACTACCTCTCCGACGCCTCGCGCACTCAGCCGCGCAAGCCGGCGCTGCTCTTCAAGGGCGCGACGATGAGCTGGGGCGAGCTCGAGGCGTTGAGCGATGCCTGCGCGGCGGCGTTCGCCGCGCTCGGCATCCGGCGCGGCGACCGGGTCGGCCTGCTCCTGCCCAACTGCCCGCAGTTTTTCATCGCCCAGTTCGGCGCGTGGAAGATCGGCGCCATCGTCGCGCCGCTGAACCCGATTTACACCGAGCACGAGCTCGAGGGGCCGATCCGCGAGCACGGCATCGAGACCCTCGTCACGCTGACCCGGTTCTATCGCCGGGTGAAGAACATCCAGCCGCGCACCGGGTTGAAGCGCGTCGTCGCGACCAACATCAAGGAGCACTTCCCGGCGATCCTGCGCGTGCTCTTCACCCTGGTGCGCGAGAAGCGCGAGGGAGACCGCATCACGCTCGAAGCGGGCGACTACGACTTCGCCTCGCTGCTGCGCGACAACGGTGCACGCTCCGTCGAGCGGGCGCGGCTCGCCGCGGGCGATCCCGCCGTGCTGCTGATGAGCGGCGGCACCACCGGCACGCCGAAAGGCGTGACCGGCACGCACGGCGCCTACGTCATCGCCGGCCTGCAGATCCGGAAATGGAACGAAGCGGCGCTCCGCGGCGCGGACGACGTGATCCTGCTGCCGCTGCCGATGTTCCACGTCTACGGCAACGTCGGCGTGCAGGCGCTCTCGCTGATCTCCGGCTGCGCGATCGCGCTCGTCCCCAACCCCCGCGATCTGCCCGACCTCATCGCCACCGTCCGCCGCGTCAAGCCGACCTTCTTCAACGGCGTGCCGACGCTGTATATCGCGCTCCTCAACCACCCCGACGTCCGCAGCGGCAAGGTCGACTTCAAGTCGATCCGCATCTGTTTCTCCGGCGCGGCGCCGCTCCTGGCCGACACCAAGGCCCGCTTCGAGGCGATCACCGGCGGCCGCATCGTCGAGGGCTACTCGCTGACCGAGGCGATGATGGCGTTGTGCGTCAACCCGGTGCAGGGGCCGAACAAGCTCGGCTCGGTGGGGATGCCGCTGCCCGACGTCGTCGTCCGCATCTTCGACGACGCGGAAGGGACGCGCGAGGTCGGGAACGGCGAGCTCGGTGAAATTGCGATCAGCGCGCCGCAGCTGATGCTCGGCTACTGGAACAGCGACCAGGAGAGCGCCAACGTGCTGCGCGAGCACACCATCGACGGCGTGACCAGCCGGTATCTGCACACTGGCGATCTGGGCTACCTCGACGCCGACGGCTACCTGTTCATCGTCGATCGGAAGAAGGACCTGATCAAAACCAGCGGCAACCAGGTCTGGCCGCGCGAGATCGAGGAAGTGATCGCGTCGCACCCGGCGGTTGCCGAGGTCGGCGTCGCCGGTGTGAGCGACCCGAGCAAGGGCGAGGCGGTGCGCGCCTGGGTCGTGGTGCGCGCCGGCGAGGCCGTCACCGAGGCGGAGCTGCGGGCCTTCTGCCGCGACAAGCTCGCCCCCTACAAAGTGCCCGCGAGGGTCGAGTTCCGCACGGAATTGCCCAAGACGATGGTCGGCAAGGTGCTGCGCCGCGCGTTGAGGGACGAAGCGCAGTCTTCGTAGGGGCGGAGCTTGCTCGCCCCCGGCGCGGACCTCGATCCGTCCGCGCCGAGAATAGTCGCCGCCGAGGGCGACTAAGTTCTGAAGGTCGCCCGCCTGCCGCGCCGCGACGAACAAATTTCGCCACTTTCGAGGGCTTTCGATGGCACGCCCGTGGCACGTCCGGGGGCGTCACCCGATTTCGTCAACATCGGCCGGGACCTTCAAACCATGCAGCCACACATGCGCGCGCGGAACGACTCGCAGGACGCCAAAGCAGACGCCGCCGAAAGCGCCGGCAAGAGCGCCGGCAAGCCAGGATGGCTCCCCACCCTGGTCGGCCGGCTCGGTTCGAAGAACGCGGAGCCGACGGCTCCGAAGCCGGACGCCGACCCGCTGCTGGCGTTTCCGTCGGAAACCGCGCCGGCTGCGCCGGCGCAGCCGGCCAGGATTGCGGCGGTGCCGGCGGCGAAAAAGAATCAGCCGATTCGCAGCAGTC
>Ga0207645_10001521_pt1 | contig 18944 bp, 18 predicted proteins | sample KBSM53metaG_FD_184331 | JGI IMG/M metagenome (GOLD analysis project Ga0207645, IMG submission 184331) | Miscanthus rhizosphere microbial communities from Kellogg Biological Station, Michigan, USA - KBS M5-3 metaG (SPAdes) (version 2) | ecosystem: Host-associated > Plants > Roots > Rhizosphere >...
GGCTTGATCTTCGACGCCATGCCTGCGCAGCCGAACTGCTGGTAGCGTTCCTTGCAGATGCCCTTCGCCGCAGCCATCGCCGGCTTCAGGTAGTCGCGCGGATCGAACTTCGACGGATTCTCGGCCATGTAGCGGCGAATCGCGCCCGTCATCGCCAGCCGGATATCGGTGTCGATGTTGACCTTGCGCACGCCGTGCTTGATGCCTTCCTGGATCTCCTCGACCGGCACGCCGTACGTCTCCTTCATGTCGCCGCCGAATTCCCGGATTTCCGCCAGCAGATCCTGCGGCACCGACGAGCTGCCATGCATGACGAGGTGCGTGTTCGGGATGCGCCGATGGATTGCCTTGATCCGGTCGATCGCGAGGATGTCGCCGGTCGGCTTGCGCGAGAACTTGTATGCGCCATGCGACGTGCCGATCGCGATCGCCAGCGCGTCGAGCTGCGTCGCGTCGACGAAGTCGGCGGCCTGGTCGGGATCGGTCAGCAGCATCTCGCGCGTCATCGTGCCGTCGGCGCCGTGGCCGTCTTCCTTGTCGCCGCGCATCGTCTCGAGCGAGCCCAGGCAGCCGAGCTCGCCCTCGACGGTGACGCCGATCGCGTGCGCCATGTCGACGACGCTCCGGGTCACGTTCTTGTTGTACTCGTAGTCGGCGATCGACTTGCCGTCTTCCTGCAGCGATCCGTCCATCATCACCGACGAGAAGCCGAGGCGCATCGCACCCAGGCACACGGCGGGCGACTGCCCGTGGTCCTGGTGCATGACGACCGGAATGTCCGGATACGACTCGACGGCGGCTTCGATCAGGTGACGCAGGAATGCTTCGCCGGCGTATTTGCGCGCGCCGGCCGACGCCTGCATGATCACCGGGCTGTCGGTCTCCGCCGCGGCGGCCATGATCGCCTGGACCTGCTCGAGATTGTTGACGTTGAACGCGGGCAATCCGTAGCCGTTCTCGGCCGCGTGGTCGAGCAACTGGCGCATCGAAACGAGGGGCATTGCTTCTCCTGCGAATGGACTGGTCAGGCCACGATTTTAGCTTGCCTCGGCATGGCGTCGCCGGCATGTCAGCAACACCTCGTCGCCGTCGCGTTTCCACCAGTCCTGCGCGGAGAAGATTTCGACTTCGTGCATGCCGCGATAGCCGGCGGCGTCCATCCAGCCGCGGATGAGCGGCAGGTCGATGACGCCGTCGCCCATCATCCCGCGGTCGTTCAGCAGGTCGCGCGTAGGGACCAGCCAGTCGCATATGTGATAAGCGAACAATCGGTTGCGCTCGCCGGCACGAATGATCTCGGCCCGTAGCAGCGGATCCCACCACACGTGATAGACGTCAACGGCGAGGCCGAGGCCATCGGTGCCGTCGGGGGCCAACTCGTCGCACAGCGCGTTGGCCTGCGCCATCGTGTTCACGCAGGCGCGGTCGGCGGCGTACATCGGATGCAGCGGCTCGATCGCGAGTGGCATGCCCGCGCCGTGCGCGTATTCGTACAGCGATCCCAGCCCGTCCCGCACCATTTCGCGCGCACCGGCGAGGTCGCGGGAGACGATCTGGCCGCCGCGATCCTTCGGCAGCCCACCGACGACGAGCACGAGGCACTGCGCGCCGAGCGTCAGCGCCTCGTCGACGGCACGGCGATTGTCGTCGTGCGCGGCGCGCCGGCCTTCGCGATCGGGCGCCGGAAACATGCCGCCGCGACAGAGCCCCGTCACGGTCAGGCCGGCGTCGCGAATTCGCCGCGCCGTGTCGTCCAGGCCCGCCGCGGCCACCTGGTCGCGCCAAGGTGATATGCCGCGTATGCCGTGCCGCGCAAGGGCTGCGATGGTGTCGGGCAGCGGCCACTGCGCGCGCACGGTGGCCGTGTTGATCGACAGCAGCGAAGGATCGGGCGCGCTCATTGTTGTACCCCCGCGCCTGGGGCTGCTGCCGCTGCGCTCATTCTCGGCCTCCTCGTGCGAACGATGTTATCGTCCGACGTGCTCATTCGCGGCCTCCTCGTGCGAACGATGTCATTGGCAGCATCGGCGTGTCGGCCTCACTCATTCCGCGCGCCGTCGGGCCCTGCGGGCCTTGGCTTCGCCCGGCGTGCTCATTCTCGGCCTCCTCGTGCGAACGATGTCATCGGCAGCATCGGCGTGTCGGCCTTACTCGATGCCGTGAAGTGCGAGCAGCGTGCGCATCCGCGCGGCGGCAACGTCGGGATCGCGCAACAGCGCCGCCGCATCGGCGAGCCGGAAGAGCTGGGCGAGATGAACGATGCTGCGCGCACTCTGCTGGCCGTTGACCATCGTGAAATGCGCCTGGTGTCCATTGAGCCACGCCATGAACACCACGCCCGTCTTGTAGAACCGCGTCGGCGCGGCAAAGATGTGGCGCGATAACGGCACCGTCGGCGCGAGAATCGCGTCGAATCGCGCGCGGTCGCCGTTCGCAAGCGCCGACAGCGCTGCGGACGCAGCAGGGGCGATCGCATCGAAGATGCCGAGCAGCGCGTCGGAGTGGCCGCTCGCATCGCCGCCGATCAGCGCGGCGAAATTGAAATCGTCGCCCGTGTACATGCGCACGCCGGACGGCAGTCGCCCACGCAGTGCAACCTCCTTCTGCGCATCGAGCAGCGAGATCTTGATGCCGTCCACCTTGCTCCGGTTCGCGGCGATGACGCTCGCGCAGACGTCCATCGCACGCGCGTGATCGGGATCGCGTCCGCGCTCGTCGCGGCCGAGCCAATAGCCGGCGAGCGCCGGGTCGAACATCTCGCCGAGCCAGTGCAGGATCACGGGTTGCCCGACATTCGCCAGCACGCGCGAATAGACGTGCACGTAGTCGTCGGCCGACCGGGCGCACGCCGCCAGTGCGCGACTGGCCATCAGGATCACGCGTCCGCCGGCGCGCTCGATCGCCGCGCACTGCGCGGCGTACGCATCGACGATGCGATCGATGGAGCCCGCAGCGTCCGGCTTTACGTCATCGGTGCCGGCGCCGGAGAACACGACGGCGCCCTCGACGTGGCGCGCTTCGGCAACGGTGCGGCGGATGAGCTCGAGCGACGTCGGCCAGTCGAGCCCCATGCCCCGCTGCGCAGTATCCATCGCTTCGGCGACGCCGAGGCCCTCTGCCCACAGGTAGCGGCGGTACGCGAGCGTCGCATCCCAGTCGACAGCCGCTGCGAGCCACGGGTCGACGTTCGCGCGCGGATCGGCGACGACGTGCACGGCGGCGAACGCGATGCGATTCCACCGTGGTCGCGGGCGCGGCGCTGCGGCAAGCGTGTTGCCGGTCAGCGTGTAGCCGGCGAGCATGCCGTCAGCGGTCGGCAACTTGAGCGTGCGCACGGCCGGCGTCAGCCCTCGAGCGGCGGAACGTCGAGCATCCGGCGCTCGGCCCAGCTCCGCAAGCCGAGTTCGGCGAGCTGCACACCCTTGGCGCCTTCCAGGAGATTCCAGCGGAACGTGCCGCCTTCGACGACGTGGCGCAGGAAGAGCTCCCATTCGGCCTTGAACGCGTTGTCGTACACGCGATTGGTCGGCATCTTCTGCCAGGTGTTGTAGAAGTCGATCGTCTGCGGAATGTCCGGATTCCACACGGGCTTGGGCGTTGCGGCGCGCGGCTGCAGGTAGCACTCGCTCAACCCCGCGACCGCGGATCCGAGCGTGCCATCGACATGGAACGTCGCGAGGTCGTCGCGCCGCACGCGCGTGCACCACGAGCTGTTGATCTGCGCGATGACGCCGTCGGCAAGCTCGAACGTCGCGTACGCCGCGTCGTCGGCCGTGGCGGCGTAGCGCTCGCCGCGCTCGTCGACGCGTGCCGGAATGTGGGTGGCGCCGATGCACATCACGCGCCTCACGCTGCCGAAGAGGTTGTCGAGCACGTAGCGCCAGTGGCACAGCATGTCGACGATGATGCCGCCGTCGTCCTCCTTGCGGTAGTTCCACGACGGACGTTGCGCTTCCTGCCAGTCACCCTCGAACACCCAGTAGCCGAACTCGCCGCGCACGGACAGGACGCGGCCGAAGAATCCGCTGTCGATCAGCGTTCGAAGCTTGGCGAGGCCCGGCAGCCACAGCTTGTCCTGGACCACGCCGTGGCGAACGCCCGCGCGCTCGGCGCGACGGTACAGATCGAGCGCGTCGGCGACGGTGGTCGCCACGGGCTTCTCGGTATAGATGTGCTTGCCGGCGTCGATCGCCTGCCGGATCAGCGATGCGCGCAGTCCCGTCGATGCCGAATCGAAATAGACGGTGTCGTCGCGATTGGCGAGCGCCGCATCGAGGTCGGTCGTCCAGCGCGCGACGCCATGGGCGCGCGCGAGCGCTTCGATCTTCGCCTTGTTGCGCCCGACGAGGATCGGGTCCGGCATGATGCGCCGGCCATCGGCGAGTGCTACACCTCCCTGCGCGCGGATCGCGTTGATCGAGCGGACGAGGTGCTGGTTGGTCCCCATCCGGCCCGTGACGCCGTTCATGATGATGCCGATGCGAATGTCGGTCATGGTGCGGGCTGTGCCTGAAGGTTCGTCGGCGGATCGTCGCCGGGTGCGGGTGCGACGGCCATCGGTGTCAACGATTCGACATCGGGCCATGTCGCCGATGCAAACCCGCGCGCACCGAGCGATGCGATTGCGATGCGGCCATCCTGGATCGCGAGGCGCACGTCGTCGCCTTGTGCGGCGTACAGATCCGGATGGCCGGCCAGAAACGTAAGCTGCTCGCGCACGCTCGCGTGCTGCCCCGCGAATCCGGCGGCGTAGTGATGGCCGTTGCGCTCGACGTGCGGAAGTCCGAGCAGCGCGGCGAGCGCCAGATCCTGCTGCACGGCGAGGCCCGGCTGCGCGGTAAGGTCTTCCCCGGTCATGAACGCGGGCGGCGACTCCTGCGCCGCATTCCAGCGCGTGCAGCGCGCAGCGTTCAGCACCGACTTGTAGACGCCCTTGCAATTCTTGCTCGACACACCCGCGTACCCGAGCGCGCGCGCCTGCGGGAAGGCATCGAGCGTCGCATCGGATTCGTCGATGATCAGCGGCATCCCGTCCAGCAATCCGTGCACGTCGGTGTCGAGCGCGATCGAGCGCGGAAACGGCTGCTCGATGTAGCGCAGCGCTTCGACGAGCTGGCCAAGCCGCCTTTCGGCGCGCAGCGCGGCAACGAATTCGGCGAGGGTCGCGGCATCCGGAAACTGCTCGTTGCCATCGAGTGTCACGCGATATGCGCCCGCGGACTCGAGCACGGGTGCGATCGCCGCGAGCCGGGCGATGTCCGCCGCGACGTCGCCGCGGAGCTTCACCTTGAACCAGCGATTGCGGTAGCGTGCGATCACGGCAGCGAGCGAGACCGGCAAGCCGTCATCCGGATCAGTGGCCGGGTCCACGTCGTCGTCGGTCAGCGGGTCTGCCATGCCGACCGTGTGGCGCGCATCGATCGACGTCGGAGCAGCGAGCGTCGCGAGAAACGCATCGAAATCGAAGCGCGCGAGATCCGGCGTGAGGTCGGCCGCAAGTCCCGGCAGATTGAGCCAGAACGCCGTGCCGATCGACACGTCGCGCATCCGGCACAACGCATCGAGGATCGCGCGGTCGGCAAGGGCTGCGCCGTAGGACATGGTCAGCGGGTTGAGGCTTTCGCGTGCGCCGAGGTCCAGCAGCGCGCGATAGTGGAACGTCGCGTGGCCGAACGCGGTTCGCGGCGCCGAGTTCGCGCAATAGGCCGTGGCGGCCAGCGCGAGCGAGCGACGCAGATCGTCGATGTTCTCGCCGTTGGACCGCTCGGGCGATTTGTCGAACCACTTCGGAATCATCAGTTCCGCGGTCATGCCCTGCGCCTCGCGGCCGTCGGTCGCATGAATCGATGCGCGCACGAAGGCCTGCGGTGCCTCCGTCACCGTCGCCGTACCGAAGCGGAACGGCAGCCGCAGCGTGACGGGCCGCTCGTAGCACTCGATCGCGGTGACGGCGAATCGGGGTGCGCGGGACGATCGCTTGTTCATCGAAAGGCTTACGCGTCGAGCGTGCCCTGCGAGAAAAAGTGCTTGCGTATCCGCTGCGTCAGCGCGCCGAACACCGGGTCGCCCATCACGGTCAGCGACCGCGGACGGGGCAACGGAACGTCGTAAATCGCTGCGATCGATCCCGGCCGCTCGGTCATCACGAGCACGCGATCGGCGAGGAACACGGCTTCGGGAATGCTGTGCGTGATGAACAGCACCGTCTTGCGCGTTTCGGCCCAGATCCGCTGCAACTCGAGGTTCATCCGTTCGCGCGTCATCGCGTCGAGCGCGCCGAACGGCTCGTCCATCAGCAGCACCGCAGGGTCGTGCACGAGCGCGCGGCAGATCGACGCACGCTGCTGCATGCCGCCCGACAACTGCCACGGCAGCTTGCGCTCGAAGTCCTGCAGGCCGACCATGCCGAGCAGGGCGCGCGCCTTCGGCAAGTAGCGGTCGCGCGGAAGGCGGCGCATCTCGATCTGCAGCATCACGTTCGCGAGGACCGTCCGCCAGGCGAGCAGCACCGGACTCTGGAAAACGAAGCCGACGTCGTCCGGCGGACCGCGAACGTCGCGACCGCTGACCGAGATGCGGCCGCGCGAAACCGGCAACAGGCCGCCGATCATCTTCAGCAGTGTGGACTTGCCGCATCCCGACGGACCGACGATCGCCATGAACTCGCCCTCGGCGATGTCGAACGACAGCGGCTTCAGCGATTCGACGTCGCCGTCGCGCGTGCGATAGATCTTGGCGACGTCTTCGACCGTGATCAGCGGTCGCGCCGGCGCGCCGGCGCCCCGATGGGTTTCCGGGGCGGAGACGACGCCGGTGCTCGCGAAGCGTGACGAGGAGGCCAAGATGCTAGGCGCGATCCCGCGAGGAACCGGAATGTACAAACCAGTACATGAGGATTGCGAGTGGGCGAGCAACAACGCAGATTGGCCCCACAGTGGCTTCGCTAGGGCAGGAAATCGTTCGTGTAATAGTCGGTGGCCTTGCCAGCGCTTGCTTTCTCGAGCCCGCCGTACTCGACGAGCAGCGCGAGCGTCTCGTCCATGTTCTTCGCGCCCACGCGCAACGGCCGGTCACTCGGATTGTCGGGGCCCTTGTACAGCGACGCCGTGTTCTTCATGCCAACCAGCGCGGTCTCCTTGACGCCGGATTTGGGATTGGCCTTCAGCATCGCATCGACGGCGGCATCGGGATTCTTCGCCGCCTCCTCGAGCGATCGCGTCGCGGCGCGCATGAAGCGCTTGACGACATCGGGGTGCGCCTTCAGGTAATCCTTCTGCACGATGATGCCGCTCGATACCATGTTGACGCCGTAGTCGGCAAACCGGATCGGATAGATGTCCTTGTGCGTCGCATCCTGCAGCTTGATCGCCTGGTCCATCACGTAGCCGAGCAGCAAGTCCGCCTGGTTGTTCATCACGGCGTTGAGCTTCGTCTGCGCGTCGCCGGACACGGTCTTGAAGTCCGATTCCTTGAGGCCGGTCTTCTTCAGGAACAGCGGCCAGATCTGCGACATCGAGTCGCCGGGCGTCACGGCGACCGTCTTGCCCTTGATGTCCTCGGGCTTGCGGATGTTGCGATCGGCAAAGCCCATCGCCGACATCGGCGACGTCTGCAGTGCGACGCCGACGGCCGTGACCGGCGCACCCTTCGAGGCCGCCTTGATCATTGTCGCAACGTCGGCGTACCCGAAAGTCGCCGTCCCGGCTGCGACTGCCTGCACGGTCACGCCGGAGCCGCGGCCCTCCTGGATGTCGAGGTCGATCCCTTCCTGGTCGAAGTAGCCGCGTTCCTTGCCGAGGAAGAACGGCGCGTGCTCGCTGTAGACATACCAGTTGAGCAGGAGCACGACCTTTTCCTTGCCCTGCCCGAACGCGGGTAATGCAACGAGCGCCACCAGCGCCGCCGCGATGCATGTCAGTCGCTTGATCATTGCAGGTTCCTCCTTCGGGGTTTGACGCCGCGCGTGGAGCGGCGTTCGTTCAAGGTTTGGACGTCGCGGTTCCTGTCGCGACTCATGCGGGCACGACGGCGTCGTGCCGCTGCGATGCGTGCCACGGGATCATCAGTCGCTCGACGACGTCGACGGCGACGAACAGCACGACGCCGATCGCCGACAGTACGGTCAGCGCGGCGAACATCAGCGGCAGGTCGAAGTTGCCGTTCGCAATCTGCAGCAGGTAGCCGATCCCCGAGTTCGAGCCCACGAATTCACCGACGACGGCACCGACGACGGCCAGCGTGATCGACACTTTCAGGCCGGCAAAAATCGACGGCAGCGCGTGCGGAAGGCTGATTCGCAGGAACGTCGCAAGCCGGCTCGCCTTCATCGATCGCGCGAGATCGAGCATATCGGGGTCGACGGACTTGAACCCCATCACGGTCGAGACGACGATCGGAAAGAAGCCGAGCATGAAGGCGGCGATCACCTTCGGGATGATCCCGAATCCGAACCAGACGACGAACAGCGGGGCGATCGCGATTTTCGGCACGCTTTGCGAGAACACGAGCAGCGGGTAGACGAAGCTTTCGATGGTCCGCGAGTAGGCGATCATCAGCGCCATCGGTATTCCGAACGCGATCGACAGCGCAAAGCCGCCGAGTGTCGCGTACGTCGTCGGAATGCTCTCCTTCAACAGGCGCGGCCATTCGTTGAAGAGCTGCTGAACGACCGACCACGGCGACGGAATCAGGTAAGGCGGAATGCGAAACAGCCGGATCGCGAGGTCCCACGCGACGAGCAGCAGTGCGACCAGCAGCACCGGCCGCACCCACGCCGACAGCAGCACGCGCTGCCAAGCGGCGCGCTTCATCGGGTGGGTCCTCGAGCTTCGGGCTCGCTGCGCATGGTGAGAAGGCGTGGTCGTCGGTTCGATGTAACCGGTTGGTTAATTATCGCGGTGCATGCCGGTCCCGTCAATCGGCGGCCGCGGCGACGGCGGGCGGGGTGTCGGCGCGCACGCGCGTCGCGCCCGCGGCGTCAGGTTGCAGGTAGCCCAGGACAAGATCGGTCATGTGCGCAAGGCGCGCGGCATGCGATTGGGGTGTGGCGAGGTCGCGGCCGAACACGGCCGACAGCGTGTGGTTGTTGCCGAGATAGAAATACGATAACGCGGCGATCGATATGTAAAGTTGCAGCGGGTCGACACCGCTTCGGAACACGCAAGCCTCGCGACCGCGGGCCAGCACGGTGCCGAGCGTTTCGATCAATGGCGAGTTCATCGCCAGCACGTGACGCGAGCGCCGCAGGTGCTTGGCCGCGTGCAGGTTCTCGCTGTTCAAAAGCGACAGGAATTCGGGGTGCGCGACGTAGTAGTCCCAGGTGAAGCGGATCAACCGGCAGATGCCCTCGGCCGGCGGGGCGTCGAGCAGCGACAACTGCTTTTCGGCGTTGCGGATGCCGGCGTACGTGTTCTCCAGCACGGCGAGGAACAGCGCGTCCTTGCGGCCGAAGTAGTAGTACAGCATCCGCTTGTTCGTCTTGGCGCGCGCCGCAATGCGGTCGACGCGCGCGCCGCCAGGCCCGTGACGGGCGAACTCCTGCGTGGCTGCCGCGAGGATCGCCGCCTGCGTGCGTTCGCTGTCGCGGACGGTGCGGCGGCGCTGGCCGGGCGGTGAGCCGGCGGGGGAGGCTTTACGCATCGGCGCATTATTAACCGGGCGGTTAATGACGCGCAATGCGTGGCGGGGCGTTCAGGACCTGTGGTCCCTGTCTCTTACGATTTGAGCGTTCGCCGCTCGCCCTGCTGGCTTAACGTTCGCTGCGCTCACGTCAGGCTCGGTGATCACCGACCCTGACTATCTTCATCGTGTTGGTGCCGCCGGATTTGCCCATCGGTTCGCCGATCGTCAGCACGATCATGTCGCCGCGCTGGACGTGCGAGTGCGTGAGCAGCAAATCCTCCGCCGCGCGCAGCGCCTCGTCGCGGTCGGTGCTCTGCTTGAGGAACAGCGATGTGACGTTGCGCAGCAGCGCCATGCGCCGCTGCGTCTCCACCTTCGGCGTCAGCGCGAAGATCGGGCAGCCGCAGTTGTGCCGCGACATCCACAACGCCGTCGAGCCGGAATCCGTCAACGACGCGATGGCCTTGACCTTCAGGTGATAGGCGGTGAACAGCGTCGCCATTGCGATCGACTGGTCGATCCGCGTGAACGTGCGGTTCATGAAATCGCGGTCGAGTTGCACCGGGTCGGACTTCTCGGCCTCGACGCAGATCTGCGCCATCGTCTCGACCGTCTCGACCGGATAGCGGCCGGCGGCCGTCTCTGCCGACAGCATGACGGCGTCCGTGCCGTCGAGCACCGCGTTGGCGACGTCGGAAACCTCGGCGCGCGTCGGCACCGGGTTGTGGATCATCGACTCCATCATCTGCGTCGCGGTGATCGTCAGCTTGTTGTGCTCGCGCGCCGCGCGCAACATCCGCTTTTGCAGCCCGGGAACCGCCGCATTGCCTACTTCGACGGCGAGGTCGCCGCGCGCGACCATGATTCCGTCGGAAGCGTCGATGATCTCCTCGAGCGCCGGAATCGCTTCGGCGCGCTCGATCTTGGCGATCAGCATCGCACGGCCGCCCGCAGCGCGCATCAACTGGCGCGCCATGTACATGTCTTCCTTGCTCTTGGGGAACGACACGGCCAGGTAATCGGCCTGCAGCTGCGCGGCCGTCTTGACGTCGTCCATGTCCTTCGTCGTCAGCGCCGGCGCGGACAGGCCACCACCCATGCGGTTGATGCCCTTGTTGTTCGACAGCATGCCGCCGAGGATCACGCGCGTCGTTATTCGCGGACCGTCGACGGACTCGACCTCAAGCTTGATCAGCCCGTCGTCGAGCAGCAGCATCGAGCCCGGGCCGACGTCCTGGACGAGCTCGCGATAGTCGAGGCCGACGCGCGTCGCATCGCCGCGCTCGCATTCGGCGTCGAGGATGAACGTGGCGCCGGGCACGAGCTCGATCTTGCCGTCGGCGAACCTGCCGATGCGAATCTTCGGACCCTGCAGGTCGGCCATGATCGCGACTTCGCGACCGAGTGCGCGCGCAACCTCGCGAACGAGTGTGGCAAGGTCCACGTGATCCTTCGCTGTGCCGTGCGAGAAATTCAGGCGCACGACATCGACGCCGGCGGCCAGCATCCGGCGCAGCACATCGGGCTTGTTGCACGCGGGCCCCAGTGTGGCGACGATCTTCGTTGAGCGTGGCATGTTGGTCGAATTGCCTTTGCGCGATTCGGCGATCGATACGGACGCCGATCGACGATGTTAAGGCAAATCGCCCGCGTCAGCGAGACGCTGCGGCAAAGCGCTCGTTTAGCGCGGCGACGGCTGGCAGCGTCTTGCCTTCGAGAAACTCCAGGAATGCGCCACCGCCCGTCGAGATGTACGAGATGCGGTCCGTGATGCCGAACGCACTGATCGCCGCCACGGTGTCGCCGCCCCCGGCAATCGAGAACGCCGGTGAGCCGGCGATTGCGGCGGCGATCGCGCGTGTGCCCGCCGAGAACGCGTCGAACTCGAAGACGCCCACGGGGCCATTCCACACGATCGTTCCGGCCTCGGCGATCGACCGTTCGAGCATCGCGATCGACCGCGGTCCGATGTCGAGGATCAGGTCGTCGTCGGCCACGTCGCCCGTCGCCTTGATCGTCGGCGTGGCGTCGGCAGCGAAGCGCTTCGCGCATACGACGTCGACGGGGATCGGAACCTTCCCCGGAAACGCTTCGAGGATCGCGCGCGCTTCACCGACCAGGTCGGGTTCGGCCAGCGACTTGCCGATGCGTCCGCCTGCGGCGAGCACGAACGTGTTCGCAATGCCGCCGCCGACGATCAGCGTGTCGACCTTGGCGGCCAGTGCACGCAGAATCGTCAGCTTCGTCGAGACCTTGGCGCCGGCGACGATGGCCACGAGCGGCCGCTGCGGTTTCTCGAGCGCGCGGCCGAGCGCGTCGAGTTCGGCGGCGAGCAGCGGGCCGGCGCAGGCCACCTGCGCGTAGCGGGCCAGCATGTGCGTCGTCGCTTCTGGACGATGCGCAGTGCCGAATGCATCGTTGCAATAGACGTCGAAAAGGAGCGCCATCTTCTGCGCGAGCGCGACGCTGTCCTTCTTTTCGCCGGGATTGACGCGGCAGTTCTCGAGCATCACCAGATCGCCCGCCATCAGCGTGCTGTGCCACGGGCCGCCGTCGACCCAGTCCCGGATCAGCCGTACCTCGCGGCCCATCAGCTCGCCGAGCCTGGCGGCGACAGGTGCCAGTGAATCAGCATCGGCCAGCGTGCCTTCGGTGGGGCGACCGAGGTGCGACGTCACCATCACTGCGGCGCCTCGCGTCAGCGCATCCTGGATTGCGGGCACCGATGCGCGGATCCGCGTATCGTCGGTGATGCTTCCCGCGTCGTCCTGCGGCACGTTCAGGTCGGAGCGGATGAACACGCGCTTGCCGTGCACATCGACATCGGCGAGGCGCAGAAATCCCGAGGTTGTCATAGCAGCAATCCCATCATGTGGACGTCGTCGTAGTCGCCGTCGAGCTTCTTGCCGCGGATGCGCGTTCCCTCCAGCACGAATCCCACCTTGCGATAGAGCGCCGCCGCGCGGACGTTGCGCCCGTACACGGTGAGCTCGATGCGCTCGAACGCCGCCGCGCGCGCTGCATCGATGGCCGTCCGGATGAGGCGCTCGCCGATTCCGCGACCGCGGTATGCCTGCAGCAATCCCATGCCGAGGTGACCGACGTGCGCATAGACCGGGATCGTCTCGCGGCGGATGTCGCACCAGCCGACGACGCGGCCGGCGTCATCGGCAACGAACTGCGGATTGCGCAGACGCACGTTGCGCGCGACGAACGCGGCCGCCTCGTCGATCGGAAATCCCTCGACGAACGCGAGAAACGACCGTTCGCGCATGACGAGGTCGGTGACATGCCGGAACTGCTCGATGTCGGCGAGCGCGATCGGCCGGATGACGACGTCGGCCACCGCAACCTGCGATCGGCCTAGCGCACCGCCATCCAGGCGGAGGTCACGTCGAGCATTCGGTTGCTGAATCCCCACTCGTTGTCGTACCAGCTCGAGACCTTGACGAGTCGCCCCGACACCTTGGTCAGCGTCGAATCGAACGTCGACGACGCCGGATCGTGGTTGAAATCGACGGACACGAGCGGCGCCGTGTTGTAGTTGAGGATGCCCTTCAGCGGGCCGCTGTCGGATGCGGCCTTCATGATGGCGTTCACCTCATCGACCGTCGTGTCGCGTGCCGCGATGAACGAGAGGTCGACGATCGAAACGTTGATCGTCGGCACGCGGATCGCATAGCCGTCGAGCTTGCCGTTGAGCTCGGGCAGCACGAGCCCGACGGCCGCGGCGGCACCGGTCTTCGTCGGGATCATGCTCATCGTCGCCGATCGCGCGCGCCGCAGGTCCTCGTGATAGACGTCCGTCAGCACCTGGTCGTTCGTGTACGCGTGCACGGTCGTCATCAGGCCGCTGACGACGCCGATCTTGTCGTGCAGCGGCTTCACCAGCGGGGCGAGGCAGTTCGTCGTGCACGACGCGTTGGAGATGACGGTATCGGACGCCTTGAGCCGATCGTGGTTGACGCCGTAGACAACGGTTGCGTCGACGTCCTTGCCACCCGGCGCGGAGATGATCACCTTGCGCGCGCCGCCCTTCAGGTGTGCCGACGCCTTCTCCTTCGTCGTGAAGAGCCCGGTGCATTCGAGCACGACGTCGACCCCGAGCGAGCCCCACGGCAACTGCGCGGGATCGCGCTGCGCGAACACGCGAATACGGTCGCCGTCGACGACCATTGAATCGCCGTCCACGGCAATCTTGCCCGGGAACTTGCCGTGCGCCGTGTCGTAACGCGTCAGGTGTGCATTCGTTTCAGGGCTGCCGAGGTCGTTGATCGCGACGATCGCGATGTCGTGCTTCTTGCCGTCCTCGTAATGCGCCCGCAGCACGTTGCGCCCGATGCGCCCGTAGCCGTTGATCGCAACCTTGATCGTCATCTCTAGTCTCCCAGTGCGTGCTGAATGGAATCGGATGGACCGGCCGATGCTGCCGCACCGGCGAAGCCCGGTTCGTGTCGGTCAGTGAACGATCGACCCGCGGGCCCCGGGTACCCGCGCTGTCGCCTCCAGCAGCGCGTCGAGGTCGGTGAACGCGTAGCCGGCTTCCACCAGCGGCATTAGGTCCCATTCGAACGGCTGCTCGACGAGCAACGTCGCACCGAGCCCTTCGTAGAATGCCCGCGCGCCCTTGTTGCCGGCGATCACCCACACGATGAGGCCGTGGGCGCCGTGCTCGCGCTGGGCGTCGGCAACCGCCGCGACCATGCGGCGCCCGACGCCGCCGCGCTGGAACTCGCGCCGCACGTACGCCGCCGACAGTTCGGCATCGACGTCGTAGCGAGGTTCCAGCAACATGTTCCCGGCCGAAAAACCGATGACGTCACCGTCGTTCTCGGCGACGAACACGCTCGTTGTGTTCTGGCCGGCGGACAGCACGCGCTGCCACAGCGCGGTGCTGTCGTCGATCTGCATGCCGTCGAGATACGCGTCCGGAATCAGGCCGCGGTACGTGAGGCGCCAGCAATCGATGCGCACGCGGGCGATGGCGGCCGCGTCGTCGACCGTCGCGCGGCGGATGCCGATTGTCATTGGACCGGACCCGTCGCCACCAAGTCGCGAACCGCTTGCGCGACATGTTCGACGGTAAAGCCGAAATGCTTGAACAGCGTCGGTGCCGGCGCGGACTCGCCATAGCGGTCGATGCCGACGACACCCGCGGTGGGATCGTCGACGGCGCCGACGTATTTGCGCCACCCGTCGGTCGTTCCGGCTTCTACGGCGAGCCTTGGAACGCCGTGCGGCAGCACTGCGCGGCGGTACGCGGCGTCCTGACGGTCGAACGCTGCCGTGCACGGCATGGACACGACGCGCACCGCGACGCCGTCCTGCGCGAGTGCTCCGCGCGCGCCGAGCGCCAGCGGCACCTCGGAGCCGGTCGCGATGATGACGGCGCGCCGCGCATCGCGGACGTCGCCGAAATCGGCGAGCACGTAGCCGCCGCGCGCGATGTCGGCAGCGGCTGCCGGCTCGCGCTTCGCGAATGCGACGTTCTGCCTCGTGAACAGCAGCGCCGACGGTCCGTCGCTGCGCTCGAGCGCATGCGCCCACGCAACCGCCGTTTCGACCGTGTCGCACGGCCGCCAGACGTCGAGCTGCGGAATCAGGCGCAGGCTCGCCGCGTGCTCGATCGATTGATGCGTCGGGCCGTCCTCGCCGAGTCCGATCGAATCGTGCGTGAACACGTAGATCGCGCGGAGCTTCATCAGTGCAGCCATCCGCACGGCGTTGCGCATGTAATCGGAAAAGGTCAGGAACGTGCCAACGTAAGGAATGAATCCGCCGTGCAGCGCGAGGCCGTTCGCGATCGCGGCCATGGCGAACTCGCGCACGCCGTAGTTGACGTAGTTGCCGGGCGCCTTTGCCGTCACCACCGTGCTACCCGACCAGTTCGTGAACACCGAGCCCGTGAGGTCGGCCGATCCGCCGATCATCTCCGGCAGCCGCGCTGCATACGCACCGATCGCCTGCTGCGATGCCTTCCGCGTGGCGATCGTCTCCGCCTTCTGCGCTTGCGCGGCGACGAACTGCGCGGCGACGGCGGCGAAGTCGGCGGGGAGACGTCCTTCCAGCCGGCGGACGAATTCCGCAGCGAGATCAGGAAACGCGGCGGTGTAGCTCGCGAAGCGGGTCGACCACGCCTGCTCGTCGGCGCTGCCGCGCGCCGCCGCGCTCCATGCATCGCGGATCGATTGCGGGATCGAGAACGGCGGATGGCTCCAGCCGAGCGCTGCGCGCGTAGCGGCAACTTCGCGCTCGCCGAGTGCGGCGCCGTGCGTGTCGGCAGTGCCGGCCTTGTTCGGTGCGCCCTTGCCGATGATGGTCTTGCAGCAGATCAGCGTGGGGCGATCACGATCCGCCTTCGCGGCGGCGATTGACGCGCCCACCGCTTCGACGTCGTGGCCGTCCACATGCGCGAGCACATGCCAGCCATACGCTTCGAAGCGCTTCGGCGTGTCGTCGGTGAACCAGCCGGACGTCGGGCCATCGATCGAGATGCCGTTGTCGTCATACAGCACGATGAGCTTGCCGAGCCCGAGTGCGCCGGCGAGCGAGCACGCCTCGTGCGAGATGCCTTCCATCATGCAGCCATCGCCGGCGAACACGTACGTGTAGTGATCGACGATCGAGTGGCCTGGCCGGTTGAACGCCGCAGCGAGCAGCCGCTCGGCGAGCGCCATGCCCACACCGTTCGCGAGGCCCTGGCCCAGCGGGCCGGTCGTCGTTTCCACGCCGGGCGTGACGCCGACTTCCGGATGTCCGGGTGTGCGCGAGCCGAGCTGGCGGAAGCGCTGCAATTCGTCGATCGGCAGGTCATATCCGGACAGATGCAGCAGCGCGTATTGCAGCATCGACCCGTGCCCGTTCGACAGCATGAAACGGTCGCGATCGGCCCAGTGCGGATGCGCGGGGTTGTGGCGAAGATGACGCGTCCACAGCGCGACGGCGATTTCCGCCATTCCCATCGGCATGCCCGGATGGCCGGATTTCGCAGCCTCGACGGCATCCATCGCGAGCGCGCGGATCGCATTGGCGAGATCAGCGTCTCGCACGGACAGTGTCGGTTGTAGCGGGACGCCGGAATCGAGCATGGAAGGGGGTGCGCTACGGCAGATGATGTGCGGATGTGCGCGCCGGAGGGCGAAGCAGCGCGAAGGTCTTGAATTCAATGGCGTAAGCCCAACCATTGTGCCATAATTTCGCGTTTCGATTTCGCGCGAGCGCGCGGGAGCGGTATCGAGTACACGGACGGTCGAGCTGCGTAATCGCGGCCGATTCGTCAGGCCCAACACATAGGCAACGGTTGCTCCGGGATCCGGAAGACGCCCGAGCGGAAGCAGTTCCTGGAGGGTAACGCGATGGAAGGAATCCATCTGCTGGGCGAATGGTACGGTTGCCCGGCTGACGAACCTTTGCTGACGCAGGCGAGCGCGTTGCGGGACATGTGTCGCCAGGCCGTAGATGAATCCGGACTCACGATCGTCGGCGACAGCTTCTTTCAATTCGAGCCGCAGGGCGTCACCGGCACGGTGCTGCTCGCAGAATCGCATCTCGCGATCCACACCTGGCCCGAATCAGGATTCGTCACGGTCGACGTGTACGTCTGCAACTACACGACGGACAACACCGCAAAGGCTGAACGCGTGTTCGCCGCGCTCGAGGCGGCGCTGAAACCCAGTTACACGCGCTTCCAGGCAATCCAGCGCGGCGGCCGTGAAACGGATGCGCCGACGCTCGCCGAAACGCTACGCCGTCCGGAGCACGCGCTGCATCACGCGCATGACGGCTGACACTGTGCCGGGCGACCTTGCACCCGGCGTGATGACCGAGTACCTGACCCCCGAGTGGGGATTGTTCGTCCGGTCGCACGCAACGCTGGCCAAGTTCCGCTCGACGCTTCAGGACGTCGAAGTTCACGACAGCGCGCCTTTCGGCAAGCTCTTCCGCCTCGACGGTCACTTCATGACGTCGGAGCGCGACGAGTTCTTCTATCACGAGAACCTCGTGCACATCGCGGCGCTCGCACATCCGGCGCCGGCGAGCGCGCTGATCGTCGGCGGCGGCGACGGGGGTTCGGCCGAAGAGCTGTTGAAGCATCCTTCACTGCGCACCGTGACGATCGCCGAAATCGATGCTGCGGTCATCGACATTTCCCGCGAGCACTTTGGTGCTGTCCATCACGGCGCGCTCGACGATCCGCGCGTGACGCTGCGGATTGGCGACGGGTTTCGATTCGTGCAGGAAACGCGCGACGAATACGACCTGATCGTGCTGGACCTGACGGATCCCGGCGGACCGTCCACGGCGCTGTACACGCCGGCGTTCTATCGGGCGTGCGCAAGTCGACTCACGCCTGAGGGCGCGATGACGATGCACGTCGGAAGCCCGATCGCGCACCCCGACCGTGTCCGCGAAACGATCGTCGAGCTGCGCGACGCGTTCGCGGTCGTCACGCCGTACCTGACGTCGATCCCGCTCTACGGCGGCCTGTGGATGATGGCCTGCTGCTCCGATACCCTCGATCCGCACGCGCTGTCGGCCGCGGAGGCCGACCGCCGCATCGCCGAGCGCGGGCTCTCGCACCTCCAGTACTACAACGGCGACATGCACCGCGCGGGCCTTGCGCTGCCGAACTTCGTGCGCGACCTCGTCGGCTGATCCACCGCGCCGGCGCGTGAAGCTTGAAGCGGTGGCGTGCCGGCCGCATCTACGGGGCGTGGAAACCTTCTCCCCGCCCGAGCGGCTCCCCGCGACCAACCTCGCCGACGCAATGGCCGACGCGGATTTCATCCTGATCGACGACGAGGTGTTCGAGGCGGAGTACCTGCGCGCGCCCGACGAGTACACGGTGGCCGACGACGTCGTCATCGAGGCGAAGCGTGGCGACACCGAGATCGAGCTGACGTGCGCCGAGCTCGACGGCGCGCAGCACATCGGCGAAGGCGTCTTCCGCCTTCGCAGCGGCGCCCAGTTGCGCTTCCTCTCCAGCGCCACGATCCACTAGCACTGCCGTCGCCGCGCCGTCGTGGCGCGCGTTTCCGCGCGCTTGCGCGCGACGAACTCCCGCCGCAAGATCCTGCATGCGATCTGCAGGAGGACGGAACGTGGCGGAATCGAACGACAAGCCGGGACGCGCGCAACCCGCGACCAACGTCGCGGCCTCCCGGCGCGGCTTCCTGCGACGCGCCGCGCTGCTCTCGGGCGGCGCCGCGGCGACCCGCTACGTGCACGCGGCGAACAGCGCGTCCGACGACGCGCCGCCCGGGGTTCCCGACTGGATCCGCACGCTCGGCGCGCCGATCCTGGCGTCGCCGTAAGGCGTGCCG
>Ga0207645_10001529_pt1 | contig 18897 bp, 13 predicted proteins | sample KBSM53metaG_FD_184331 | JGI IMG/M metagenome (GOLD analysis project Ga0207645, IMG submission 184331) | Miscanthus rhizosphere microbial communities from Kellogg Biological Station, Michigan, USA - KBS M5-3 metaG (SPAdes) (version 2) | ecosystem: Host-associated > Plants > Roots > Rhizosphere >...
TGGAGGCTAAGCAAGAATCGAACGTCTTCCTCGACACGCCAAATGCGATCAATGGCGCTTTGGAGGGCAGATTTGGTTTGCAAGGTGATCGGAACGCGCAGGATCATTTCACGGATGCCGGAGAGCTCGTCCAGCAAATGCGCCGTGTCATAGCTCCATAAATCAAAAGGCTTGGGAGCCTCAGGCATCCTTGCCCGTCGCTGCATCTCAACGGAACGGGCACGGATTTCTTCCCATTCGGCTTTTTCCTGCGGCGTGCGCAGATCGGGATTTTTGGGTTTTCGGGCTCGTTTAACGTTCATTACCGGCTCTCCAAGTTGAATTGCGGTTGGAAAGACGGCTGCGGGTGTTCAGCACGGAGGCCGCCACGAAAGCTGAACCGGAAAGGGACTTTAACCCAAGCCTTCGAGAAGTTTATAACACAAACGTGCATATGTCAAGAGAGCTTTTTCCGCTCTGTAGTGTCACACTACATTTTATATGACATATATTGTCTGATGTTATAGAGCCAACGGATGAGCGGGTAATCTTGCGAAGTCCTAGGTCCCCCGACGAATGGGATGCTTACTTTGATCTCCGGTGGCGAATTTTGTGCCAGCCGTGGGGTCAGCCACGCGGGAGTGAGCGTGATTCAATGGATGATTCAGCGTTTCTCTCTTCCTTCTTGATTCTGCGCGGAAGCCACTGGCCTGCGGACGTTTGCATTTTAACGCCCCTGACGAGGCCCAGGTAAGATTTATGGCGGTTAACGAGGACGCGCGTGGTCGCGGCTACGGGAGGTCGCATTCTCGAGGGATTGGAGGCCGTGACAACGTAACGGAATTCTATGCCAAGCACGATTATGCGGTGGTTGGTGAGGCCGAAACGCTCTTCGGCGCGATTAGCCATGTGCGAATGGAGGAGTCGTTGTCATAATGATTCTAGGTATAACGACTTGTATTATTATTTACGCTACCTTAGTAACTGTGGTTTAGCAGCTGATTTGGAGGTGTTATTTGCGCTTGGAATGACGGACTACCTTTCAGGAGCACGCGGGATCGCAGCGTGGGCGACTCTTGGGAGCGCGGGCTGCTTGCGGCTGCATTTCGCCGTGGTCACAAGCCATTAAAAGGTAGTCTCGGCAAGCTGCCGAGACCAACAGGCTAGCAGCCTGTGCTCCCCAGAAATTGCACGCGTGACTGCCACATTTTGCGGTAGCACGCGAGCCCGGTGCGCTACCCAGAGTTATACACTCAGCGGCTTGACCGGAGTCGGCGCGCAGCTAGCCTCGCCACATCATTATGAAAAACTCATTCGTCGCCCCCGCGCTGTTTTGCGCTCTCGTCTTTTTTGCCGTCCCGCATCTTCATGCCCAGGACGAGGGCGGTATCAAGCAGGCAATGTCCCCGGAAGAGTTTCATAAAGCCGGCCTCGACAAACTTTCGGATGAAGAGCTGCGAAATCTTGATCGCTGGCTACGGGGTGATCGCGAGAAGACGGCTAAGAAAGAGGCGACGAAGGCGGCGAAAACTACCAAGGCGAAGATGGATCTGATTGTCAGCCGGGTGAATGGTACCTTTGGCGGTTTGGGCGGTGCAACAGTCATCGAACTGGAAGACGGCACGGCGTGGAAGCAAGCGAATGCCGACGATCGTTTTCGCGGCTCGCCCGTTGATCACCCCGGTGCTGCCGTCATCCGCGGCGTTTTTGGTTATAAGATGCGGATTGAAGGCGTGCCGGAGTTTTACGTCGATCCGTACACACGCTAACCGGATCTATAAGGCAGCGGTCGGGATCGCGGCTACAATCTCAGATTGCGGTCACCACCGGTCCAAGTCGAGCCAGACCGAATGCTTCATGCGCTAATCGCGCAGCTTGATCGGCCTCGGCTTCATTAATAACGACCGCGATTTTTATTTCGGAAGTCGAGATCAACTGAATATTAATTCCGCCGCGGCCGAGACAGTCGAAAAATTTCGCGGCCACGCCCGAATGCGAACGCATCCCGATCCCGACTACGCTGAGCTTGGCGACACCGCTTTTGGCGATTAGCTGCGCTGCTCTAAGTTCGGCAACGATCGGTGTGAGTAATTTTTTTGCGAGATCGAGATCGTTTTCGTGAATCGTGAAGGAGATATCGGTCGTTCCGTATTCAGAAACGCTTTGCACAATCATGTCGACGACGATGTTTGCTTCCGAAATCGTCGAGAAAATCCGTGCGGCGATCCCAGGTTCGTCACGCACATCGTCGACCGTAAGCTTTGCCTGTTTACGGTCGATGCTGACTCCGCGCACGACTACATCTTCCATGTTGGCCGTCTCCTCTTTCGCCAGCGTTCCCGCGGCATCGTGAAAGCTGGAGCGGACCTCAAACGGAACAGAGAATTTCTTCGCGAATTCGACGGCGCGCGATTGCATCACTTTGGAACCAGCGCCCGCCATTTCCAGCAACTCGTCGTAGGAAATTTCGTCGATTTTTTTTGCGTCGCCGATCAGGCGCGGATCGCAGGTAAATACGCCGTCCACATCGGTGAAAATCTGGCAGGCATCGGCGTTCAGTGCGCCGGCCAGCGCGATGGCAGTCAAATCCGAGCCGCCGCGACCAAGTGTCGTCGTTTCGCCTTCGTTCGTTTGTCCCTGAAATCCGGCGACGACGACGATGTAATCCTCATTCAAAAGATAATGGATTTGCCTCGGACTAATGTTCGCGATTTTCGCTTTGCTGTGCACGCGGTCGGTCAGGATGCCTGCTTCCGCGCCGGTCAGAGAAACAGCGCGGCCACCGAGGGCGTTGACTGCCATTGCGATCAGCGCGCTCGCCGCGCATTCGCCAGTGGCGAGCAAAAGATCGAGTTCGCGTGGGGTCGGTTGCGGCGAAACTTCGCGCGCCAGCTTGATCAGATTGTCGGTTACGCCGGCCATTGCTGAAATGACTGCGACGACGCGGCAACCGTCGCGCTGCGTTTCCAAAAGGCGTCGCGCTACATTGCAAATTTTGGCGGTGTCGCCGACAGAAGTGCCGCCATATTTTTGAACGATCAGGCGCATCGTGAAATCGCGGTGTTTGATAAAAGCTGGAGCGGCACGCCAGACGAGGCTTTGCGATGTTGTCGGCTTCCTGTCAACTGCGTGTGATTGCTTCGCGCACGGCCTCGATGTTCGGCGCCACCGGCGCGGTTTCGGAAAATTTAGCTGACACGATCTCTGGGTCCTTCAAGCCGTGGCCGGTACAAGTGCAAACAACCGTCGCGTCCTTTGGAATCAAATCGCGCCGCTTTTCGCGCGCAAATCTAAACAATCCGGCAATGGGAGCAGCGCTCGCCGGCTCAACAAAAATTCCTTCTGTTTGCGCCAGCCATGATTGCGCTTCCAGAATTTCGCGATCCGTCACGATCTCAACCGTGCCCCCTGAGTCGTCAATTGCGCGCTGCGCCGCTTCCCAACTCGCGGGATTCCCGATGCGAATGGCGGACGCAATTGTTTCAGGTTTCTCAATCACGCGTCGATGAAATATCGGCGCGGCATGCTCCGCTTGAATTCCAATCATCCGCGGGAGCCCACCCGATTTGCCAAGTTGTTTGTATTCGGAATATCCAGCGGCGTAGGCAGTAAGATTTCCGGCGTTCCCGAGTGGAAGAATGTGAATATTCGGCGCATCCCCGAGTTCATCGATGGTTTCGAACGCAGCAGTTTTTTGTCCAGCGATCCGATTTGGGTTAATTGAATTTACAATTGCGAACTCACCGTTCTTTGCGAGTTCGCGAACGATCTGCAAGGCGTCATCAAAATTACCGTTGATCGATACGATTCGCGCGCCATGGGCGATTGCCTGCACCAGTTTGCCACTGGCGATTTTGCCGGCCGGTAAAACGACCGCACAAGGAATGCCCGCGCGCGCCGCGTAGGCCGCAGCGGAGGCGGAAGTGTTCCCAGTCGAAGCGCAAATCAAAGCCTGTGCTCCGCATTCAACCGCCTTGGAAACCGCAACAGTCATGCCGCGATCCTTAAATGAGCCAGTTGGATTTAAGCCTTCGCATTTGATGAGCACCCGACAGTCGATCCGCTCACTCAATCGCGGCGCAAAAACCAGCGGAGTCGAGCCTTCGCCGAGACTGACGATTGGTGTGGCCTCGCTCACCGGCAAATAAGTGCGATAGCGATCAATTACTCCCCTGCCCCAGGATTTTTTCGATTCGTTTTGCATCGGCCGACAGCGTAACTTGCCGAAATGCATTGCAAAAAGCACGTGCTCGTTTTCGTTTAAAGTCGCGTTTATGCCTGAACTGACCAGGGAAGAGAAACTGCGGCTTTTAACCATTCTGCTCGAGAGCAGGCATGGTGATCTGCGCGAGCAAAATCTCAATCGCCAGGGCAAGGGCCACTTTCACGTTTCGGGCATGGGGCACGAAGCGCTCGCCGCCATTTCCATTCAAATGCAAGAGGATGATTACATTGTCCCCTTCTATCGCGATCGCGCGCTGGTGCTCGGTCGTGGCGTCAGCTCGCGGCAGCTGGCCATCGATTATTTCGCGAAGGCTAAGGGCGAAAGTCACGGGCGACAGATGCCGTCGCATTACAGTTGCGCAGAAAAACACATCTGGAGTGTGCCCACTCCGACTGGTTCACAACTTCTGCCGGCGTGCGGGATAGCGTGGGGAATCAAGCTGGATGCAAAAAAAACTGTTGTGGTCGCGACGGTTGGCGATGCCGCCACCCGGCAAGGCGATTTTTACGAAGCCATTTGTTTCGCGAAGGAAAAGAAATTACCGATCTTGTTTGTTGTCGAGGACAACGGTTACGGCATCAGTAGTCCCACCCGCAAAATCAATCCCCGCGCCCTCGATGTGGTTCAGCCGAATGATTGGCAGGAACTCGACGGCTCGAACGTTGGCGAAATGTATGGGCAGGCCGCGAAAGCATTCGCTCACATACGTGCCGGAAAAGGACCGGTTTTTTTCTGGGTGATGATGGAACGACTATCCAGTCACACCAGCTCCGACGATCAAAAACTTTATCGCAGTGCGGAAGAACTGAAAAGATGTGCGGAGTGCGATCCGCTAAAGAAATGGAAGGAACAGTTGATCGCGGAAGGAGTGATCAGCGAATCCGACTACACCAATCTGGAAAACGAAATCAAAGAGCGGATTCGCCGCGAATTTTCCGACGCGGAAAAAGAAGAGGACCCGTCAGCCGACGAGCTCTTCCTCGAGGTCACAGGAAAATTTCCGCAATTGAACGACGAAGTTTTGCCGCCGGGAAAATATCGGATTGGCGATACCGTTAACAAAACGCTGCGGCTCGGGCTCGAGCGCGACAAACGACGCATCATCTTCGGCGAAGACATTGAGGATCCGAAAGGGGGCGTCTTTCGGCTGACGCAAAAACTTTCCACTGAATTCCCGAATCAGGTCTTCAATTCCCCGCTGGCGGAATCAACCATTCTTGGTGTCGCGTGCGGCCTTGGTTCTTACGGCAAGCGTCCGGTTTTCGAATTGCAGTTCATCGACTTCATCGGGCCCGGTTGGAACCAGCTGGTGACCAACATCTGCTGTCTGCGCTGGCGTTCGTTCGGCCAATGGAAATGTCCGATGGTAATTTATGCGCCTTATGGTGCGTATCTGCCGGGCGGAAGCTTGTGGCACAGCCAGGCGAACGAAGCAGCGCTGGCGCATTACCCGGGGCTTTTGGTGGTCATTCCCTCAACGCCGGAAGATGCCGCGGGCCTGTTATGGACCGCGATGCACTGCGAGGACCCGGTTCTGTTTTTAATTCCGAAACACATGTTCTGGGCGGAACGCGAAAGCGCGGAGCCGATTCGGGCGATTCCGCTTGGGAAAGCACGCAAACGCCAGGCTGGTTCGGACGTGACGCTAATTGCCTGGGGCAACACGGTGGAGAAAGCGCTCGAGGCGATTCAACAGATTGAAAACGAAGCGAGCATCGAGCTGATTGATCTGCGCTCGATTTCGCCATGGGACCGCGACACGATTGAAGAATCTGTGCGAAAAACCGGACGGGTCGTCATCGTTCAGGAAGACACGGAGAACTGTAGCGTCGGGCAGATGATCATTACGCATCTGACGTCGGAAACCGATCTTTGGAATAGCATGGTTAGTCCACCAATTCTCGTTAGCAAAGGTAATGTCATGATTGGGTACAATCCGATTTACGAGTACGCCGCCTTACCTGATGTTCAGCGAATCGTAGTCGCCATTCGCAAATCAATTTCGATGAAGCAGCAGCGTCCTGTAGCGGCAGCCGTGTCGGCTGCGGAAGCGGACGAGCGCGGGCGGCACGCCCGCCCCCACAGCGGCCAAGAGGCGCAGCCGCGGCCGGCGACCGCGGCTACAAATACACAGAGCATTACGGTGCCGATCATGGGCGAAGGAATCCGTTCAGCCAAGGTTGTGGCATTACTAAAGAAACCGGGAGATCGAATTGAATTGGACGACGCTCTTTGCGAAGTCGAAACCGACAAAGCGGTTTATCCGATCGAATCGTCGTTCGCTGGAACAATGGGCCAATGGAAGGTCGAAGTCGGCGCCACGGTCGAGATCGGTCAGGAACTGGGAACGATTTTAGTGGAATCCGCCGATCACGTCGAAGGGACGCCCAGGGAACCTGTAGCCGCGGTCGCTGGCCGCGGCTCAATTCCCGAAAAGCCGCGGCCGACGACCGCGGCTACAAGGCGAGAACCTGCGCTTTCCCCGACCATTACCCGTAAACTCAGCCGCGTCATTCCCGCCAACCTGCAGATCGACGCGCGCTGGGATGCGATTCGCAAAGCGCGTGAGGCGGCGAAAAAGAAAAACGGCCGGAACGCGCCATCGCCATCGGTCATGATCGCGTGGGCGGTGGTGCGCGCGATGGAAAAGCATGCGCCATTTCGTCGTTTGATTTTGGAGGATGAAACAATTGTCGAAGACGAAAATTTCGATCTCGGCATTGCAGTAGCGATCGAGGGCGATCGCCTGGCCACCGCTGTCGTGACAGAGGCAAACCGAAAAAGCTGGAATGAATTCGCCGAAGTTTATCGCAAGACCGTTGATGAAACTCGCAGCGGTCGGGTTGACGCGATGAATGCGCCTGTTGTGATCAGCAGTCTCGGCGCCTTCGGCATACGAGCGGCAGCACCCATCGTCGTGCCACCTTCCGTCGGGACGCTCTTCATCGGCTCAGCCCATCGTGAAATGTTGCGCAACGGAAAGCAAAACGAAACGGCGGAAGTGATCACGCTTTCCCTCACCTTCGATCATCGGGTCGTGAATGGTGCCGGTGCTGCCAACTTCGCGCACGAAATCAAGGAGCAAATCGAGGAGTTCATGATTCCGGTAGAAGAAACGCGCGCCGCCAAGTCGTAGCGAAGACGATCTTGTTCGCCGTTCGAAAGATTTGTTTTGTGCGGCTTCCGCTTACACCGCCCAATTTGGCTTGCGCTTCTCGTTGAAAGCGCCAATGCCTTCGCGCGCTTCGGCCGATGCACGCGCTTGCATATGATGCTTCAACGCTCGCTCCAGATCGTCTTTCACTGAAGTTGACCAAAGCTCTTCAATCAGGCGTTTTGTCTGCGCGACCGCATTCGGCGCGCCCTGCAAAACAGAATCAGCGAACTTCAGCGCTTCATTCATTACCTCATCCGCAGGTACGACACGATTTACCAAACCCATCTCGAGAGCGCGTTTTGCATCGATCAGCTCCGCACCCAACAACAACTCGCGTATATCGCGTTCGCGCAATTGCCGCCGCAAGAATGTCATGACCAATCCAGCGACGAGCCCGCGCCGCGTTTCAGGATAACCGATTTTCGTTCGTTCTGCGGCCACAACGTAATCACAGGCCGACATGATGCCGGCCCCACCGGCAACGGCGGCTCCATGTACTGCAGCGATGGTAACTGGACGCGCCTCGCTTATTGCGCCAAGCACATGCGCGACCAAATCTGCAGTGGCATGCGCCTTGGTTTGATCCTGCGCTTCTTTCAAATCCAGGCCCGTGCAGAAGGCCGCGCCGGCACCACGCAAAATAAGAATGCGTTCCCTTGTCTCGTCCGACGCAAGTTTGATCGAAGCTATCAGCTCGGTCAGCAGCTGGATTGATAAGGCATTGCGGCGTTCGGGGCGGTTCAGAGTTATGACCGTGATTTGCGGTGTTTTCTTTTCGACGAGAACAACAGGCATATTTTTACAATTGCAGCGACGCAAGGGTCGCGCTTCTGAGTTATTCTGTCAGTAATTTTCCATGATGGACGCCGTTAAAATAATCGAGTGTCCGCGCGACGCGTGGCAAGGGCTCAAGCGCCAGATCCCGACGTTGCAGAAGGTAGAATACCTCCGCCGGCTCGTCGATGCGGGCTTTCGTCATATCGATGCAGTAAGCTTCGTCTCGCCGAAAGTTGTCCCGCAAATGGCGGATAGCGAAGCCGTGGTCGAGCAACTCGGGCCCCTGGAGGGAGTGGAGATTATCGGGATTGTTGTTAACGAAAAGGGCGCGGAACGTGCGATCGCGACCGGAGCGGTGAGCACACTCGGCTATCCTTATTCCATTTCGGAGACCTTTCTGCGCAGAAATCAAAATCAATCGCTGGCGGAAAATGCGGCGGTGCTGGAAAGGATCAGGGATTGCGCGGATGAGGCCGGCATCGGAGTTGTTGCTTACATTTCGATGGCGTTCGGTAATCCTTATGGCGATATGTGGAGCGAAGAGAAAGTCGCGGAAGCGGCAGGAGCTATCACTGGCATGGGAGTTAATTCCCTTTCCCTCGCGGACACGATAGGAGCAGCTGAACCAGATCTAATTCATCGTGTGGTGAGCGCGGCTTTACGCGACTGCGAAGAATTCGAGGTGGGCGTTCATCTTCACAGCACCCCTGCTGGAGCTCGAGCGAAAGTGCTTGCCGCTTATGACGCCGGATGCCGGCGTTTCGATTCCGCTATTGGTGGGCTAGGTGGCTGTCCCTTCGCGCAAGATAAGTTGGTCGGGAATGTGCCGACGGAAGAGGTCTTGGGTGCGTTGCAAGAGCGCGGGCTGAATTTGCCGATAGATCCTTCCAAAGTCGCGGGGATGAATTCTGCGATCAGCGGGGAGTTTTTCTAGACGCTGTCATCCCGAAGGAAGTAAGGGACCTCACAACAGCTATTTGATTACGCAAGATAGCTTGTGTGGCCAATCGCGACTTGCGAGGTCCCGCGCAGTCTGCGCGCCTCGGGATGACCGCAATTAAACCTGGATCACGCCGGTGTGGAAGCGCCCTTTCGCGGGCGGTCGGCTAACATACCGAAGAAGGCCCGTAAGGACGTCGCGCGTCTCATGAGGTTGGATGATGGCATCGATCCAGCCACGCGCGGCGCCATAACGAATGTCGGTTTGCTCTTCGTAACTTGCCTTTACTCTGGCGCGCAATTCTTCGAGCTCTCCAGGCGCCGCCTTTTTGTCTCCGCGTTCTTTCGCGCGGGCAAGAATGGAAAAAACGGTATCGCTGGCCTGGGCCGCACCCATCACAGCGTAGCGTGCATTTGGCCAGGCCAGGATAAAACGCGGATCGTAAGCTTTGCCGCAGAGCGCGTAATTTCCGGCGCCAAACGAGCCACCGACCACGATCGTAATTTTCGGCACAATGGAATTACTGACCGCATTCACCAACTTCGCGCCGCTGCGGATGATTCCACTTTGCTCCGCAGCTTTTCCTACCATGAATCCAGTCACATCCTGGAAAAAAAGGATCGGCAGTCCGGCCTGATTACAATCCATCACGAAGCGCGCGGCTTTGTCGGCGCTGTCCGAATAAATCACGCCGCCCATTTGGATCCCTTCCGTCTTAGTGCGCACTTGCAGGCGCTGGCTGGCGACAATACCGACCGCGCGCCCGCCGACTCGCGCATAAGCTGTGACCAGGGTCTTGCCATAATCAGCTTTGTACTCATCTAGAGAATCGGCGTCGATAATGGTGGCGAGTAAATCGCGCACATTATAGTTCTTGTGACCATCGAGGCTGATTAAATCGTAGATGGCATCACCTGGTTTTGCGGCATCCTTGCCGCCGGGCATCACATATTTCCCGTTAGCTTCGGGTAGCAACGCCACCAACGAGCGTAGTTTTTCCAGGCACGCTTCATCGTTCTTTTCGTAAAAATCGACCGTGCCGCTGATCTCGGAATGCATTTTCGCGCCGCCGAGCTCTTCCTGATCGACGATTTGTCCGATGGCTGCCTTGACCAGCGAAGGGCCGGCGAGATACAGCCCGCTCCCCTCGGTCATCAAAATCTTGTCGCACAACACCGGTAAATAGGCGCCGCCGGCGACGCAATTGCCCATGATGGCAGCGAACTGCGGAATCCCAGCCGCGGAAATGACCGAATTATTTCGAAAGATGCGCCCGAAGTCGTCCTCATCTGGAAAAATTTCATCCTGCATTGGCAGAAATACGCCGGCAGAATCGACCAGGTAAATCAGTGGCAGATTGTTTTCGAATGCGATCCGTTGCGCGCGAATTAATTTCTTCACCGTCTGTGGAAAAAATGCGCCGGCTTTTACAGTCGCGTCATTGGCGACGATCATGCACGGCACATTGGCGACGTTGCCGATACCGGCGACGGCACCGGCGGCCGGGACGCGTCCCCACTGCTCGTACATTTTGTAGGCAGCCCAAAGTCCGATCTCGAAAAATTTTGCATCGCGATCGAGCAGGCGTGCGATGCGTTCGCGCGCGACCAGCCGCCCGAGCTTGTGCTGGCGCTCCTGGCCGGCTTTACCACCGCCTTCGCGCAACTGCTCTTCTTCCGCGCGAATTTTGTCACAGCGATCGCGCAGCGTTTCGGCGTTGGCAGTTCGTGACGACATGCGATGGACGCTTAATCCGGCGTGTGCGTTACTTCAAGCACAGGCGGCGGGTTCGCCCTACCACAAACTGTGGCGTGGCGTCTAGTACGCGTCCGAATCGGAATGATAACCGGAGTCGCCCCGGATGCTGCTTAAGCGCCTGCGACTGCCCCGCTCGGAATCGGCCCGATTAAGACAGTCTGCGGCTAGTTTTAGCAGAAATGGAATGGCCGCGAGCGTGCCCACGGACATCAGGGCGATGGCGGTGGCTTGGCGGGCGGGGCGTTTGATCCGATCCGCCACGAGCAAACCGAGGCCGAGGCCGAGCGCAGTACGAGTGAGGGCAAGGAGCGGATCGACCGGCAGATCGTTGGGAGGTTTCGGGATGGATATCGTTAGCGGCATTCGCGTATTCCTATACGTCGCGGGAGCGAAAAATAAATGGGAAATTGTTGCAAGCGTGTAAAAAACGACCGACGAACTTCACTGCTGACATGGAAATTTATGCATTAATTCTCGCCGGCGGCAGTGGCGAGAGGTTCTGGCCGCTGAGCCGGCGCGCTTTACCAAAGCAATTGCTGCGCCTCGTTTCCGGTTGTTCACTGTTGGAAGCTGCGATTACGCGCCTGGACGGATTAATCCCCCCTTCTCGCATTCTTGTTCTAACCAATGTCGACCAGGACAAGGGCGTGCGTGAATTACTCAAGGATATTCCGGCGGGCAATATCATTGCCGAGCCATCGAAACGCGACACCGCCGCAGCCGTCGCGCTCGGGGTAGCCTGGGTCGCTGCGCGCAATCACACTGCGGCGATGGTCGTTCTGCCGGCGGATCATGTCATTAAAGAGACCGCGGCATTTCAAAAGATCATTCGCGATGCGGTCGAAGCGGCGAAGGAAAAGAGCGCACTGATCACGATTGGGATTCGACCCGCCTCGGCCGATCCGGGTTTTGGCTATATTGAAATGGGCGAGCCCATTTCAGGCAAACCAGGGCTTTTCCGGGTCGTGCGTTTCCGCGAGAAACCGAATGTCGACCTGGCCGAATCCTTTATCCGCAAAGGAAATTTCCGCTGGAATGCCGGCATGTTCGTCTGGACCGTGCCGACGATTCTGACCGAGTTTAACCGGCACGCTCCGGAATTTGGGCGATTTATTGCGATGATGAGCGGCCCCGGGGCTTTCGAGAAAAACTGGGGCGAAAAATTCTCGAAGCTTCCGCGAACGTCTTTCGATTACGCCGTGATGGAACACGCCGATCGTGTGCTTGTGCTGGAAGCGAAATTCGATTGGGACGATGTGGGCGGTTGGCCGGCGGTGGCGCGGTATTTTCCGAAAGACGCCCGGGGCAATGCGGCCAACTGTGGTCTCACTGCGCTCGAGGCCGGCGATAACATTGTCTTTGACGATGCCGGCAATAACGTCGCTCTTCTCGGGGTAAACAATCTAATTGTCGTTAGGACGCGCGACGCGGTGCTGGTTTGCCATCGGCATCACGCTGAAAAAATCAAGAATCTGGTCGCGAAATTGCCGGAGGCATTGCAGTGAAACAAATTCTGGGTCTCGATCTGGGAAAAGCGCGCACTGGCGTCGCGCTCTCTGATGAATTGCGCATGCTGGCGCATCCATTGGAGACGATCGAGAGCAGTTCGGCAGAGACGGTGGCGCGGCGGATTCAGAAGATCGTGGCGGAACGGAACGTGGATTGCGTCGTCGTCGGATTGCCGCGACAAATGAATGGTGCGCTCGGTCTTGCGGCGGAAAATACACAACATTTCATAGAAAAATTGCGACCGCTTGTTTCATGCGAAGTCGTGACCTGGGATGAACGGCTCTCGACTGTCGCGGCGGAAAGGGCCTTGCGGGAGGCGGGGAAAAAAACGCGCGAAACGCGTGGCATTCGGGACCAGGTCGCGGCACAAATCATCCTGCAAAGTTATCTCGACCGGCTGAATGCGTGAATCGCGCCGGCTCAAGTTGGTTATCAGTTACGACGGGCGAGATTTCGCTGGTTGGCAAAGCCAAAAACACGGCAACACCGTTCAGGATCACCTGGAAGCTGCCTTTGAGAGAGTCTGCGGCACGCGCCTGGCGGTGACCGGTTCGGGACGCACCGACTCCGGCGTGCATGCGCTCGGGCAGTGCGCACATGTAGATGTTCCGGCGGGGCAATTCCCGGCCGAACGCTGGCTGAAAGCGTTAAACGGCGTGCTGCCGCCAGCGATTCGAATTTTGCGGGGGCGTTTTGTCGAGCAAAGCTTTCACGCTCGATTTTCGGCGAAGGGCAAAGTTTACCGTTACCGGATCATAAACGGGGCGGTCCGGCCGCCGCTGGAGATCGGCAGGGCGTGGCATGTCCCATCCCCACTTGATCGGGAGTTGCTGGAGCGAGCGGCCAAACTATTTGCAGGCCGACATGATTTCGCCGCCTTTGCCGCAAATCGCAGAAAAGAGGAACGAAGTACCATGCGCACGGTGGAATACGTTCGGGCCACTGGTCGACGCGATCTAATCGAGATCGAATTTTCGGCCGACGGATTTCTCTACAAGATGGTGCGAATGATGGTGGGCGAGATGGTGCGCTGCGCCTGGGGGAAAGAAAGTCTGCAATCAATAGAGTTGCGCTTGGAGCGGCCCTCGCGAGCATCGGCCCGTTTTGTTGCTCCGGCAGCGGGGCTCTACCTGGTTCGGGTTCGCTACTAAGTCTCTGTAAATCAGGCGCAAACGCCTTCCTGAGGGGTTTCCGATTGGCAGACTAGCTGCTTCGTAATTCGCGATGCCCCCGTCTGATAAGGACTCGTCTGTCGAAAACGTGCCGGTACGGGCTCCGGGCATTCCAGGCATTCTGCGCCGAAGCCTGGCCAAACTACTAAGCTCGGCGCATTTGGTTCTTTCCGGGACGACGGCCTCGATTCTGGTCATCATTTTCCTCGGGAGCTTGTTTGTATTTGTCGCGCTCCGTAATCACCATGGGGATGAGATTCGCGGGCGCACCGTCCAGCTGACACGTCTGAGCAGCTTGATCGAAAACGACATCGCGGAGTTGGAAAATTATCATCGCGGATTTTTGCTGACTCATCGCAGCCAGTATTTCGCGCCATTCCAAGAGCGACGAAATGCGATGAAGAAGCGACTGGAAGAACTTAACGGTCGTTTGTTGGACAACCCTGTTCAGCGCAAACGCGTCATCAAAGCTGAGGACATAGTACTGCGATGGGCGGACCAGGTGGGCCAACCTGCCTTCCTGGGCCAGAGCGCGCCGAGTACGGCTTCCGATACATCCTCTGCCCTGACATTGAGCAACGCTTCGCTCGATCAAGCGCGTTGGATTTTGCAGTCGTTGAAAGACGAAGAACAAATCCTTTTAAGTCAGCGTGCGGGCGAACAGGAGATGGCAACGCAATCGACTCAAATCCTTGATTCTCTGCCAAAGCTCGAGCGTGCCGTCATCGAAATGAACAAGGAAAAGCGCGGGTTCCTCCTCACCAATGACAACGGCTTTCTCGAAACCTATCGCCGATCGGTTGAAAATTTCTACCGCTACCATGCTTATCTCACCATTTTGGCAGGAGACGCGCCGTGGCGGACGCAGCTCCTGAGCGACATTCGATCCAATCTTGAGCGCTGGGTAAGTTCCTCCGCACAACCGGAAATCAACGCCAAGCAGCAGGGCCGCGATATCAGCGCGATGATTGGCAACGACCAGAGCGAACAGTTAATCAATCAAATCCAACGCACGATTGCCGAATTTCAAAGGAACGAGCTTGCCAGTTACGACGCCGGTTCGAGCGCCGCGGTACGACATCGGATTTGGAGCACGATTGGTCTCCTGACGCTGGTGCTGGTGGTGGCGCTGCTGATTTCATCGAACACCTACAGCCTCGCCCTGGTTCGCCGGAACTTGTCGAAGCTGGGTGCGGCCGAGATTCGGATTCGCGCCATCATCGAAAACACTCTCGACGGAATGATCATTGTCGATCGTGCCGGAACGATTACGCTGATGAATCCAGCGGCAGAAAGATTGTTCGGTTGCGGCAAGCACGAGATGCTCAACCAAGCCTTCCTCACTCTGGTACCGCAAGCTTACAACACCGAGGCTGATTTGCAGCTGGTCGACTGGGAAGAGTTCACGAAACGGACCGGCACCACCGTGCTCGCCGTGGGGCGCACCCGCAGGCATGTCACCTTCCCGATTGAAATCTCGTTAGCTAAAATGACGGTCGATCAGTCCACCCTTTATGTGGCAATGATCCGCGATGTCACCGAGCGCAAACGTTTTGAGCGTGAGATTGCAGCGGAAAAGGAAAATCTTGCGGTCACGCTGCGCTCCATCGGTGATGGCGTCATCACCACAGATGTACAAGGCAAGATTATCATGATCAACCAGGCCGCCGAGGCGCTTACCGGCTGGACCGCCGAGGAAGCCAAGGGTCACCCACTGAAATCCGTCTTTAAAATTTCGATTGATCTGGCGGCGCAGACGCGCGGGCAACGCAGTACTTATCGCAATGAAGCCTATTCTCTGCTGCTCAAATTACCCAGCAACGCCACGCTTGTCTCCCGAGATGGAACCGAGCACTTGATCGAGCAGGTCGTCTCCCCCATTCGCGATCGCAGAAACGAAGTCGCCGGCGTGGTCCTTGTTTTCCGCGATATCATCGAGCGCGAACACAAGCAGCTTGGATTACTCGCCGGCGGCATCGCCCACGATTTCAACAATCTCCTAACCGCAATCATGGGAAACATCTCTCTCGCATCGCTCCTCATCCCGGCAACAGACGAGATGACGACGCGATTAGCGGACGCGAAAAATGCTTCCATGCGGGCACGAGATCTTGCCCAGCAGTTGCTTACTTTTGCGCGCGGCGGCGCGCCAATCAAAAAGACGGCCTCGCTCACCCGGTTGGTCCAGGACACGGTTAGTTTCTGCCTGCGCGGATCGCAAAGCCGTAGCGAATGCGACTTGGAAGATAATCTTTGGCCGTCGGAAATTGATTCCGGTCAAATCAGTCAGGTCATCGCCAATCTGGTCGTTAACGCAGAGCAGGCAATGCCGACTGGCGGAACACTTCACGTCACCTGCGAAAATTTCCGCCATGGCTCTGGGAAGAACGCAACGGTTCCGGATTTGCCATCCGGCGAATTTGTTAAGATCACGATCAGAGACGAAGGCGTCGGCATTCCCGAACAAAATCTGAAGCGAATTTTCGATCCTTATTTTACAACCAAACCAAAAGGAAATGGCCTTGGTCTAGCGACCGCTTATTCCATCGTCAAACATCACAAGGGTCTTATCACCGTCGAATCCGAGGTGAATAAGGGTTCCACTTTCACCCTTTACCTGCCCGCCGTGGCTCACGTCACTGTACCAGAGGAAACAGGGTATGCCGGGGTGAAAGAACTCTCCGGAACGGGCCGTGTCCTAATCGTCGATGACGAAGAAGCCATTCGCACGCTGGTGGAATTCACCCTCACTCATCTTGGCTATAAAGTTTGCTCGGCCGCAACCGCGCTGGAGGGTGTTGAGCTTTATCGACAAAAACTTCAGGCCGGTGAGCGATTTGATTGTGTCATCCTCGATCTTACTCTTCCCGGCGGGATGGGCGGAAGAGATGCGCTTAAACTTTTACTCGAAATCGATCCTTCAGTGAACGCGATTGTTTCCAGTGGTTACGCGATGGATGCCACTATGAGCCACTATCAGGATTTTGGATTTCGTGGCGTGATCACCAAACCGTACGAAGCAGCCGAGCTTGGTCGCGCCGTTCGCGAAGTTATCGAATCAGGACGGATAAAGCTCGTGCCTGACCTGGACTTGCAGGCCGTAGGTTAAGCGAAGGCGGATTCAGCCGACCAACTCTTCAGTTCGCTGTGAGTTAACGTTCGAGTGTCGCATATCCAAATGTTAACTCCGTCTTCGTCGCTTACCTTTTTTTTAGGGTTTGTTACCGAGCTGGTTCTCCAAGATCTTGCCGAGCAAGAGAAGAGCGACACCACAAAACATTCCCTTGGCGAAAAAGTAGGTCGGTATTCCGCCAGCGATAATGTTGCTAGGAACAATCGGTTTATTCTTGTCCTCTTTCACGGCCGCGAATGAGCAGAGGATGAAAATAAGGAGAGCAATTAACGGATTAAAAATCCTCAGATAGGTTCGCATGAGATGAGAAGATGCCGATATACTCGGCGAAACGCGAGCAAAAGTCCGAGCCGGACTGGCGGTTGTTCTATTTCAACCGCGGCAACAGCCGCTCCAGAATACTCGCGACTGACTCTTCCACGCTTTGCTGATTTGTTTGCACCACAATTTCGGGATCGACGGGTGATTCATATGGGGCATCGATGCCGGTGAACTCTCGAATCTCCCCTGCCCGCGCTTTCTTATAAAGATTTTTCGGATCGCGCTCCTCGCAGACCTCCAGTGGTGCATCGACGAAGACCTCAATAAATTCGGCATTACCTTCCATCGCAATCGAGCGGGCCCGCTGTCGATCCGCGCGATAAGGAGAGATGAAGGCGGTGATGACGACATTGCCGGCGTCCGCCATCAACTTTGCGACCTCGCTCACGCGCCGAATGTTTTCAACACGGTCTTCCGGCGCAAATCCGAGGTTGGAATTCAAGCCATGCCGGATGTTGTCACCGTCGAGCACATAGGGATGCATTGCCCGGATGAAAAGTTCTCGCTCGAGCGCTTGCGCGATGGTGGATTTGCCAGAGCCGGAAAGTCCGGTTAGCCAGACGACAGCTCCGCGATGTCCATGTTGTGCACCGCGCGCTTGCGCGGTAATTTTTCCTTCGCTCCAGAAAATATTCTTGCTCTTGATCGCGCCGCGATCGGTGTAAACGCCACCGTAAATGATCCCCCCGCCACAAATCATCCCGTCATCCACCAGAACAAAGCGACCGAGTGGCGGAAGACGATCGTGGTTATCGAGCACGATCGGCGCACGCGTTTGAATGGTTAAACGGCCAACTTCATTGCGCGCGAGCTGATCGGCCTTGGTCGGGTTGCGTTCAAGCGAGGAGGAATCCATCACCTCATCGAGGGACACGATCTGGCATTTCACTTCCTGGGTTGCGAGGCGCGCAGTATAAAGATGCGATAGACGCGCCGGCTGACGCGCGATCCAGAAAAGGTCGGCATGAAAACGGTTCGTTTCGATGGGCGCATCTTTTGAGTGCGAGGCGACGTACCCGCGTTCGACAAAAATTTGTTCGTGCAACGTAATTCCAATCGAGTCGCCGGCGATCGCTATTCCGTTGTTCGCGCGAGGCGACGTTGCGGCCGCGGTAACGGGCGGCCAATGTTCGATCGACTGGACAATCGACGTTTTGTTAGCGGGTGAAAAAACTAATTCGTCGCCAACTTGAAGCATTCCCGTTTCGATACGGCCGGCGATAATTCTGCGATCGTCGAACTTGTAAACATCCTGCACGCAAAGACGCAGCGGCAGATCGGTTGGTGGGGCCATTGGCGTCATCGCATCGAGCGCTTCGGCTAGAGTCGGCCCGTGATGCCACTTCATTTTCGTACTGCGGGCAGTGATGTTCTCGCCGAATCGGGCAGAGGCTGGAATGAAAACGTCAGTTTCTAAATTCAGCGTCTTCAAAAATACGCGATACTTCTTTTCGATCTCGAGGAAGCGGGCCTCGGAATAGTCCGCCAGGTCCATTTTATTGACGACGACGCAGAATTGCCGCACTCCGAGCAAGCTGAGCAAATAAGCGTGCCGTTTCGATTGCTCCTGCACGCCTTCATTAGCGGCGATTACGAGCACGGCCGCATCGGCGCTCGAAGCACCTGTTATCATGTTTTTTAAAAATTCCTTGTGACCGGGTGCATCGATAATCATGTAATTCCGCTTCGCCGTTTTGAACGGAATCTGTGTCGTGTCGATAGTGATGTTTTGCTCCTGTTCTTCGAGCAAGGCGTCGAGAAGAAAGGCAAACTCGAACTCCATGTTTTCCGCGGCGCAGGCGCGTTGCACCTGCTCAAGTTTCCCTTCCGGCAGCGAATTAGTGTCGCTTAGGATGCGACCGATGAGGGTGGACTTGCCATGGTCGACGTGACCAACGAAGACGACACGCAGGGTCGCCTCGCCAG